>ERZ652168.52-NODE-52-length-56648-cov-19.062_pt1 | contig 56648 bp, 56 predicted proteins | sample MGYA00514763_ERZ652168 | MGnify/ENA metagenome assembly ERZ652168
GATGAAGAATTAAAAAAATCTGCATAGCCTTTCAACTTTTTGTGTCCAATGTATTGACATAGGTCCAGCGGAATACCGGGTAGTCACAGTCAAACCGAGTGAAATGCAGAAAGACATGGTATTAGACTTAGGGGAACGTGCAGAACGGGTACGGGGCGGAATGGTAAACGCCTCAGAGGATAATATGCTTCTGATTACCAATGATGGAAGAAAGCTGGCATTAGACCAGAGATTAATTAATGAAATGCTGCCGGACGAAGGTGAGAGTAAAGTCAATGCATGTGTCAAGGAAGTCTACCGATTTTGGTATGATAATCAAGAAGATAAACTGACGCAACTGGTATTTTGTGACCTGTCTACACCAAAAAAAGACGAGAGTTTTAGCGCCTATAACGATGTAAGGGATAAACTGATTGCAAAGGGTGTACCACCGGAAGAAATTGCATTTATCCATGACGCCAATACCGAAGTCCGAAAAAAAGAATTGTTTTCCAAAGTACGAAGAGGTGCTGTCCGAGTTCTGATGGGCAGCACTTTTAAAATGGGAGCCGGGACGAATGTGCAGGATTTAATCATTGCCAGCCATGATCTGGATTGTCCGTGGCGTCCCCGTGATGTAGGACGGATTTTGCGGACATTCAAAATAAAAAAGAATGTGGAGGTAACAGACAATGGCAAAATCATTATTTGAGGAACTGGGCGGCAAATACGAAAGGCAAGGGGATTATTTGATACCGTGCTTAACTGTACCCGCCGAAGAAGAACAGGCAATAGGCATCTGGGGGCAACGGCATTTAGATTATCTAAAACAGTACCGTAAAGTTACATACACCAATCTTCTTACAAGCGGCAGGCTAAACGCCTACCTTGCCGACATCAACAGACAGGCACAGGAACGCTTTGAAAGGCTCATAGAGGGTATGAAACAGGCACAGGGCATAACGGAACAGCTAAAGGCAGAAAACGCCTTAGAATGGACAGGATGCCTCAATAACATAAGGGCTTGTGCGAGGGAGATTGTGGAAAAGGAAATTATTTTTGCATAAACAGATGATTAGTGGCAGGGGGAAATCCTGCCGCTTTTTCTGCTTTAGTTTGTCAGCTTGACAAATAAAGGGTTAAGGAATATAATTAGATTCAGTATTATACAAGGAGTTAATAAATATGCGGCAAGGTATTCTTAAATAAACTGTCAATTTGATAGTGGGAACAAAAAGTAGCAGTCCCGTTTCACTTTTAATATGGGGCTTAGTTTTTTGTACCCAGTTTAAGAATACTTTTATCATGTAATTTTATATGCCCGAAAACATATAAGTGTTTTGGGGCTATTGGAGTTATTTACCCAGTGATAGGAGTATTTATCACTGGGTATTTTTATGCCCTTTTTTGGGTGTTGATAGGAGGAAAATCACATGAAAATAATTAACTTAGGCATTCTGGCTCACGTTGACGCAGGAAAGACAACATTAACGGAAAGTTTATTGTATACCAGTGGTGCAATTGCAGAACTAGGGAGCGTAGATGAAGGCACAACAAGGACAGATACAATGAATTTGGAGCGTCAAAGGGGAATCACTATCCAGACAGCAGTGACATCTTTTCAGTGGGAGGATGTAAAAGTCAACATTATAGATACGCCAGGCCATATGGATTTTTTGGCGGAAGTATACCGTTCTTTATCCGTATTAGACGGAGCAGTATTATTAGTTTCTGCAAAGGATGGCATACAGGCACAGACCCGTATACTGTTTCATGCACTACAGATAATGAAGATTCCGACAATTTTTTTCATCAATAAAATTGACCAAGAGGGGATTGATTTGCCAATGGTATATCGGGAAATGAAAGCAAAGCTTTCTTCGGAAATTATAGTGAAGCAAAAGGTTGGGCAGCATCCCCATATAAATGTAACGGACAATGACGATATGGAACAGTGGGATGCGGTAATTATGGGAAACGATGAACTATTAGAGAAATATATGTCAGGGAAACCGTTTAAAATGTCAGAACTGGAACAGGAAGAAAACAGGAGATTCCAAAACGGAACGTTATTTCCCGTTTATCACGGAAGCGCTAAAAACAATCTGGGGATTCGGCAGCTTATAGAAGTAATTGCCAGTAAATTTTATTCATCAACGCCTGAAGGTCAATCTGAACTATGCGGGCAGGTTTTTAAGATTGAATATTCAGAGAAAAGGCGGCGTTTTGTTTATGTGCGTATATATAGCGGAACATTGCATTTGAGGGATGTTATTAGAATATCTGAAAAAGAGAAAATAAAAATCACAGAGATGTATGTTCCGACAAACGGTGAATTATATTCATCCGATACAGCCTGCTCTGGTGATATTGTAATTTTACCAAATGATGTTTTGCAGCTAAACAGTATTTTGGGGAACGAAATACTGTTGCCGCAGAGAAAATTTATTGAAAATCCTCTCCCTATGCTCCAAACAACGATTGCAGTAAAGAAATCTGAACAGCGGGAAATATTGCTTGGGGCACTTACAGAAATTTCAGATGGCGACCCTCTTTTAAAATATTATGTGGATACTACAACGCATGAGATTATACTTTCTTTTTTGGGGAATGTGCAGATGGAAGTCATTTGTGCCATCCTTGAGGAAAAATATCATGTGGAGGCAGAAATAAAAGAGCCTACTGTTATATATATGGAAAGACCGCTTAGAAAAGCAGAATATACCATCCACATAGAAGTCCCGCCAAATCCTTTCTGGGCTTCTGTCGGGTTGTCCATAGAGCCGCTCCCTATTGGAAGCGGAGTGCAGTATGAAAGCAGAGTTTCACTTGGATATTTAAATCAATCGTTCCAAAATGCGGTTATGGAGGGGGTTCTTTATGGCTGCGAGCAGGGGCTGTATGGATGGAAAGTGACAGACTGTAAAATCTGTTTTGAATATGGATTGTATTATAGTCCTGTAAGTACCCCCGCAGACTTTCGGCTGCTTTCCCCTATCGTATTGGAGCAGGCTTTAAAAAAAGCAGGGACAGAACTATTAGAGCCATATCTCCACTTTGAAATTTATGCACCGCAGGAATATCTCTCACGGGCGTATCATGATGCTCCAAGGTATTGTGCAGATATTGTAAGTACTCAGATAAAGAATGACGAGGTCATTCTGAAAGGAGAAATCCCTGCTAGATGTATTCAAGAATACAGGAACGATTTAACTTATTTCACAAATGGGCAGGGAGTCTGCTTGACAGAGTTAAAAGGATACCAGCCAGCTATTGGTAAATTTATTTGCCAACCCCGCCGCCCGAATAGCCGTATAGATAAGGTTCGGCATATGTTCCACAAGTTAGCTTAACAGCTTGCAAAAGTCATATAAAATGAGATTTGAAAGGATTAGAGACTAATTATGATGAAATGCGAATGGATATTGTGTCCTGTTTGTGGGAGCAAAACCCGTAATAAAATTAGGAAGGACACTGTTTTGGAGAATTATCCCCTTTATTGTCCAAAATGCAGACAAGAAAGATTGATTAAAGTTGACAACTTGAAGATAACTGTCATCAAAGAGCCAGACGCTTAAGACGCAGAGCCGATGAAATTGTGGAACAATTCACGAATCATCGGCTCTTTTTGTTTCGTATTTGAAAGAACAAACTCACCAAATAAAAAAAACGATATTCGGGTGGGTTATTTTGTTATACCCTAAATTACCCTCTGAATTTGTTTTTAAATTTGGAGGGATTTTTTTATGTCCTTTTTTCGGGCAGTTATCTATCTGCTCATACGAAGCAAAATTTATCAATACATAGCATATCAGAGAACGGCAGGAAACCAGTTAAAAAAATTTCTGCCAGTGCAACGGTACTTCTCACCTTGAAAGTAGAAGTACAATCTCCATACAATAGAATTACTATTTCCTATAACCGTAAAGGTCACAGAGCCTTTGCGGTTTTTCTTTTGTCGATTTTTGTTGGAAAGTGCCGTAGGGCTGTTTCTGATATGCGGTGTCGTTCTCCGCCTCTCCATCTGGATTTTTTACATTTCAAAAATTCAGATGGGAGGTATTTATGGTGAAATATGCACCAAGAAAGGTATATATCAGAGAAAGTGGCGGCTATGTGGAATTATCCTACACGGAGTTCTGCCGTTGCAGGTAATCCGACCAGACCTATATGGACAAGCTGTTTATCCCCATTCAAGGCTGTCTGCTTGAAGTCGTGAGGGAGCAATACACAGACTTCTACCGTGACAAGGAACGGTGGCGTTATCTGCAAAAATTAGATACAAAGAATAGACTGCTATCTCTCGACGGATTTACGGACAGCGAGGGGAATCCTCTGGACTTTATCACTGATGAAGCGGTGGACATTGCAGAAACCGTTGTCAATGCGGTCATGGTGGACAGGCTGAAAGCCGCCCTGCCTTTGCTGTCGGATAGTGAACAGGAGCTGATACAGGCAATCTTTTTTGACGGACTTTCCGAGCGTGAAGTCGGGGCGAGGTTGGGCATAACCCAGAGCGTTGTAAACAAACGCAAAGCCAGAATCCTAATAAAACTAAGAAAGATAATAGAAAATTAAAATTTAAGGCGTTCAGCCCCCTTGTTTTTTCCTTTGGGAAGATGAGGGGGCTTTTCTCTGCCCTCTCAATCAATTCTGATTGGAGGAAGTAAGAATGGCATACAACCACGGACGGGAGGACAGGAAATGGCGTATCTGGAAAGAAGCGGAGGAAAAGCTGCTGCGTGAGTGCGGCGTTGATGAAGCGACCATTGAGCAGATACGCATGGCGGACAGGGCAGACTTCAATTCCAACAGGCGGTTTTACCGATGGACGAATGACGTTGCGGAATATCTTGAGGACATGGCAGGCAGGGAGCGGCAGGCGGAAGTGGGTACGGTTGCGGAGTTACTGGAAGAGATTGAGAGCGAAAATCTCTATCAAGTATTAGTCACGGTGGACGGGCGTACCTTGAAAATCGTCCTGCTGAAAATGCAGGGGTATTCCACAAAGGAGATTGCCCCGCTTGTGCATTTGACGACTGGTGCCATCTATGCGAGGTTAGACCATCTGCGGAAGAAGCTGCGGAAAATTTTATAGCTTCTAAAACAGCCTGCCATCCTGCGGGCTACTGGGTGAGGGATGGAAATCCCCTCACTCATTTTTTGCAGGAGGACAACAGGATGGCATACAGGGTTAAGGCATACACGCTTCGGGAGGAATCCACGGAAAGCGGCACAAGGTATTTTATCAGCTTTAAGGACGGGCAGGGCAAATCCCACGAGTTGGAAGTGTCGGAACAGTTCTTTATGGAGTTTCGGCAGATGGAGCGCAGGAACAGGAATCTTTTCTAATGGGACGAGCGGCACAGGGAGTTTAACGAGGTATGGGACGAAACCCTTTACAGACGGGCGTTGCGTGTGCCTAAGAGCCTTGATGAACGCATGGTTGAGGAAGAACGGAATGAAACGCTCTATAAGGCGGTTGGGAGCCTTCCAGAGATACAAAGGCGGCGTTTCCTGCTCTACTACGAGTATGAGTTCAATTTTTACCAAATCGCCGCTATGGAGCATTGCACCGCTTCGGCAATACAGAAATCTGTTGCGATTGCAAAGGAGAAAGTAAAGGCGGAAATTGAAGAAATATCTCCAACCGTGACCGACACCGCCCGAAAAAGAAATCTGTTTTTTATTTGTGTGGGATTGGCGGCATTACATACTCTCACTTTTTTCCGTGGGAGTAAATCTATTTTTAAGGAGGTCAACGCCTATGTGCAACGAAAACAAAGACACCGCCCGAAAGGAGGAAAGCCATGCAGAAGTTACAGACAGTCAACGCCGAAACGCTCCTTTATGAACCGCTTGAGAAACCATCCTTTGTGGTGGACAGCCTTATCCCGACAGGCTTATCGCTGTTCTGCGGCTCACAGAAGATAGGCAAAAGCTGGCTCATGCTGAAGCTATGCTTATGCGTGTCGCAGGGAATCCCTTTATGGGATATGCCGACAATGGAGGGCGATGTGCTTTACCTCTGCCTTGAGGACACGTTCTGCCGCATACAGGACAGGTTATTTCGTTTGACGGACGAAGCAAGCGGGCGGCTCCACTTTGCCGTGGCAAGCTGCAAGCTGTCAGACGGTCTTATCGTGCAGCTTGAAGATTATCTGAAAGATTACCCAGACAGCAGGCTCATTGTCATTGATACCTTGCAGAAAGTCCGTACAGCTTCAAAAGACAATGCCTATGCAAGCGACTATGGGGACATCTCCCTCATCAAAGACTTTGCCGACAGGCACTCTCTGGCGGTCATTGTCGTACACCACATCCGAAAGCAGAATGACAGCGACGTGTTCAACAAGGTGTCTGGGACGACAGGATTAACGGGGAGTGCGGACGCTACCTTTGTTCTGGAAAAGGAGAAACGTGCGTCTGACACCGCCAAGCTGTATGTGACGGGCAGGGACACGCCTTATCAGGAATACACGCTGCGTTTCCGTGATTGCCGTTGGGAGCTTGTGGAGCGGAAAACGCAGGAGCAGCTTGCGAAAGAAACGATACCAGATGTCCTTTTTCGGTTGGTGGATTTTATGAGGGATAAGGAAGAATGGATAGGCACGGCAACGGAACTGTTAGCCGCTATGGGGGAAACGGAAACCATACCCACGGTGATTACGAAATGGCTGAATGAATACCGCACCACATTTTTAAGCGAGAACCGTATCTGCTACCAGTACAGCCGCAGGAAAGACGGCAGGCGGATTGCCCTTGCAAGGAGGGCGGGTGACAGCGGTGATGGTGGTGACAGCGATATTAGGATACCCCCCTGTTACTGTCATTGACGCTTAAAGCCATGTAAAGCTGGCGGCTCTGCCCTGCGGGTGACAGCAGTGACGGTGGTGACAGTGATTTTAGGATACCCTGCCGCTGTCATCCCTACGGGAGAACACCCCGTAAACGCAAAATGCAGGCGTGAGATTTACTCGCCCTTTTCGGTCGTGTAAAACCACCCCTGCGGTCAGAAAAATCATTCCGATTTTTCCGACTGCGTTTACAGGGTGTAACACACTACACTTTGCCCTGCAAAGTCGTGTGCCAGACGTTCCCTCTGGACTCCCTTAAGGCAGGGCTGTGCCCTGCTATCCTACGCCTTACGGCTTCGGATAAAAGAATGGCGGCATGACGGTGACGGCTCTTGCGAGGGGGGGTATCCCAAAAACACCGTCATCATCGACATGACCGTCATGCAGGGGGTGAGGGTGACAGTTGCGGCAGTCGGCAGGGGGTATCCCAAAACTGCTGTCACCACCGTCACCGCTGTCACCCCAAAGGACGGTCACCCGCCGAAAGAAAGGAGGAATCCGCCTATGCCTTATGCAATCCTGCGTTTCCAGAAACGAAAAGCGGGCGGCGTTGCGGCTTGTGAACGCCACAACGAGCGGAAGAAAGAAGCCTACAAAAGCAACCCAGATATAGATATGGAACGCTCTAAAAACAATTACCATCTCATAGCACCACCAAAGTACACCTACAAGAAAGAGATTAACCGCATGGTAGCCGAAGCGGGGTGCAGGACAAGGAAAGACAGCGTGATGATGGTGGAAACGCTCATCACAGCTTCACCAGAATTTATGAACCAGTTACCGCCCGAAGAACAAAAAGCGTATTTCCAGACGGCTCTTGACTTCATTTCGGAGCGTGTTGGAAAGCAGAATATCCTCTCCGCTGTCGTCCATATGGACGAGAGAACGCCCCATATGCACCTCTGCTTTGTGCCGATTACGCCAGACAATAAGCTGTCAGCGAAAGCTATCTTAGGCAACCAGAAATCATTATCCGAGTGGCAGACCGCCTACCATGAGCGGATGTCCTCACGGTGGAATCAGCTTGAACGGGGGCAGTCCTCAATGGAAACCAAGCGGAAACACGTCCCCACATGGCTCTATAAATTAGGCGGCAGGCTTGATAAACAGTATGAAGAAATCGTGTCTGCCCTATCCGACATCAACGCCTTTAACGCAGGGAAGAAAAGGGATAAAGCGTTAGATTTACTCTCTGCATGGCTGCCAGACGTGGAGAAATTCTCTAAGGAAATCGGGAAACAGCAGGCGTATATCGACAGTTTGAAAGAGAGAATTGGGCAGGAATCAGACTATGCGGGGCGTATGCGTGATGAAAAGTACGAGCAGGAACTAAAGGTGCAGAAAGCGAATCAGAAGATATTTGAATTGCAGAGAACCAACGAGCAGATGGGGCGGCTGCTGTCAAAAATACCGCCCGAAGTGTTGGAAGAATTGCAGAAAAATCATAGAAGCAGAGCGAAAGAAAGGTAGATATGTGAATGAAGAAACAGGATTTTAAGGTGTTAAAGACCAAAGACTTGTACCCGTTCCCCGACAATCCGTTTCATGTGGCAGAAGATGAAACACTGTCAGAGTTAGCGGAAAGCATCAAGGAATTTGGCATTGTCACGCCGATAATCACACGCCCGAAAGAGGACGGGGACGGTTATGAAGTGATTGCAGGACAGCGGCGTGTCCGTGCTTCTGAACTTGCAGGGATAAATACCGTGCCTGCGTTTGTCCTGCCCTTAGACCGTGACCGAGCCATCATCACCCTTGTAGACAGCAATTTGCAGCGTGAGAATATCCTGCCATCGGAGCGGGCGTTTGCTTACAAGATGAAATCCGAAGCCATGAAGCGGCAGGGTTTCCGCACAGACTTAACCTCGTCACAAGTTGTGACGAAGTTGCGGACGGACGACAAGGTGGCACAGGGCTTCGGCGTGGGCAGGATGACCGTGCAGCGTTTTATCCGCCTGACGGAACTGATACCGCCGATTTTGCAGATGGTGGACGAGGGGAAAATCGCCCTCACGCCTGCGGTGGAACTGTCCTTCTTGAAGAAAGACGAGCAGGAAAACCTCTTTGCCACGATGGAGAGCGAAGAAGCAACGCCCTCACTCTCACAGGCACAGCGGATGAAACAGTTAAGCCAGAGCGGGCGGCTTGACATGGATACGATATTTGCGATTATGACGGAGGAAAAGGGCAACCAGAAAGAAACCTTGAAAATCAACACAAGCAAGCTGAAAAAATACTTTCCGAAGAACACAACGCCGAAGCAGATGGAGGAAACCATCATCAAACTTTTGGAGCGTGAGTTGCAGAGGAAACGCAACCGTGACAGCCGCTAATCTTCTTTTTTCGGGAAGTAAATACAGAGAGTTGAGGTATGGAGAATGAGAGAAATCCAGTATGAAATCGTAAAGGAAATCGCAGTATTGTCTACGGGCGACAGTGGCTACACAAAGGAAATCAATCTCATTTCATGGAATGGGAAAGAGCCGAAGTATGACATCCGCAGCTTTTCCCCGAACCGTGAAAAGTGCGGCAAGGGAATCACGCTGAACGCTGATGAAGCGGCGGCACTCCTTAAAGCATTACAGAAAGAATTAAACAGCGAGGATTAATGGTATCTGATTGGCAGGGCGGGGACATTTCCAAACTCTTCCCTGCCCTGTCTGGAAAGGAAGATTTAAGTATGGGCGAGGATAAGAAAGCAGATAAAAAGAGAAAGCGTATCGTGCCAAAAGCACCAGTGCAGATGATAATCAGCCGTGAATATGTCGGCACACAGACCGTTACAGAAGCGTTTGTCCCGATTATCTCCGAGGATATTCGGAAGAAGATTGCCGAGGGCGACACCTTCGACAATGAGGGGCTGTCCGCTTAGAATGTACGCAATGGGACATGAAAACAGATAGGACAGATACGGAGGTTTTACAGTATGGCAGGAATCAAAGAAGAAAAGAAAATCTATTTAGTCGGCATTTATTGCCGCTTATCTAAAGACGATGGTACGGATAACGAGAGTGCGAGCATTGCGACACAGAAATCCATCCTCACGGATTATGTGAAAAAGCAGGGATGGCACATAGCAAAAACGTATGTGGACGATGGTTATTCTGGTACAAATTTCCAAAGACCAAGTTTCCAGAATATGATAAAAGACATTGAAAGCGGTCTGATAAACTGCGTGATTACGAAAGATTTATCCCGTCTGGGGAGAAACTATCTTGATTGTGGGTTATATCTGGAAGTTTTCTTCCCAGAGCATAACGTGAGGTATATAGCGGTCAATGACGGCGTAGATACCTTGAATAAATCTGCTATGGACATCACGCCTTTCCGCAACATTTTAAACGAAATGTATGCCGCTGACATATCTGTTAAGATAAAATCGGCATATCGGGCGAGGTTTCAACAGGGGAAATTCATGGGAACTACCGCCCCTTATGGCTATATCAAAGACCCTGCCGACCACAACCATCTGCTGATAGATGATAAAGTGGCACATGTTGTAAAAGAGATATTCGACCTTGCATTAAAAGGGAATGGAGTTGCCAAAATTTGCAGACATCTTAATAAACAGCATATCCTACGCCCTGCCGCTTATGCGGCGGAGCGTGGCGAAACAGGCTTTGAACGTCATTTTGAGGGGAACGAGGACAAACGCTATATTTGGAGTGGGAACAGCGTGAGGAGCATTTTAAGAAGCCCGATATATGCGGGAAATCTTGTAGGCTACAAACGGATTGCCGCCAATATGAAAAGCAAGAAACGCCCCTCTAAGCTGCCCGAAGAATGGGAAGTGATACCCAATACCCATGAGGGAATAGTCACGCAGGAGGAATTTGATATTGTCCAACAGCTTATTACAAGTCGTAGGCTTCCACAGAACAAGGGAGGATTTGTAAATATTTTTGCAGGCGTTATCAAGTGTGTGGACTGCGGATGTGCTCTGCGGGCAATGAACGTACACAGGAGGAAACGCCCAGAGATTATCGACTGTGTACAGTATTCATGTAATAATTATGCAAGAAACGGAAGAAGCGAGTGTAGTGCCCACAATATAGAAGCAAGGGATTTATTCAATGCCGTTCTTGCCGACATCAACTGTTTTGCGGATATGGCAGTGAATGATGAAAAGGCGGTCAGGGCCATAGAAAAGCGGCTCACGGAAACAGACCAGAGCAGGGCGAAAGCATTAGAGAAAGAACGTAAGAAGCTGAACAAACGCCTTGCGGAACTGGACAGGCTGTTTTCCTCTCTCTACGAGGATAAGGTCATGGAGCGTATTACCGAGCGGAATTTTGAGATGATGTCGGGGAAATACCAGAAAGAGCAGCTTGAAATTGAAGCAAGGCTGAAAGAGGTGACGGAAACTCTTAATGAAAGCTACGAGAAATCACGGGGAATCCGTGACTTCCTCGCCCTTATCCGAAATTATCAAGGCTTAAAAGAACTGGATGCAACAGTTATAAACGCACTCATAGACAAGATACTTGTTTCGGAGCGTGAGAAGATGGCAGACGGAACAGTGAAGCAGGAAATCAAGATTTACTATAAATTCATCGGCTTTGTCGATGAATTACATATCATACCTACAAAACGGTGGGCAGCAATGCCCGCTAAAAATTGTACGGTGTGCGGCGTTGAATATGTCCCGGGCTCTGGTGCATCAAGGTATTGTCCTGCTTGTGCCAAGAAGATACGGAGGGAGAAATCAAACGAGAGCAAACGCAGGAGCAGAGAACAGAAAAGGATAGCATGTATGAACTGTCCGCAAAAAATGACCGACTGATTTGGAACAGCGGGCAGGAAGAACAGTGCGTCAGGGCAATAAAAATAAGAAAGTGGATATTATCCGGTATGTAACCGAGGGAACATTTGACGCTTATCTTTATCAGATGATTGAGAATAAGCAAAAGTTTATCAGTCAGATAATGACGTCCAAAAGTCCGGCAAGAACAGTGGAAGATATAGACGAGACGGCATTGTCGTATGCGGAAATCAAAGCACTTGCCACCGGGAATCCGCATATCAAGGAGAAAATGGATTTGGACATTCAGGTATCAAAGTTACAGTTGTTAAAACAGAGTTTTCTAAGTCAGAAGTACGATATGGAAGATAAAGTGACCAAGCAGTATCCAAGAGAAATCAAAGACCTGACGGAGAAGATTGCTGATTATGAGGCAGATATTGCATTGGTAAAAGAACACACACCTTCAGACAGAGAGATATTTCCGGTTATGCAGATAAAAGAAATCTCTTATGATGACAAGCAGGAGGCAGGAAAAGCTATTATTACCGCTTGTAAAGAAATGAAGTCTCCCGATCCGGAGTTGATTGGTGCGTATCGTGGGCTTTCAATAGAACTGTATTACAATACTTTATCTCAGGAATTCGTCATCAATCTGAAAGGGAAAAGCAAACATCAGGTGTCGTTGGGAACAGATATTCACGGAAACATTACTCGTTTAGATAATGCCATTGCGAAGTTTGAAGATAATCTTTTACGTTGCCGGGAACGTCTGAAAACAATGAAGGTGCAGTTAGAAACAGCAAAGCAGGAAGTAGAAAAACCATTCCCACAGGAGGAAGAACTGAAAGAGAAGGTTGCCCGTTTGGGTGAATTAAACGCTCTGCTTGACATGACAAGAAAGACAGTCCTCTGCTTGATGCAGAGCCGGATGAGAGCGTAGGAGAGAAAGAAAGGAGTAGCCGGGTATTAGAACGGTGAGCATTGCGGTGTTGGGAAACCGATACCGCCTACATAGCAGAGGAAGAAAATCCTATCTGTAAAATGGAAATTCGCACAATGGAACAAAAGGGACAAGGTTGTTATGCTTTTCTGGTGAAAGAAGAGGTGGACAGAGTGCGGATTGATGATATTGATATTTATAATCTTCCGAGATGGCTGGAAGGGATTTTTGAAGAAGTGGAGCGGATCTGTTATGAAACTTTGGAAGAAGAATCCGAGTTTTATAAGGGAGTTCTTGAGGAAACCCATGAATTGCTGGAGAAATATGATTTTCTTTCCACCATTGCAGACAATGATGAGATAAGAGAGTCGATGAACCTGAGTATAACGGAGGTGCAGGCATTATCAAGATTTTGGTTGCTGGAAACAGATCGAATGTCGATGGAAATGGTGCAGATGTATTTGTTGGGGTGTCGGCATGTGTTGGAAGTGATGGAATTGTTGGGGATAAAAAGAAACTGAAGTCGGATAAGATGTAGGGGGCAAAGAAATATTGAGTAGTAGGCAACATCTTTTTTATATGGTACAATAATATTCATGCAGGGCATTTGAGGGGAATTTTGAATTGTGCAGACACGTCTGCACAATCTTATAGATGAAATATTAGTGGGAGGAATATATGAATCATAAAAATGATGAATTAAATAATTTGTTTGAAAAGTCAAAAACTATAATTCAGGCGGCAAGAGAAATCACAGGTACGGTTGCAAATTTGACTACTTTGATTTCTAATTATCAAATCGGAAAATTTATTGTGGAAGAAGAACAGAGAGGAGAAATAAGGGCAAAGTACGGTAAAAAGATTCTTGAGGAGTTATCTGAATTTTTAACGCAAGAGTTTGGAAAAGGATTCTCAAGGACAAATGTTGCGTCAATGAGAAAATTTTATATGGTATATAAAGAACGGGGCGAGCAATTTCCTTATTTGAAGAATAACAATGAAAAAGATTTATTACCAATTGTGCAGACAGTGTCTGCACAATTCGATACAGCAAATTTACCATTTAAACTTTCGTGGTCACATTATCAAGTGTTAATGAGAATGGAAAATGATATGGAACGTAGTTTTTATGAAGAGGAAGCATATCGATCAAATTGGGATGTCAGAACTTTAAAGCGTCAGTATAATTCCAGTCTTTTTGAGCGTGTAGCGATGAGTAGAGATAAAGATAGAGTAATGGAATTAGCAAATGAAGGCATTACTTTATACGAGCCACAGGATGTTCTTAAATCACCATTTGTATTGGAATTTCTTGGTTTAGGTGATAAAGCTGTCTATCAAGAAAGTGATTTGGAAAGTGCGATTATCGGAAAGTTGCAGAATTTTCTGCTTGAGTTAGGAAAAGGATTTTTATTTGAAGCAAGGCAGAAAAGATTTTCTTTTCATGAAAAGAACTTTTTTGTGGACTTGGTATTTTATAATCGTTTGCTCAAATGTTATGTATTGATTGATTTAAAAGTCGATGAATTAACACATCAGGATTTAGGTCAAATGCAAATGTATGTAAATTATTATGATAGATATATAAAAACAGATGGAGAAAATCCGACTGTTGGTATTCTGCTATGCAAAGACAGTGATGAGGCTTTAGTAGAATTAACATTACCTGATAACGCTAATATATATGCTAAAGAGTATAAGTTATACTTGCCGGATAAGAAAATGTTGCAGGATAAGTTGCAAGAATGGTTACGAGAGGAGTTAGAATAAAAGTATATAAAGAAAAATTGATAATAATCAATAAGTATAACTGAAATAGTGTTATAGATTTTAAAAGGCTTATAAGAATACGAGGCTTATATATGGAACGAAAAATTTTGTTTGAAATTCCTATTTACTCAATGAGTGAAAAAGAATTCAATAAACGCTGGAAAAAAAGAAAAGATTCTCTCTATGAATTTTTCATAAATGGAGGCAGTACCGAAGAACACGCAAAGCACGTTGTATCATGTAGCTGTTTTCCAAAATGTGTATGGAAGTATAATCAAATCATTGGGTTTATACAAATCTCTGTTTCAAAGAAAGATGTGTGGTTTGATATATATCGTTCTTTAGATAAGATATATTATGCGGACAGTAAATCCAAGCATTTTATTCAAAATATACATGCAAACGGAACTCATTTTTATGTTTTTGGTATGACCAATGAAGATATAAAACAGAATATTCTTAAAGAGCTAAAAAGTATTGAAAAATACCATTTAGAGAAAAAATTTTATGTTGATTATTCAGCTTTTTATAATATTTTTGATTATGTGGATATATCACAAATAATGAAAGCTATGTAATTAATACTTTCATTTTTATAAGATAATTTTACATAGCCGGAAGGTTTTCATTTACGAAAATCTCCCGGTTATTTTTATGCCCTGATATTCCAATTTCAACCGGAAATATCAAATCATAGGCAGGAAAGAAGGTGAAAATTATGCCATATATCGCACCGGAAGTGGTACAGGAAGTAAAGCGAATGGATTTGCTGACGTACCTTAGAAACTATGAACCATCAGAACTTGTGCATTTTTCCGGCAATACCTATACGACTAGAACTCACGATAGTCTGAAAATCTCCAATGGAAGATGGATGTGGTGGAGTCAGGGGATCGGCGGGCGGTCAGCACTGGATTATCTGATAAAAGTGAGAGGGTATCCGTTTTTGGAGGCAGTAGAAATTATCGCAGGACAGGCAGCCATTCAGCCGTCTGCCCTTGTACCAGCCGAAAAGAAAACAGAGAAAATCTTGCTCCTTCCCAAAGCCTACCGTTATACAGAATATGTGGTTTCTTATCTGAAGAACAGAGGAATTTACACAGAACTTATTCATTTCTGTCTGGAAACCAGACGCTTATATGAGAGTGCGAACTATCACAATGTTGTTTTTGTAGGGACGGATAAAGAAGGAAAACCCCGGTATGCAGCACTGAGAGGTGTGGAGACAGACTTTATCGGAGAGGCGAGTGGAAGTGATAAGAATTATTCTTTTTCCATTCCTACTGAAGAAGAATGCAACGAAGTTCATCTTGCATGAGGGTTGAGACGATGGAATATGGTTTCACCTTCGACCAATTCCCTTTGGGAGAGTCCATGAGACAGTGGGAAATTATGCGAGCCTGCATATAAATAAGTAGCTAAGGTGCCCTTGTGCTGATTCATGATATTCGTTTTAAAGCGGAATGGAAAGATGTGGAGGAATATTTGAAAGGATATGTAGAGGAATTCTATGAAATTGCTGAGACATCAGAAAAAATCTTTATTTCCACTGATTTTCCGGATGAATATGCAAACTCGGAGAGCAGGGTTGCCTTGAGAGGGCAGTGGCGAAAGCAAATGCAGCGCAAGGAATTCCGGAGTTAATTCAGGTTGCAACCAATAGAGAATTTTCTCAAAATACCAAGAAAAAGCATATAAAGGATGCAAAGTATGGTTGGTATCGATATAATGTTTGTTTTGCATTACCGGTATATGATGATAAAACCGTTCAGGTTGTCAGATACAATGTTTTCCCTGCCAGAATGTTAGTAAGACATGATGAAGATGGAGAAAAATATTTATATGATTTGTTAGCAATAAAAAAAGAAACGAGCAACCCGCTTGAGTCATAAGACTGTACGGTGAGAACCCATTTCTTATAAAGATTATAGAGGATATAGGCATGTGTGTTAAGTGAAAAATCTAAAAGTATAGACTGCCGGAAATCAATTAAATATGCATTTGTATATTATACAGAGCAAATAAAAGGGGCACCCCTGTACATTTAAGAGTGACGCCGGGATGCAATGCTGATACTATAGAAGTAAACAATATGTGATAATAGAGAGCTTGAACCCTCGGCAGCCTGGGAGACTGGGCAGCCGGGGGTTTTTATAACAGAGCATATGCATCATGAAATCAATTCTTTTCTGAGCATTTCCCGGATATTCTGTGGCGTGGCGCCAAAGGTCTGATGAAAAATCCGGTAGAAATTGGATGCACTGTGGCATCCGGTCTTCCCAGCAATTTCAGATATGGTCATTGTACTTTTTTCCAGAAGCTCAAGGGCGAGCTCCATCCGCAGTGTCCGCACATATTCTCCAATACTCTTCCCTTCTGTCAACTGGAATGCTTTTTGCAGCTTATTTTTATTCAGGGAAACATTTTTACAAAGTTCAGGGATCATGGGAACATTTTCAAGGTCACGCTGAATGAGTTCTTTAGCTTTCATAACTGCAGAGATATCCTCGTGATTCAAGCTGATGGGAGGGATCTGGGAGCGGCGCTGTACAAGATCCAGCAGGTGCCCGGCTGCGGCAAAACCTTGACCACGCATCCAAATCTGGAATGCATCACCTGTAAGAGGGCACTTTTCTATATGCTGAAAGATGGAGAAGAGTTCAGGAGAGTGGATATCATGGCAGTTAATGGAGTGTCTGGCGTCTTCCCAAAAGCTGTCATATAGACGGATTCCGTTTTCCCGGAAGAAAGATTCCTGAAAGTACATACCGCGAAACCGGAGACGGCGGCCGCCGGGAATCTTCATAAACAGAGGTACCGGGGAATGAAACACATAACAATCAATACCGGTATGTGAATTACGGACTTCTGATTTGCGGTTGTAGGTCGCAACGCTTCCTTCCTCGGTAAAGCTGACACCAATATAGCGTTCATGGAATTGTGACCGTGTAATCATGTCCCGGGGAAAGGTGATATCAACGGACGCTACGCAAAAGCCTTTCAGATCTCCCCAGAACCGGACGTAGGAACGCTGATCTTTAAAAGTAAACAAAGGGCCGTTTCCTGTGTTTGTCTGTGCTGCGCCAAGGGACGCATAAAACTGCAGTGTTTCCTCTGCCGTGTGTATTGTGATCATTTCGGTTAACCATGTGCTGAATTGGCACATGCCTTTCTTTTTTGGCACAAGATTTGATTAGTTGGAACTAACTATCCGGGCAAATTATAGCAGAAAAACGGCTGGGAATCAAGGAATCTGCCGAAAAATACTTCTTTCCCCTGCCATATTGAGGCACTGTCTGATGACTTGACGATCAAAATAATTTCTCACATAATAAGCTTGAGTTAGAAAAGACTAACTTAATGATTTTATTTTGAAAAGGATTTTATCCTTCTCTTTTGGGTTTTTGGGCAGAAGAGCAGGGAAAGGGGAATTATGAAAGAGACAAAGAAAAACGTTGTATTCCGGGTATTTCACAGGGTTCGCTGCAGTTCTGCCCGCTATATTCTCGGAGTGACATGTTCGGCAGTGAGTGTAGTGCTGTCGGGAGTTCCGTTTTACGCGGCGTATCAGATTGTAAAAATCTTTCTGGAAGCATCTTTGAATGGAGTGGAGGCAGAGATGCCCCTGGTGTGGTTTTGGGCAGGGGTGATTCTGACAAGTATTGCCGTAGGTATTGTACTTTCGGTTATCGGAAGTTTTGTATGCCATGCCTGTGCATTTCGTGCACTTTATGAACTGCGGATGAGAATATTGGATCATATGGGCAAACTGAATTTGGGGTTCTTTACCGGAGGACAGGCAGGGGCAGTGCAAAAAACTATGAATGACAATATGGAAAAAATGGAAAATATCATTGCCCATGATGTGGCAAATCTTGTGGGGGCAGGGGTACTGTTAGCCGCATTGGCAGCCTTGCTGTTTTCCAACAATATACCCTTGACACTCACAGTGTTTGCCGCGCTGCTGCTTGCTTTTGGCATTCAATTTTCAGCATTTGGGGGAAAGCAAGGCCAGAAAATCTGGACAGACCTGAACCGTTCTTCTACGGAACTGGATGCGGCTTTTTCTGAATATATATCCGGCATGGAGGAAGAGAAAATATTCGGCAGGCCTAAGGCTGCGGCCCGGCGTCTGACCGGAATCGTAGAGAAAAACCGCAGGCACTGGCTGGTATATTTGAAAAGAGTGACGCCCATTTACGGAGCCTATAAAACCATTACACTTTCGGTGCTGGCGTTTATCCTTGCCGCAGGCTGTGTGCTGCTGTATCTGCACCCGGGAGGCCATGGCCTGATGATGGAAGTTCTGATGTTCTTAATCGTGGGACCTGCAGTGATCAGTCCGCTGATGGAATTGGTGGAGTTCGGGGCCGATCTGCGAAATCTGGATGTGCGGATGAATCAAATAGATGACATTATGAAGATAGAACCCATGGCAGAGGGCACATGTGAGACTTGGCCTGTTACGGCAGACCTGGAATTTCGTGATGTAAGCTTTTCTTATCAAAAAGCGGCGGATCCAATGCGCCGGATGGCGCTGGATCATGTTTCCATGTACATTCCCGCGGGAAGCTTTGTCGCCCTTGTGGGGCCTTCCGGCGGAGGGAAATCTACGGCGGGGCAGCTTCTGGCCCGTTTCTGGGATGTGGAGGGAGGCAGTATTCGGATCGGCGGAAAAGATATCCGGGATTATTCTACAAAGACTCTGTTAGAAAACGTATCTTTTGTTTTTCAGGATACATACATATTTTCAGAAAGTGTTTATGACAACATTGCCATGCATCAAACTGTAAACCGCGGAGACGTGGAGCGTGCTGCAAAGGCTGCGCGGTGCCATGAGTTCATCAGTACCTTTCCAGATGGCTACGACACAAAACTAGGCGACGGCGGACATAAGCTGTCCGGCGGGGAGGCGCAGCGCATTGCAATTGCACGGGCCATTTTGAAAAATGCTCCGGTTGTTGTCCTGGATGAAGCGATGGCGTTTACGGATGCGGAAAATGAACTGGCGCTCAGGGAAGGAATGGCGGAACTGCTGCGGGGCAAAACGATTCTGATGATCGCACACCGGCTGTATTCCATTCAGGATGCAGACTGTATTTTCGTTTTAGACAGGGGACGCCTTATAGAACAGGGGACACACAGAGAACTGCTTAAGCGAAACGGCCAGTATGCAAAGCTCTGGGCGGTTCAAAATGAAACAGAAACATGGAGGCTGAAAGGGGGGAGCATGAATGTTTAAGATGATCCGGCAATTTACTTTCCATAAACCAAGAGAAATTCTTCAGCCTACATTGTGGCTGTTTCTTTCACAGGCATGCAGCATGATTCCCGCTGTTCTGGCGTATATGGCAATTTATACTGTGGGACAGGCCTTTGTCCCGCCGTATACCCTGGAGTTACCGAGACTTGCCGGTCTGGCGGCGGTCAGCCTGGGATACGTATTACTGCAGTATATTGTGGAAATCATCTCCTATTATTTTACCTATGGCCGTGCCTACCGGGATACCGCGGATAAACGTATTGCGTATATCCAGAAGCTGCGGCGCCAGCCCTTGGGATTTTTCTCCTCAAAGGAATCCGGGGAGCTGATCAGTTCTTTTGCCGGCGATTTTGCAAATGTGGAATATACGCTGTGCTACTGGCTGCCTTATCCCATGGGGGTCGGGTTATTGCTTTTTATTTCAATTGTATGGATCTGCGCTTATGATGTACGGATGGGGATTTCCATGTTCGCCCTGCTGCCGGCCTGCGCCCTTTTGATGCTGCTGGTTTCCCGGATCAAAGAAAGGCACAGCCGCCGGGTGATGGAAGCGAAAACAAAGGCAGCCACACAGCTGAACGAATATCTCCGCGGCATGAAGGACCTGAAAGCTTATCAGCGGACAGGCGGCGGATTTGAATCAATGGAAGCGGCAATGCGGCATTTGAGGGATGAATCGCTGAAGGAGGAAGGAGTGGCGGGAAGCCTGTCTACTTTATGTGCTTCACTGGTCAAATTCATTGTTCCGGTAACTGCGGCATCCGGGATTTATCTGCTAATCAATGAGCAGATGAACGTACTGGATTTTGCGGGATTTTTAATTCTCGCAACAAAACTTACGGAGCCTGTCCTGATGATTGTAACTAGTATTTCGGCATTGCGGGGGATGGTACCGTCGGCAGAGAGGCTGGATCAGGTTATGACAAGTCCCGGGCCATTGGGAGATGAGAAAATTGTACAGGCGGACAGCTATACATTCGATGATGTTTCGTTTGGATATGAAGAGGGGAAGGACGTGGTCCAAAACATCTCTTTTGAGACAGCTTCCGGTTCACTGACTGCCCTTGTAGGCCCTTCTGGAAGTGGAAAATCCACGCTGCTCCGGCTGATGGCGCGTTTCTGGGACTGTCAGGAGGGGCACATCCGAATGAATGGAACGGATATCAAAGAGGTTTGGCCGGATTCTCTTCTCGCTCATATTTCTATGGTAATGCAGAACACCTATTTGTTCCGTGGCAGCATCCGGGAAAATCTTTGCTTTGGAGATGAATCTGTCACAGAAGAGCGGATGATAGAAGCCTGTAAAAAAGCCCGCTGCCATAGTTTTATTTCTGGCTTGCCTGAAAGATATGAAACCATTGTAGGAGAAGGAGGGGCAACGCTGTCAGGGGGAGAGCGGCAGCGGATTTCACTGGCAAGGGCCTTTTTAAAAGATGTTCCGATTCTGCTTCTGGACGAACCGACCGCATCTCTGGACGCTGACAATGAAGCGATGGTGCAGAAAGCGTTGGATGAAATCTCCAGAGAACGTACCGTTGTGATGATCGCCCATCGTTTAAAGACTGTGCGGGCAGCGGAGCAGATTGTTGTTCTTCGGGATGGGAAAATTGTACAGAAGGGCACTCATAGCCTGCTTGCCAGGCAGGAGGGGCTGTATGCCCGGCTGTGGAAATTACAGAATCAGGCGGAAAGTTATACATTCAAACAATCTTAGGAGGAAATCAAATGAAACAGACTAAATTTTTAAGCTTAAAAGAATTTGTAATCGTGCTGCTGCTGGCCTGCGTGGAAACTGTGATCGGTATTGTAATCGCCATGCCCTTTGCCGCCAATCTGCAGCTTGTGTATTTTCTTGTTCCGGGCCTTGCGGGACTGGTCAATGGCATCATCTATGTACTGCTTGTCAAAAAATGCCCCAAAATCGGAACCCAGTTTATGATCCCTTTTGTGTATGGACTGTATTTTCTGTTTTCCGGCAGTGTCTATGTATTTCTGTTTTTTACCATATTGGCAGTGGTCAATGAACTGATTATGCTGGGGGGATATGGAAAAAATGTGTGCCAGGCGATTCCCCATGCCCTTACATGGATGCTGAACTCTATGGGAAGTACATTGACGCTTCTTTTATTCCGGGACAGTATGGTACAGACTTATGTGGATATGGGGATGGATGAGGCGTCCGCAGATGCAGCGCTGGCAGCCATCGAGGGATTCTGGCTGTCGCCGCCGAATATTGCCATTGCACTGTCTATAGCTGCCGTTTTGTCTGTTGCCGGTTATCTGCTGGGTGTAAAAATGCTTGGGAAACATTTCAGGCCTGCAGGGGTTGTGTGATGGATGCAGCGAAGCAGGGACGTTTTTGGCCGGATCCGCGCACATGGATTCTGCTCTGTCTGACGGGAGCGGCTTCTGTTATTTTGATTCACTCTGAAACTGGAGGTTTCTGTGTGCTTTTATGCTGCATTTTAATTCACCTTTTTACAAAAGGAGCGGATCGCGCGGCATTCTGTGCCGTTTATTATCTACTTTTTACAGGGATTGCCTGGCTGGGGATCAGGATGGTGGAAAATCAGATTGTTTTTTCCGTCAGTTCCATGCTGTCAAGTATAGGGATTTTGGGGCGGAAAGCGCTGGTTCCTCTTTCCTTTGCAGCCTGCCTGGCACGAAGCTCCACTGGCGCTTTGCTGGCGGCGCTGCAGAAATGGCATTTGCCAAAGGCGGCAGGCATTGCGGTAGCTGTTTTGCTGCGGTTTTTCCCGACTATTTCGGGGGAGTACCAGGCCATCCGCTCTTCCCAGCGGTTCAGGGGAATCGGGACCGGTGTGTTCCATACCCTTTTTCACCTGCCCTCCACAGTAGAATATATCCTGATTCCGTTGATTCTGCGGACAACTAAGGTTGCGGAAGAACTGTCAGCTTCTATGACTGTACGGGGCGTGCGTTTTTCGGGAGAAACGGTGAGTTACAGGGAAGTGAGGTTCACCCGGAAAGACGCAGTCCTCTCTGGCGGAATGGCTTTTGCGGCGGGAATCATTTTTAGCTTTGAGCGGGGTGGCATATTATGATTGAATTAAAGGACCTCTCATTTATTTATAATAACAGCAGCGAGGGAAGGGGGCAGCTTTGTCAGGTCAGCCTGAAAGTACAGAAAGGGGAGCTGATTCTCCTGGCAGGTAAAAGCGGCTGCGGGAAAACAACGCTGCTGCGGGTGCTAAATGGACTGTGTCCCCAGTTCTATCCGGGAAAGCTGGAGGGGGAGTATCTTTTGAGCGGACAAAACGCCCTGGAAATGCCAATCCATCAGTTAGGTACGATTGTAGGAAGCGTATTCCAGGATCCAAGGAGCCAGTTTTTCGCCACGGATACTACAGACGAGATTGTGCTTGGGATGGAGAATATTCCCCTGGACCGTGCCGTCATGCACCAGCGTGTGAAATCGGTTTGTGAAAGTATGCATATCGAGAGACTGCTGGACCGGAGGATATTTCCCTTGTCCAGCGGTGAAAAACAGCTTGTTGCCATTGCATCTGTCTGTGCCATGGAACCGAAGGTGATTGTGATGGACGAACCCTCAGCCAATCTGGACAGCGAGGCCATGATGCGCCTCAAAATCCTGCTTTACAGGCTGAAAGAGGCAGGACATACGATTATCCTGTCAGAGCACCGTTTTCACTATGTCAGGGATTCTTTTGACCGGCTGGTGTTTATGGAGAACGGAGAAATTTCTAAGATTTACAGACGCAAAGACGCACTAAAGCTTTGTGACGGACAGCTGGCAGAGATGGGAATGCGTTTCTTTACCGCGCCTGATTTTCAGGCAGGAGGCGCTTTTGGGCAAAAACCGGAGCATATGCTGCAGGTTTCTGAGATCTCCTGTATGCTGGAGGGACGGCAGATTTTGGAGTCCGTTTCTTTTTCTGCCGCAAATGGGAAAATACTGGCAATTACAGGTCCTAATGGCGCAGGAAAATCGACTCTGTGCAGAAGTATCACAGGATTGTACAAAACTATGGGAACCGTCTGTATGGAGGGGGAATACCTGAAACGAAAGCAGCGCATAAAAAATACTTTTTTTGTGCAGCAGGATTCGGATTATCAGCTATATGCGCCGACTGTTTTTGATGAGTTCTGGATTGGAAGAAGGGAAACTGCCTTTCTTAGAGAAACTGCACTTGACTGGCTGGGAAAGGTGGGAATGGAAAGTTTTCAAAACCGCCATCCTGCCTCGTTATCTGGCGGCCAGAAACAGCGTCTTTTGCTGGCGCTTGCAGCGGCAAGCCAAAAAAGACTGTTGGTATTTGACGAACCTACAAGCGGCCTGGACGGATATCATATGCGCCTCACAGCCAGTCTTTTCAAACATTTGGCAAAAGGGGGCAGGTGTATTCTGCTGATTACGCACGATATGGATTTTATTGCCGAGGCAGCGGATGAAATTGTCTATATGGAGAGGGGAAAGCTGTGTTACCACCGAAGGGTCCTGCCTAAATAGCTGCAGCTATAATATAATAATGATTATTGTTATTGACAAATCCTGGAAGTTAGTGTAAACTAACCTTGTTGTTAGAAAAAACTAACTAATGAGATTCAGAGAATTTAGGGACATGCAATATTAAAGGGGAAAAGGATCTGACCCCGGCAAAAATATGCAATTCCTAAAAACACAAGAAAGATAGGAGGATTTTAAGATGTCAATGATCAACAAAGAGGTAAATAATTTTGAAGTGCAGGCATTTTGGGGTGGTGAATTTAAGACCGTAAGAAAAGAGGATATTTTAGGGAAATGGAGTGTATTTTTCTTTTATCCAGCGGATTTTACGTTTGTGTGCCCCACAGAATTGGAAGACCTGGCGAATAAGTATGAGGAATTTCAGAAGATAGGCTGCGAAATTTATTCCGTATCTTGTGACAGCCATTTTGTACATAAGGCATGGCATGATGCGTCCAAGACAATTCAGAAAATAAATTATCCGATGCTGGCAGATCCGACAGGCGCTCTTGCAAGGGATTTTGATGTGATGATCGAGTCAGACGGCATGGCTGAAAGAGGAAGCTTTATTGTGAATCCAGAAGGGAAAATCGTGGCTTATGAAGTAATTGCGGGCAACGTGGGAAGAAATGCGGATGAGTTGTTCAGGAGAGTGCAGGCATCCCAGTTCGTAGCGGAGCACGGGGATCAGGTGTGCCCGGCAAAATGGCAGCCGGGAGCAGAAACACTGAAGCCGAGCCTGGATCTGGTGGGACTGCTCTAACATGGGAGGATACGAGAAGTTTTATGACTTAATCATTGTAGGGGCCGGGCCGGCTGGACTTTCCGCCGCAATTTACATGGCCAGGGCAAAGTATATAGTGCTGGTTCTGGAAAAAGACAAGACCGGAGGACAGATCACCATCACAACAGAGGTGGTGAATTATCCGGGGGTTGAGCTTGCAAGCGGGAAAAGCCTGACAGACAGTATGAGAAGACAGGCGGAAAATTTTGGCGCAGAGTTTGTCATCGCGGAGGTGACGGATATGGAGCTTGCGCAGGATGTAAAAGTTCTTCACACGAACAAGGGGGATTATAAAGCTCTTGGCGTTATTCTTGCAGTGGGGGCAAATCCCAGGAAGCTGGGGTTTCAGGGAGAAGATACTTTTAGAGGCCGGGGGGTTGCCTATTGTGCAACTTGTGACGGAGAATTTTTTACCGGGATGAACGTATTTGTCATAGGCGGGGGATTTGCGGCTGTGGAAGAAGGGCTTTTCCTCACGAAATACGCGAAGCATGTAACGATTATCGTGCGTTCAGAGCAGTTTGGGTGCGCCAGGACGGTGTCTGATAAGCTAAAAGGAAATGAAAAAATATCTGTCCGGTTCTCTACAGAATTAAAGGGTGTTAAGGGCGGCCAGGTGATGGAAAAAGCTGTGTTTTTGGATAAGGCAGCAGGAGAGACATGGGAATATCTTGCAGAGAAGGACGGTGGATTCGGAGTATTTGTATTCGCCGGATATGAACCGAACACCCGGTGGCTGCCGGAAATACTGGAATTGGATGAGCATGGATATATTATAACAGACGCCAATCAGAAAACGAATCTTGCGGGAGTGTATGCGGCAGGAGATGTATGCGTGAAAAATCTCCGGCAGGTGGTCACGGCTGTTGCGGACGGAGCCGTGGCGGCAACCTCGTTGGAAAAGGATGTGACAGAACTGCACAGCAAACTGGAAATCCCGGAATTTGACGTATCTGTTGTAAAAGAAAATAGCTGGAGCGGTGCAGAGGCCGTCCCCAATCATGGGGCAGGCGGTAAGGACAGTGCGGATGCTGCGGGGAATCGCCTGGCAGAGAGCCAGAACCCGGCGCAGAATACTGGTGGCGCAAGGTTTTTGGATGAAGCCATCAGAACCCAGCTTATCCCGGTATTTGACAAATTTGCGCATCCGGTGTCCATCCGGGCGTGGCTGGGAGAGGATGGGGTTTCCCGTGAAGTGGAAGTATTTTTGAAGGAGTTCTCCGAGATGACAGACAAAGTGTTCTGGGAAAAAGCAGAAGGAGACAGGCCAGAATATCTTCCGTCTATGGAAATTATTAAGGCAGATGGAACGCCCTCGGGAATGGTGTTCCATGGAGTTCCCGGAGGACATGAGATTAATTCTTTTGTAATCGGACTGTACAATGCAGCCGGTCCCGGAACAGCCGTCACCCAGGAAGAAAAAGAGAGAATTGGGAGGATTTCCAGACAGACAGATATTGAAATCATGGTTTCCCTGTCCTGTACCATGTGCCCGGAGCTTGTGATGGCGGCACAGAAGATCGCAGCATTGTCTGACAGGGTGAGGGCGGAAGTATATGATCTGTCACACTATCCGGAGCTGAAAGAAAAGTATCAGATTATGAGCGTTCCCTGTATGGTAGTGAATAAGGAACAGGTTTTCTTCGGTAAAAAAAATGTAGGAGAGCTGCTGGATATATTGGAGGATCCGAATCAATAGCACAAGCAGATGGCAGACTTAGGCCCCTGTGTCTATGAATATAGTATTCTGGGTTAGTATACACAGGTAATGTGAACAGTAATATTTTGAGATATAAGCCGGTGAGAGAGGATTCTTCACCGGCTTATTTTATCTAATCTTTTCGACCTCCGGTATTCCAAGGGTGATATCCCAAATTGCCTCTTGAATACAGCGGCGAACTTCCCTTGGTTGGAATACCCCACTTGCTCAGAAACTTCAGCGATTGACTGTTTTGTATGAGAAAGTAGATTTGCAGCAGTGTCCATACGCAATTCACGCAGGTAGACTGAGATATTCTTGCCATATACGCCCCGGAAATAGTTTTTCAGGCTCGTCTCGCTGACCGCAAAACTTTTAGCAATTTGATGTACAGGAATATGCTGCCTGAGATTGCCGGAAAGAATGTGTGCTGTTCGTTTGGCAATCTCTACTTGGGTTTCTGTATAGAATCCGCAAGTTTTGGAAGGGCGGTTTTCCATATATAGAAGCTGATAGAGCAGCTCAAGGGTGTCAATCTGCATGTAAAAGGCAGAGGGGTTCTCTGAGAGCTGCCAAAGCCGCAAAAAAATGTTTTTTAATCTGCAGCCAGCTTCATTGATATAAGTTCTCTTTTTGCCGCAGTAGGCATCCTGCAACCGGGTGAAGTCGATGGAGAAGAGTTCTGTGATTTGAGGGCAGGACTGTAAGAGGAGGGGTAAATCCAAATATATTTTGATTCCCTGGTATCCTCCGGTGGGGAAAATATATTCCTTCTGTGCCGTCTGCCTGCTGATGCAGAAATCGTTTTCCTTCAGGTACATGTAGGTATTGTCATCTAATAACAATTCACTCCTGCCGGAAATGCAGTAGTTTATCTGCAGCAGCTTTAATTCTGAATTTGCGTCAGACTCTGGCCATGCAGACGCCCGCACATATATATAGGCAAGGGTCAGTCCTGGAAAAAGTGTGTGAAAAACCATGCGCCCTTTTCCAGAGCCATGATCTAAAAGTAGTTCCTGGCTGTTTGGGCTGTTTTTGAACGTTACTCCTGAAATAGCATTGCTGTTTTCTAATATGCTGCTTACGATACCGTCCAACTCCTCCACCTCCTTCGTTCCTTACTGATGTAATTATAAAGGTACTTGAATTTTCGGTCAATTGATATTCATGCAGGACAGAAAACTCCTTGCTGTTTGGGCCTAAAATACTGATATGTGCATAGAAGCATGGTTCAAGGTGTGATATTCTTACAGATGGTTAGTTGCAACTAATAAAAATAAGTGCTTCAGGAGGTTTGGCAATGCACAAATTGCAGGGAAAGGATTTAATCAATATTGGTATTTTTACGGCGATTTATTTTATCGTCATTTTTGCGGCGGCATCCATCGGTTTTATTCCGATTTTTATTCCACTGATCAGTGTGATTGTGCCTTTGGCCGGGGGGATTCCCATGATGCTGTTTTTTTCTAAAATTCGAAAGTTCTGGATGCTTACAATCTGCGGGCTGCTGCTGGGGATCATCATGCTGCTGACGGGCATGGGGTTCTGGTGTATTCCCGCCGGACTGGTTTTTGGCCTTATCTCTGATTTTATGATGAAAGCCTGCAGCTACAAGGATGCAAAACGGGAAATCTTGATTCACGGTGTCTTTTCCATGTGGGTAATCGGCGCGTTTGTCCCTATCGTTGTGACACGTGATGCATATTACCAGAGTCTGCTTTCCGGCTATGGCCGGGAATATGCCGATACGCTGATGGCTTATATGCCGGACTGGATTTTACCGGTACTTCTGGCAGCTGCCTTTATCAGCGGGCTTGCAGGCGGCCTGATTGGGCGGAAACTGTTCAGAAAACATTTTGAGCGGGCGGGGATTGTATAATGAAACAGGAGCTCCTTGCAAGCAAGAAAAATAAGGCGGGTATGATGTTAGATCCCCGGACAAAAATGGCGGCGCTGATTATAATTGCTGTCTTTATTTTAGGCGGCTCTTATGAAGGCATTATGCAGTATTACATAATTGTACTGGCGGCAATTCCGTTAGTGCTTCTTATGACGGCAAAAAAATGGAAAGGCTCATTCCTATATATCGCATTGTTTGGAGGGAGTCTGTGTCTGGAAATGTTTGGCCTGCCATACTTAAGTGGCCTGCCATACTTAAGTGGCGGGGCGAACTATATGGCGGTAGCCGTTGTGGGTATCCTGCTCAGATTTACCCCAGGTGTGGTCATGGGATATTTTGTCGTTACTACAACCACAGTAAGTGAGTTTATTGCGGCTATGGAGAGGCTTTGTATGCCCCGGCAGATTACCATTCCTATGTCTGTTATGTTTCGTTTTTTTCCTACCGTAGCCGAGGAGTGGAATGCCATCGGAGATGCCATGCGGATGCGGGGGATTGGTTTTGGGGGCAAAAGGACAGGAGCTGTCCTTGAGTACCGCATTGTTCCTATGATGATCTGCTCTGTAAAAATTGGGGAGGAACTGTCTGCAGCTGCACTTACCCGGGGATTAGGGGGGCCTGTGAAACGGACAAATATCTGTAAGCTGGGTTTTCACGTGCAGGATATTCTTTTTCTCCTCGTTTGTTTCGGTGCATTTGCGGTGCAGATTTACATACTGGCCGTAAGGAGGTAGGAGGTATGATTGAATGTCGGAATGTATGCTTCTCATATCCGGCCGGCCAACAGTCTGATGGCAGCAGGCCCGGAGGCACCTTAAAAAATATTTCGTGTACCATTGAGAAAGGTTCCTTTGTCCTGCTCTGTGGGGAGTCTGGCTGTGGAAAGACGACCATGACACGTCTGTTGAATGGACTGATTCCCCACTATCATGAGGGGAATTTTGAGGGTACCGTCTGTCTGGATGGAAAAGACACAAGAAAATTATCACTGTTTGATATATCGTTGAAGGTGGGTTCTGTGTTTCAAAATCCCCGTTCTCAGTTTTTTAATGTAGACACAACCAGCGAGCTGGCTTTTGGCCCCGAAAATCACGGGATGGAAGAAGGACTTGTGTGGGAACAGGTGAATAAGGCTGCCAGACAGCTGAGGCTGGCCCCTTTGCTTGACAGAAGTATATTTTCCCTTTCGGGCGGTGAAAAGCAAAAGATTGCCTGTGGATCGGCCGCGGCCGTCTCACCGGAGATTTACGTGCTGGATGAACCCTCGTCTAATCTGGATAGTTCTGCCATTGCTGACCTTGGGCAGCTCCTTTCCATTTTAAAATCTCAGGGAAAAACGATTGTTATTTCAGAACATCGTCTCTATTATCTGTCAGGCTTAATTGACCGCGCCCTATATTTAAAAGACGGGGAAATCAAGGGGGACTACACTTGGGAGGAGTTTCAGGGATTAGGCTTTAAGCGGAGGGAGGAAATGGGGTTGCGCCCTCTTGGCCTGGATGGCCTGAAAGATATAGAAGGCCCTGCCGGAGGTGGAAACAGTGGGGAATGAGTGATAAAAAAGCTTTCTTTTGCTTATAAAAGAGGGCCGGAAATTTTACATATTTCCAAAGCCGTTTTCCCGGCAGGCTGTGCCACCGCTGTAATCGGACATAATGGAGCCGGAAAATCCACCTTTTTCCGCTGCCTTGGCGGACTGGAGAAAAGGTGCAGGGGAACAGTGCAAGATCAAACTAAATCATATTCTGGGAAAGACCGTCTCAAATGCTGTTATATGGTTATGCAGGATGTAAACCATCAGCTTTTTACAGAGAGCGTTATGGAGGAGATTCTTTTAAGTATGAAGCAGGAAGACAGGCAGAAAGCAGAAAGTATACTGGCTGAAATGGATCTGGCTGCATACAAAGACTGCCATCCCATGGGACTGTCCGGGGGACAGAAACAGCGGGCAGCCATTGCCTCAGCTATGGCCTCAGAGAGGCCTCTGATATTATTCGATGAGCCTACCAGCGGACTTGATTTGTTCCACATGAGGCAGATTGCAGAGATGGTGAATCGGATGACAGAAGACGGAAAAACTGCTGTTGTCATAACCCATGACCCAGAATTCATCCTGCGGTGCTGCAATTATGTCATTCACCTGGAAAATGGGCAAGTACAGGAAAGTTATTGTATTGAAGAACGTGACGGCAGAGAAAGGCTGCTGGATTTTTTTCTAAAGGCTGTTTGAGCAGCGTCCGTGTACAAGGTACTTGTGCACGGACGCTGCAATACGTTCTTGACAAAATATTTATCTGGGAGTATAATCATAACATCGTTATGAAACGGTGTTATGAATAAATGGGAAGAAGGTGTATGGATGGCAAAGCAGATTGAGGGAGTATATGAAGCTGTACTGGAGCGCGCGAAAAAAGAATTTCTGGAAAAGGGTTATAAGGATGCTTCGCTGCGTGTCATTGCACAGGAGGCCGGAACAAGCACGGGTTCCATTTATACTCGTTTTGGAGATAAAGAAGGATTGTTTCAGGCGGTTGTGGAGCCGGCGGCAGTGGAGCTGAAGAATATATTCCTGAAAGTGCAGGAAGACTTTCATTCTTTTGACGAGGATGTCCAAAAAAGTGAGATGGGGCAATATACTTCCCAGCATCAGATGGAGATGCTGGATTATATATACGACCATTTTGAAGAATTCCGGATTTTGCTGGACAGTGCAGAGGGAACCCGGTTTTCCTGTTTTCTGGATGAGCTGGTGGATATTGAGGTGGAATACACGTATAAATACATGGAGGTCATTGGATGTGAAAGTGTGAAGTCGGGCCTGGTGACAGAGGAATTTATCCACATGGTTGTGACCGCCTATTTTAACGGAATGTTTGAAGTGGTGCGCCATAATATGAGAAAAGAAGAGGCGGTCAAATATGTGCGTCTGCTCAACCAGTACCATATGCAGGGATTTTCTACGGTGTTCAATCCAGAAACCCTATAAAGTCGATAATCAGGCTGTTTCCTGTCAGGATCCGCAGGTATCAGCCTTTTTATAAAAAGATAGGTTAGCAAAAACTAACTTGGATAGGAGGAATCAATATGCAGAAACAAAGTCCTTTGCTCCGCTTGTGGGAGCTGGGGAAAGACAATCAGGGAGGCTTGATAAGAGCTATTATCTCCGCATCTATTGGTGTACTGTGCGGAATATTGCCATATTATTCGGCGGCACAGATGATTATCGGATTGCTGGCTGGAAAGACAGATATGAGGTTTTATACCGGGTGGTGCCTGGCGGCGTTTGCCGGATTCGCCATCCGTGGGGTGCTTTATGCATTGGCTCTTGCTATGTCTCATAAAGCAACTTTTTCAATTTTAAAAAGCATACGGGAGTGTATTTTGAAAAAACTGCCCCGGATGCCGCTGGGCACAGTGACGGATACGCCAAGCGGGCAGATGAAACAGATCATCGTTGATCAGGTGGACAGCATGGAGCGCCCTCTGGCACATTTATTGCCCGAGATGACGGCGAATATTCTGGGGCCGGTATGCATTCTGGTATATTTGTTCGTCCTGGACTGGAGAATGGCATTGTTGTCTCTGGTCTCTATCCCTGTAGGCATGGTATTTATGATGGCGGTCATGAAAAATTATGGGGAACAGTATGAGGGATCGGTGAAAGTGACACAGGATATGAATGCGGCCATCGTGGAATATATCGGTGGGATTGAAGTGATTAAGGCGTTTAATCAGGGAAAAAATTCTTATGCAAAGTTTGCAGACCGGGTGAGGGCAAATGCATCTTATTTCTATCATTGGATGAAAGGCTGTCAGCTTCCGGTTTCTATATCAAGAGCGGTTGCACCGACTACACTGCTTACAATCCTGCCTGTGGGATGGCTGATGTATCAGCATGGAAGTCTTTCTGTGGAGACCTTTATCACCACCATTATTCTTTCTCTTGGTATTGCAGGCCCCTTGCTGGCGGCCATGGATTTTGTGGACAGTCTCGCGAAGGTGGGGACAATCGTGGGGGAAGTGGATTCGATTCTGAACGGGGAAGAGCAGGATCATGGCGGGCGGCAGGTACAATTTTCCTCTATGGATATCCAGGTGGAGCATGTTTCCTTTGGCTATCACGACGACAAAGAAATCCTGCATGATATTTCCCTTACGATTCCCGCAGGCAGTATGACTGCCTTTGTGGGGCCCAGCGGAAGCGGAAAATCAACCATCGCCAAACTCATCGGAGGATTCTGGGACGTAGAAAAAGGAAGGATTCTCCTGGGCGGCCATGATCTGGGGAAGATTCCACTTTCCCAGCTTTATGATCAGATGGCCTTTGTATCTCAGGATAACTATCTGTTTGACGAGACGGTGAGAGAAAATATCCGTATGGGAAAACCAAAGGCAAGTGATGCCGAAGTGGAGGCTGTGGCAAAGGCAGCCGGATGTGATGTATTTATCCGTCAACTAGAAAGTGGGTATGATACCCGGGTAGGAGGGGGCGGTGCACACCTCTCGGGGGGTGAACGCCAGAGAATCGCCATAGCCAGAGCCATGCTAAAAAATGCACCGATTGTAATCCTGGATGAGGCAACCGCTTATATTGATCCGGAAAATGAGGCGGTGATACAGAGGGCAGTGGCAAGCCTTGTATGTGGAAAGACAGTCATTGTAATCGCACACCGTCTTTCTACGATTACAGATGCAGACCAGATTTTTGTGATCCGGGATGGCCGCATAGCAGGAAGCGGCACTCATGAGGAGCTTTTGAAACAAAACAGATTGTATCAGGAGATGTGGGAGGCCCATATCGGTGCAAAGGATGGTGATGTGGCATGATCGGAGTGCTGAAAAAAATCTGGAAGTTTGCGGGGAAAGAACAAAAAAATATCAATAAATCTATTTTCTGGGGATTCTTCTATGCTGTTTTTTATATGTTTCAGGTAAGCGCCATTTATTTTGTGGTGCTGGCGCTTACTGACGGGGATCAGACAAACAGGGCCGCATGGACGTCACTGGGACTGCTTGTCGCCAGTATCCTTGGAAGGGCGGCCATTAACCGTTTTACCCAGTTACAGCAGACCCACGCGGGATACTTCATGGTGGCGAACCGCCGGATTGATATCGGAGATAAGCTGAAGCGGGTTCCCATGGGATATTTCAGTGATAAAAGCCTGGGTGAAATTACCGGTGTTTCCACAACAGTTCTGGAAGTGGTGGAAATGATGGGGCCGGTAGTGTTGGTAGGAATCCTGGGGGGCCTGATTAACTCTGCGGTATTTATGATATTTGTCATTGTGTTTGACTGGAGAGTCGGCCTGCTTACCCTGGCGGGAATGGCGCTCTATCTGCTGTTTACTTCTGCCATGGAGAAAAAGTCTGCCAGCGTGACACCCCACCGTCAGAAGTCGGAGGCACAGCTTGTAGAGGCAGTATTGGAACAATTACAGGGAATGAGTGTCATCAAATCCTTTAATCTTACCGGGAAGGGGGACAGAAGGCTGCGGGAAGCATTGGAATACAACCGGAAGAGTAATCTGGATATCGAAAGAACCTTTACTCCTTACATGATTGCGCAGGAGCTGAGCCTGCACCTGTTTTCTGTTCTGATTATGGGAGCGGCAGTGTTTTTCTTCACCAATGGCACCATGGGTCTGGCAGATGCACTTATGACAGTGATCATTTCTTTTATGGTGTTTTCTCAGATACAGTCTGCCGGAAGCGCTATGGCAGGCCTGCGGGTGGTGGGAAGTTCCATTGACCATGCGGATCAGATCAACGAAATCCCGGAAATGGATGAAACCGGCCGGAGTATATGGACAAAGAATCATGGAATCACCTTTGAACATGTAGATTTCTCTTATGACAGGAAACCGGTTCTGAAAGATGTCTCGATCACGATTCCGGATAAAACCACAACAGCTGTGGTTGGGCCTTCCGGCTCCGGGAAAACGACTCTTTGTAACTTGATTGCCAGATTTTGGGACGTAGATCAAGGAGTCATCCGCATTGGGGGGACAGATGTCAGGGAGTATACATTAGAATCTCTGATGGATCAGGTCAGCATGGTGTTTCAGAAAGTGTACCTCTTTGCAGATACCATCGAGAATAATATTCGGTTCGGAAAACCCGAGGCTACCCGCGCCCAGGTGATAGAGGCGGCAAAAAAAGCATGTTGCCATGAGTTCATCCAATCATTGCCGGATGGTTATGATACGGTCATAGGAGAAGGCGGCGCCAACCTCTCGGGAGGTGAGCGGCAGCGGATCTCCATAGCCAGAGCCATGTTAAAAGATGCGCCCATTATTATTTTTGATGAAGCAACCGCCAATGTAGATCCGGAAAATGAGGATAAGCTGCAAAGGGCAATGGAAGCGCTGATGAGAGATAAGACAATTATCCTGATCGCACACCGGATGAAAACGGTACAGAAAGCCGACCAGATTCTGGTTCTGGACGGCGGCAGAATCGTGCAGAAAGGAAATCATGAAGAACTTTCTGGGAAGCCGGGATTGTACCGGGACTTTTTGAACGCCCGGAAAAAAGCGTCAGGCTGGAAACTGGCACAGCGAGTAGGATAAAGACTTGAGATTCGCTGTACCAGGATAAGGAATACGCCCTGTCACTGGGGAAGGAGGTGACAGGGCGTGTATTTTACTAAAGGGATTTGATGGCCTACGGGAGGATGTCTGGAAGAAAACAGGGCTCAGGGCAGTGGATTTGAACCAGGAAAATTTGGATCTGCCTCTTTTACATGCAGGGATGTCTGTTTTAGTGTGAAAAACGTCCCTTTTTTTCTGATAAAAAGATGATTTTAGAGAATATGAACCTAAAAGCCTTGAGGGGAGAGGGGATTACAGTAGTAGAGCACAATGGAACAGGAAAGGTTACTTTTTTCACGGTCAGAAACAGGGGATGGCATCTTAATTCAATATTGTTTTAAAAAGGGCAATTAATTTGATTGCTCTTTTTTTTGCGCAGAAACTATACATGATCCAGAGGAAAGGGTATTGTCCGTATGGCTGCTGGGGGTATGGGTAAGCTGGTAAATAATAACGGTTGAATAAAGAACGCTTGTTCTGTATAATTTGATGCAAAGGAGGGGAACATAGGTTTGGAGAATGTGATTTTTCATATTGATGTAAACAGTGCATTTCTAAGCTGGGAAGCAGTCTATCGTCTCCAGCATTTAGGCGGAAAGGCTGATCTGCGGGAGCAGGTTTCGGCAGTGGCGGGGGATGTGGCTATGCGCCATGGCATTATATTGGCTAAATCTATCCCAGCAAAGCAATATAGTATTAAAACAGGGGAGACAATCCTTGAGGCAAAGAAAAAGTGTCCGAGGCTGATATTGGTTCCCCCTAATTATGACTTATATGAGCGGTGCTCTGCCGCCTTTGTGAAAATCCTGCGCCAATACACGCCTATAGTGGAACAGTATTCTATTGATGAATGTTTTATGGATATGACGGGGACACAAAAGCTCTGGGGAGAACCAGTGACGGCGGCAAACCGGATACGCACCCAGATCCGGGAAGAATTGGGGTTTACTGTAAATATAGGAATCTCTGAGAACAAGCTGCTGGCAAAAATGGCCAGTGATTTTGAAAAACCGGACAGAGTACACACCCTTTGGAAGGAGGAGGTTGGGGAAAAAATGTGGCCTCTCCCAGTTCACGACTTGTTCTTTGTAGGCCGGGCAGCCACAAAAAAGTTATTAAATCTGGGTATTCAGACCATTGGAGAGTTGGCACATACGGAGCCGGAGATTTTAAGGACCCATTTGAAAAAGCATGGGGAGTTGGTCTGGAGATTTGCAAATGGAGAAGACGTATCCAAAGTTCAGGAGGAGCCGCCGCCCAATAAAGGGTATGGAAATTCTGTGACTATTGCCTTTGATGTCTGTGATGCGCCTACAGCTAAACTTGTTCTATTGGCTTTGGCCGAGACAGTGGGAACCCGCCTTCGGAAAGACGGCGTACAGGCAGAAGTTATTGCAGTGGGGATTAAAAGTTATGACCTGCAGTACGCCAGCCATCAAATGACACTGGGCCGCGGAACAGATATTACTTTAGAAATTTATCAGAGTGCCTGCAGGTTATTCCATGAATTGTGGAATGGGATGCCAATCCGGCATCTGGGAATCCATACCAGCAGGGTCAATGACCGGATAGATATGCGGCAGTTGGATTTGTTTGACCAGACAGATTATGAGAGATTAGAAAGATTGGACGAGGTTATTGATAAAATCCGGGAGAGGTATGGAAATGATTCTGTCAGGCGAGCTGCATTTCTGGGGGGAAGGATTGATCATATGTCTGGCGGGATCAGCCGCGAGAAACGGTCGGTAGACTATAAGAAGGTCAGAATTGAGTGAGGAAAGAAGGGAAACCTATGGCGTTTGGAATTGGAATTCCGGCTAAGAAGCCTCAGCAGGCGTTGCCAGCGGGAAGTATAAGTGATGTTGCAGTAAAATGCTGGTTTACTGCAACTGGCAGGTCCATGCCTTTAATGATGAAGCTTCAGTCGGAGGAGGGGGTACTAGAAATCCCTGGAATTCAGGTGTTGACTTCGGAAAAGCAATGCTACGCTGGGATTTTAAACTGGAAATATAGGTGCAGGGCAGAAGTCAACCAGCGGATGGTCGAATTTATCCTGCTTTTTAATTCTGAGGAATGCACATGGAAGTTGGTTGTGTGATTGTGGGAAAAAGCGTATAATTCGGATATACTGTTTATACCCAGGGCAGAGTGAAAGGAAGAATAAGGCAGGTGATAAGATATGTGCGGGCGTTATTATGTGGATGATGAGGCTGCCAGAGAGATTGAGAATATTGTAAAGACACTGGATCAGAAGCTAAAGGCAGAGCGAATGGGAGATGTATGCCCATCTCAGAGTGCACTGGTGCTTGCGGGACAGACACAAGGGATAGTACCAGAAATTATGCAGTGGGGATTTCCGGGATTCCAGGGGAACCGGCTTTTAATCAATGCAAGGTCGGAAGGAGTATTGGAAAAGAAAACCTTCCGGGACAGCGTGCTGCATAGAAGATGCGTGATTCCGGCAAAAGGTTTTTATGAGTGGAATGATAAAAAAGAAAAGTATCAGTTTGAACGTCAGGATGGGCAGCCTGTGCTCTTTATGGCAGGCTGCTTTCAGATATACCAGGGCCAGGAGCGGTTTGTAATCCTGACTACAGGGGCAAACTCCTCTGTCAGTCCAGTCCATGGACGGATGCCTTTGATTTTGGAGCCAGGGGAGTGGGGATCCTGGATCTTGGATGATGGGGCAGTGGAAAACTTTCTACGAAAGACACCAGCTTTTCTAAAGAAAAAATCTGAATACCAGCAGCTGAGCCTATTTTAAGGGAGCCATGCAGTATGGAAGATTTTAAGGCTATCCTGAGATTTCCATAAGGCTTTCGGGGACATACCGGTTTTGTTCATGGAGTTCTGTATTGGATTTATATTTATACTGTGTAAGTCCGTGTTCATTCATGAACTGTGCGATATTCAGGGTGGACATTGACTTATACAGCGGCACATAAAATGTTGTTGTAAAGGGACCTGACGTCAGTTCTTTGCCGTCCACTTCATAGGTCATGGAATATTTAAGGCGGCAGGATTTATTTGGTATCAGTACAGTATCTGCCGTGGCCCGGTCTTGTATCAGGAAAGTAGCATGGACGGGCAATTTGCTGCCTGAAGAGATTTCATCTACAGGAATATAGACATAATTTAACACCCTGTCATCCCCAGGGCCTGCACCGCCAAGTTCCATAGCCAGACGGCCGTCGATTAATGTGATATTGCCGAGGAATAATTCATTTTCTTCGTCCTTGCTTCCTACGTTTATAAATAGGCGGAATTGGGCGCCCTCTCTCAGCCGCTCCCAGGCCCAGTCACTTAATTCAAAAGAACAGACTTCCAGGCCGTCTCCTCCTTCTATAGAGGGGACGTCAAGAGGCAAACCAGGGACAGAAGGATTTTTTATAAGGTGTTCCCACTTTATGTCACTTCCATTGATATCATCCACACCATCAGTCATTTTGGCATTAAATCCAAGAGAGGAAGGACTGCTGGCCCCATCCCCTGCATTGATGGCATATAGGTATATGGATTCGCCAAAGGCCAGGCAGTGATACTGAAGTTCAGCTTTCTGGTATTCTTCAACTGACAATATATGCAAGGTATTGTCAGTGGCCTGAGCGATAGAAACCTTACTGCAGGAAAAGCAGGTTCTTAATGCACAGGCATAAAGATGCGTGTCGTCAGGTGTACTGGCTGCAGGTGAGTTATAATTGGCTGACTGGGGAGACAATGCATAGATATAAGGCATGACATAAGAGTCAGAAATTTCAGTATTTCCAATATTTTTGCTTATATAAGGCCCCAGGACAAACCCTATTACTGGTATCAGAATAGAGGCAATGACAAACATTAAAAAATTAAGTGAATGCTTAAAAAAGGGTGTCTGGATTTGGAGTTATTATGTCCAGGCGTGGAATTTCTGGAGTCTGGGTTTGGAAAAGTGATGATCTTATTGTCTTTTTTATCCATAAGTTTACCTCAGGTATTTGGGGAAAGTTTTAAGGTCAGGAATGGCAAGGCTGGTTGGGAGGTCATCGGACAGCTACTCTGTTGAGAGACACTGAAGGATGTTCTGTGGAAAATCTTCATCCAGAAGGCAGAGGGACCATTGGGGCAGGCTGCCGAAAACATTCTGGTATTCCTTAAGCATTTTATCAGTGAATGCTTCACAAATCTTCATAAGTGCATGATGCTGCCTTAAAAAATGATGGATTTGATCCTGGGAAATATCCAAGGTTAAAAGATGTTCAGGGGTGAATGTCCCATCCTCCTTTAAAACAGCAGTATAGTTGCAGAGCAGAGAATATATTTTCTCATCGGTTTCAAAGCTGTATATGATATTGGAATAGTCTATATAAAGTTCGGCAAAGCTGTCAAATTCCTGGATATTTCTGCGGGAAAAGGAATCTCCCTGTGTTCGGGATCTGAGTAAAAAATAAAGACATACAAAGAGAAGGGTAGGAAGTATGCGTACAGTAAATTCCATAGTATGGAGAATGATCCCGGCAGTGCCCTTCTGATAATAGTAGGACATGGACACAGAATCATTATAGATTGCCTGTGCAATCAAATAAAATAACAGCAGCAGGAAAAACAGACAGCGATTGGCTGCGGGCATTTCAGGAATATAAGATGTGTTCAGGCAAAGGACCAGAACCAGGTAGAATAGCAGCAGGATACTAAACAGCAGCTGTGCGGGATGAAAAAATCCGGTTTCGGCCTGTGTATATAAAAAATCTAAGATTCCGGCCAGGCACAGAGTGGTTATATACATCAGCAGGATAAAAAAGCGGGAACAAAAAATTGCCGCCCGGTACTGTATGGACAGTCTGGAAAGGTGGTTCCCCATAGGGTGTATTTCCAAAAAAGCCTTGTTGTAATCCATGTAAGAGATATGGCTGTGCTGAGAGGGGGCATATGTGCTGGAGGAAGCCTCTGGGGTATTCCCAGATGAAAAGAACTTCCTGTCAAATAGCTTCCGGACAGGGGTAAAAAAACGGACAAGGCTGCGCTGATAGAAAGATTCAAAAATACAGGCTGCTATGCCTAGCGTAAGCAGGATATTGGCGGCAATATAAAATACATATTTCGGATGTGAAGGAAGTACTATGAATGGCCGGTAAAATCTCAGAAAAATATTAAATGCGATCAACAGACATAAAAGGGCAGCAGCCATGTAATAGGCCCAAATTCTTTTTATATAGACAGTCCTTATGCCGGGAAGGCAAGATGTACAGTACATAACAATCAGCTCCTGTAAAGTGTAAAATGTGTCGAAGTTATTACCTTATTTTACCAGACAAGCATTAGGAAAGCAATAAAAACAGAACAAATATTCGGATATATTACAGTGGCTTAATAAAACAGCAAAGGCCGTAGGAAAATGTAGGTTTGATTATATAACCAGAACTGTTATAATGAGCAAGAAAATATAGGGTTAGCCATAAGGCCATAGATAGGAAAGGGGTTTTTAATCAGGATGTTTAAAATTACCAGTTTGGATAACGTATCCGCTGCCTTTGATGAAGCAGGCAAAGGAATTGCGGAAAGCGGCCGTCTATATGAATATTTGACAGAGCAGTATACAGCGCCTTTTGAGTCTTATATGAATTTTGACCTCTGCAGTTTTGACTGGTATAACGTCCATAGCGCTGAAAGTAGGACGCACCGGATATTTATTTACTATGACCGGGAGAATTTACTGGTTTTCTGTGAGAACGATTTTACGGCTCAACATATGCAGAAGTTAGCGGCAGAGGAGGGGGAAAGCAACGAGAAGATAATGTATAAATTTTTTGGAAGCCTCCTAAAGGATGATATGCAATATATTGATTCCTTTGAAGCGGAAATTACGGATACTGAGGATAGCGCTATTGAAGGAAGCCGGAAGGACTATCTGGACAGCATTATACAATACCGTAAAGAGCTGCTGCGGCTAAAGCGGTATTATACACAGCTGCAAGTTATTTTTGATAATATGTCAGATAATGATAATGGTATTCTCTCAGAGGAGGCCGCGCGTCATTTTAATGTATTAAACAACCGTGTGACCCGCTGTTATTCCGCGGTTTTAAATTTACGGGATTATATTACTCAAATGCGGGAAGCATACCAGGCGCAGATTGATATTGAACAGAATTCATTGATGAAATTTTTTACACTGATTACGGCCCTTTTCCTGCCATTGACTTTGATGGTGGGGTGGTACGGAATGAATTTTAAAAATATGCCTGAACTTCTCGACCCATGGGGATATCCGGTATTCATACTAGCCAGTTTCCTCGTGATTGTTGTTTTAATCATTTATTTTAAAAAGAAAAAATGGCTGTAAATCAATATGCATACTAAGGGTTTGGATTGCGGGATGTCTCCGGGTATACTCATCCCTCAGGTAAGGAAGTGAAGAAGTAACAGAGGAAGTATTTATGAGTAATGATTTGAGTTTCTGTATGATTACTGTCAAAGAACGTGAGAGAAGAAAGCTGATTTATCTTCCATCACGTTATGCACAAGATTATCTTTCATATTGTGAAGAAGTAGGGTGCGAATGGGAAGGATTGTTAAATAGTATAGTGGAAAAGTTTGAATCAGCCGCTTTAGTAGAATTGCCAGATAAATTAGTTGAGGCTGGTTTTTCAAAGATAGCAGCAGGTGTTGAAGTGCCGTTAAATTATGACAAGGAACTTCCAGAACCATATAAAACAGTGGAGTTCCCAGAATGTACCATGCTTTATTTTCAAAGTGAGCCATATGAAAATGAAGAGGATTTTTGTAAGGCAATAGAAAGTACATATGCAGCCATAGGAAAATACAATCCTGCCTTATATGGATATAAGTTCGCATATGATATAGCTCCAAGTTTTAATTTTGGCGCAGATACAAGTACAGGAGCAAGGATAGCTGTTCCGGTACTGCCGGACTGAGTATCTATAATAATGTGGCAGTACGAACAACTTGTGAAAAAGTATTCACAAACAACTTATCTTTCTGTGGGAAAACCGCATAAAATGTAATATGTGCGCTTGGGTCTGAGATGGGTATCTCAATTCTGTCTTTTAGCAATCCCTTTCTGTTTCTGGAAAGGTTTGTGGAAAAGCAGGGGAGTGAAGATTCCCGAATCAATTCTTCCAGTGCAAAAGGATCCGTCTGTACGAGAAATCTTGAAGCAGGCATGCGCTCCCGGCACATATCATCCCAGAAACCGAGCTTTGAGGCAAGTAAAAAATTATGTCCGTTCAGTTCAGAAAATGTAATTTGTAAGCATTGTGCAAGGGGATGGCCAAGGGGAACGCAAGCATACAGATTTTCTTTCAGAAATGGTATACAGCAATATTCCTCTGCGGTCAGTTCTTCTGGTAGAACTGCCAGGGTACAGGCATCGGATTTCAGATCCTCCAGGACGGATGTGTTATTTTTGATGGAAGAGGAGACCGCCATATCTGGGAATCGGGAGGATAACGCCGGGAGCAGATACCATAAAGGCGCGGGAGCGCAGGAACTGACTGTGATGGTATGCAGGCTTTTATCGAATGCACGGACTCCTAGTCTTGCCTGCTCTTCTGACCTTAAAAGCTGTCTTGCATATTCTACAGCCTTCCATCCGGTTTCGTTTAATGAAATATGGTTTTTGCTGCGTTGGAATAGAGAGACGCCAAAGGCATCTTCCAGATGCTGCATAGTTCTTGTGATAGTTGGCTGGGATATGTGCAATATCTCAGCCGCCTTTGATAATCTTCCGCAGTCCGCAAAGGCAACGAGCTGCTCTAATTCTAATAGATTCAACATCTTGTAAAGTCCTTCCACTATTCATTTTAAGGAATCTGGATTCCTGTATTCTTATTGTACTTTCTTTCCCCATAGTTGTAAACTAAAACTGTAAAAGAAATACCCAATATATACTAGCTGTCCTTAAAAAAGAGACGCCTCTTGGGTATAAGATAGCAGAAAGGAGAAAAAAGAGATGGAATTTGTGACATTAAATAATGGTGTAAAGATGCCAAAATTAGGATACGGGGTGTATCAGACGCCGCCAGAGGAAACAGAGCGCTGTGTGCTGGAGGCGATTCAGGTTGGATACCGCAGTATTGACACTGCACAGGCATATGGAAATGAGGAGGGTGTAGGCAATGCGTTGGCAAAATGCGGACTTCCGAGAGAGGAGTTTTTTATAACTACAAAAGTATGGATTTCCAATGCTGGGTATGAGAAGGCCAAGGTTTCCATTTTGGAATCTCTGAAAAAACTACAGACCCATTATATCGACCTCCTGCTGATTCATCAGCCTTTTGGCGATTATTATGGAACCTACCGGGCAATGGAAGAGGCATATAAAGCTGGGAAGGTCCGTGCCATCGGTGTATCCAATTTCTATCCCGACAGATTCCTGGACATGCATCATTTTGCGGAGATTAAACCGGCGGTCAACCAGGTAGAAACCCATGTATTCCAGCAGCAGAAGGAAGCGAAGGAATACATGAAGAAAAATGGAACACAGATAATGTCCTGGGGGCCGTTTGCGGAAGGGAAAAATGATTATTTTAATAATCCGGTATTGAAACAGGTGGGTGAAAAGTACGGGAAATCTGCTGCCCAGGTTGCGCTTAGGTTTTTGCTTCAGAGTGATGTGGTGCTGATTCCCAAGTCTGCCCGTAAGAGCCGGATGGAGGAAAATTTCGGAATCTTTGATTTTTCGCTTACAGCAGAGGAGATGAAGCAGATTGAAGCGTTAGATACAGGTGAGAGTTTATTCTTTTCCCATTATGATCCGAAAACAGTAGAGTGGTTTATGACCATGGTATAAAAAATATCTGAAATATACAGTCAAATATAATTTTTAATTAGAATGTAAAGGCCAAGGCCCATAAGTACCAAGGGGACAAGAATATGCTGATAACGGGAAATATATTTCTTGATATAGGGATAATTTGCCAAGGCTAGTCCTAAATAGCACCATAAGGCAGTCATCCCCGCAAATATAACTAAAGTAATGAAAATATCTAAAAGAGTATATCCGCTAAATACAGGGATATATACCCCGATATTGTCAGCGCCATTTGCAATCGTCAGTAAGAAAACACTGAAAAAGCCGATTTGTGTTTCTTGTCCCTGGTCCTCTGGATTGTGTTGGTGTGACATCCATGTCCGAACACCTAAAAATAACGGGAGAAAACCTAAAAGGCCAATGTACTGAGGAGGAAAAATTTGCGTACCTAATGCGCCAAATATGCCAAGAACAGACAGAGCGCCGATTCCCAGGTATTGTCCAATAATCACCTGTAATATTGCTTTGGAGTCTGTTGCCTGTGCATAGAGCACCATCAATACAAAGATGTCATCAATATTGGTACTTACAAAGGATAAGACTGCTGTTAGAAATGTTGCTGCCATGTTTGCCTCTCCTTTTTGAATATTCACTCTTGGGGCAGATACAGTAGGGGCAGAAGCAATTTTGAGAGCATAAGGCCCAAACCCTATGTTATTATAATTTGTTTGGGTTTCTGGTGCAAGGGAAGAACGAGAAAATTAAGAGGCAAGTATACTCACAGAGCATTCTTTATGTCTGTAAAGCAGAATAGAGATATCACACTTATGAATTTAATATAATGTTACAATTATCTTAATTTTGGAAATAGAATGCGGGTGTCCCGGAAAGGGATACCTGTTTTTGTTTTTATGATAGGAATGAAGAGCTAATTTTAAAATATTAAGCATCAAAAGCATTTCTGTCAAAAGAAAAAACAACATTTGGATATGTTTTGACAACGATATTAGCTTGTGAGAACTTGAAAAATTTTGTAATGTATTATTTAGAAAGAGGGCGCCATGTAAAAGAGAAAGGAGAAAGAGCAGCGATGAAAGCAGAAAAATCAGAGCCTTTGGAGTTTAAAAGTCCTGTAGATGGGAGGGTGACGTTTTTGGCAGAAACCCCTGATGTAGATTTTGCACAGGAAAAAATGGGATGTGGGGTTACTATATTTCCAACAAATAATACTGTTTGCGCCCCTACAGATGGCAGAATAATGATGATATTTCCGGGAAAACATGCAGTGGGTATTGAAACACCAAATGGAGTAGAATATTTGATTCATATAGGAATTGACACTGTACATATGCATGGAGATGGATTTGTCTGTCTCGTTAAAGAAAATCAGGAGATTCACCGGGGAGAGAATTTGCTTATATTTGATAAAAAAAAGATCATATCAGCCGGATATTCAGATGCAATACCGATTGTCTTTACGAATATATCAAAACAGGCAATTAGAGTAACAAAGGGAGGAATCGTGAAAACGGGAGATACGATTCTTGAAATTATAGATAAGCCGGATTATCTATAGATAAAGGAGATAAAGGAAGATGAAATTAACATGGAGAGAAAAATTATCTTATGGCATCGGTGCTACAGGGAAAGACATGGTATGCGGACTGATTTTTACATATGCAATGATCTATTTTACAGATGTCCTTAAGCTTTCTGCTTCTTTCGTCGGAAGTCTGTTTTTTCTGGCGAAGTTCTGGGATGCTATAAATGACCTTGGAATGGGAATGATTGTAGATAATACAGCAAGCCGCTGGGGAAAATTCCGCCCTTGGCTATTAATTGGAACGCTGGTAAATGCGGTTGTGTTTGTGGCTCTTTTTACGGACTGGGGACTGACGGGTATGTCGCTGTATGTGTTCGCTGCAGTAATGTATGTGCTGTGGGGCATGACCTACACTGTTATGGATATACCATATTGGTCTATGCTTCCTAACTTATCTCAGGATAAGAGGGAAAGAGAGAAGATATCTGTGATTCCAAGGATCTTCGCTTCTGTCGGCGGTTCTCTTTTAGTTGGGGGATTAGGACTACAGATTATGGATTTCCTTGGACGGGGGGATGCACAGGCAGGATACACAAAGTTTGCATGGGTTATTGCCATTGTTTTTGTTATTACGATTGTGATTACGGTTACACAAGTAAAAAGTGCAGACCAAGTTTCAGAGAAATCAGAAAAGAAAGAGAAAACGTCTTTTAAAAAGATGTTTCACATTATTAAACAGAACGATCAGCTTTTAGTTGCAATTGCAGTAATCCTTACATTTAACTTTGCAATGCAGGTAATGAATGGGGTTTCTACCTATTACTTTATCTATGTGGCGGGAAGTAAGGCAATGTTCTCCGTATTTACAATGTTTGCAGCATTTGCAGAAATAGGCGGATTGTTCGTATTCCCTATGATTGTAAGTAAAATTTCACGTCGTCAGGTATATTTTCTGGCAGCTGCATTTCCTGTAGCAGGACTGGCGGTTTTGATGATTATCAGCTATGTGGCGCCGACAAATGTATTGTTGACAGCAGTTGCAGGGATATGTGTAAAGCTTGGCTCCGGTCTACAGTTAGGTACTGTTACAGTGGTTCTGGCAGATGTTGTCGATTATGGAGAATATAAATTCGGCACAAGAAATGAGTCCGTTACATTTTCAATTCAAACATTGCTCGTGAAGTTTACATCAGCTATGGGGGCCCTTCTTACAGGTATGGCATTGGATTTAACCGGATATCGGCCCAATGCAGTCCAAAGTGCGGCTACATTGTTGGGAATCCGTATTGTAATGATTATTGTACCAGTTATTTTTGTTATCATAAGTTATGTGATTTATAAGAAATATTTTAAATTAACAGGTGAGTATTATGAGCACATTATGAATATATTAAAACTTCGCAAAAGAGAAGAAATATAGGAGGATAGGGGATGTCGATTTTTTACCACGAAGAACAACAGGAGTTTCATCTTACGAACGGAGAAATTAGTTATATTATCACTGTATTGAGAAATGGGCAGTTAGGACAGTTATATTTTGGGAGTGCCATTCGGGATAGGGAGGACTTTTCACATTTTCTGGAGCTTGCCCCAAGACCTATGGCACCATGTGCATATGAGGGGAATTTGGCATTTTCCTTGGAGCATATTAAGCAGGAGTATCCGGCATATGGCTCTGGAGATATGAGAAATCCGGCATTCACCATTGTGATGGAAAACGGAAGCCGTATCTCAGATTTTATTTACAAAGGCCATCGCATTTATGCCGGCAAAGAGGGGATTGAGGCCCTTCCTGCTATTTATGTGGAGAAGCCGGATGAGGCAGATACATTAGAAATTATTTTGGAAGATAGCCTTGCCGGTATGGAGCTGGTCTTGAGCTATACCATTTTTAAAGAGCATTCAGCTATAGCCAGAAATGCCCGTTTTATTTGTAAAAATCCTGAGGGCATACTGCTGGATAGGGCGATGAGTATGAATGTGGATTTGCCAGATAAAGAATATGAGATGATTGAACTGACAGGCGCATGGTCGAGAGAGCGGTCTGTGAAAACAAGAAAGCTGGAACATGGGGTGCAGTCTGTATACAGTATGCGGGGGTGCTCCAGCAGTAATTATAATCCGTTTTTAGCGCTGAAACGCCCGCAGACAATGGAAAATGAAGGAGAAGTCTATGGCTTTAGTTTGGTGTACAGCGGAAATTTTCTGGCACAGGTGGAAGTGGATACTTACGATGTGAGCCGGATTATGATGGGAATTCATCCAGAGGGTTTTTCATGGCGGATGAAAGACGGAGATAGTTTCCAGACTCCTGAAGCAGTTATGGTGTATTCAGAAAAAGGGTTAAATGGTATGAGCCAGACATTCCATAAGCTGTACCGCACCCGGCTTGCAAGAGGGGCATGGAGGGATCGGACATGTCCGATTTTGGTAAATAACTGGGAGGCGACATATTTTGACTTCAACGAGGAGAAAATTCTTAAAATTGCTGAAACTGCTAAGAAGCTGGGGATTGAACTGTTTGTACTTGATGATGGCTGGTTTGGTGAACGGGATGATGACACCTCTTCTTTAGGCGACTGGTATCCGGATTTGAGAAAGCTTCCGGAAGGGGTTTCGGGTATTGCAAAGAAAATAGAAAATATGGGATTAAAATTCGGTATATGGTTTGAACCGGAAATGACGAACAAAAATAGTAATCTGTATCGCGCGCATCCAGACTGGATTTTGTCTACACCCGGCAGAAAAGCTTCTCACGGCAGAAATCAATATGTTTTGGATTTTTCAAAAGAGGAGGTTGTAGACTATATTTATAAGCAGATGGAAAAAGTGTTGGAAGAAGCTCCGGTTTCCTATATAAAATGGGATATGAACCGCTGTATGTCTGAAGTCTACTCCCATGGCTATAGTGCTGGGGAGCAGGGAAGGGTAATGCATCAGTACATATTAGGGGTGTATCGGCTTTATGACAGACTGACAAAGAAATTTCCTGAAGTACTTTTTGAATCTTGTGCCAGTGGAGGCGCCCGTTTCGATCCAGGAATGATATATTATGCGCCACAGTGCTGGACTTCGGATGATACAGATGCTGTGGAACGGCTGAAAATCCAGTATGGAACTTCATTTGTTTATCCAATCCGCAGTATGGGCGCTCATGTGTCAGCTGTGCCAAATCATCAGACCCTCCGTAATGTACCACTTTCTACAAGGGCAAATGTAGCCTGCTTTGGAACATTTGGATATGAACTTGATTTGAATAAGCTGACTTTAGAAGAACAAAGCCAAGTAAAGGAGCAGATTGCTTTTATGAAGGAATATCGTGGCGTAATTCAGTACGGAACCTTTTACCGTTTGATCAGTCCTTTTGACGGGGATGGGAATATTACTGCATGGATGGTTGTATCAGAGGATCAGAGAACGGCATTGGTAGGATATTACCGCATTCTGCAGCATGTAAATACTGGGTACACAAGAGTCCGTTTGGAGGGGCTGAATCCAGATTTCTGCTATCATACTTCTATTTTGGATAGAGATATTTATGGCGACGAATTAATGAAGGCAGGACTTTTCACCTCAGATGCATCAAGCGGGGAAAATAAAGAAAAATATAATGGGGACAATGGGGATTATCAGTCCCGGATTTATATATTAGAAGCAGTAAACTAAATAGTATATAAATATACTTTTAACATACAATTCTGCTAAATAAAAGGGAAACCCTATCTGGACAAGGTTACTTTGCCCGGATGAGGTTTTCTTTTTCATGTGGATCCTTATTGCGGGAATGTTTTGCTCCTGTAAGTTTATGTTCTTTTCTATATTGGCTGGGACTTACACCAGTAACCTTGCGGAATGCCTTGGAAAAAGAAAAGCTGTTGGAGTACCCGCAGGAATAGGCTATATTCCCGATAGAAAGATTTGTGTCGGTAAGGAATTCTGTTGCTTTGGTCATGCGGAATTTCATTAAAAACTGCTGAGGGGAAAAGTGTACTGTTTTCAGGAAAAGTTCAGTGAGATAACTCCTGTTTAGTGCGAGAAAGTCAGCGATTTCCTGTACTGTAATGGGATTTTGATAGTTTTTGTGTATATAAGAAATTGCTTTATTGATATAAATGTTACTGACCTTTTCATGTTCCTGATACGGAAGTCCGGCTTCTTCAACCAACAGGGAAAAGAAATCCATAAGGCGGGCATGGATGAAAAGTTCATTACTATAGCTCAGAGTATTCCTTTCTAAAATGGAAGAAACGATTTCCAAAAGTTTATCCGGCTGTGAACAGCTAAATAATGGATGGGCATGACTCATTCCCGCTAGGTGGAGGTACTTACCTACATCATCTCCGCCCACTGCAATCCAAAGATAGGTCCAGGGTTCATCTTTATCTGCCTGATAAAAGGTAAGCTCATGAGGATAAATAAGAAACCCTTCCCCACGTGAAATATGGTAACGGTAGTCGCCTACATAGAAGTTGCCCTTTCCATTAAGGCAATAATGCATCAAGTGACAGTCACGTACTGCCGGACCAAATGAATATAGCGGCGAACATTCCTGAATGCCACAGAAAAGGGTGTGGATTTCGTTGAATATGCTGTTTGAAATCTCAGAATAAGAATACAGAGACATAGAGCACCTCCTCTGATATGTTTATGCCTGCTTATTTTAAGTATAGCATTAAAAGGATATGGATAAAAGATAAATTCTAAATACTTTGTATGATGTATATAGGTTTGTATGTTATTTCGGCTGCGTTAGGGAAGGAGTAAAATGGTCTTTTATTGTGTGAGGGAGCCGGATGATAAAAAAGGACTGAGAGGACATGTGGCAGATATACCCTTTGGCCATTGGTAATAGATAGATATGCCCCAAATGTATAGCGGACTATATATATGAAGTATTAGACATTTCATGGCGATGGTTTTATACTATATATAGAGAATATACCGAAAGGAGTTATTTGAACTATGAAGAAAACATTAGTAGCATATTTCTCAGCAAGTGGTGTAACGGCGAAAGCGGCCAAAATACTGGCCCAGGCTGCAGGGGCAGATTTATATGAAATTAAACCAAAGGTTCCTTATACAAGAGAGGATTTAGACTGGATGGATAAAAACAGCCGGAGTTCTGTAGAGATGAATGATCCGGCTTCGCGCCCTGAAATTGACGGGAAGATGGAGAACATGGAAGAGTATGGGACAATTTTTGTAGGATTTCCAATATGGTGGTATGTGGCGCCAACGATTATCAATACTTTTTTAGAGAGTTATGACCTTTCCGGCAAAACGGTGATTCCCTTTGCAACTTCCGGCAGCAGCGGTATGGGCAAAACCAATGAGAAGCTTTTGCCAAGCTGCCAGGGTGCGGTATTATTAAATGGAAAGATGTTAAACGGAAATTTGTCAGAAGCCAGCCTGAAAAACTGGGTGGAAGATGTGAGAGGGCAAGAATAAATATAAAATAGGCAATGTGATTTAGGGGCGTGCCTGAAGATTTGTATAGATAATCTTCAGGCACGCCCCTAAAATTATGGTGAGTGAACTCTACCAGATTTTTTCTGAAATCTGTTTTACATGGGCCAGCTTTGCCCACTGTTCTTCGTCTGTTAATTTATTTCCGATTTCACAGGAAGCAAATCCGCACTGGGGACTCAAACAGAGGTTATGAAGGGGTACGAATTGTGCAGCTTCATGTACACGTGCAATGATTGTCTGTTCATCTTCCAGGACAGGTGATTTTGAAGTCAGGAGTCCAAGAACGACTTTTTTATCCTTTGGGACAAAACGCAGGGGTTCAAAGCCGCCTGAGCGTTCGTCATCAAATTCTAAATAAAATCCATCTACATTCTCGCCTCCGAAAAGTATTTCTGCAATCGGCTCATATCCCCCTGAAGAAGCCCAGGTGGAGTGGTAATTGCCCCGGCAAACATGGGTGTTAATTACAAGATCTTCGGGCCTGCCTTCCAGGGCAAGATTGTTAAGGCGGAGGGATTTTTCTGCGGTTTCCCTGAGCTCAGCGTCTGCATTTTGCCTTGCAGACCAGTATTTCCTGTCACAGAACATGCCCCATGTACAGTCGTCCAGCTGTATGTTACGGCAGCCAGCGCCGTAGAGATCAGCAATTACTGTCCGGTATGCGGCGGCGATATCCTGAATGAGTTTTTCGTCATCAGGGTAATACTTTACTGTATTTTCGCCGTTCTTTTCCCTGAAGAGTTCTGCATAAAGCTGGGCGGGGGCCGGAATTGTCTGTCTTGCTACGGTGTTTTCATCCTCAAACTGTTTTACAAATTTGAAATGTCCTACAAATGGATGGTTCTCTCCACTTATGCCGCCGGATAGGGCAATAGAACCATGAGTTGTTTCTTCACCGTGGAAAAAATATCCATGATCAAGCTCTACATGCTCAATGCCATTGAATCCCCACATAAAATCAAGATGCCAGTAGCTGCGCCTGAATTCCCCATCTGTAATAACATGGTAGCCAGACTCTTTTTGTCTGGATATCAGCTTTGTGATCTCTTCATTTTCAATTTTTGTCAGTGTGTCAAGGGGGATATTTCCTTCTGTATAATCGGCCCTTGCCTTTTTCAATGTATCAGGTCTTAAGAAGCTGCCTACAAAATCATATTTAAATGGTGCATTTTCTTTATACATGCATATGTCCTCGCTTTCCTTTTATCTTGTGCCATTATTACACCATAATATAGTCAGGTTGTAAAATAGTTAAAAAAGCGGGTTTTCTATAACTTTTAGTTATAACAAGGCATCTATAGCAAGACAGGCATAACAACAGGATCTCGTGATTGTTAAGCCGTATATTTTTTCAACGCCTCGATATAATAGGTTCCCAGCCTGCTTAATACAGCTTTCTTGTGTGTAATCACGCCGATATGCATTTCACCTTCAGCATTCAGGGGTACGGCGACTATGTTTTCGCCGTTTAGCCCTTTGTCTATTACACCGCTGCACACAGTATAGCCGTTGAGGCCGATAAGCAGGTTAAAAAGTGTGGCCCTGTCCATGACACGGATATTTTTGGAGCGGACAGCAGTACTGAAAATTTCTTCAGAAAAATAAAAGGAATTGTGTTCTCCCTGCTCGTAAGAGAGGTAAGGATATGGGGCCAGATCATCCATTGTAACCGATTTTTTTTTAGACAGGGGGTTTCCTGAACTTACAAATATATGTGGCTTGGCAGTGAATAGTTCTGTGAATCTGAGATCATGGACTTTGAGAAGTTTTTCAATTACCATCTGGTTGAATTCATTGTAATATAAAATGCCGATCTCACTCTTCATTCGGGAAACGTCATCAATAATCACATAAGTCTGGGTTTCACGCAGGCTAAAATCATACTCATCTGATCCGTATTCCTTTATCAGATCCACAAAAGCATTGACAGCAAAGGAGTAATGCTGTGTGGATACACAGAATTCTTGCTTCCCGCCTCCATGGACTTTATACTTTTCTTCAAGCAGTGCGGCCTGTTCCAATACTTGCCTCGCATAGCCAAGAAAAATTTCACCTTCCTTTGAAACGGAAGTCCCTTTGTTTGTCCGGTCAAAAATAGTAACTCCCATTTCCTTTTCCAGTTCTTTTATGGATTTTGTGAGACTTGGCTGTGAAAGATATAATACCCTCGCGGCTTCGCTGAAAGTGCCAGTTTCAGCCACAGTTACGATGTATTTTAATTGCTGTAATGTCATGATATCCTCCCTGATTTTTTGAGGTATTTGTCAGGAATCCTTCTCCCTGCACTATTTTAGTAGGAATTATACCACAAAAAACCCCAAATGAACTATGATTTCTAATATAGATGAGGATGCCTTTTATTTGTAGTCCAAAAGTATGTAATTTCAAAACTCCTAGAATATCCGTAAATTGGAAGGCTGTCAAAGGCGGCATACAAATTTGGGGATTTACATTCAAAGTTTAAAAACTGTTTAAGAAATTTACAAGAAAAGGTTAGATATGTGCAGTAAGGTACACTTATTGAACTGCTAATGTTCAACAAGGTATACCTATTGAACTGCTAATATTTAATAAGTATACCTAAAGGGCACCCCTTAAGACATGTCCTTTGGACGGGCGGGTTTCGTACAATTAGTATACCCAGAGGGCATGACATAGATGGCGGCCATTCGTTTATGGAGACTAAAAGTAGGAAGGAAGGAATCACATGGAGAGAATTGTTATTATACCGGCATTAAATCCCGACCGATGCCTGAGGGATATTGTAGATAGGAACTGGGAGTTGGAGAATCAGATCATACTTGTAGATGATGGGAGTGATGAAAGCTATTATCAGTTTTTCTGGGAGTTAAGTGAGAAATGTATTGTTTTGCACCATGACAAAAACAGGGGCAAGGGAGAAGCTGTCAAAACAGCACTTCATTACATAAAGGAAGAATTATGGGAGTGCAGTGTGATTGGCATTATGGATGCTGACGGCCAGCACCTGGCGGATGATATGGCAAAATTATTAATAAAAGCTTCTGGCAATCCAAAGGCGCTTGTATTAGGATGCAGGACAATGGATTATACTGTGCCATGGAAGTCTAAAGTGGGAAATCAACTTACAAAGAAAGTGTTTCAATTGACGACAGGTGTTCAGGTATCAGATACGCAGACTGGATTGCGGGCATTTTCTTCAGATCTGTTAGAGTTTATGCTGGACATCCTGGGTGCACGGTACGAATATGAAATGAATATGCTTGTTATTTGTGCAAAACAGAGAATAGAAATGAGCGAAGTTCCTATACAGACGATTTACCACGATCAGGACAACAGTTGCTCCCATTTTAGGAAGGTCCGGGATTCCTTGCGGATTTACAGGAATCTTTTAAAGTTTTCGCTGGTTTCTTTCTCAAGCTTCTTATTGGATTACATACTGTTTATGTTTTTGATATTTTTGTTTCCAGAGACAGTATGGACAGCGGCGGCGGCTAATATAGGGGCAAGGGTGTTCAGCGCCGGATATAATTATATGATGAATTGCCATGTGGTGTTCCATCAGAAAGATACAATGAAAACAATTGTGGAATACCTGCTCCTGGCGGGGATAGTTTTAATATTCAACAACATAGTTTTACAGATGTTTATATATGGACTGCACATAGAAATACATTTGGCAAAGGTGATGACAGAAATATTTTTATTTTTAATCAGCTGGATTGTACAGAAGAAAATAATTTTCAGAAACAAGGAGATACATTGGAACAGTGTTAAAAAGCGTGGTGAGTGCATATGAGAAAAATAGTTTTATTTGTTGCGGATTTGGTGGCTGCCGTTTTATTGGTGGCGGGAATATGGGGCATGAATTATCTGATTCCCCAAAAAGGGATTCATGCCGGGACGGTTTTAGCCTCTTCGGAGGGGAATAAAAATACAAGGCTTAAACAAACAGACACAAACTCTAAAAGTTTCCAGACTGTTTCAAGAGAACAGAAAATTCAGAACTTGCTTGAATCAGGAAGCGGCGGGATGCAGACAACAAAAGTAAGTTTGGATCGTCAAGACTGGCACCAGAAATTTGCTGATAAATTTACAGATCAGGTAGTGTCTACCGATACTTCCTATACTAGCCCGAATCTATCCATTCAACTGACATCAAATTCTATTAAGACGGACCAGTTAGACTCCTCGGGTGACGGAGGGCATAAAAGATATGGGAAAAATATTTCTTATGTGCTGGCAGATATTTATATAGGAGATATAACCTGCCTTCAGACAGCTTTCGCACAGGATACTTACGGGGTAGGGTATGAGGAGAAGCTCACAGACATGTCGGCTGGCATAAAGTCGGTTCTGGCTACAAATGGAGACTCTTACAGCAACAGCAGGCATGTGGATAATGGGACAATTATCCGTAATGGAGTGATCTACCGTTTAAGTCCTACAGACATGGAGACCTGCGTTTTAAACTGGGATGGCACTATAAAAGTCTATTCCCCCGAAGAATTGGACACCCAGAAGTTAATCAATGATGGTGCTTACCAGAGCTGGATTTTTGGGCCAAGTCTATTGGATACAAACGGAAAGGCAAAGAATTCTTTTTTAACTTGGGATTATATCCGTCAGTCTCATCCAAGAACTGCTATCGGATATTATGAACCGGGACATTATTGCCTGCTGGTGGTGGATGGCAGGCAGAACAGCACAAGGGGGATGTTTTTGGGGGAAATGGCTGCTTTATTTGAACAGCTTGGCTGTAAAGCCGCTTATAACCTAGACGGCGGCCATTGTTCCTTCATGACAAAAGATACACAGCTTGTAAATCATCCATATAAGCCAGAGCATAAAATTCAGGATGGAATTTTTTTGACGGAGGGAATATAAATGAGAATCAGAAAAAAAATAAAAAATTTAGCTTGCAATATATGTATTATTTGCAGTATGTCTCTTCTGCTTATTTTTGTGCTGGACTGGTACAATCCCTATATGGACTTTTTAGGACATGCCAGGATTCTTTTATATCCTTTATGTATTTGCTCTATTTATATGGGCATATACAGTCAAGTGGAGAAGGAAGAACGTATAAGAATACATAAAAAGAATAGGAGATGGTAATATGCTGGAAATAGGAATCCGCACACTTTCTTTGAAAAAGGGCACCCGTATATCGAATGATTACAGAGAGCAAATGGAATTAATCAAAAAGTGGATGAAAGGTAAAATAAAGAGCAGCCTTAAAGAAACGGACAGTATCTCTATCTATCAGTATTATTCTATGGCGCCATTTTATTGTGTTGAGGCAAGATTTTTAAGGAGGATGAAAGTGGGAAGCAGTGTGATGTGTGTGAAAGAAAGCTTGGAAAATTATGTGGCACCGGCACATCTCCCTAGATTTATAAAGCAGTTTTTATACTTGTATATAAAAATCTTTTTAAATTCATTAGACTATATTGTGACTGTAGATGAAAAGACAGAAATGACATTGCGGCAGGAGGGTGTCAATAATCCTAGATTTTACAGGATTCCCATCTGTGAGGAAAAAGAACCTTTAGTAGCTGGTTTGTGGATGGACTTTTATCAGACAATCGCAGTCTCCATTTGAACAGTAATAAAAGATATAAACCGGGTTCGATATAAGATTCTATTTTTCCCAATTATAATTGCAGTCCGTCTCGATTTTCTTTACCAATGCGTTTTCCCGCCAAAAATATGGTATGATTTGTTTGATTACTTAAACGAAAGGAAAATAGAATCTAGTATGAATACATTGGAAATTATGAAATCACGTCACAGCGTAAGACAGTACAAAAAAAGAACAATAGAGGCGGAGAAAAGAGAGGGTGTCGCAAAATCATCAAATTAGATGATTGAGCGGCACCCTCGCTCTATA
>ERZ652168.53-NODE-53-length-55112-cov-17.4445_pt1 | contig 55112 bp, 45 predicted proteins | sample MGYA00514763_ERZ652168 | MGnify/ENA metagenome assembly ERZ652168
GACAGCTTAATGAAGTGCACCCATTTACGGCTGACCTCTACTTTCTTTCACACTAATTTCCTCCATTTTTTCTGGATCGCGTCCACTAGCTTCATTTGTATCTGCACCTTCATATCTTCATCAATATGCCAATAGATATTACCGTCCGGCCCAATGGTTTCATACTCCACAAGAGAATTGATGTAAGCATCGTAGTGCAGGAGGATTTCCTCCAATGCCGCTGGCTCTCCGTGAACCGCTCGCTTGATTAGGTCATAGGTTAATTCATGGCTCTGAGTTTCCTTGCTCATAAAATCGTCTGATTGCTTTGAAAGCGCGCTGCCTCAGATTGTAGACAGTGCGTGTCGTCACCTCATTCTTTCTGCAAATTCCCTGTCCGGTAAGGCTCCCCAAAAATCAAAGAGCAGGACGTTTCTCTGCTTTTCCGGCAAGGAGAGAAGTGCTTTGTATAAAGTTTCGCTGTGAACCACGCAGGATAACTCGTCCACACAAAGCACAAATTGATCGGACGGATACCTGTCCTCGTGGCCTAATAAATCAAGAATATAGTCTATCAGTTCTTCCGAGAAATGCTTTTCCCGGTTGTGGTCGGCCCGTTTGAGATTTCTGCTGGAATTCCGCGCCACCGTCTCGCTGAAAAAATCGAACATGGCGATGAGCCGTTTTTCGTAGTTAAAGGGTGCAGTCATGACGTTGCCCTCCTCTTCGCAGATCCCCGCTGGTTGGTCTATTTCGCCTCCTCACACAACCAGAACACATCTCAGGGGTACAAACCGGAAAGTTTTTTGAAAAAATTTTTATTTTCTTTTTGATTTGTTGTATTTTTTTGTGTGGCTACTAAGAATCCCTCATATACGGCACCATCATTCTCTGCGTGAACATAAAGCAGTTTATGGAAAGTCGGGACTGGTTCAACGGACAATTCCTTATAGGCGTATTCCACCAGCTTATCTTGCAGCAACGAGCCTTTCATTTTGTCCATGCACAGCGTTGCGCCCCGGCGCATGGCTTCACACTCATAATCATCTTTATCGTGGCAGGATGCCACAATAAAGGGAATGTCTTTGTTTACGGCCCGCACCTCGTCCAGAAATTCCATGCCGGAGCCGTCCGGCAGGTCAAGGTCACAGCAGATCAGAAGCGACAGTTCTTCCCGGACGGCCGCCCTTGCTTCTTCCAGCGTGACCGTCGTTTCCACCCGATATCCCCGGCACTGTAAGTATTTTTGCAGATACCAGGTAAACGTGTGGTTATCATCTATCAACAATATCTTTTTCATAGGTTCACCCCCAATATTGATTTACCTCTATCCTAAAACACAAAGGTTACACAAATGTCCGAAGCACCCCTGATTTTGACAAAAAAACAGGCTGAATTGTTACAAACCTCGAACATTTCAAAATATTGGGGGAAACAGAGAAAAAACGGGGCAGCATACGCCGCCCCGCTGGATTTGAACTTACTCTATTGAACGCATTTGCTCGATCAGAGATTGTTTTTTCTGCCTATTCACTGTCCATACAGACAGAATCAATTCCATTCCAAACAGTACTAGAATAAACAACCCCATTTCTAAAACTGGGAACTGATAAGGAACCACATCCCTTGCAAAGATTACTACGCTCATTTTGTTACAAGCGACAATAGAAACAGGAAACCCTACGGCCAGTGTTGCCAATGCCGCAAAGAGTGCATAGCATAGGCCCTCACAGATATTCATTTTACATAGCTGTTTTTCTGTTAATCCGATGGAACGCAAAATGCTGTTTATTTCCGAGTGCAGTTCACGGAATAATGCTTCTGGCGCATATTCGAGCGGAGCATCAAATGATAAAGCGCCATGTCCGTTCGGCAAGGCAGTATTATCAAACACGCCTGCTACGGTAACAGGAACAGAGGATTGCCCAAAAGTAAACGCAACGGTTGTTCCGGCTGGGATATTGTCACGCTTGCTTGTACTCGAATCAACGAGAATACTGCGGGTATCTGTCGGCATAGTCCCCTCTACCAATGCTGCTTCAACCAAAGAATAGTTTTGCTCTGTCAACATATCACACATGCCAGATTCCGTGAACTCATTTACCGTATAAGAAGCATGGAGGCTTTGCCTCTTTGCTATCACATCTGTTATGCCATTAATGGATAAAATCTCCTGCCTCAATTCTTCATTCAAGGGATTACCTGCGACCATGACCTTTTCTTCTGACAGCTCTGAATCCACATAGATTTTATAATCACCATCAGGAAAATCCTGTCTTGCAAGTTGTTCTGGTGAGCGTAACAGGACAATGGACGATACCACAAGCAGAAGCATACCGCCCAAACTCAACGAAGCCACAATACTGACCGTTTTTTTACGGTCACGCTTGAAATTTGCAATCCCCATGGAAACAGGATTGAGTTTCATATTTTTCTTTCGGCTGTGTATGTTTTTCTGCGCCGGTGTAAAGCGTATTGCCTCAATCGGGGAGATTCCCGCCGCAATTTTTATCGGCTTTCGGATAGAAACAGACACCATAACCCAACAGCTCAGCACGGTCAAAGCAACGATCATCACATAATAAAATACATTAAAGCCTTTGGGAAACAGAAGAAAGCCGCCGCATAGCCCCAGCACCGCGCCGGTCAGAATACCGATACTGCCAAGCCGCCGTCCCTCTTTTTTCACAATCCGTCTGATTTGCTGCGGCGTTGTCCCAATGGTACGGAGCTGCCCATAGCTTTGTATCTTATCGTTGACAGAGATACGGAAGATACTCTGAATGACAATATATCCGCCAGTCAAAACCACGGCAATTACACCGCCCATCAGGGCAAAATCAAAGGATTTCGAGGTATAGGAAAAATATTTGCTGTTCATTTTCGGCATCGGAAGCTGATGTTCCTCTGCAATCTGTCTGGAATAAGAGGTCATTACTTCTTCACTTAACTGTGCGGCATTTTCAAAATGCACATAGGCACGATACCCAGCCGGATCAAAACCACTCCATTCGGTCAGCGCATCTTCGGAAAGAAGGATGCCGCAGCTATTCATTTCTTTCTCGTTCACGCTTTCAATTATGCCGATTACGATATATTCTCCGCGAAAGCTGTCTGTATCTAAAGTAACGGTTTCTCCGAGCTTTGCGTTGTTCCCATAAGTGGATAGGAAATATTCACTCACCACAACCTCGTTCTTTTTTTCCGGCACACGGCCCTCCAGCAAATTCATCTGGTTGTGAGCAATATCCATCATTTCCTCGTCATAGTAAAAATAGACTGCATGATAACCCTGTTCAGAAAGTTCCTCACCGAGCGCATAATAGCTGCCCACGCGGGCGATTTCCGGCAGTCCTTTTAAGGTTTCAATATCTGATTTTTCAACTCCCATGTAAAGTGCCTCGTAAGTATCGACAACCTGATTGCGCTGCATTTGTGCCAGAGAGGTAGATAGAATCCCTGTTAGGCAGATTAAAAAGGCCGCCAGGGTAATTGCAACCACCACCATCAGATTCCGGCGCTTTTCGCTTTTCAGATTTCTTTTCGCCAGTTTCTTTTCAATGGCGCTGGTATCATTTTCAAAAGGCCATGTCATAGCCTGCCACCTCCTTTAGTCAAAAATCTATTCACCTGTTTTAATGCGTTCTACTACGGACTGCCTCATTAAGATACGCTTTTGATATGCCGTTACCATTGCATGAACTGTAAAAACAAGAACGAGGTAGAGGATTAAAAACAGCCACGGGAATTGATAAGAGATATAGGATAATCCCGGTATTTCTGCAATTTTGCTACAAAGGAAAAAACCCAAAGGTATTCCTACCACGCAGCTCCCTATAAAACTACCAGCAAAGTAAATCCTGTTTTCTGCATTCTGTATCTGCTGTATTTGTGCTTTCGTCATACCAGCAGCCTCTAACAGCGCATAATCGTGACGGCGCATAACTGTATTCGTTATACAGGTGTTAAGCAGATTGATAAATGCAAACAGACAGATCAAAAACATCAGAGCCGTAACAACGACTTTAGCATTATGAAAGACCCCCTGATATTCGGATAGTTCCTCGGAAAATACCGAAGTGCTTATGCGGTCATCCGAAGTCACCAGCGTTTTGATTTCCTCAACGGCCACCTTTGTCTGCACATCTTCTGTACAAATGTACCACGCCAGATCACAATTTACTTCTGCCAAAAAGTCCAGATATTCAGGAGCCGTATAGAATACGCTGCCCGTATCTTTGTTTTCGATAAAGCCACATACCGAAAAATCTGTTTCTTTCATGGATGCTCCTGTATTCACCGACACAGAAAAATGATCTCCCAATTTCAAGTCAAGTCCTGTTCTTTCATAGTAAGGTGATACACGGTTTATCACAATCGGAATAGTCTGGATTACATTTTGAGAATAGGGCATACCTCCCTCAACCAACCGGGCTTCAAAACTGGATGTGCCAACAATGCTGTTGATCGATATCTTATATTTATTTTCTGATTGACCGGAGACCACAACCTCACAATTTAATTTTTTTGACGGGTAAATTTCTGTTACGCCAGGGATATTTTCAATATGCGCTTTTAATTCCTGGGTAAAAGGACTGTTCTTCATCAAATCAGAAGTAGAATTTTCGCTGGCTGTCGAGTTCAGTAAAAGATAAACACTGCTGTCCTCGTAATATGACTGTTGAACAAGTTCCTTTATATCAATAGCCGACATTACCGAAAAGACTCCAAACATGAGTACACCGCTCAACACAAGGGACAACAGCGTATAGGATGCTTTTTTTCTGTTGCTGGAAAAGTATGTTTTAGCCAAACCGCTGGGAGTAATACGGGTGCTTTTTCTGGAATTTCTGGATGATTTTCTTTCTTCAATTCTCAATGCTGCCATAGGGGACAAAGAAGCTGCTTGTTTTGCTGGTGTGCGAAATGACCAAAAGACTATGAACCATATAAAAGCGCCAGAGAATAATGCACAAGCAACGCTCGGCACCAAATACAATCTCAACGGCAACACACAATTACATAAAAAGCCAAAAAACAAGCCACCCAAAATGTATTTCCAAGATAGCTGTTTACGCTCGTTATGAATAACCAACTTTATTTGCCGGTATGTTGCCCCTATTGTTCTCAACTGTGCAAATTCCCGTGTTCGCTGTAACACGGAAATATACATGATATTTTTAATGGCAATTCCTGCTGTGAACAGCAAGACAATAGCAATCCCAAAAATCACACCAATTACTTCTTGTGTATTGTCAACACGGGAAATGATTTGTGTATCTATCGTGGCATTGCATACCAGAATAGTCGAAAATGTCAACAAGAACGAGGCGGCAAATATGATAATGCCTATCAGAAAATTTCTTTGTTTGTTTGCGTTCAGGCTTCGCACCGCTAACTTTTTCTCTGCATTTCGGGTGTCGTTCTCAAAAGGCCATGTCATAGCGTTCTACCTCCTTTAGCCCACGATCTTTCCATCCTCAATGCGGACAATCCGATCTGCAAGGCGGGCGATGTCGTTATTATGGGTAATCATCACTACGGTTTGTCTGAACTCCGCGCTGGTGCGCTTAATAAGCCCCAGCACTTCGGAGCTAGTCTTGCTGTCCAGGTTGCCGGTCGGCTCGTCGGTAAACTGTACCCCTGTCCCCTTATGCCTTGAAAATAGGAGCTTTAACGGAATACACACTTGTGTACTATGTAGACTTTATTATAGAAAAGGCGGGGTTCTATCCCCACCTTTATCCTACGAATGCAACCGTGTTTCCATTTTTCACATTTTCACCGTTTTTATCCAACACGAAATAATATTTTTCTTACCTCCCGTTCCCTTAACTGGATCAAAATCATCTTTTTCTTGTTCAGTATAGCTAGTTATGTAACCCACTTCTTTTAACCGTTCAGCCAATTTTTTATTTTCACTTGTATTTGACATTTCAGCATTATGTCTTTTGCTTCTATCACCAAATTCAGGATATATTTTTGAAAGTTCCGAAAAACAATATTCAAAATCTGGCGCATTCAAAATAGAACAATATTTAAGCATCAAACTATTTTTTATTTCGTCAGTTAATAAGTATGTCCATGCTGTATTAAATACCGATATACTAATTTTTACATGTATCTGGAGCAAATGCTGTGCAATATGTGTAGTCATACAATTTTCTCCAAGAGCATCCAACAGAACTTCTGCATTAGAAAAATCGAGAACAGACGAAAGCAATAGTGTTTCTAATAATTTTTCTCCCATTGGAATCTTTTCCATCACTTCCATATATTCCGCTTGATTATACAAAATAAAATCTGGACATAAATCAGGATAGACATCTTTAATTTCACCATATTTATTAACATCAAAAGGAATATATTTTTTCTTAATCAAAATTCCCACTTTCTGTTTCTCAACCTTCTCTATTGGAATATCAAATTCCAATTCTAACTGAGGTAATAGTTTCTCAAAAGCAGAATCGTCAATTGTACTTGTAATAAGTTCTTCGGCAAACACTTCATTTAAGCATTGATTTTCTAAACATGCAAGTTGCTCGCTATTTGCCTCAATGTATCGAAGTAGTTCTGGCGTATTCTTATATCTGTCCCGATAACATTTGATATTCTCCCATTTCAAGCTTATTTTTTCTTTATCTAATAACTCGTCCCAAAGAATTTTCACGCCCTTATCAAAATTAGAATCAAACTTTCCACAACATTCAGAAATATCATCTACGCAAAATTCTTCATGATTCACTAATTCCAAACAGATTTCGGTCTCTTCTGGAGCATTTTCCAACATTCTTTCTAACAAATCCATAATCTGTTCAACATCTTCCTTAGTATTATTAGGCACCAATATAATTTCCTTCACATACTGTTTCAGATTTTCTTGTATGTATTTAATTAACGGTTCATATCCTAGTGAAATAATTGTTGTATAATTGCGGGTATCTAAACCGGAAAGCATTGTACCATCTTCAAATTCCACAATCCTACGTATCATCGTACCATTTAACTCATAACGCTGATTTTCAAAAACATATCTCAAAACTTCCTCCGAAACATTTTCAATAGCAACATTTGTAAAACTAATTTCAAGTGTTTCAATTAAGGAAATCACCTTTTGATCTTGAATAGATGATAACTGCTGTAATATATCTGGATTTGTCTCTATGAAACTGCTTATATTATGCTTATCATTTAATTCAAACAAACGTTCCGAATCCACATTATTGACAAGTAATCTTAAATAAAAAATTTTTCTTTCATATGTTATTGTTATGTCTTGGACAATATAATTCCACATATTTTCCCAGTACATTGCTAATAACTGAATAAGCCTTTCTTTATATTGAGTTAGATCAATAAATTCGTCTATAAATTTCCAGCTTTCTACTGTTCCATCAGATAATTGTCCAATCAAGACTGTACGTTTTTCAATGTCCTCTTCCTCTTCTTCAGATAATAAATATTCCAAAAGAATAAAATTGAAAATACTTTTTTGTTCAAATTCATACGGTTGTAAACGCTGTATAACCATTCCAACTTTTGTCAAGTTATAATTATATGGCAGCTTTTCCATATTTTTTACTGCCAGTATATAATTCATATCTTCTTTTGTAATGCTTGTCCCCTTAAAATAATTGATATAATTTGCGTATTTTTCATCAATGTATCCTCTTCGAAGCATAAATACAAGCAATTTATTTTCAGTAACTTTTTCAGATAGTACACTATGGACTCCAAATTCTTCTATCAGCTTTTTAAGTGACCAACCTGAAAGTTCATGTACTTTCTTCTTCAAATCTTCAATTTCATTTTTTATTGAACTAACACCTTTTTCTCGAACAAATTGAAAATTTTTAATTCTTTCATAATATCGTTGAAAAACTTCTTGAAAATTATTCACAGATTTTTCCGACTGGAAACGACTCCATGTATAATACTCAATTTCAACATCCTTTAATTCCGCAAGTTTCAATAATTCAAACGAATCCTCCATTATTTTACTTACTGAATATTTATCCCAATGGCTTTTATTTATACTATATGGAATACCCTGCCAATCCACCATAGCACCAAGCATGGCCGTTTTAAGTTCTTTAACGTGTTCTAAACAGTCATCATGATATTTTTCTAGTTCCTGTGTAAGCTCATCGACCTCATTTCGCCATTGCATACATTGTCCAGAGATATATCTTTGCTTATCCTCAAAAGCTTGTTTCACTACTCCTCTCTCCATTTGAAGTTCCGCAAACTCCCGTGGATACAAATTTTTAAAAATAATCAATGCCATCATTGTTTCATCTGACAATTTCAGTTCCTGATCAGTACGAATCGTTTCCTTATAGATGACAAACTCATTGTATATATTCTGAAGAATTCGCATATCTTCAACATATGGAGATACGTCTAATATAAATTCCTGTGAGATTTCATGAACAATCCCTTTCTTTTCAGATTCCTCAAGTTTTTGTAAAAAGATTTCCCCTGAATTCGTAGAATTTATAATTGGAATTACCGGAATAATAAATTCAAAGAACTTTGTTCTGTCTGTATCAGTAAATATATCATCTCTAATAGCATAAACAAAAACGATGCGCCCCTTAATCCCATCGTAATTATTCAATAATGTATTCAATTCCCGAAGGTGGATAAAAATAGATGGATCTTCTAAACGATCTAGATCTTCAAAAAACACAATTCTATACTTTGTCTCTTCAAAGAAATATACAATTTCATCCATATTTTTATTAAATACAGTTTCCGTTGCAGTTTCAGAATTCTTCACAACTGTCTCTGCTGGCAATTTTACTTCATTTACTTTAAAGCGAAACAGCACCAAACGATATGTTCGGGCGATGATTGCCAATATTCCCGCACAAAAAGCAAGGAAAATACTATCCGAAACCATTTCTTTTAATCCAAATTTTCCGCCTGCCTCTTCTATTTTTTCGATTATCATTTGTAAAGTATCTGGAAAAAATATAAATTCCATCACTCCCAAAATTAAAAATATCAAAACCAAATATCCCCAGACACGTTTCCAATTAATTTTGTACAGCTTCAGATATCTGCTCTGCGGGATCTTTTTATAATTGACTTTATAAAATAATTGCTTTAAAATTCCTAATTCAATTTCATCTTGTTTCAAAGAAATTTTCTTAGGATTCCCCTTATCATCAGTTTCGTTGTCAACAAATGTTGCCATTGAAACACGATGCGATTTAGTTCTAATAATTCTATGTTTTTTCAAATATGTATCAATAATACTACTCTTGCCCGCACCATATGGACCTGCCAGTGCAATATTTTTAACTTTCTTTTTCTTTATCGCCCAATGTAATGACTTTAAATATTCAGCTCCATATTCAATATCATCAATGGGCGCCAAGTCTGTAAATTCATTTTTCTTTTTCTCTTGTATTCTTTTATTTATTACTTCACGAATTTTCTCCAAAAGTGCTATCGTAGAAATCCCTCCCTCAAATTTAACTTATAGTACTATTGTATCATGAAATATTTAAATAACAAAATGAAAAAGTCTTGCTTTCTCCTCTATTTTATCCCCACAGCCACCAGCAGGCACGTTCTTCACGCCCCTGCCAGTCGCTGATTATTTTCTTCTTCATTAGAAATTCTTAATCAGATTCAAATCTCTCTTATTCAATGCTTTCCGCATTGCTTCATTTTCTTTCCGTAATATTTCATTCTCTCTTTTCAGTTTCGCTACTTGTTGCTCCAGCTGCAGGATACGGTTGTCCATTGCCATATCTAAAATCTTTCTTCTCTTATCTACCATGCCAGCCTGTAGCTGCAAGGCACGATCTACTGCCTTTCGCACTTCCGGGTTCTTATAGAAAAATCCTCTGGACAGTCCGGTCTTTTGCATCAGTTTGGGAACGGTCACTTTATCCTCTTCTTCAATCATTTCCTGAATTGTCAGTTTTGCCCTCTGAATCTTCTCCACGCTCTGCTTATGGTTTACTTCCAGCATCTTGTCATATTTGCTCATACTCTTTCCCCCATCCTGCTAAATTCGCCCGAATCATCCGGCTCATCTCTGCTCTGATTTCTCTTGTTTCATCTGCGATGATCTGGAGACTCATCTTCCGGTAAAATTTCACATTCTTTACGGATGTATGCCCCAGTAGTTTTGCGATGGTCCAGTCATCCAGATGCAGTTCTGTTAAGCGGATACCATATACATGGCGGAACATATGCGTTCCAAATCCAAACAATTCTCCATGATCGTCCCGCAAATCTTTTTTCTGGATCAGATCCATCACCTTGTTTTGAACGGTATTGTACTGCATAGGTCTCTTGCTATTTTTCTCATCCACAAAAATGTAAACCGTATCTCCAAACATTTTTCTAGTATATTGGATTGCTTTTTCAATCAGCAGTTCCAGTTCTGCACTGATAGGCTTCACAAATGTAGTTGTTTTCATCTGCCGGATCTGGATCATAGGATGTCGGTCCTGCCGATACAGGCAGTCTGTCTGCAGAGTAAGGGTATCAGATATCCTTGTTCCTAACATCTGGTGGATGACCATAAGCCGCTCCATCTGCTCATCCAGTTCCGCAAGCGCTGCATTAAAACGAATCAGCTCACTGTCTGAATAAGATTTTATTTTCGGCTGCACCTGTCTGGGCAAGTCGCTGGCCAGGAATAAAATTTCTAAATGTGGATACCCATATAATTTTCCAATGGTTTCCAGCACTTCCCGGAGTCTTGTCAAATCCATTCGGTAATTATTCACGCCCTCCGCTTCCGTTGCAAGGTACGTCAGATATTCTTCCAGCAACTCCCGATTCAGTTCTTCTGCCGAATGGATATCGGGATATTTTTCTTTCAGATATTTGGATAATCTCCGGACGGCTGTCAGTTCTTTGATAATCGTTGCAATCGCTTCGTGATGTAAATGTTCATAAACTGCCTTTTTTGTTTCTTCCCGTAAGTCATCCTGGATAATCGCTGTAAAATTCAAAGTCTGTACATTTTTAATCGGATTCTTTTTATAGGCAATATCCAGATTCTCTAATTTCCAGATATCTTTCTCAATCTCATCCCGTTCCTCTTTGGCTTCTGTAAATTGATATGCCTTCCGCACATAAGTGATGAGGCTCGATGGCACTGTCTTTTCTTTCCCATATACACTGATTCCCTGCATGGTCAGTTTCTGCCCATGTTCCAGAAGCCAGCTTCGAATTTTTAACAGCCACTGTTCCCACCCCAGTTCCTGCAGGCTCTCTGCCCGGATGTGCTTATCCTTTACCATTCTGCAAAATCTCTGATAGATCACTCGTTCCTGTATCATCGTTGCCAAGGCGCATTGTCGGCTTCGATTCTCAATAAAGGAACGGAATTCTTTTTGAATCCCTTTTGTTGGAAGCAATCCTAAATCAAAGCAATAGGATTCCTTTACCTTCTTTTTCTCTTTTTCCTCTGCTCTTACATAGCAGTCCAAATCGATTAGATACAATTTCTCATCCATGGAACTCTCCTTTCATCAGTTCCGCCGCAAAGCTGTGGGTTTCTTCCTGGAAATACGCTTCACTGGCTTTTTCCAGTTTCTTCGGCATATAGTCCACATACTGCCTAGTCATTTCTTCATATTCATGCCCCAAGTAATCTCGTACCGCTTGGATGGAAATACCATTATCATAATAAAGCGTAGCCAGGTTATGGCGGTAATCATGGGATCTGAATATATATTCTCCATCTGCAATCTGATTTTTCTCACAGTATTTCAACATTTGATATCGTAATGTAGCATACTGGAATGCTCCACCTTTTTTGCTTTTAAACAGATATTCTTCTGATCCGATCTGATATTTCTTTTTGTACACCTGCACCAGCTTATACAATGCTTCTGGAATGGGAATCCGCTTATACGTTTTCATTTTCACCTGATACACTTTCAGCCAGTAATCTCCATTCTTTTCTTCATAATCACCACCTGTCAGGGTACATACTTCGCTTCCCCGGATTCCTGTACACCATAAGTGCAGGAACATCAACCGCAGATGTTCCGGAAACTCTGCCAGTTTCGATAAAATTTCCGTATAGATTTTTTCCGGTACACTGCGGTCATGGTGGACATGCACTTCTTTCTGCAGATAATACGCATGCCAGAAGGGAATCTTCTTCAGATATCCTTTTACTACAAGAAAATTGTAAAACTGCAAAATCATAAAAATTCTCCCATTTGCTGTTTTTTCACGGATATCCTGCACCTGAACAGATTCCAGATATCTCTGAATTTTCTCCGCTTCCACTTCATAAATCGGATTTTCTTCTCCATTGAAGTGTGCCAGGAATATACGAAGTTCCAGCAACTTGATTCGGATGGTACTGATAGATAAATCTGTAATTCCAAACAGATACCGCAGATATTTTTGCAAAATCTTTTGATTTTCCAGGTTGGTCACCTCTTTAAAGGATACCGATTCCACAGGCTTACTTGGATTCATCCGTTCCCTGGAAAAATGGAAACGTTCCAAAAACCACACATTCGCTTGCCAATGAATTTCCGGCGCCTGTAAAAATAGGATTTTTCTGCTTATCTGCAGGATGCCAAACATAGTACTTCTCTTTTTCCCGCAAAATTCTTCCGAGAGTTCCTGTTCAAATTGCTGTTCTTTGGTCAGTGTCATGGTTTCAATATCAGCCACTTGATGTTTCGCACAGAATTGATAGAACCTTTGCAGTGCCAGCAGTTTCTCTTTTCTGTAACGACCTTTGTAGGTATGGATTATCTCTTTCAGTACTGTAAAAATCTGCATCTTCAAATTTCTTGGACACTCCAGGGTAAAATTCCACACCAGTTCTTTTCCGTCTTTGCTTGCTAGAAAGGATTCCGCAATCTCAATCTCCGGATAATGGGTAAGGCACATCCACTGTTCCTGATACTCAGTAGTATAGTTTCTTCTCCCTACCAGTGTCTGCAGTTCTTCTTTCATCCGATGAATCACGATTTCATCAAATCCCCGCAGGCAGGTAATCGGTGCAAGAACGGTTTCGTTCCTTTCCAAATATTCTTCGTAGCGGATTCTTAGGGCTGCGTCCATCTCTGAAATATCTGTAATCCCCTCTTCTATCAGGAACTTCTTTACCCTTTTTCGTATGGTTCCATTTACTTCTGTGCAGGCACCCACCTGTTCACAGATTTTTTCTTCCAGTGCTTCCCGCTTTTCCTGCTGTTCATAAATATGTAATTGATAAGCGGGCATATTCTTCACCTCCTACAGGAGTTTCTCCACATCATAAAGGGCTGAATGTTTTGCATAATATTGGTCGCTGGCTTCCATAAACTGGTCATCTACAATGTTCAGATATTTGATGGTTGTGTCGATGTGCTTATGTCCATATGCCTCACTGATCATTTCCAGTGGCCATCCGGCATCCCGCCTCATGTTTCCGAAGTATCTCCGTAACATATGGGGCGTCGTATGGATGCCTGTCTTTTTCTCCATCCGCTCCAGCATCCGGTAAACTGCATCCACCTGCAGTGCCTTTCCTTTTGTCTCTCCTTCGATGTTTACAAACAGCATCGGCTGGTGTTGCAGAAATTCCCGGTACTTGGACAGATAAAACAATAAAAACTGGAAGGTGGCATTACTGACTTTGGATCTTCGGTATGCCGCATTCTTCGCCCTTGCCTTATTCTCATTGTCATCCCGGAAGAATACCCGGATGGTATGTCTTTCGTAATCAATATCTCTGGTATAATCTACCCCTAAGATCTCGCCGATCCGGTATCCGGTCTCTGCCAGCAGCATGATCAGAAGCTGGTCCCTGCAGTTGGTACACTGCTTCAAAAGTTCCAAAATCTCCTGATGCTCTGCCGGACGGACGTTTCGTTCTTCCTCTTTCAGATAGCCATTGAATGACCGGAACCGCAGCTTCCGTTTTACACCGATGAAATCATGGGTGGTAAAACTGTCATAATATAACACTTTCAGCCTTTCCATATCTGCTTCCAGTTCTAAAAAACAGAAAAACCTGAACACGTCTTTTAAGTACGCATTGCAGGTTTTATTGCTTGGCAGTTTCTCTTTCTTTTCATGCAAATGGTTTCCGGCTTTCAGCCAGTGGAGAAATCCCACATAATGTTCATACTGTTCCTGGAATTCCAGTTCTGCCACCTGGGACAGTTCCATCTCTTTCTCATCCAGATATTCCAGATAGAACCGGATGGATTTTGCCCTGCGGCCAACGGTATTCGGGGAACGGTTTGCTCGGATCAAATGCGTCAGATACTTGGACGGGAGCAGCACCATCTGCCAACTCTGATGATCCCGGATCAAGAAATATTCCTGTTTTCCTTCCCAGATATGTTCCACTGCATATCGTGCCATTTTGCTCACCGTCCTTTCCTCTAACGCTATACACATTATACCCACTTCATGTTCAAATAGCTATTCATCAATACCAACAATCCCTCCAAAAGTGCCCCCAAAACTGTACTAAACTTTTCCCTTAAAAGCGCCCAGAAAATAAGCATAAGCAACAAGGCTGGAAAGGGAATTTCGTCTATTACAAATAATATTCCACCCCTTTCCGGCTGCGGATAAAATCCTGCACCTCTCTCAACTCCTCTGCTATCCGGCAGGACGGAAGCGCACACATCACATCTTCGTGATACTTGCCGCCTTTTACCGCCCGAATATCTAAAATAGACACCACACAAGTATCAGTTTCTGTACGAATGGCTCTCCCAAATCCCTGGCGTAGTTTCTTCTGCATATCCGGCACAATGATGGACTGGATATAGGTTTCCAGGGAATCATAGGTTTCCTTCTCTGCCTCGCTGATGGGATCTGGTACTGCAAAAGGCAGTTTCACAATAATCAGCGAAGATACCATATCTCCCGGAAAGTCCACCCCTTCCCAGCAGGAGCCGGCTGCAAACAGCACCCCATTCTCCATGGTCTTGAACCGCAAAATTTCCTCCTGGGAGTGTCTCCATACTTCCACCATGGGAAATGGCAGGCTGTCTCTTAAAATCTGATACACACTTCCCATCAATGTATAAGAGGTAAACAGTACCAGCGTATGCCCGTAAGTAGAACAGATCAGAGAATGGATATGGTTTGCCACCATTACTGCCTCTTCCCTGCTCCCTCTCCTGCAATGTTCCAGCGTCTTTGGCAAGTATAACAGACAGTTCCTCTCATAAGAAAATGGGGACTCTGCCACATATTCCTGCACTCCTGCTCTTCCTTCCAGTCCGGTGATCTGCCGTGTGCGCAAAAAGCCTGCGCCTGCCTTTAGCGTTCCGCTAGTTAGGATGGCGGATATCCCTTCTTCCCGATCCCATAACATCTTCTGAAGCAATTCTGGGATTTCCCGGCTGGCTGCGCATAAAATGGGAAGCTGCTCTGTATCGAATTGCAGATAGCAGACATATTTTTCATCGCTGCTACAAAAACACTTCAGCACCTCTTTTGCATCCTCCAGTCGATTCCGTATCCACTTTGGAACACATTTTTCCAGCTTGTCCAAAAGAAATTCCAACATTTCTACTCCTTCCCACAGAGAAACCACACTATCTGTTGTATGACGGAATGTTTCCCGGATTCCTTTTCCAATTCGGTGTTCTGCACCAACAACATGCAATGCGTCACACATCACTGTCCGCAGGATTCTTGCCTCTTCTTTCTGATGCTCCCGTTCCAGATAATATGCTATTTCTCGGATATCATCCATGCACAGGTTTTTTCCAAACATCTGCCTTGCCGCTTCCGGTAACTTATGAGCTTCATCTACAATCAACGTCCGATAATCAGACAATAAAGGCTTGTATCCTTCTGCTCTGTGATACGCATCTGCCAGTAAATAATTATGATTACAGATTTGAATGAACACATCCTGTTTCCTGGATTCTTCCAGATATCTCTGATAGCGGCACATCTGCCTGCCCGGACATTCTCTTGGACAGAATTTCGGCACACAGACCAGCCTTCTGTCAAACCCGCTCAGATTCTTTACGCTATCCATATCATACTGTTTCCGCAAGGACAGTAGTGCTTCTTTTTGGGCAGCATTCTTCTGTTTATGGCGGATTGCTTCGATTCGTTGTTCCAGCCTATTGTCACAGACAAAGTGTTCTTTCCCTTTTCGCACCACTGCCCGAAGCGGAGACTGAATGATTCCTTGCTCCAGCAGCACCCTGGACAAAAAGGGAATATATTCCGTCAATATAGCTTTCTGCAATGCGATACTGGAGGTGGACACCACCACCGGACGATGTTCCAACGGATTTCCTCGCCCTGTCAGCATAGAATACTTCCGCAATAATACGCAGGCTACCAGATAAGCATAGGTCTTCCCAATCCCCACCCCTGCATCACACAAGGCAATCTGTTCTCCCAGCAGAGTATCCAGCATTTCATGGCATAGACGGATCTGCTCTTCCCGGACTGCCAGTCCCTGTTCCGGAAATAGCACCCGGAAGATCTTCTCCACTTCCTGATGCGCTCTTTTTTGATATTCAACTTTATAAAACATAGTACTTCTTTCCGCATGGCGTTAATACCACAAGAATACGGCTGTGGCACTTTCCCACAGCCGCATGTATCTGATATCAACGACACACTCTTTTTTGATTTCTTATCGTTTTTTCTTTTCTTTAGCACCGTATTTGTCCTCGACTCCCCGGCTGCCATACCACATCTATGGTAGGGAACATCACAGGCGGATGCTTCGCTTCGCACCGCTCACAGATTTCCTGAAAGTCTTGCTGATTACAACTTAGAGTCCATCCTCTTCTTTTTTGAGAAGAATTTCGTATCATTATCCCCCTCCGATGATCCTGGCGAAAGACCTGCAAAAGTCCATTCACAGCTATAAGGAGTCGCTCAGAATGAGAACAGGCACTGACAGTTTTCTCACGAACTGATTCGCCATAGTCTTTGTACAGACCTTTCCATAACAATCCTGCAGTGCTTGTTCCCATCCGTCCTGGCGCTTATGCTGTCACGCTTCTATCTTTGGGAACGTACCTGTAATGCTGGTATGTGGTTGTCAAGGAACGAGGGGCAATTACCCCTTTCATATATAGAGCCGATGAGATACCCCATTTTTCTTCACTTCTTCAAAACTTTTTTAATTTTTTTCTTCAATCGCTCAATCCGTGTATAAATGGTCTTTTCCGCTAGTCCCATCTGGCCTGCAATCTCACGAACAGAAAATCCCCACATCTTCAGAAGTAAAATCTGCAGTGTTTTCTTATCCGACTCCAAAAGAACCTGTAATAGCTGCTCATTCTCCACACTGTCAAGTAACTGTTGAATATTAAGCACCACTGAAGATGGTTCTTCCAATTCCCTGGTGTATAATTCTTCTTGACTAGAAGAAAAATGTTCCCAGAATCTCCGCTCCGCATTAAAATCCTGCCAGTCTAATTCACGAAGTCTTTGGATCACCTCTTCACTGACACCGGATTTTCGCAAAATCCGTTCCTCCTGCTCCTTCCACTGTTTCCATTTATATTCTTCTTTTGCTTTATGAAATGTCACCTTTCTTTTCCTCCGATCTGAATTTTTTTGAAATCAAATCGGAGCGGCGGTGATCTTGCATTCTCACACGAGAAAGGTCGTGCTAACTGAAATTTTGTCCACAAAAAGAAAGATGCCGCAATCCTGTTTCGAATTGCGACACCACCAAACGCTGCATATGAAGTTAGTTTTTCCTCTTTTGTAACTCTTTCCGGCACATATACTGCTCCTTTATGTCATGGAACGAAGTCCATTCTTTACATAAAGAAGTAGTATACAAGACAAATCTGTCATCAGACTGTCAGCTTTCTGTCAAATAAATGTCAGTTTTCCTGTCATTACTTTTCTATTACAGTTACAACCAAATCTCACCATATAAAAAGCAGGCTCCATTTTCAGAAACCCGCCTTCTATGATTCCTTATATACTTTTAAACAATATCCAACCTCTTTTACACTGCTGATTATATGCTCTGCATTTACATCTACTTTTTTCAATTTCTGTTTCAGTCGATGTACTATGCAGTAAATAATATTTGTAATATCCCCATGTGGGTACTCCTGCCATACCAGTTGATAGATCTGACTGTATGTATATACTCTTCCCGGCGTATTTGCTAACAGATACAGAAAATCAAACTCCCTTTTTACAACAGGGATTCTTTTATGCTCCCATTCTACTGTTCTTTGAAGTGGAAGGATTTTCAGTTTTCCTACCATAACAGGGATTTCTTCTTTTCTTTCCGATTTCCATTCTGTATAGCGGCGAATCAATGCATACGACTGCAGACTGACTTCTTCCGCTGTATACGGTTGTGTCAATACCACATCTGCCCCCAAGTAAATGATTTTATTTCGCATTTCAGAATGATCCGGTAATAAAACAATCATAGGTGTTATCACCAGCTTTCGGATTGCTTCTACAAGTTGGCATACTATTTCCAGTTCTCGTTTTACTGCAATTAAAATCAAATGATAAGAGAAAACTGTCAGGTTGGAAAGGGCATCCTGGATACTTTTCATTTGATAAAACTCTGCTTGTTGTTCCAACAAAATCAAACTTTCCCATGTCATTTCTCCTTCATCAGCAATTACTATAATTCTGTTTTTCTTCACACCCCCATCTCTCTGTTTCTCATATTACAATTCCTCCACATGACTTTCTGTATAATGATAAAAATAGTTTTCATTTTTTAATAACGCCAGAAAAAATATTTGCTGCACTTCACATGAATTATTGCTTCATCCGGTATAAAATGAGTTTCATCAAAGACCTATCCTCATTTACTTACAAGTCCCGCAATTGATGTTCCATAAGCCAATAAACATTTCCATATCGAAAAAGTCTTTGATATATATACGAATAGTTAAATCTTTCCTTGTCTGCATTTGAATTTAACACCTATATATGTATTCTTCATATTCTCCCAGAACTATTTTTAAAGCGGTATTGTAATATCTACATTTTACATCATAAACCGATTTTCCCACGGACACAAAAAATCTTTTTCCTGCTCCAGAATTGAGTGACCTATAGTTTTTTTGCTTTATCATCCCATTTTTACAGTGCCTTTATCACAATTTCAGAAGAATGCACACCCATTTTTCGGATACAGCATAATTTTTCAACAGAATTATATTTTTGTTCTAAATTCTGGATAAAACAAAACTTTTGTCTTTAAAGCAATTATAAGTACTTGTTGGAAGCATCAAATACTCTATTGGTGCCTAATTCCCGTTTCCGATTAAAAACTTCAAATTATTCCAAAAAGATTTGTACAATTCGTAACACCGTGGATTTTTTTAAGTTTTTATATATCCCCTTGTAAAACTATTTTTTTCATTTTTCCCAAGTTATAAGCTGCTTAGAATATAATGGGCATTCTACCAAACTTAACGTTTTAACGTATGTACTGCAAAAAAGGTCTATATATTCTTCCAAGGTTATAATCGAATTTTCGTAGTATAAACTCATTGAACTCATTTCCATTTACTACACATTCGTTCCTAAATTTTAATTCTTCCACATGATTTTCTGCATAATGATAAAAAATAGTTTCCATCTCTTTACAAGACCTAAAGAAATATTTATTGCCTTTTAAAAAGAAGTAATTAAAATCCTTTTTAACCATTAATCTGATAAATTTATACTTGTATCCGCAATAGATGCCATTTCTAAATCATGCGTTATGATAATACAAATTTTATCTGCAAAAATCAAATGAATCGACTCTTTCAGTAACCCACTAGTTTTAGTAGCCAAATTTGATGTGACTTGATCAAAAAACATTACATCAGGATTTTTTACAATCATTCTAGTACTACAGCGAACTTTCAATAGTTATCTTAAATTGTCCCCTATAACTGATATAATAAAAGGGGGGTGGATATTATGATGACAAACACAACATATGATCCACGATTATTAGAACAGTGGGCGATCGATCCTAGCAGTACACAGGATATCGGAAGGCTCTTAGAGACATACCTGCACCAATACGATTGTGCCTTTTTCTCTAAAAAACAGAGAAGCCATTTCGCAGCTTTTGTTAAGGGATTACTCAGTCCTTTAGACCGTAAATCTATTGAACCCATCGCCTTGCATTTATTAGATGAGAAATCTGTCCAGCCCATGCAACAGTTCTTTACATGTGCTCCGCTGGATGAGCCGGCAATTCTTGACATCTGCCAGCAGCTTCTGGCAGCCCAACTGAACCATGAGGGTGCCATGTTGTCTGTTGATGATACCAGCTTCATAAAAAAAGGAATACATTCTATTGGAGTAAAACGACAATACTGCGGCAGGCTGGGCAAACGGGAAAACTGTCAGGTTGGGGGATTCCTTTCTTATGCCGGTGACTCCGGTTACAGCCTGGTGGACTATGACCTTTATATCCCCCAGGCATGGTTCCAGGATTCCCACCAGCCCCTGCGTGCCAAATGCCATTTTCCATAGGGCAGGACCTTCCTTACAAAAAATCAGATTACACAGGATCTTCTCAGCCGTGCCTTTCAGACAGGACGGTTTCGGGTCCGATGGGTCGGATGCGATGCCGCATATGGCTGTGACCATGCATTCCTGGATAGCTTACATCTGCCAGATGGAGTATGGTATTTTGCGGCAACCAATACAAAGGAGCAGATTTTCCTGGAACCTCCACGTATCATAAGCTCAGAACCGGACAGAGGCCGTGGCCAACTAAAGAAATACCCTGTGTGATCCGGCCATCCGGTCAGTGTGCGAAGCCTGGCAGAAGCAGCGGATCTCCCATGGGAACCGGTAACTCTTACGGAAGGCTCCAAAAAACCAATCAAGCGCAGAGGTTTATCATTCGTGTCGTGTCCTGCCGCAAGGATGGGAACCGGAATTACGTAAAACCAGGGGAAGCTGTCTGGTTATATGCCCGCAGATACGAGGATGGGACCATCAAATATTTTGTATCCAATGCACCGGATCATATCTCGTATACCTAGCTGGATCGGGCAGCAACGCTGCGTTGGCAGATTGAACAATGCTTTGAAAAATGCGGAGGATGGCTAAAAAAGGAATTCCGCTGACGATGCCTATGGTCGTCAGGTTATTGTATAGCATGATAGAGTTCACATCTTCCTGCATGCAGAGGATCATCTGCTATTATATAAAAAGGAATCATTGTGCTTATCTGTCGCATCGTAAAAAGAAACTTAGTTGTTCGCTGTAGTACTAGCTATACTCGAACTGCTTCCTTTATTTTCAGAATTTTCGAACCGTTAAACAAAGACTTTATACCCTCTTATAGACAATCGGAACGTCATATCCAAATGTTCTTTTTCCATTCACTTCCATACTTTCGAATACTTCCAAACACGTATCCGAAAACTTTTCCCATAGTTTAAATATCATAACGGGTGAGAACTGACTAGTACTGCCTCCCTCCCAGACACCGTTTCTCTCATAATATAGTGCAGGAGTAAATTTTTTGGATTTTTTTAATTCAATATATTCCACCTCTTTCATAAATTCATATGAAAACGTGTTCTTATCTTCCCCATTTGGAATTTCATAGGATGAAAGTAAAATTCTATCTTCTTTCTCTGTAATCAAGAAAAGATGCGGTGACGCATGACGCTTTCCTTCATTTTCATAATAACTTTCTTCTACAATAAACATGCCCTTAAAATCAGCAGGAAGATTTTTAATTTTATCATTGCAAACCGTATTTACGTGCTGTGCATAAGGGTATGTCTTTCCTGCCTTTTTCATTGCATCAAATTGCTCCTTATTGTCAAATCGTCCTGTTATCAGTTTTACAAATTCTTCTATTTTCGTCATAGCTTACCTCCAAAATATATCACAATCTCTTGGAATCTTCGGCCCAGCAAAATCGAGGCCTGCTAATTCAATTTCTAGTTACACCCACAATTCAACGGTGGTTTATTATCAGCTCTCCTAAGGTTACTGTTACTGCTCGTCCTAAAAGACGGATATCACAAGCACATAGGATCCTTTTTTATTGCCCCCACACACCTCTGCTTATTCCATTCTCCCCAACATAGCTAGGGGATTAGACTTTTCATTAACGAAAGACTATCGATATTATATCCTGCAAAAATAACAATATTTTGATAATCTAATCCATTTTTCTTAAAACTGGGGGATACATCCCTACCCACAGATTTCTCCAAAATTTATACGTAAAAATTGACAATCCTTAATTATAAGATAAATTATTTCTGGTCGATTACGGACTGAATCTGTTTCATCAGCTGATCGTAGTTTGCTTGATCGTCAATTCCGCCCATCAAAGGCTCGCCAACGATATTTCCGTCTTTATCAACAAGAACTGTTGTAGGGAATGCCATAATGTTGCCGGCGTATTTTCCAACTGTTGAATCAGAATCGAAAGTCAGATTCTTGTAGGAAGCACCTTGAGCTTTTAAGATTTCTTTCGCTTCTTTGATTCCATCCTGATTGTCATCTAAAGTGTCTGTATTGATACCAACAACTTCGCCACCCATTTTCTTGAGTGTTTCGTTTAATTCATTCAGTTTAGAAAGCTCTCCAACGCATGGCTTGCACCCACTGAACCAGAAGTTTACAACTGTAACTTTGTTATTAGTGAAAAGGCTGTCATCTACATCATTTCCATCCAAATCTTTTCCTTTGAACCTGTGAAACACACTTGCGGATTCATCTAATTTGGAGGAAGCACTGTCAGAGGAATCAGATGCAGCAATCTCTTTCTCAAGCTTTGCAATTTCTTCTTCGATGCCGCGGATCGTCTCAATGTCTTTGCTCAGAGTTTCATACTCTTCTTCTGAGAAGGAATCTTTATTAGATTCAACTGTACTTGCAAGGACGTCTGCATAGTTTTCACTCATGGCATCACCGGCAGTATTCTTGCTCATAAAACCAAATACTTTGTCCCAAGCGTCTTTGTGATCAGCAAAAAGCTGATTTTCCTGCTGGTAAAGGTCGTTCAGTTCATCTGTGCTTCCGGCATCTACAGAGGAAGTGGATTCCTGTTTCTTATTGTTTGTTGAGGAGGAAGCGCTTCCGCAGCCTGTGAAAGCAAGAAGTACGGAAATGGCAAGTGATGCAGCGATTACCTTTTTTAATTTCATTGAGTTTGTTTTGATTGATTTGTTTTTCATAATTTTAAAGCTCCTTTTGAATTTCATTTTATTGATTTTATCTTAGTTTATTGTCAGCCTGTTTCTTGTTTGAAAATCCGTAATGATAGCAGATTGCATCAGTCGGGCAGGCTTTCATACATTCTCCGCAGCGAATACACTCCGGATGGTTCGGTGTGTCTACTACATTGACATCCATTTTGCAAACACGGCTACACTTCTGGCAGCCAACACATTTCTCGTGATCCACCTGAATCTTAAGAAAAGATACTCTGTTAAACAGAGAATAGATGGCACCGAGTGGGCAGATCCATTTACAGAATGGACGGTAAAGCAAGATGCTTAAGATGATAAAAAGCACAAGGATTGTGAACTTAAATGTAAACAGATGTCCGAGTGCAGAACGGATTCCTGAGTTGGCAAGTGACAGAGGAATTGCGCCTTCAAGTACGCCCTGTGGGCAAATGTATTTACAGAAGAAAGGATCTCCCATACCAAGTGAATTGGTTACAAATGCCGGAAGCAGTATAACAAAGACGACCAGAATCACGTATTTCAGATACCGTATGGGTTTCAACTTTGCGGTGGAAAATTTCTTACCCGGAATCTTATGCAGCAAATCCTGAAACCATCCAAACGGACAAAGGAAACCGCAGATAAATCGTCCTAACAAAACTCCTAACAGGATGAAAAATCCGGTGATGTAGTAGGTGAACTTGAATTTTGAGGAACCAACTACAGCCTGGAAAGCTCCAATCGGACAGGCACCTGTGGCGGCCGGACAAGAGTAGCAGTTCAGTCCGGGTACACACATTGTCTTTACATTTCCCTGATAAATTTTTCCTTTCCATAGATTCGGAATGTGAATGTTTGTAAGCAGTGTTGCAGCGGCCTGAATCCATCCGCGGAAACGGACGAAAATGTTTTTGTTTGATTTTATTTTCTTATCCAATTCCGACACACTCCATACATAATTTTATTGCTTTGCTGAGTACTACAGCGGCTTCGCCGCGGAAAATTCCGCCAAAGAAAAGAACCAGACCGGCTGTAAGTAAAAGAATCTGTGATGCTTTTTCAGATTTCATAAAATACTCCTTTCAATGTTCAAAGTCAGTTTATTGACTTTTCGATGTTGGCATTATACAATAGGAGGTGTAAAATTTCTGTTAAGAAGATGGAGAAAAATAAAGTGAGATTATTAGTCGTTGAAGATGAGAAGAAATTATGTGACATGATCGCGAAAAGTCTGCACCAGACCGGCTATGAGGTGGATGTGTGCAATGACGGAGAAGAAGCATTGGATATGATTTATGCTGAAATGTATGATCTGATCGTGCTTGATCTTAATCTTCCTGGGGCGGATGGGATGGAGATTCTTCGGGAACTTCGTAAAGAAGATGAAGAGACAAAGGTATTGATCTTGTCTGCGAGAAGTCAGATTGCAGATAAAGTTGAAGGGTTGGATGTAGGTGCGAATGATTATATGGAAAAACCATTTCATTTGCAGGAACTCGAGGCACGCGTGAGAAGTCTGACGAGACGAAAATTCATACAGAAAAATGTCTGCCTGGAATGCAACGGCATTCGGTTTGATATAAGAGAACGAGTGGCGTATGCAGAAGAGAATCCGGTTGCGTTGACGAGAAAAGAAAATGGGATTCTAGAGTATCTTCTTCTGAATCAGGGCCGGCCGGTCAGCCAGGAAGAGTTGATTGAGCATGTTTGGGATTCTTCTGTGGATAGTTTTAGCGGCTCTATTCGTGTGCATATGTCTTCCCTGAGGAGAAAACTCAAGGCGGGACTTGGCTATGATCCGATCGTAAATAGGATTGGCGAGGGTTATAAGATAGGAGGAGATGGCAAAGCATGAGAAAATTATCACTCCAGTGGAGACTGACAATCCTTACTACAGTGTTGATCACAGTATTGTGCGGATGCCTTACATTTTTCTTATATAAGAATGGAGTCTATTATATCGATACACTTCAGGAAACAGTTACAGATCAGGGAAAAACACCGGAAGCACTATACATTGAGATTCCGGATAATGAGTGGGACAATTTTGCATCACAATTTGCTACGGAGGTGTATAATTCGAAATCCGATTATAGAAACAGAAGTCTACTGATCACAGGTGTTGTAGCGTTACTTGGTGGAGCGGTGACATATTTTATTAGTGGTCGTGCATTAAAACCGCTCAGAGAGTTTTCTGAGACAGTTGAAAAAGTACAGGCACAGAACCTGACGGATTATACGATCGAAGAGAATAAGATTGCAGAGTTGGACATACTTCGTACGTCTTATAATAAGATGCTTTTGCGACTGTCGGAATCGTTCGAGACACAGCGCCAGTTTACCGGGAATGCAGCGCATGAGCTGCGGACTCCTTTGGCATTAATTCAAGCACAACTGGACCTCTATCATGCGTCAGAAAATCTGGAGAATGGGGAAGCGGCGCAAGAGACGATCCAGATGGTGACAGAGCAGAACGAGCGTCTCAGCAAGTTGGTCAGAACACTTCTGGATATGAGTGAGTTACAGACAGTAGCGCGCAATGACAAGATCGAACTTTGCGGACTAATCGAGGAAGTGCTGGCAGATCTGGAACCGTTGGCACAGGAAAAAGGTGTTGCACTGATACAGAAATCGCAGAGTACAGTAGATGAGAAAGAAGAGAATGCAGGCGAGGGTCTGATGCTGACAGGAAGTGATATACTGATCTATCGGATGCTTTATAACCTTGTTGAAAATGCGATTAAATACAACCATGCAGATGGAAAAGTTACGGTATCGGCAGAACGAAAGAGGAAAGAAGTTGTTCTGACGATTGCAGATACAGGAAATGGAATCGATGAGACATTCCGAGAGCAGATCTTTGAACCATTCTTCCGGGTGGATAAGTCAAGAAGCCGAAAAATTGGCGGTGTAGGTCTTGGACTTGCAATGGTACGCGAGATCGTGCGGGCGCATGACGGGAAGATTGAGGTTCATGGAAATGAGCAGGGCGGAACGACATTTGAAGTGAAAATGAGTATAGAAAGACTAACTATTAAAAGTCAAATCTAAAATGAAAGCTTTTTGAATGAATTGCAGAAATGCATTTCAGATATATTTGAACCTTGAAAACTGTATGACAACAAGAGCATCTTTATAGGTGCTCTAAAAGGAGATATTTACAGAAAAAAATTAAGCAGTTGGCAGATATGCTTTTCCTGATTTCTCCATTGCAAAAATCAATCGCACAAGCTTCTTAGCGGCATAGGATATGGCAACATTATAATGCTTGCCTTCCGAGCGTTTCTTTTCAAGATATGCACCAAAAGATTTATCCCAGTGACAGACATATTTTGTGGCATTGTAAAGGGCATACCGGAGGTATCTGGAACCTCGTTTCTCCATATGGGAATAACAGTTGTCTAACTGCCCAGATTGATAAGTGGAGGGAGACATTCCTGCATATGCGAATATCTTATCTGCGGAATCAAAACGAGAGAAATCCCCAATCTCAGCGATGATCATTGCGCCCATCCGGTAACTGATACCGGGAATGGTAAAGATTGGCGATTGGATTTCTTTATCCATGATTCGTTTGATGGCTGCTTCAATCTCGTCAATTTCAATCGCTAATTCCCGAATAAGTTTTATGGTGTGCTTTAGTTCCAAAGACTTGGCAGGCATATGAGAACCGATAGAACTTCTTGCAGCGTCACGAAACATGACAGCAGTATCTTTTCCATATCTGCCTTTCGAACTATCAAAGAGTAGGTTGGAAAGCCTTGTGAGATGTGCATTTGCAACAGCATCTGCACTTGGAAATTCACAAAGCAAAGCATAGACGGATGCCATATGAAGCGTAGGAACAAGTCTTTCCAGCTCCGGGAAAAGAATACAGACAAGTCTTGAAACAGAACTTTTCAATTTTGCCCGTTCTTTGACCTTATCAAAACGATAACGGGTTAGTGACTTTAATTCCTCATTGTGGTAAGATGTATCTGAGTAGAGCCGATTATCCCATAAGTATTCAATCAAATCTGCCCTTGTACAGATGACTCCGTCATGCTCAAAAAGATAATACATGATCCGCAATTCATTTTTTGTAAGCTCTGCCTGTTTTCCACCTGCCTCTATAGTTCCTGTCTCCAACCACAGAGATATTCCCTCATGAGTAAGGTATCTACTCTGTTTCTTTTCCAATCTGTTCTATCGTAAAGGAAGCAAAAATATTCTCAAAATGCTTTATTTCTATATTTATATCCAGCAACAAGTCAACAAGAGTTTTTATCGCAAGAAACTCCTATACTTTTACATTTAACTTTTTTGATCTTTGTGAGAAAATATTTTCAAATTCAGTGGCCATATTCTCTTGTATTCTTGAATATATATATTTATTGCTTTCATATTTTCTCATCCTCTGCACACCATTCAAATTTATTTACAAATCAATCTTTCTTCTGATCTATCAAATCATAACTCAGATCCAAAAAATCCAATATCTTTGCTTCGCTCACCCTTCCATCCAACAACATTGTAATCCAGTACTTTTTATTCATATGATATCCCGGAAGAAAACCATAAGTCTGTGTCAGAAGTCCAACCATATCCGGTTCGCACTTCACATTGATGACATCTACCATGCTCTCTTCTTCTAATCCCAACCTAGATTTTTCAACCTGCATCAGCACTGCATACCACTTTCCATTTTTATGCCGAAGCACTGCACTTTTCGGTGATGTTTCCCAGAGATACTCTGGAACTGTTCCATATTGGTTTTTTACATATTCAAAAATCTCTTCTCGTTTCAAATATTCTACTCCCTGATTACTCTATTTTATCAATCTCATGATTGTACTTTTTGTATTTATCAACAGGCAGGACATTAACCCTGCCCACCTTTTCTATTATAGCATTGTTCCTCTGCTCCTACAATGCAATCCATTCTTTGATTTTTTCTCATTTTTTAATAAGTAACCAGTCCATATCCCAAAATGGACTGGGAATTCACTGTATAACTATTCTGCTTTACTGCATCTCCACTATTTCCTTCAATCGTATGTACCGTAGTTCCATCACAGCTTTCCACGATTCCTACATGGTCACTGGCTCCATCCTGATTCCAGTCAAAAAAGAGGAGGCTTCCTGGTGTCGGAACACTTCCACCACCTTGCCATTTTCTCTTTGCCTGAAACAAAGCCACACCGTCCGTACAAACAGAAAACTTTGGCACTACTTCCTTTTGAATAAGTCCTGCCTGATCCGCACACCAGCTGACAAAACAGGCACACCATTCTTCCCGACTGTCAAATCCATACCATGACCAGAACTTCTGGCCGCCTTCGTTCCCCAACTGGCTTTTCGCAATGGTCACAAGCTGCCCATTTCCAAAAAGTCCGGCAAACAATCCCCCGCCGGAATAATATCGAAGCACATGGGGTACATACTCCGGATCGCCATACCTTGGCCATCCATGGGCGGCTGCCTGTTCCTGGGAAAACTGCAGTGCATTGGCTTCACTATAGCCCCCATGTTTTCGGATTGCCCATGTGATGTACCCATTCCCGTAATTATAGCCTTGTAAACTAAGTTTTAACTTGTCCATATCCTGTGGGCTTTTACATCCGGCTTCCCGGACACAATCTGCATAATACTGTACGCCTACCTTGATTGAATAGTCTGCATCCTGAATTGCACCAGGCGTATTAGGATACTGGGTATTATACGGACACTCGCTGGCCTGCATGGGATCGGTTCCTCTCCCGCCGCTTTCCTGCATCATGATTGCCTGGATGACCGATACATATTCCGGGATTCCAAATTCACTGGCATACCGCTGGATCACTGGGGTATGGGCCAGGACTTCCGCACTCAGCGGCTCGCTGCTCTGGGAACTCCCGATAAACGAAGCGCCGCCAATGATTCCTACAATAAGGATCAAGATCACAAATACCATACCACCGCCTGCCATCAATGCTGCAAAAGCTGCCTTTACCGCATGGGCGGCAGCTTCCGCCATAGCTTTCAGCCCCCTGGCAGTTGTTTTTGCCGCCTTGGCGCTTTGTCTTGCTGCCTGGGCAGAACGCATGGCAGCCCGTTTTGCTTCCCTTGCCGCCCTCATAGATGTTAGAGCCTGCTTTTTTTGTAAGATTGCCTGGGTTTTCACCTTCTTGGAAGAAACCGGGGACGCTTTCACCATGCGGGGCGCTGTTTTTACTGCCCGGTTTCCGGCTTCCTTGATCGTTTTCTCCGCTTCCGGTTTGACCTTGATGCTCCGTCCGGCTCCTGTGCGCCCTTTCTTTGCTCTTGCCTGTCCTGTCTGGGCAAGATGTTCCGCCGTTTCCTGTTTCCCCGTCCAAAGGGGCGGTAACAGCTTCTCTCTGCTTTTGTCTTTGTTCTTTTAACTTTTCATAGGTTTTCACTGCCAGCTTCTTTCCGCCACGATAGGCTGCAAAAGCGCTTTCTTTCCCAGCCCGCTGTTCCACTCGTTCTATCCGGTTTCCAGCATATTCTACCGGGGATTCCTCTCCCGTTTCTCTTCCGATCTTATCTGCCATGATGCTGGTCTTTTCTTTTGCCTCCAGCATCGCAGAACGCACCAGTTCTTTCGGAAGCCGGGAGGCAGGATTGCGGATCTTTGGACTTTGATCCCGCACTTTTTCTTTGATATCTTTCAATCACACACCTCCCATCTTCTGTACTTTCTAACGTTCCCTTCCCCGCTTTTTTGATTTCTTCTGCTGACTCTCCAGCTGTTCCAATTCCCTTACCGCTTCCTGCACCAGCGGATGATTGGCATAGTAGGGAACATAGGATAGTAACTCTTTTCCCTTCTCCCCGGTAGCCAATGGATATTCTCCCTCGTTATACAGAGGATCCTCTGCATGGTGCAGAGAAAATTCCAAAGACGGAAGCATCTGAGGGGAACGTTTGCAAAATCTCTGGTAATGCCGGAAGGCTTCTTTTAAAGACGTACATTCGATACACTCCCCCATCCCATGAAACTCCCCGCACTCCGCTGCAAGAAAGGTAATGGTTGTTTCTTCTTTCATGGATTTCACCTCCCTTTGTTGTGGTTCCTGTCTCAGTTTCTGCAGGGTATCCTTCACAGACGGTTGTTTTCCTTCTCTTGCTTCCAGCTTCCCTATCTGCTGTTGCAATCGCTCTTCGCTTTTACCAGTTTTCAATAGTCAGAACATCCCCTGTATACTTCTCATTACTCAGCATGACATCTATTGTTCTCTTACACCATTTCTCCTTCCCTGTAGGAGATGGGATTTTCCGCTTCTCAAGTTCTTTGATAATACCCAATACACTTTGTCCTCTCAAATACAAGTCAAATATGGTTTTTACATTTTCTGCTGTTTCTTCATCAATAATTAACTTACCTTCTTCATTGTGTTTATACCCATAACACTTTCTATCATATAATTTCGAGACTCCTGAAGCTGCTCCCTGCCCAATGCCCCATTTTATATTTTCACTGCGAGACTCATTTTCCGCTTGTGCAAAAGATTCAATAATTGAAATCATCAAGTCACTATCAGTGTTTGCCGTATCAAGTTCTTCCTGCTCAAATATTACACGAACTCCAGCACTCTTTAATTTACTCAATGCTTCTATGGTTTCGACAGTATCTCTTCCAAAACGGCTGATGCTTTTTGTAAAAATAATATCTAGTTTATGAGAGGTACAGTCATCCAGCATACGATTAAATTCCTTGCGTGAAGAACCTGTTTTTCTGGTAGAAATATCCATATACACATCCGAAAGAAGCCATTGTGGTGTAGCTGCCGTTATTTTTGTTAAATGTGATACTTGTGCAGCCAAACTTTGTAACTGCTCTGAACTATTCGTACTGACACGACAATAGATTCCGATACGCTTGTCCCGTTTCTGTGGTATAGGTAGTATGAAATGAACTTTTTTATAATTGTCCATACCGCATCTCCTTTACAAATAGGTAATCTACTCTGACAGCCTGTCCATATAGGCTAATTAACATCCATGTTTATATGGTACATGATAACTAGCCATTTTACAACCATTCTATCTACTCAACCCTCCGCCTATTTTTTCCCCTCGATATGTTTTCACGGAGTAAGCAAACAAAAAAATCTGGGAATCGGAACCGTTGTCCAAACAGTCGAGGCTCCCGGAAATCCCTTGTTTCCTACACTTTTTCAGTTCCTTATTTATCTACCCGTGACATCAATACTACGGTCTCAACATGCTTATCATTGTCCAAACTTAATTCCATATTTTCCCCAATGATTGGTAGCTTGAATTTGATTGATTTAAGCCACTGTCCATTGGGCTGGCGCTCCGGAAAGATTTGTATTTCTGAAATCAGCGCTTCTATAAATCTTCTTCGTTCTACGTCATTCATCACCCCGTATAGTTTTTCAAAATAAATTAGAACCTTGTAGATGTTGTCTGCGGTTAGCTTTTCAGCCTCAATAGCCTGCTTTTTCGCCCTTGCCTCAACCAGAAGGTTTTCTTCCTCTTCTATCTTATCATACATTCGATAAAGCCTGTCATCAAGATCTGCTTTTCGTTTAATATAGTGACGATCATCAGGATCAAGCGAATCTATTTCTTCCATCAATTTGGATTTAGTAGAATAATACTGACGAAGTTGCTTTTCGTGATTCGCCACCTCCTGATCTATTGTGGAAGTGTCTACCTTCATATTGATTTTTTCCTGCATCATCGTGGCAAATTTAGGCTTGCTGACTAATGCTACTATGATTTCTGCGACTGCATCATCCAATAGTTCCTCATTGATTTGCTTTCTGTAATCGCACTTATGTCCACGGGTCATGGTGCGGTGTTTGCAACCATAGTAATAAAAATCCTTATACTTTGTTCCATCCTTTTTGTGTTTGATACATTTGTTTCCATACATTCCTGCACCACACACAGGGCATTTTACAATACCCGAAAGCAGATGAGTTCTCGTATCTTTTCCCTTATTTACATGCTCATATTTTTTTGCCTGAGCAAGTAATTTGACCTGCGCCGCCTGCCAGATTTCTTCGGAAACAATGGCTTCATGCAATCCGTCAACCAGTAAATAGTTCTCTTGTTCTACAAGATGATAGTCATTTCTGGTTCCATGTACTTTTTCTGTTCTTCTGCGTCCATAGGCGATTTTGCCACAATATACTGGATTTCTTAGTATTAGGCGAACCAAATGGGCATCAAACAGAGGATTTTTTCCATTTTGCCGTTGTATTTTTCGTATTCCGTGATTTTCCAGATATTTAGCAATGCCGTTTGAACCAATATTGGTATTTACATACTGATCGAATATCACACGAATTGCTACTGCCTCTTCTTCGTTTATTTCCAGCTTTCCATCCACAAGCTGATAGCCGTACGGTGCAAATCCGCCGTTCCATTTTCCTTCTCTGGCTTTTTGGATACGTCCTTCCATTGTTTGGACACGAATATTTTCCCTCTCAATTTCAGCGACTGCCGAGAGAACGGAAATCATCAGTTTACCAGCATCCTTAGAAGAGTCTATCCCATCCTCAACACAGATTAGATTTACACCAAAGTCCTGCATTATTTGCAAAGTCGAAAGAACATCTGCCGCATTTCTCCCGAAACGGGATAATTTAAAGACAAGGACATAAGAAACTCCGTCTTTTCCTTCTTTAATATCATCCATCATTTGGGAAAACTGTACTCGTCCTTCAATGGATTTTCCGGACTTACCAGCATCCTCATATTCTCTTACAATTTCATAATCATTGTACTCCGCAAAAGCTTTCATTCTTGACTTCTGTGCGTCCAAAGAGTATCCGTCAATCTGCATTGCTGTTGACACTCTGGTGTAGGTATAAACCTTTGTTTTTCTCTTATCCATACACAACCTCACGCATAGTGCCACTGATGTGCACTACATAATCTTCATACACCGGTTCAGCCTCAAAAATGTTTGGACTATATAATCACGATGTAATTATATCATGCAGCCTCTTTAATTTCAACAGATTCACACTTTAAATCGATAAACTCACTAATATTTTTCTTTTCTTTAGGGTCTGGCAAACTGTCAATATCTAAAACATCCGCATACTTCTCGATTAAACCAGCAAGCAAATCCGCTAAGCCATTCCATTCATCTCCCATAAGCCATTTCTCCCAAAATCAAAAAGAAATAAGTATGAAATCCAATCAAACATTTATCACCTCTCTATATCAAAGCAGTGCTGCGCCGGTTATCCCGATGCAGCACCGCTTCTCTCTTATTTTTTGTATCGTATTCTCTGGACAGCAGGACTGCCCATCAGCACACCCCCGATACAGGGAATATTCAAGCCGGTTCAGGGTTAGCCAACCAAATGGCTGCTGAAGCCGCCGCATACCGCCGATAGGTGGTTGGCACCATATTCGCAGTAAGTTTCGGTGAGTGGCACGGTTTCTTATGCTGCGCGTCCTGGCACTTTCCGGCCCACCACAGGCCGGTCATCAGCCACCAAATGACCGCTCAGCCCCTTTGATGTTATCGTATTGACGGATGCTCTGACCATCCGCAGGGGGTTATCGCGTTTGTGCTATGCGATGCTCGGCGCAGCACTCAAAAACTTGAATACTGAGTATGAACGGATTGCCCGTTGTTTTTCAAGGTACACAGTCAAAAGGGGGTTCTAAAATCCCTTTCACTATATAGGAGGGAAAACGGGCAATCGTTGATAGTTACGCCGCAACTTTTTTTCGGATTTTCTTCAAAGCGGAATGCACGGAACGCATGACCGCCGATTTATTGCAGTCCTGCATTTTGGCAATCTCTGAATAGGAGTATCCGTATAAAAAATGGAGAATGAAACGCCACCGCTGCAACGGAGGAAGTTTCTCCAATATGCAGCCGATCTCCAGCAAGGTTTCCAGGCGCTCGGCGGTTTCTTCCAGCGGCTCCGTAGCCAGATCATACAGTAGACAATCATCAAAAGATTTCCCTTCGATATGTTTCCGGCGCTCATACCGCTGCCGTTCCTCCTGCTTCCGGCTTTCCTCGTAAACGCGGTAAATTTCAAGGGATACTTCCACATCGACAGGGCGGTGATCCGCATTTAAAATTTTGACAAGATACATAGTGCGCCCTCCCTTATGCAACTCGAACCAGAGCGATGATTTTATCATCGTCCTGTGGATCAATAAGGAACGGGCTGGGCTGGGCATTCGCAGCGCCAAGCGGCACAGGGGTCGGCGCAGGCTCTGTCAGGATGAGAAGCGATTCACCAGGGGCCAAATGGATTACTTTAATGGTTTTCAACATATTGCAACACCTCCGATTATTTTCTGAGGGCTTGTCCCTCTACATATCGGAGATTTCAGCGCCACTCAATTAAGGGGGCGTACAAATTTCTTGAACGGAATAGGCAAAGGCAAGGACAGCATCACAAGAATGCTGCCCTTGCTTTCACTTATTCAGCTAAGAAGCTGCGGAGCCGGTGAAAGGCCCTCTGAAGCAGAAGTGTGACCGCTGCCGGTGAGCAGCCAAAGATGACTGCAATCTCCTTGTACTGATACCCTTCCCAAAAGGCCAGCTCGATAGCGAAACGCTGCCGGTCTGTCAGGCGGCGCAAGCCATAAGCCAGCTTTTCGTTTCGGACGGTATCAATAAAATCCTCCACCATCAGTTGCTCCGTAAAATCATCCTGGATATAGATAGACCGCTCCTTGTATGTAAGTTCCTCGCTCATACTCTCCAGGGAGTAGCAGTGATACCGGAACCGGCGGTCAGAGTTTGCAATGATACGATCCTCGTCTTTAAGGATCGCAGCCCAATCTTTTTCGGCCATAAGCCTGTTCTCCTTTCTGTCGTTTGTCTGCGTGGGCGGGCAGACAAACGGGGGAGAACGGCTCCGTGCGATAATCGCAAAATAGGGACTAACATAAGTACAGGTTTTTCCCGTACTGGTGTTAGTCCCTATTGGTAGGTTTATATAAGCATCGCAGAGTTCCGTACAAGTGTGCAGATATTCAGCACATGCTGCGTGTGATTTTTTTGCCGGTAATCCGGCTCAAATGTGTTGAGATCTGGGCCATATCTGTTATAGAAAGCCCTTTTGCAAACTCTAATAAATCATCAGCTCCTCTCTTATTGGCTACTTAGAGTAGCTATTAAAAAGCGACGCTTAAATCATTTTGAATACCTCATAATCCAAGTACAATACTATTATGTGAGGTGACGGAGCGTGGCTAAGAAAAAGCAACAGACCGTTTATTCCTTTGGCTCCTCGTACCGATGTGCAAGAGAAAAGCGAGAATATACCCGTGAGCAGGTTGCAGAACGTGCAAATATCAGCCCTCGTTTTCTCTCGGCAATAGAAAATGACCGGCGAAAACCAAGTTTGAATGTTCTGATCCGGTTGGTTCTTGCCATTGGAGCGTCTTTTGACGAGATACTGGCTCCGAGTGCAGTTTCGGATGAAGAAGTAACAGACAGGATTAAACGGCTTATTACACAATGCAACCGACGAGATCAGGAGCTTATCCTGGGTCTTATCGACAAGATGCTGGATAACAAAGAAGAAAAGCAGTAACACGGATGGGTGGAAATCCAACCGCGTTACTGCTTTTTCCATGAACGGGTGCTCTCCCCTTCATTCTTCTTTATGTGTGTTGTAGGCATCCTTCAGATGCTCAAAGGATTCCTGACTGATGACGTGCTCAATCCGGCAGGCGTCCCGTTCCGCCGTTTCCGGGTCTACGCCGACTTCAATCAGTCGGTCGGTAAAGAAGCGGTGCTTTTCGTAGATCTGCTCCGCCACTTCCCGGCCCACATCGGTCAGGTGCAGGAAATAGTCGCTGTCCATCGTCAGGAAGCCCCCGTCCCGCAGGGTCGCCACCGCATGGCACACGCTTGGCTTGGACACTTCCAGGCGCCGGGCGACATCCACGGAGCGCACCATGCCTTTTTCTTTTTGCAGCATCAGCACAGCCTCTAAATAGTCCTCGCCCGACGCATGAATCTTCATTCTATCACCCACTCACATAATCCCAGCATTTGCAAACTGCTTGTTGTAAACCTTTTTTGCAATAACTCCGACAATTATTGAGATAACTACGGTTGCGGCAATAGCAAGAACCATAAACCACGGAGAAGTCAAGGTTGATAATATCTCAGCATAATTTGCAGACATTTCTTCGGATGCCTCTGAAATGGCATAGTCAGAGAATACCCATACATACAACGGAGAACCGATATTGCTTAACGAAAGCAGGATATAACTCATCACGATACCTTTGTAATTCTTATATCCGGCCCATTTCCGAATGATTTCCGCTAAAATAGAACAAACAATCAAGCTCCCAAGCAACAGATTCGCAAGCTCCCCAAAAGCCACGAAAGCGATTGCTACAAATAGGTTCATAATGAGAACCACGCCTGCTTTCGGCACTTTTGCCATAACATACATATATGGAATCCATGCCACGAGAGCAATTAAAGCTGTTACAAACAGATAGAGCAATGGGTGTATGCCGCCCATAATCGTAGCTGCCAAAACCACAGCAAAGTAAATGACGGAAAATACGATTGTCAGACCTAAATCTCTTAACTTCCAGTGTTGTTCCATAAGATTTCCTTTCTATTTTCCTTGCTGTAATTCAACAAGGTGTGCATATAGACCGCCCTTTTTCATCAGTTCAGCAGGTGTACCCATCTCACTGACCTTGCCGTCGTCCAGAACCACGATCTTATCAGCATTTGCCACTGTCCTCATGCGATGGGCAATCACCATGACCGTCTTATCCTTCAGCAGTACCGACAAGGCATCCTGTATCAGTGTTTCACTCTCGGCATCCATAGAAGCAGTTGCTTCATCAAGCAGGACAATGGGAGCATTTTTCAACAGGGCGCGGGCAATCGAAATGCGCTGACGCTCGCCACCGGACAGGGCGCTGCCGTTTTCCCCGATGTTCGTCTGATACCCTTGAGGAAGACGCTGGATAAATTCCTCGCATTGGGCAGCTCTGGCCGCAGCCATAACTTCCTCATCAGTGGCATCGCCCCGGCCCAGCCGGATATTCTCCATGACAGTCTCATCAAAGAGCATGACATCTTGGAATACAATGGCATAATTCTTGAACAGCGTTTCCGGTTCTACCGTTTTGACATCCACGCCGCCCAGGGTAATGGTTCCGGAGTCCGCATCCCAAAAGCGTGCTGCCAGCTTGGAGGCGGTAGACTTGCCGCTGCCGGATGGGCCTACCAGCGCCGTGACCTCGCCTTGTTTTGCCACAAAGGACACGCCCTTCAAAACCGGCTCCTCATTGTAGGAGAACACTACATTCTTAAACTCAATGTCGTAGCCCTTGTTATTGCAGACATTGGTGCCGGTCTGCTCCGGGGTCGCATCGATCTGCTTCATCCGCTTGACGCTGACAAGGGCAGAGAACACTTCTGCCATCAGCATGAAGCAACTGGTGAAGGGGTCATAAATGCGGCCTGCAAAAAGCAGGAACAGAATGAACATGGGGATGGACAACGAGCCAGTCGTTACGAGAATACCACCCACCAGCATGACCGCCACAAGGCCAAACCGAAGGATAAATTGAGCCGTGGTCGTAGCAGCACCGGGAGCGATCTCGTTGCGGAAGGAACACTTCACCACATAATCCAGCTTCTTTTCCAGGCCCTCCAGATATTCTTCTTCACGGGAGCAGGACTTCAGCTCCTGGATGGTATCAAGGTATTCCTGCACACCGTCATAGGCAGCTCTCTTGGCATCCATGTTGGCGCTTTCGGCATTGGACTGGGCTTTCTTTGCCGCAAAGACTACCAAGGCTGCCACAGGGACCGGCACTACGATGCAAAGGCCCATCCGCCAGTCAAGCACCAGCAGGCCGATAGCCGTTATAATAAACATAAAAATCGTTCCGAAGAGTTGCGGGATCGCATTGGAAAATACGCGCTCCAGAGCCGTACAGTCCCCCATGATAGTGGTGGTCAGGTCAGAAAGATCGCGCTGGCCAAAGAAGGACAGCGGAAGTTTCCGCAGTTTCTCCGCCAGGACAATCCGGCGGTTGGCACTTTCCTTATACGCCACAGTATAAGTTTTGTTGTACTGGAGCCATTGGGTCAGAAACACAATGATAAACATGACCACAGTGCCGCAAATAAACAAGGCCGCATGATCCCGCATACTGCTTTCCTGCCCGGAAATCACATTCAGCAGTTCCCATATCACCATGACCAGCAGGCTGACCGGGGCAATCAGGCACAGATTGCTGAGTGTAGTGGCTGCAATTCCTTTATTCAAATCTCTTAATCCCTGATTGCTCAGGGCAAACATCCGTTTCAGCATACTTTCACCTCATTCCCGATGTGCCACTTGGTAGTCTTTGTGTAGTTGCTCCACATCTTGGCGTATTCGCCGCCCTGTTTCACCAGCGCGTCATGGGTTCCGCTTTCCACCAATTCACCCTGCTTCATTACCAGAATGAGATCAGCGTCCTGAATGGTGGAGAGCCGGTGTGCGATCATAATGACCGTCTTGCCCTTGACCAGCCCTTCAAAGGCTTTCTGGATCTGTTGCTCGTTCTCCGGGTCAGCGTAGGCGGTGGCCTCATCTAAGACCACGATGGGGGCGTCTTTCAAAATGGCGCGGGCAATCGCAATGCGCTGTGTTTCGCCGCCGGAAAGATACACACCTTTACTGCCCACCACGGTATCGAGGCCATCCGGGAACTTCTCCAAAATATCATCACACTGGGCCAGACGCGCCGCCTGCAAGACCTCATCCCGTGTGGCGGAAGGTCTGCCTGCCCGGATATTTTCCAGAAGGGTGTCCTTGAACAATTTGGGGTCCTGGAATACAAAGGCAACCATCTTCATCAAGTCAGCATGAGGAATTTCCCGAATGTCCACACCGCCGATCTTGACTGCCCCCTGCTGCACATCGTAGAAACGAGGAATCAGGCTGGCCGTTGTGCTTTTTCCGGAGCCGGAATGCCCGACCAATGCGGTAGTTGTCCCAGCCTTGGCCGTGAAGCTCAAATGGGATACCGCCGGATGGTCCGTATTTTCGTATGCGAAGGTCACATTCTCAAAGGACACATCATAAGTCTTGGGATGTTTGGGTGCAGAAGTCTCCACCTGCGGTTCGGCAGTCAGAATCATGTCGATGCGGCGCATGGACTCCTCCGCCTGCATTTTGTAGCTGGTCATATACATGATCTTATTGAGCATGACTGCACAAGCAGGAGAGAAGATCACATAGAACAGAAAACTTTGCATAAATCCGATCAGGTCGTTGGAAACAAACCCGATAATAAGCGCCGTAGGTACCAGCACCAGGAAGCTGGAATTGATGACTGAGTTAAACGCCACCATTCCCTTTTTGCAGGACATCGTGTAAGCCAGAGCAAACTTCCGGTAGGATTTGATGGCGTCATTAAACTTGGTGATAGATTGCACTGTCTGTCCGAACACCTTGACTACCGAAATGCCCCGGATGTACTCCACAGCCTCATGGTTCATCGTTTCCAAAGAGTCCTGGTAGGTCTGCATGAATTTCATGCTGTCCTTCCCCATGAGGGACCCCTGTAAGAAGAAACCGATGCCAAAGAGCAGCAGGAGAGGGATACCTACACGCCAGTCAAAGACCAGCATCAGCACCAAACTCACGATCATCGTGACCTGCGCGCCCACCAAGTCGGGGAGCTGGTGAGCGATGAAAGTCTCAGTCTGAAAACTGTTGTCGTCAATAATCTTCCGAAGTTTTCCGCTGGGATTGGCGTCAAAGTATCCCATAGGCATTTTTGCGAGATGTTTCAGTGCCGCCATTTTCAGGTTTTTCTCTGTGTGGAACGCTACGACATGGGAGCAGAGCAATGCTGAGAAATAAAGGAGCAGACCAATCAGCTCCAGCCCCAGAGCAAGCAGGCCCCAGCGAACAAGACTGTTCGTGTCTAACGGCGTCCCGGCAAATACGCCCACCAAGTCACGCGCTGCAAAGTAAACGCAGAGGAACGGTCCAAGGATAAAGGCCGAACTGATGCCGGATAGAATGCGGGAAACAGTGAGTAGCCCACGATGTTTTCCCGTGAACTCCATCAACCGTTTGATCCCGCCGGATTTTTGTTTCATGGATACAAGACCTCCTTATCAATTCTTTGATTAGTTATTGTTAACCTCTTGATTTAAGTGTACTGCTTTCGCTTGGCATCGTCTACGACCTATCAGGTATGTTATACTCCAATCGGGCCAAGCGAAAGGAGCAGGCCCATTTAATCGGCCTGCTCCTTTTGTCAGTTAATTTGAATGGCTCAATTCAGATGGATATTCTGAACGGAAGTAAAGCTGGCATCGGTGGGGAAGGTATAACTTGCTACCGCATCGCTGTAAATGGCAAGCTGCCGGGTATAGATCAGCGGCGTAGTCAGGCACTGGTCTGCCATAGTAGTCAGGATGGTGTTGTAAATTTCCTGAATACGGGCCTCATCAGTAGCAGAGTCCAGTTCGTCTACCAGTGCCGCCAGCTCTGGCTGGGACGCCCCGATCTGCATGAGAATGGGGTCCATAGAGGTAGACGGGTTGATGTTGGTAATGACCATAGCCGGGTCATAGTAGCCACCCTGGGTCTTGAAGATGGTCAGGCCATAGTCACCGCTCTGGATCATGGCATACCAATCCATCATTTGTGCGGATTGCGGGGTCAGCTCAATACCGATTTTGCTGGCCTGGTCGCAGATGTAGACAACCATGTTGTCATCAGAGGCGGTGCCGGTTTGATACATGAAAGCGGCGGACAATTTGACTCCATCCTTCTCACGAATGCCATCGCCATCGGTATCTACATAGCCAGCCTCATCCAAGATTTGATTGGCATGATCCAGATCAAAGCCGTACACTGTCTGCTCTACATCGCAGTAGGGCAGGTCACGAGAAAAGAAGGTATCTGCCTTGTCGAACAGGCCACCGTAGATGTTGTCTACTACGGCATCCTTATCAATGGCGGAAGAAATGGCCTCACGAACCACCTGGTCGCCAAAAATCTCACTGCTCAGGTTATAGCCCACATAGTAAGTCTGCAAAGACTTTTCATCGACTTGAGCGCCATATCCATCCGTCTGCTCCATCTGAGCATAGCTCTCGGCAGAGACATTCTTAATACCGGAGAGGAAGTCCACCTCACCATTCTGCATGGCTAAAATTTTGGCATCGTTGTCGGGGATGTACTTGATAGAGAAGCTATCTACTTCAGGTGCTTCTCCCCAGTAATTGGGATTGCGGACGAAGTTCCATGTCTGCCCGTCATTGTCCCCAGCGTACATGTAGGGGCCGGTTCCATAAGTGGCGCTGCGGAAACTCTCCTGCTTGGCAGTCAGATCCTCATTGAACTGCTCGCTGGATACGATGCCGAAGGGGTTAGCAAGGCACAGTTCCCGGAGGGTGTTGTAGTAGGGCTGGGTCAGGTGCAGCTCCACCGTGTACTCATCGGTGGCTACCGCATCCTCAATGATCGTGGACAGGCGGCCATAGGAGCCGTTGTACTGGCCCAGGTTGACCGGAACAGCCAAAATAGACTTTGCCACATCCTCGGCGGTCAGGTCAGAGCCATCAGAGAACTTGACGCCCTGCTTGATCTGGAAGGTATAGGTTTTTCCATCCTCGCTCATGGACCAATCTTCGGCCAGCACACCCACGACCTCGCCCTCGGAATTGTACTCAAACAGGGTGTCATAGAAGCTGGTGAGATAGTAGGTAATGTCGTAACCGGAGGAGGATACCTCTGGGGTGAGGATGGTGTAAAAATACTCAAAGCCCCAGCTCTCCGCCAAGTTCAGATGTACGGCCTGAGCCTCGGCGTTCTCCTTCGGGTTCTGGCTGCTCTCTGTGTTGGTGCCGGTGTTGCCTCCGCAGGCGGCCAGAGATACCGCCATGACCGCCACCGTGAGCATAGCGGCAATTCGTTTCAGTTTCATTTCAAATCAATCCTTTCTTTCGTTTTATCATTCCAGTCTGTTGAAGTGTTCACTAAACCGCTTGCCTCCAAGAGCATCCTGCTGTATGGATCGTGAAATACAGAATAATCACCGGAGAACGCGGCACGCTCTACCAGATTAGAATTTCGCATGACAAAAATCTCGTCCGCCACGACCACTGCCAACTCCATGTCGTGGGTTATGAAAATCAGCGTAAAACCAAGCTGCTGTTGCAGGTCTATAATTTCATCAATGATTTTCTTCCGCAGCGGCAAGTCAAATCCATTGGTGGCCTCGTCGAAGATCAGGCATTGCGGCTCAGCGGCCAATGCCCTGGCGATTGCCACCCGCTTTTGTTCTCCACCGGACAGCTCTGATGGAAGGCGGGTATAGTAGTCCCGTGATAGATTGCAAAGCTCCATCAAGTTCCGGCAGCGTTCCCGCCGTTTCTCTTTCTCCATGTGGAAAAAGCAATGCAGCGGTTCCTCTATGGATTTACCCACCGGGATCTTGGGGTCCAGGGCAGATGCGGAGTTCTGCTGAATGATCTGCACCTTCCTGAAATGTTCTTTCCCTGCTCGTTTCCGCCCATAGACAGGTGTGCCATCTACGAACACGGAACCGCCGCTTGGCCGCTGTAATCCTGCGATCATCCGCGCCAGGGTTGTTTTGCCCGAGCCGGACTCTCCCACGATTGCATACCGGCCGCCATCACTGAAATGGGCGCTCAATGGGGACACAGCAGTAAACAGCCCTTTCCCCCAAAATCCATCAGAAAAAGAACAACTAACCTCTTTCAGTTCAATCAAAACATCTCCCTCCTTTCCAGCCGGCAGGCGTTCAACAGATATTTTGTATAGTCCTCTTTGGGGGCGTTTAGTATCTGCTCTGTCTTGCCCTGTTCGACAATCCGCCCGCGATCCATCACAAGGATACGGTCAGACACCGAGGCAGAGCGCAGGTCATGGGTCACGAACAACACAGACATTCCATCTTTACAGAAACTTTTCAGTTCCCGCATCAGCCCGATCCGGTTGCAGGCATCTATGGCCGTGGTCGCTTCATCCGCTACCAAAAGGGCGGGCTGGCACATCAGCGCCGCCGCGATCATCAGCCGCTGGAGCATTCCGCCAGACAGTGTAAAGGGATAGCTGTTCAAAATCCGCTGGGTATCCTCCAGCCCCAGCCTCTGCAAGATGCCAGCAAATAGACGCTGCATTTCCTGCTTTGGCGTTTTTCCATAATGGAGCAAATAGGTCTTTTCCAACTGTCGCCCCACTCGAATGGACGGGTTAAAGGCGGTCATTGGGTTCTGCATAATCAAGCAGATTTCTTTCCCATAGATAGCTTGCCGCTTTCGTTCCGGCAGGTTGAGCAAATTTTCCGCTTGGAACAGGATTTCGCCATCAGCACGATAAGCGTTTCCCAGCAGCCCCATAATTGCCTTGCAGATGGTAGTCTTTCCCGCGCCGGAGCTGCCAACAATGGAGAGCATTTCCCCCTGGCCTAACTGAAATGATATATGTTCGGCCACGCTTTTCCCGGAAGTTAAAGAGATATTCAGGTCTTTGACCTCAAGCAACACGAATATCATCCTCCTTCCCAATGGCATCCCGCAGGCCCTCGCCCAGCAGGTTGAAGCCCGCGCAGCAAACGATGAGGCAGATGCCCGGATAAATCAGGAGCGCAGGGTTTGAGTAGACACTGTTTCGGGCCTCATTGAGCATCGCACCCCATTCCGGGGTTCCAGCGATCAGCCCAACGCCCAGGAAAGCAAAGCTGGACACCGACATGATCGCCGTGGCAATTCCAGTGGTGAAGTACACCACAAACTGCGGGAACACATTTGGGATTAGGTGGCGAAGTACAATGCGAAGGCCAGAAGCGCCGGAAATCCGGGCTGCCTCTATGTATTCCTTTCCGCATTCAGTTTTTGCATAAGAGCGTACCATCCGCAGAAACCACGCCAGCATAGAAATCCCGATGGCAATGATGACACTTGCCACAGAATTATCCACCGCCGACACCAATGCCATCGCAATGACGATGAGTGGAAAGGCCATAAGGATGTCGCAAAGTATCCTCATTACTTCATCCAGCAGGCCGCCTTTATAACTGGAATAGCATCCCACGAACAGAGCGAAGGCAGCCAGTATAATCAACACCGGGATGGTCAATCCCATAGAGTATCTTGCACCATACAGAAGCCTTGAAAGTTCACAGCGGCCCATCTGGTCACAGCCAAGGGGATACTCCGCAGAAGGCGGAGCGTTTTTCAGCGCAAGGTTTGTGGCATTCGGATCATTGGGAGCCAACACCGGAGCCGCCAGTGCCATAAGAATAAAAATCAGGATCAGAGCCAGTCCAATAATGATTTGCCCTTTTCGTTTCATACCGCTTTCCTCCTATATGCAGGGCAGATAGCACTCGAAAGCAGATCTGCCAGGGTGTTGAACAGGACGAACAACACGCCGCACACCAGGATGGAGCCAGAAATCCCATAGATGTCCATACTCTCGCAGGACTCCATCAGGTAAATACCAAGTCCCTGGATGGAGAAAACGCTCTCCACCAACGCGGAGGTTCCAAAAAGCGCAGCACAGTATTGAGCGAAAAGCGTAATGGCTGCGGGGAGGGCGTTTCGCAACACCTCACCATACACGATTTTGGTATTGGAGAATCCCCTTGCTCTGGCATAGGTCACATAGTCACTTTTGAGTTCATTCAGCACTGCCGCCCGCAACACTCTGGCCGCAATGCAGATGATAGGGACCGCCATTGCCACCGATGGCAAAATCAAAGATTTGAAACTACCGTCCGAGATCACGCTGAAAATGGGGATTTGAACCGCGAAGGCGGTCAGCAGGATCAGCGCCAGCCAAAAGCTCGGCACGCAAATTCCAATGATACAGATAATCCGCATGACATTATCGAAAATCCCGCCTTTTCGTATGACAGAGATGGCGGCAATCAGTACCGTGAAGATGATGACCCAAGCCATTGCCATAACTACCAGCATACAGGTTACAGGAAGGGCATCTTTGATATTTTCGATGACCGGCTGACGGTTTGTGATTGCGGTTCCAAGGTCACCGGTCAACACGCCCTTTATGTAGTCGGTGTAGCGTTCCAGAAAGGGAGCGTCCAGTCCCAGCTCCTCTCGCACAGCCTGAATCTGCTCCTCTGTTGCAAAGACATTGACCTTGCGGACAATCATCTCTGCCGGATCGGTTCCAGTGAAAACTTGCAGGCAGAAACTAAGAGTAACAACGCCCCAAATGACAAGGATAAAATTGATGATGCGTTTGGTAATTCTTTTTGCGGTTCCTCCCGCAATCCGCATAGTACATCCCTCCAAACTTTAGTTAGGTTATGCTAACCGCTAGTCAAAAAAAGCAGCCGCGGTTCAGCGGCTGCTTCACAGCGTACTCACCATTGGCACATCAATAATGATAGCATACCAGGGTGGTACATTCTATAACCGAATGGGCCGGATTTTACTCCAATCAGGTCAGCAATATTTGTGGCGATATGCCTGCGGGGTCACTCCCATAACAGATTTGAATGCGGCAGAAAACTTGCTTTGATTTTCATATCCCGCCACACTTCCAATCTCCCCAATGCTCAAAGTCGGCTCTGAAACCAGCATTTCGGCAGCGGCCTCCATGCGTTTCGTCTTGACAAAGGTGCCAATGGAGGCCCCGGCAATAGATTTGAAGCATCTTTTCAAGCTAGACTCTGCCAGTCCGAACATACAGGCCAGATCCTGAATGGTATCTTTGGTAAAGGGATTTTCAATGATATACTGGTAAACCTCCTGTGTCCGTTTGGAGATGTCCGCAGAAAACTGTTGCGGCCGACAAACTGCGCTGCCATCCAGGAGACTTAAAAACAGCAGCAATTCGATGACCTTGATCCAAAAGTACGGAACCTGGATACGCTCATCTACCGAGTACAGTTCGCTGAAAATATGGTCGATTTCGTGCTTGGATTTGATGATAAGGGAACGCCCATCTGAACACAGGCGTTCTTTTATCTGTTCCAAACTGATATGAGCTTGTTGAAAGCCCTGATCCAAGGTTTGCTGTGCCGTTTCCATTTCCAGCAGTACGGTGATGCCTCGGTATTTTTCCAGAGGGATACGGGAGCCAAGGAACACCTGTTTGTCTTTGGAGAGGTAATCCACGCAAAGATCACCTTCGCCCAGAAAACTGACTGCACCCCCCTCCAATTCACATTCATAACAGCCTTCCAAACAATGATTGATCTGCAAAAAGTCTTTTTCAAATCGGATAGGGTGAAAACAAGAATCCATTTTCAAATCGTTATAGGTAATTTGAATACCAGGCGCAATTTCAAAGCGCCTCATCGTTCCTTCGCCTGACTCATTTCCCTCATGCAATGTACTTGCTTTGTTCTCATTGTCAAGTGAATAGATATTATGAAATGCGTATGAGTTATTGATGATGGATTCCACATCCTTTCAATTCAGGTATTTAGATTATACTTTATTTGGATGTAAAAGACAAATTATTCGCAGTAAATTGAAAAAAATATTCAGCAGTTATTTGCTATCCTAATTTCGGGATAATTTTTGCAAGCAATGGAAAGGAATATCCTTTCCTGCTTGTTGGGGCGTTCCCCAAACCCCTGGCCCGGCAAAATGTGCGGTCCGAACACCATGCAGGGCATGGTGGCTTGCGCGTCCAAAAGGACGCTTCTCTGCCGGAGGCATAGCAAAAGCCGGAGGCCGCGTCAAGGGTAAATAAATGCACTTCGCGCACCCCTGACGCGGCTCCCGGCTTTCGCTTTTTGGCAAACAGGCGACAAACCCGCAGAGCGGTTTTACCGGCCCTGTTCCTGATTGTTTTCTTTCTCTCGCTGGTACTCCTGCACCTGCTCGATCCTTAATAGTGCGTCCACATTGGCCTTTACGGTCTGCAACTCCTGATTCTCTTTCCGGAGCCGCTTATAATCTTCGTAGGCGGCCTTTTTCTTTGCCAGCAGGTCACTGTATTCTGCCTGCAAGGTTTTGACCGTCGGCAGCTTCTTTTCTCCAAACTCGTCAAAGGCCCGTTTAGCAGCTTCGTGCAAAAGCAGCTCCGCTTCATGGGCTGCCCGGAACCGTGGCTTCTCCCTGGGGCTGGTTTTCCGGTAAGCCGCATAGGCATCGCGGGTTTTCGCATAGTTGATGATATGCTTTTTCAGCTCCGCGATCTGCTCCATCCGATGTTCATACTGCTTGATGGAAGTTGCTGTTTTATCAAAATTCTCGGACACGGAAGCGGCCCGCGCTGCCAGCAACTCATAGTCCGTGATATTATGCTCGGTCAGATAATTCAGCGTTTTCGCCGCTTCTTTCAGGTTATGGATTTTCAGCCAGCGTTCATAGCCCGGCCCGCGTCCCTGCAAGCGGCTTTGGATGTCCAAAAGCAGATTGACCCGGCCATTCTTTTGAAGCGGCGCAGCCCTCCGGCGCGGGCGCTTCACCGGCTGCCCAATGCGCTCCTGGATGGCCTCCTGCGTATAATCGGCTCCCAGAGTTTTCGCACGGGTAAACCGTTCCTGCCCCTCACTGGCCAGACGAAAACTCAGGACTTTCCGGGTGGTCTGGATCTCATATCCTTCCCGGCGCATGGCAGCAAGAAATTCCTCGTAGCTTGACACCGTAGGCAGTACCCGGTCAATCGTCCGGCGCAACTTATCCTTCCAGCTTGTGCCGCGCCGTGCGTTCGCCCACTCTGCATAATGCTTGCCTTTTTCTTTGGGCTTTTCAATCACGGAAAGGCCGTGTTCCCGGCTCAGGCGGTCATTGATTTTTCGGATCGTCTGATAGGTATTCCAGTAGTTATTGAACTTGTGAGAACAGTCCAGGGCAGTGCTGTTAAATTCGATGTGACAGTGGATGTGTTTCTTATCCACATGGGTAGCGACAAGGAACTGGTGCTGCCCGCCGGTAAACTCCAAAGCAAGCTGATACCCCAGCTTGTTTGCGTCCTCTGGCGTGATTTCCCCAGGCTTAAAGGACTGGACAATCAGATAAGAAATTACATCGTTTTCCGGTGCGCGTTTGCGACCAGTTTCCGTTTCGTAAATCTGCTTGCTGAGGGCAAATTCCTGCCACGCGGTATCCGGGTCGCACTGATAAGAGGACACCAGCAGCCCGCCCTTCGTCTTGTCCGGATTCTTGTCATAGTCAATCCGGTCTTTCAGAACCGCCGCAATACTTCGGCCTTCGCTGGCGTGGCGCGGTTTGATTTTTGAAATTGCCATCCACTGGCCCTCCTTCCCGAAAAAATAGGGGCGCGGCCCTCACAGAAAAGAGCCGCGCCCGCAAGTCATAGATTAAATGGATTTTAACATCCGGTTGAAGTCTGCCACCCGCTCCGTCAGCCAGGAGGCTGCCAGCGGCAGGCCGTAGGGACTGACAAGCCACGCCAGCACCATAAACCCGATGAAGCCGTCCACCCGTCCTGCGAACAGCACCAGTAGCCCGATCAGGAACAACAGTCCCGCCAGGATGCCAAGGATCAGGCCGGAGAACAGACAGAAGAAGCGACAAAAGGCCACCAAAACCGTCAGCACCAGAACCACAGGGAACAGTAAAATTTTCAAAAGTATTCTCATAGGGGCGACCTCCTTAGAAGCTGGTTTACAAGCTGACTATATCACATTAAAGTGCGAAAGTAAAGGCGTGATTTATAAATCCGTCAGTTTCCCTAAAAGGGTACTGACCGCGCCCCAAAGCTCCCGGTATCGCTCCTGCAGGTCGGCTATGTCCTCCTGATAGAGATTGCCCGTACTGTTCACCCGTTTGGCGATCTGATTTAGATTATTGGAACAGTTACGCAGCAGGGACACCAGAGCTTTGAAGTCGGACATATCCACCTGCACCGCATACCCATCCACCGCCATTTTCCGCAAGTATGCCCGCTGGTTGTGGATACCAAGCTGCGCCATCTTTTCATCAATGATTTCCTTTTCTTGCGGCGACACCTTGAAGTAAAGGGGAATGGTGCGCCCGCTGCGTGGTTTCATCAGATTGCCACCTCCATATCCTTGTCCTTTTGCGGGGGAGAAGCGGTCGCTGCCGATTCAACCCCAAGACGTTTTAGCATTCCTTTGATGGAGGGCTTTCCTCCATCCAGCTCCTCTTTGTCCCGCTCCCGTTTGCCGGTGGATTTTCCATCCATATTCAGGGCAATCCGCAGCACGTTCAGACGGGAGGTTTTCTCAACCAGCTCCTGTTCCTGGGGGAAAGGCCGCTTCACCTCCAGCTTTGCCTCCTCCATCTGCGCGGTCAGATTTTCCAGCTTGCCTTTGTTCTGCTCCAGATTTTCCGCGATGGCTGCCAGGGCATTATCCAGACGGGCGATGTTGCCTACCGGATCGCTGCCCAGCTCAATGGTGTGGGACAGGTTTTGCTTCATCGTCACCTGGAATTTCTGCGTGGCGGTATCGGCCCACAGGGTCATGGGGAAGCCTCGGTATTCGCCAAGCTCCACCCGCTGCGAAACATCGGTCATTTTCGTGCAGGCATCAATGATGGCCTGACCTGCGGCCTTGCGCTCTGTGTAGGTTTGGCCTGCCACTGTGATGGAGAAATGCTCCTTATCCGGCTGGGGGTGGGCCTGCAAAACCGCTAAATCTCCCTCAAGCCCCTGGATCTGTTCCTTTGTGCCGTTAATCGCTTTGGGGAAAAACTGAATGAGCCGATCCTCCAGCATATACCGCTGTCCCTCATGGTTGGCTTTCAGAAGTTTCAGCTTTGTCACCTGGCTGTCCAGGTCGGTCATTTCAATAATGCGCGGGTCGCCGGAGGCCAGGGCCTTAACCTCGGCATAGCTTAAAGCAGCCTCGTCTACATCCTCACAGGAACGGGAGGGATTTTTGCCGCTCATCAACTGGCCGATGAATTTCTGCTTGTTCTCCAAAATGCTCCAGTTATATGCGTCAAAGGTATTCTCCGTGACGTACTTATAGATTTTCACGGTTTGATTCATGTTGCCCTGACGCAAAATGCGGCCCTCGCGCTGCTCAATGTCGGCAGGCCGCCAGGGGCAATCCAGATGGTGCAGTGCGGTAAGGCGGGTCTGTACGTTGGTGCCCGCGCCCATTTTGGCCGTGGAGCCGAGCAGCACACGAACCTGTCCTTTCCGCACCTTTGCAAAAAGCTCCGCTTTCTGAACCTCCGTCTTTGCATCGTGAATAAAGGCGATTTTTTCCGGCGGTACGCCCTGGGCCATCATCTTTTGCTTCATATCGTCGTAGACGTTGAAGGAACCATCCCCCTTTGGGGTAGACAGGTCGCAGAATACAAGCTGCGTCCCCTTGATTTCCTCCGTGTCCTGCCAAACCTGCAACACATTCCGGACACAGGCATTGACCTTACTTTCCGGATCGTCCGGCAGCGTCGGATCAGACAGCCGCTGATCCAGGGCCAGCTTGCGGCCATCCGAGGTGATTTTGAGCATATTGTCCTCGCGCGGCTCCACCTCCCGGTTGCGTACCGCTTCGGCCCGTTCCCCCAGGTCGGCCACCAAATCCCGCTGGAAGTCGCTGGGGGTGGTAACTTCGGTGATTTTCTCCGCCGCCGGAACCGGCAGGCGCAGCATATCCGCCGTCTGAATGTCAGCAGCCTCCCGCCACATGGCCATGAGTTCCGGAAGATTGAAAAACTTTGCAAACCGGGTCTTACTGCGAAAGCCCGTCCCTTCCGGGGCCATCTCCAAAGCAGTGATGGTTTCGCCAAAGTTGGCCGCCCAACTATCGAAATGCTCCAGGCCGCTGGACTTTAGCAGGTCGTATTGCAGGTAGCGCATCATGGTGTAAAGTTCCACCATCGAATTGCTGACCGGGGTGCCGGTGGCAAAGACCACACCGCGCCCGCCGGTAATTTCATCCAGATACCGGCACTTCGCAAACATATCGGAAGATTTCTGCGCTTCGGACTGGCCGATACCCGCCACATTCCGCATTTTTGTTGCCAGAAACAAATTTTTGAACCCGTGTGCCTCGTCCACGAACAGCTTATCGACACCCAATTCCTCAAAGGTAATCACATCATCCTTGCGGCTCTGGTCATTTAACTTTTTCATTCGCGTTTCCAGGTTCTTTCTGGATTTTTCCAACTGCTTGATGGTGTAGCGTTCCCCGTCCTGGGCCTTTGCCTCCTGAATACCGTCGATCACCTGATCGATCTGCTCCTGAAGGATAGCTTTTTGACGCTCCGGCGAAAGGGGGATTTTTTCAAACTGGCTGTGTCCAATTACCACCGCGTCATAATCGCCGGTGGCAATCCGGCTGCAAAACTTTTTCCGGTTCGCCGGTTCAAAATCCTTTTTCGTCGCCACCAGCACATTGGCTCCGGGATAAAGCCGCAAAAAATCCGCGCCCCATTGTTCGGTCAGATGGTTGGGAACCACCACAAGGCTTTTCTTTGCCAGCCCCAGGCGTTTGGATTCCATCGCCGCCGCCACAATCTCAAAGGTCTTGCCCGCGCCCACACAATGAGCCAGCAGGCTGTTTCCACCGTAGAGCATCCGGGCTACCGCGTTGCGCTGGTGGGGCCGCAGGGAAATTTCCGGATTCATACCGGAAAACCGGATATGCTCCCCGTTGTAGCTGCGGGGCCGGATGGCGTTATAGAGTTCATTGTACTTCTGACACAGGTCGGCACGTCGGGCTGGATCTTTCCAAATCCAATCCTTGAATGCTTCCCGGATCTGTTCCTGCTTCTGCTGGGCCAGCATGGTTTCTTTGGCATTGAACACACGGCTGGTAGTGCCATCCGGATTGTGGACGGTATCATATATCCGTGTGTCCCTCAGGTTCAGGCTGTCCTCAATGATGGCGTAGGCGTTTCTCCGTTTGGTTCCGTAGGTCACATAGGCCAGGGAATTGTTTAGGCTGTCCCGCGATTTTCCGCTCACATTCCATTCGCCGGTGGCCGGGGAATAGCGCACCTGTATGTCCTTCTTGAGATAGAAAGGCGGTTTTAAGAGTTCATGGACGAATTGGGTATAATACTGCGGGTCAATCCAGGTAACGCCGATCCGCACATCAATCTCCGCAGCGGAGAGGTCTTTTGGCTGCGCCTGTTCCAGTGCGGCCACATTTTCCGCAAATATAGGGTCATTCTCAGCCGCCGCCCGCGCAGCGGCCAACTTCTTCCGGACGTTGCCGGATAAATACTCGTCTGCCGTTTCCCATCCGTTCAGCGGGCCGCCGCCGGCTTCCGGATTTTTATAAATCACCCCTTTCAGGTCGCGGATGATGCTGTCGGTTTCGCCGGGAGTGCCTAACAGGGAGGCCATATAGTCCAAATCCACACGGGCGCGTTCCCCGATGGAAACAGCCAGTGCTTCGCTGGCGGTGTCCACATGGTCAATCGTGACCTGCTGGTTGATGGTGCGCTTCGTGAACATATCTGCTTTGCGTTCCAGGTTCCCGTCCTCGTCCAGAATCTCCAGGGAACACAGCAGGCAGTAGGACGAATCCTGTTCAAAGGCCCGCTTATTGCCGGTGCTGTTTAAGAGGCCGTATTCTGCGGTATAAGCGTCATAGGCTTTTCCCAATTTTTCCTGGGCTGTCCGGATTTCCTCGTCGGTGCCGCCGTAAAGCTGCAATTCAATGAGGTTTCGGGTCACACCCCGCAGGCCGATCATACCACGGATACGCTTTTCCGTGGTGGCGGGAACCTCCACCGGAATCCGCTCGCCATCCTCCACAAAGTAGAGCTTACCGCCGACCTCCGTGTAGCTGAAATTTCGGGCTTCTACATCAGCGGTTTCCATTCGTTCTAATAGTTCCTGGACTTCCACCGCACCTTTTTGGGAGAGAAGCTGCTGATCCGGCGGGGAAAGTTTTGAAAGGGCTTCGCTCAACTGGTCGGCCAGCTCAATCCCAGGAATCGGAGCGCAGGTAGTTTCCCATTCGTTCCCATACATACTTTTGTCCCAGGCCATCGTGCCAAGCACCATATCCGGGTGGGTTTCAAAGTAGCGGTTGATGGGGATTCCGTCTGCGGTCTGTCCCAAATGTACCCAATCCGGCACCTGCTCCGGCGGCTGCGCCCGTTTTTGCAGGAACAAAATATCCGTGGTCACATCCGTACCGGCGTTCCGGGAAAAGGCGTTGTTTGGCAAGCGTACCGCGCCTAAAAGGTCAGCCCGCTGCGCCAGATATTCCCGCACAGTGGAATCCTGTTTATCCAGCGTACCTTTTGAGGTGATAAAAGCCACGATTCCTCCGGGCCGTACCTTATCCAGCGTTTTCACGAAAAAGTAGTCGTGAATGAGAAGGTTTTGCTTATCGTACCGGGGATCGGCCAGCTTGTAGCTGCCAAAAGGTACGTTTCCCACAGCCAGGTCGATGGAATTGTCCGGCAGGTTGACGCGCTCGAAGCCGTCCACAGTGATGTTGGCCTGGGGATAAAGCTGTTTTGCCAGCCGCCCGGTAATGCTGTCCAGCTCCACACCCATCAGGGTAGCATTTTGCATGGACTCCGGCATAAGGCCAAAGAAGTTGCCCACGCCCATTGCAGGCTCCAGGACGGTATCCGGATGAACGCCCATCTGCTCCAACGCCTGATACATTCCCTCAATCACGGTGGGGCTGGTAAAGTGTGCGTTCAGGGTAGAACCACGGGCAGAAGCATATTCCTCCGGGGTCAGCAGCGTTTTTAACTCTGCATATTCCGAAGCCCATTTTTCATTGGTTTCGTCAAATGCCTGGGGAATGCCGCCCCACCCAACATAGCGGGATAGGACTTCCTGTTCCTCCGGCGTCGCGCTGCGGCCCTGGGCCTCCAAGTCCTTCAAAAGCCGGATTGCAGCCACGTTGTTCTGGTATTTTGTCTTTTGCCCGCCTGCGCCCAGGTCAGGATCGGTGATGTGGAAGTTTTGGACGGCCGGTGTGGAGATGCGCTCCGGCTCCTCGATGTGCAGCTTTTCTATGACTACATCAAAGGGAAGGCGGTTTTTCTCTCCCGAATAGACTACTTCCGTTTCCGTTGTGACCTGGGGCTGCTTTTCCTGCTGGTCAGGAATAGCTTCTTTGATTTGCTCCCATTCTTCATCGGACACAGTAATATCAACTTCATGGGTGGCGGGGCCGTTCCCAATCGTCAGGGTATCACCCTCGCGGGTAACGGGCTGGCCGGTCAAGTCCGGGGCTACCGGTTCCTCCGGTATCGCGTCCATTCCTGTGCGGATGAGGTTGTCAAAATCCAGCGCAGAAAGCTCCTGGTCAATCAGGTCTGAGAGGGTTTCGTATTTGTCCTGATGTACCTGCACCCCGTCTACCAGATAGCAGATGGCATAATCCACCAGATTCGCGTCCACCTGAAGGATGTGCTTTTCGTCCTCAGTGGTGGTGCAGGCCAGCCCGATATGCTGCAGGTCGGTAAATTCCACCTCGGAGCCGTATTTCCGTTCACAAAACTCGGAAATCAGCCCTTTTGCGGTATCAAGCTGGGACTGTCCGTAAGCGGCGGCAGCTCCAACAAGCATTTCCTCTGTACGAGCTGCCACAGCCAGGTCTTTTTCCTGCTGGTGTTCCACCCATTCCCGCACCACGGCTACCGGCTCACTGCGGAAGATGGGAAAGCCGGTGCCAGCCGCAAAGGTATCATCCCGCAGACTGACGCGGCCCGCAGCGTAATCGACCTGATCGACGGTAAAGGTGCGCCCATCCTGTTCCAGCTTCATCCCAAGAGGGATAAAATCAGCCACTTCCAGATTTTTGATAACCTGATACCGGCCGTTCTCCAGCTCGCCAATGGTGACGTTATGGCCGTGAAGCTGCAACTGCTTTGCCAGATGGGGCCAGCCCAGGTTGGTGCCGGTGACGGTGGTTTCCCCAAGGCCGGGAATCTCCTGAACCACAGTCTTTAGGCCCAGGTCAGCGGCTACCTGCTTTGCGTCCTCGCCATAGAGAAGGAAATAGTCGCCAACCCGGACGCTCACCATAGAACCAGGATGATCTGCCTTTAACTTCATGTATTCCGGCACATCCGGGACAAGGGAAGGAGAAACAGGGGCCTCTGTGGACGGTTTGACCGCTTCGGATGCGCCCGCGCCGGTGGGT
>ERZ652168.54-NODE-54-length-54731-cov-19.7834_pt1 | contig 54731 bp, 60 predicted proteins | sample MGYA00514763_ERZ652168 | MGnify/ENA metagenome assembly ERZ652168
GCTAAAGTTCAATGAGGTATACTTATTGAACCACTAATGTTCAATAAGATATTATTTACCATATTAAAATACAGCGCTGTCTGGCGGATATACAAAAAATGCATCATGCTGTCTGCCAGTTATCCTCTTCCCCGGGTTGTATCATTCCATATAAATCCTGGATAGATATCTGATTATCCTGCATGAACTTATATAATTCACTGAGCTCTTCCTCTCTTTTTTTGACAATCAGCTCTTCCCGCTGCTTTGTCAGGATATCTAGCTTCTCCTGCAATTTTGCAATCTGTCCGTCTAAAATCTCAATCTGCTCTGTTAGTGGTTTTCTTTGTCTTGCCATATTTTTCTCTCCTATCGTTTCTTTTTACCTCTGTGTCCCAATTAAGGCTCTATTAAATTATATGTACGAATATGGCAAATTATTCCTATAGATTTTCTTTTATGAAACTGCCCCCCACAGGGGAACCCATCTGTCCCAGATACCACAAAACAGCCAGCTATCTTGCCCCCAGCATATAATTCTGTACAAAAGAAAAAGTCCGTAAAAACGGACTCCTCAAATAGTAGCGGAAACTGGATTCGAACCAGCGACACTACGGGTATGAACCGTATGCTCTAGCCAACTGAGCTATTCCGCCATATTTAATTTTAGATGTATGGGGCCTACAGGGCTCGAACCTGTGACCCTCTGCTTGTAAGGCAGATGCTCTCCCAGCTGAGCTAAGACCCCATATACTCTGCGCTTTACAGTTTGTCTCACCCGTAACTCGCTTTGCTATTATACTATTATCTTCCATCAAATGTCAACAGTTTTTTTAATTTTCTTGCACCATTTTTTAAGTTCTTAGAACTAGGTGTGTATCTGGGGCGTTCAGATACACACCTATAAAACCAACATCCATGGATTGCCCCTGCTTCCTGCCAGGGACTTTGCCGCTCCCTATGGATGCGTATCAGTGATGCCCCTGGGTCATATTTCAGACGCCAGACATCTTTTGAGAATAGAGGTACAGCCCCCAATCCCCAGCCTGCTGCTGTCCAGCACAATATCATACTGCCATAAATCATTCCATCTTCTAGCCGTGTTTACATAAAAATAATTTCCGCGCTTTTTATCAAACCTCCTCATGGTCCGCTCAACCGCCTCTGGCAAAACCCCATAATCCCTTTGTATCCGTTCCTTTTTATCATCTGGATGTGCATGGATAAATACGTTTAAAACCCCATTTTGGCCTCTTAATGCTTCTGAGGCGCAGTGTCCCAGAAAAATCCCTTTTCCCCCTTCGGCCAGACGGCGTATGACTTTTTGTTCTTCCAAAAAAATTTTGCCTTCCATGGAAACTACATTTTCCTGGCCCTTTTGTATCTGGCCCATCATATATAAAGAATACAGCAGGCTGTTAGTGGCCTTTTCCCCATATTCCTGGATTTCTCCGACAGAAATATTGTATTTCTTTGATACTTCCTCCAATATCTCACTTCCAAAACAGGGGATCCCTGTTTCCTCGGACAGTTTTTTCCCTATTTTGCTCCCGCCGCTTCCATATTCCCGTTCAATAGCAATATAATTATAATTCATAAGCCTTGTCCCTTCATTCCCGGCAGGGATACAGGCATCTGCCGTGCACCCTGACAATACAATTAATTTTCGTTACACAGCCTTTGCATCCTCAAACTGGCTGTTATACAGACCTGCATAAAATCCATTTTTCTCCATCAAGTCCTCGTGATTTCCACTTTCAATAATATCCCCGTCCTTCATTACAAGAATCAAGTCTGAATTACGGATTGTGGAAAGCCGGTGGGCAATGACAAAAGAGGTCCTTCCTGCCATTAATTTGTCCATGGCATTTTGAATCAGAATCTCTGTCCTTGTGTCCACTGAACTGGTTGCTTCATCCAAAATCAACATTGGCGCATTGGCCACCATGGCACGTGCAATGGTGATAAGCTGTCTCTGTCCTGCGGACAGGCTTGCATTATCACTGAGCATCGTGTCATACCCCTTGGGCAGCGTCATAATAAAATGATGCAGTCCAACGGCCTTGCCTGCTTCAACTACCTGCCCGTCACTTACATTTGGCGTAGAATATATGATGTTTTCCTTAATCGTCCCTTCAAACAGCCATGTGTCCTGCAGAACCATACAGAACAGGCTGCGTAAATCCTTACGTGCCATCTGGCTGATTGGAATGCCATCAATGAGAATTTCCCCTTTCTGAGTGTCATAAAAGCGCATCAGCAAGTTGACCATCGTAGTTTTCCCGGCGCCTGTGGGCCCTACAATTGCAATTTTCTGCCCTGCTTTTACTTTGGCAGAGAAATCATGGATGATGGTTTTATCCTTGTTATACCCAAACTGAACATGTTCAAACTCTACATTGCCTTTGGCCGTGACGAGACGGATTTTTTTATTACTTTCATCACTCATTTCCTCTTCCTCTAAAAATTCAAATACACGCTCACATGCCGCCGCAGTAGACTGCAGGCTGGTTGCCGCTGTTGCCAGCTGTGACAAGGGTTGTGTAAACAGCCGGATATAAATCATAAACGCCACAATAACACCAAAGGAAATCTGGTTATTTATTGCCAAAAGAGCGCCTACAATACATACAACCACATACCCAAAGTTCCCTATAAATCCCATAAGCGGCTGCATCAGACCTGACATAAACTGGCTCTTCCATGCACAGCCATATAGTTTTGCATTCATTTCTTTAAATTTTTCTTTTGCTTTTTTCTCACCGTTATAGGCCTTAACCACATTATGGCCTGCATAAGTCTCTTCTATATGGCCGTTTAAAACCCCCAGCTCTGACTGTTGCTGCATAAAATATTTTTGTGAACGTGAAATGATTAACAACATCAATACAAATCCCACCAAGCTTGCCAGAACCCCTGACAGTGCCATAATCCAGTTGGTATAAAACATCATCACCAGGGCGCCTATAAAAGTTGCAAGGGAAGTCACCAGTGTGCCCAGGCTCTGGTTCAGCGTCTGCCCAATGGTATCTACATCATTCGTTACTCTTGAAAGAGTGTTGCCAATGGTGGTACCATCAAAATATTTTAAGGGGAGGCAGTTAATTTTTGTTGAAAAATCCCTCCTGAGAGATTTCGAGATTTTCTGTGTCACAGTGGCCATAATAAGTCCCTGGCATACATTAAATACAAAACCCAGGCTATAAAGAACAACCAGAGTCCAGGCTATTTTCAGAACCTTGTCAACATCAATCCCGCCTATCAGTCCCTCTGTAATCAAATCTGTAATATCTGACAGTTTTCCAGGGCCAATAATATTCAGCACCGCCCCGGCCACTGCCAGTATCACGGCTATGCACATGAAGGGCAGGTACCTTTTTGAGTAGAGGCCTAACTTCCCAATTGCTTTCCCAAAGTTTTCTGCCTTTTCACCAGTACCCGGCCTTCCACCCGGACCACCCGGACCTGCAGGGCCTGGCATCTTGCTTGCTTTATGTGTGCCAAATTCATATTCTTTTTCAGGCATTTTTCATCTCCTCCTTTGACAATTGTGACTGTGCAATTTCTAAGTAGACTGGACAGTTTTTTAGAAGTTCTCTATGGGTACCCTGGCCCACAATCTCCCCGTTGTCTAGCACAACAATCTTATCTGCATCCATAATTGTCCCTATCCTCTGCGCTACAATAATAGAAGTCGTCCCTCCTGTTTCCTGCTTTAGGATTTTCCGCAAAACCCTGTCTGTTTTATAATCCAGGGCGGAGAAGGAGTCATCGAACACAAATATTTCCGGCCTGCGGCAAATAGCTCTTGCGATGGCAAGGCGCTGCTTCTGTCCCCCTGAAATATTCGTCCCTCCCTGGGAAATTGGCGCGTCATAAGTCCCTTTCATCTTTAACACAAACTCCTCAGCCTGGGCGATGGCAACAGATTTCTCAATGGCCTCCCGGTCAGCAGGAGCCTTTCCATTTTCCCCATAAGTCACGTTGGAGGAAACAGTCCCTGAGAACATGACAGATTTCTGTGGGACATACCCTAGTTTGTTATGAAGTGCTTCCTGTGTATAATCCTTTACATTCACACCGTCTATCAATACTTCTCCTTCTGTGGCATCATAAAATCTGGGGATAAGATTGACCAATGTACTCTTTCCACTTCCTGTAGACCCAATAAACGCCACGGTCTCACCTCTATGTGCAGTAAAGTTAATATCATGCAGAACATAATCATGGGCGTCAGGATAGCGGAAACTTACATGTTTAAATTCAATCTCACCCTGCTCAAACAGCTCAGAGTCTCTCACATTCCCATCTACAATGCTCTCCTTTGTCTCCAGCACTTCATTAATACGTTTTGCCGATACAGAAGCCCGGGGCAGAATAATAAAGGTAATGGTAAGCAGCATAAATGCCATAATGACCTGTGTGGCATAGGAAGTAAATACAACCATATTGGAAAACAGATCCAATTTATCTGCCATCTGCGCTGCATTAATTAAATAAGCGCCAATCCAGTAAATAGAAAGGCTGAGGCCTGACATGATCAGAGTCATCCCCGGCTGCATGGCCGACATCATCCTGTTGGCAAACATATTCGTTGAAGTCAGTTCTTCATTTGCTTTTTCGAAACGTTCTTCCTGGAATTTTTCTGCATTATAAGCGCGGATTACACGGATTCCAGTAAGGTTTTCCCTTGCCACCCGGTTCAGGTTGTCAGTAAGTGCCTGGATTTTCTTAAACTTCGGCATTACAAATCCTATAATCAATCCAATCAGGAGCACCAGGACAGCAACAGCAACCCCAGTGGCCCCTGTCCATTCCAACCCTTTCCCCGCTATTTTCACAACAGCCCATACCGCCATAATAGGTGCCTTGATCAATGCCTGAAGTCCAATAGCTACAAACATTTGAATCTGTGTAATATCATTGGTGGAACGGTTAATCAGGCTGGACGTAGAAAAACCATTGATTTCTTCCATAGAGAAAGACATCGTTTTATTATAGACCATCTCCCTTAGACGCATGGCGAGCCCGGCTGCTATCTTTGCCACAAAATAACCCACTATAAAGGCAGAGACAAGGCTTCCCAGGGCACATAAAAGCATAGAGCCGCCGGCCGAAAGGATTTCACTCATTTCACTTCCCTCTGTCTGAACCAAGGCAGTAATTTCTGACATATAATCAGGCATTTTTAATTCCAGCCACACTTGTGCTACAATAAACACAAGACTGAGACAGACAAATTCCCAATCTCTCTTTTTCAAATACTTACATATTCTTATCATATTGACCTCCTTGTTCATTATAGATCCATGGTACATCTCTTTTCTCAATTCAACCTCACCCCAACCTCAACTCAACCTCAACTTTTTCTTTAAAAACAAAAAACAGGCAGAAAAGTTATATTCTAAACTTTTCTGCCTGCTGCTGACCCCAAATATTTTTATCTATATCCATAATATTTATTCGGCCGGGACGGCTGGGAGGAAAATAGTGAAGGTAGTCCCTCTTCCGACTTTGCTGGACACTTCTATGGTTCCACGGTGGAGGTCAATAATCCGTTTTGCCAATGTCAGGCCCAGTCCATTGCCAATGCTTGCCCTGGATGTATCTGCCTGATAAAACTTCTCATAAACCCGTTTCAGAGTATCCTCATCCATACCTATGCCATTATCTGTGATGGAAACTTGTACCGCCCCAGGGCCCTCTTTTAAAATTACCCGTATTCTCCCCTGGTTTCGCACAAATTTTATAGCATTTCCCAAAATATTCTGCCAAGCTTGTGCGAGAAGTTCTTTGTTTCCAGTATAATCTATAGCGCAAAGATCAATATCTAAATCCAGCTCCTTCTCTGTCCAGGCGTGCTCAAACATCAAAACCACTTCCCTGAGCTGCTCGTCCAGGGAGTAACATTCCTTTTTCACTTCTGTCTCCTGATGTTCCAGGCGTGACAGTAAAAGGATGTTTCCTGTTAAATTAGACAGCCGCCGGGTATTGAACAAGATTCTGTCTGCATATAAGACACGTTTATCCTCGGGCAGGCCTTCATTTAGCAGAAGGGACGCATACCCTTCAATAGCAGAAAGAGGCGTTTTCAATTCATGAGATACGTTTTCCACAAAATCTTTCCGTAGAATTTCTGTATTTGCAAGCTCCCTGGCCATCACATTAAAATTATGGGTCATGGACCTCAATTCTGCCGCAGGAATATCTTCATTTATTTGGATCTGAAAATTTCCTCTCACTACTTCTTTGGTGGCCTCATCCAGGGACTGGATTACTTTCAGCGGCTGCCTCCCGATCCTATTGGCCAGAAATGTGCCTGACAAGATACATACAGCGCCAAAGGCAATCAGTCCTAGTTCCCGGCGGGGACTCTGGATGACGCCCAAATTTAACAGCAGGATCGTCAATAATACAGTGAGCAGTACCGCCACACTCAGGGTAATGAATACTATAAAGGAAAAAATAACTGTAATTTTAAATGAATGCCTACTCATGCTTCTTTGCCACCGCCTTATATCCTAATCCGCGAACAGTCACAATCTCAAAATCTGGATTACTTTTAAACTTTTCACGGAGGCGGCTGATATGCACATCTAACGTGTGGGAATCCGCATCAGATTCCGGCCCCCATATTTCATCCATAATCTGCCGCCTTGTAAAAATGCGGCCAAGTGCAGAGACCAGTTTAAACAGCAGGAAAAACTCCTTCTGTGGAAGCTCTGTGACAGATTCTTTCGTGTGTACCGTCAGTGTGTCACAGTTAAGCTCAGATGTACCCACCTGCACTTTCTTTTGGCTGACAATCTGGGAACGCCTAAGCAGCGCCTCCACTCTCCAGACCATCTCATTTACATCTATAGGCTTTACCATATAGTCGTCTGTACCAGCAAGAAAACCTTCTCTCTTATCTGATGCGTCCTCCTTCGCCGTAATAAGAAGAATTGGCATGGTATAGCCGTTCCTGCGGATTACCCTTGTCATTTCAAATCCATCCATCAGGGGCATCATCACATCTGAAATAACCAAATCCACAAAAGTATTCTCCATTATATCAAAAGCATTCATGCCATCCGTGGCCGGTATGGCCGTATATCCATTGTCTGACAATACCGTGCAGAACAGCTCCCGCAGCTCTTTGTCATCCTCCACTACTAAAATTTGAAACATTCGGCTTTTCCTCTATAATCATAAATAGCTAACGCAGTATCCCCTATTGGAAGTACTTTACGCCTGACTCAAAAATCTTTAAATCCTGCTCCCCATATATATTGACTGCCACAGAAGCATCCCGCCTCTCAGAGTGGGCCATTTTTCCAAGGACACGCCCATCTGGACTTGTAATCCCCTCAACCCCGCGGTAAGAACCGTTTACATTCCACTCCTCGCTCATGCTGGCCACGCCGCTAGGGTCACAGTACTGTGTTGCCACCTGTCCATTCCCGAATAGCCTATCCAGACACTCTGAATCTGCCACAAAACGCCCCTCCCCGTGTGAAGCTGGATTCGTATACACTTTGCCAAGCTCTGCATAGCGAAGCCAGGGAGATTTATTTGAAACCACCTTTGTATAAACCATCTTTGAAATATGACGGCCAATGGTATTATATGTCAGTGTGGGGGAATCTTCCTTCTGGCCTGTTATCTTTCCATAGGGCACAAGGCCCAGCTTAATCAGGGCCTGGAAGCCATTACAGATTCCAAGGGCTAGGCCATCCCTCTCATTGAGCAGTTTTTCTACAGCCTCTTTAATCTTTGCATTCTGGAATGCTGTGGCAAAAAATTTTGCAGATCCGTCTGGCTCATCGCCTGCGCTGAAGCCTCCTGGGAACATAATTATCTGCGCCCCGGATATAGCTCTTTCAAACTCTCTCACAGAGTCACGGATGTCCTCTGGACCCATATTTTTAAATACCTTTGTGACTACCCGGGCGCCTGCGCGCTCAAAGGCCCTCTTACTGTCATACTCACAGTTTGTCCCTGGGAATACAGGAATAAAGACTGTGGGCAGGCCGATTTTGTGGCTGCATACATAGATATCCTGGGCATCATAAACTTTTTCCTCAAGGATTTCCTCACTGTCTGCGGAGGACTTTGTGGGGAATACCTTTTCCAGAGTTTTAACCCAGGCTGTCCTGGCCTCGTCAATTTTGACGACTGTATTTCCATAAGAGAATTTCCCGTCATCTGTCACCTCACCGATTAGTGTATACGTAATGCCCAGTTCGGCCACCTTGTCCGATGGCACCTCTGCCACAATGTCCCCAAATGCAGGAGCAAAAAGCTCTCTCTTGTCCATACTATGCTCTATTTTCAGGCCCAGTGCATTGCCAAAAGCCATCTTGCTGACTGCCGGGATTACCCCATGCCGATCCAACGCATAGGCAGAGACAATCCTGCCCTTACGTATATCCTCCGTAAACTTCCCATACTGCTCCATCAGCTGGCTGTACACAGGAAGGTCATATTCATCTCTGCTGGCCCTGAGCCAGATTAATTTATTTCCTGCCTGCTTCAGCTCCGGTGTAATTACATCTTTGTCTGTTGCCATGTCCACCGCAAAGGAAACCAGAGTGGGAGGCACATCAATATCCTGGAAGGTACCTGACATACTATCCTTACCGCCGATGGAAGGCAGCCCAAATCCCAGCTGCGCCTGATATGCACCCAGCAGAGCCGCAAAGGGCTGGCTCCACCTCTTTGGATCCTCTGTCATCCTGCGGAAATATTCCTGGAAGGTAAAACGTATGTTCCTGTAATCACCCCCTGACGCCACAATTTTTGCCACAGATTCTACTACCGCATACACAGCGCCGTGATAAGGACTCCAGCTTGAGAGATAGGGGTCAAACCCAAAACTCATCATAGACACACTGTCTGTCCTGCCGGTTAAGACAGGAACTTTGGCAACCATAGCCTGTGTCTCTGTCATCTGGTACTTGCCGCCGTGGGGCATGAATACTGAACCTGCGCCGATAGAGCCGTCAAACATTTCCACAAGGCCCTTCTGGGAGCATACATTCAAATCGCCCAGTATGGACAGCCATTTTTCTCTTATGTCTCCAATCTCCCGGACGGCAAAAAGGCTTCCCTCCCTGTCCGGTATCTCTACTTCTACAGAAGTCTCCTGATGGGCCCCGTTGGTATCTAAAAAGGCCCGGGAAATATTCACAATTTCCTTTCCCCGCCACACAAGCACCAGCCTGGGAGACTCTGTCACAACTGCCACCTCCACGGCCTCTAAGTTTTCCTCTTTCGCATATGCCATAAAGCCGGCAACATCTTTGGGATCCACTACAACTGCCATCCTCTCCTGTGACTCAGAAATAGCGATCTCTGTCCCGTCAAGGCCGGCATACTTTTTAGGCACCTTATCTAAATCCACCCGCAGGCCGGCAGCCAGCTCGCCAATGGCAACCGATACGCCGCCTGCCCCAAAGTCGTTGCACTTTTTAATCAGCCTGCTTACTTCCTCCCGCCTGAATAGGCGCTGGATCTTACGTTCTGTAGGAGGATTCCCTTTCTGCACCTCAGCACCGCAAGTCTCTATGGATTCCTCAGTGTGTACTTTAGATGAGCCTGTGGCGCCGCCGCATCCATCCCGGCCTGTGCGTCCTCCCAGAAGGATAATGATGTCCCCGGGGTCAGAAGTTTCACGGATCACGGCCCGCCTGGGAGCTGCACCTAAGACGGCGCCTATCTCCATGCGTTTCGCCACATAATCAGGATGGTATATCTCCTTCACGGCCCCTGTAGCCAACCCAATCTGATTGCCATAGGAACTATAGCCGGCTGCCGCACCGCGAACCAGCTTTTTCTGGGGCAGCTTCCCTTTCATCGTCTCCCTCACAGGGACAGTGGGATCTGCCGCACCTGTCACCCGCATTGCCTGATAGACGTAAGTACGCCCGGAGAGAGGATCCCGGATTGCCCCGCCCAGGCAAGTAGCCGCGCCGCCAAAGGGTTCAATCTCAGTAGGATGGTTATGGGTCTCATTCTTAAAATTAATCAGCCACTCCTCTGTCACTTCATCCACCTGAATAGGGACCACAATACTGCAGGCATTGATCTCCTCTGATTCTTCCTGATCCTGGAGTTTCCCTTCCTTTTTCAGTTTCCGCATAGCCATAAGTGCCAGATCCATCAGGCAGATAAACTTGTCCTTTCTGCCTGCAAAAATTTCACTGTGGTCTTTCAGATACTGCCTGTACGTATTTTCGATTGGGACTTTATAATCTCCCTCGCCAAATGTAACATCTTTTAATTCAGTGGAGAATGTGGTGTGGCGGCAGTGATCTGACCAATATGTGTCAAGGACACGGATCTCCGTCATTGTGGGATCCCTGTGTTCTTCTCCTCTATAATAATTCTGGATATGAAGAAAATCTCTGAAAGTCATGGCAAGGCCCAGGGAATCATACAGCTCCTCTAACTCCCTTTCAGACATCTCCCTGAATTTCTCGAATATAGGGATATCCGCAGGCTCTTCAAACTCTGTCACCAACGTATCTGGCTTTTCCATGCCAGTCTCCCTGGAATCTACAGGATTGATACAGTGGCTTTTGACAGCCTCCTGCTCGGCCTCTGTCAGTCCCCCCTCTATCACATAGGTAACAGCCGTTTTTATGACAGGCTTTTCATCCTCCTTTATAAACTGCACACACTGTTCAGCAGAATCTGCCCTCTGGTCAAATTGGCCTGGGAGGTATTCTACGGAGAATATATAGTCCCCCTCCCCTGACGGGAAATTCTCTCTGTAGAGTATATCCACCGGCGGCTCTGCAAACACACCAGCGCAGGCCTTCTCAAAAGTAGCTTCTGAAATACCCTCCACATCGTAACGGATCAGCATCCTCACATTTGAAATGCCTGAAATACCAAGGTAATGCTGAATCTCATGGCAAAGTTCCCTCGCCTGGACAGCAAATTCTGGCTTCTTCTCCACATAAACACGCTTTACACTACTCATAATTGGTCTCCTTTACATTTTATTCCCGCAGGGCAGCATACCAAACAGATATTCCCCCAAGGACACTTTATGGTATGCCTGCACGTATCACTTGGATGCTTCTGCGTATATGTTCTCACTTTCTTATATCATCCTACCATATTCCCAATCATTAGTATAATTAATATACCTTAAGTTACTCATTAGTTTTTTTAATATTTGTTTTCCTTCTCCAAACCACACTTACAGCCAGCAACACAGCCAGCCCCACTCCAAAGATGGCTCCGATCCTGGCCACCATATCAGCAAACAGCCCTTCAGGCAGCATCCGGATCATATAATCCTGCGCAGGGTCAAAAATCCACAGATCATTGGTAAAGAAAATCTCATGGAATTTTGTAAAGGCAGCTGTAAAGTCTCTGGAAAAAGCAAATGCCAGCAGCACGCCCGCCACTGCTGTCAGGGCCACCGCCGCCTGGAAGGCCCTGGGTATTACATATTTCCAATCCATTCTGCAGGCTGCCAGGGCCAAAAGGCAGATAAGCAGAACCACAAAGGCCCCCACCCTGAGCTTCAGTCCCCCCAGGAAAAGCGCCTGCACATCTGCCATATGCAGCCTGTCCTGCTCATTAAAAAAATCTTGTTCTTTTCCCTCCACAGTCGTGATTACCTCTAAAGCCTCCCGGTCCCCTTTCAGATAGGCCATCATCTCGTGGGTGACGTACATCACATCCTCCATATTCATATCCAGTTCCGAGAGCACCCCATACTTTTCATATTCTTTTTGATAAAACCCGAAGTCGGCATACATAGCCGCCTGAAAACTTGTAATCAGAAGGATCACAACCACCGAAAGGGATAAAAGTATCCCGAATACCCACTGCAATTTTTTCATATTTGTCCCCTCTCTTCCAAACACAAAACCACCCGTGTTTAAAAGAGGCAAATCAACATAAAAAATGATCTGCTTACTTTTCCTTTCTTTCCTTAATCCAAATCCCCGTTTCCATATATTCCCGTGCAGTCCGTAAAAAAGTCGGATGGCCTTTAGAACGCAAGATGGGAATAGTTTTATTCTACCATAAACCTGATTGTAATTCATCTTTAATTGCTTTATAATACAAACATCACTTTTTAAGGGGACAATCATGGATATAAACTATGAATTATATAAAGTATTTTATCATGTAGCCGCAACCTTGAGTTTTTCGGAAGCATCCAAACGGCTTTTTATTTCACAGTCAGCAGTCAGCCAGTCTATCAAAACACTGGAACGGAAACTGGACCAGGTTCTTTTTATACGGAGCACCAAAAGAGTCCAGCTTACGCCAGAGGGCGAAATTTTGCTGCGCCACATCGAGCCTGCCATGGATCTCATAAAACGAGGTGAAAGCCAGCTCCTGGATGCCTCCTCAACAGGAGGCCAGATCCGCATCGGGGCCAGCGATACTATCTGCCGTTATTTCCTGGTCCCTTATCTCGGGAGGTTCCATAAGGCCTTTCCAAATGCACATATAAAGGTAATTAACCAGACCTCTATCAAATGTGTAGAGCTGCTGGAAACCGGGCAGGTAGATTTAATCGTGGTCAATTATCCGAATAACTATCTGAGCAATGTTTCTTCTATAAAGAAAATTAAAACCTTCCGGGACGTCTTTATCGCCAACCATACTTTCCAGGCACTTAAGAATAAAAAGCTGACATATAAGCAGCTCTCCCAATATCCCATCCTCATGCTGGACCGCCACAGTACGACAAGCGAGTTCCTGCACCGCCTCTTTCAGCAGCACCAGCTTGATCTTGTCCCTGAGATAGAGCTTACAAGCAATGACCTGCTCATTGATATGGCCCGGATAGGGCTTGGGATTGCATTTATTCCTGACTACTGCCTCCTTGACAGTCCCAAAGACTTATTCATTGTCGAAACACAGGAGGAACTTCCTGCCCGGGATCTAGTAATTGCCTGTAATGAGCATATTCCCCTTTCCAGGACTGCTGCAGAATTTTTAAATTATTTTTAAGTCTGAATAACGTATTTACTGGGTTCTACAGCATTTTTTGTTGTGAATGTGTTGCAAACCGTTTATATTTTAATTAGCTTATCTATATCTGAATTGATGTTTTTCTTGAAGGATGATACAGTATTCCACCCCGGAGCAGCCACTCCGGGGTTTTTTACTCAACCACAATCTGAATGGCTTCAATCCCTTTTTCGAGTCCGACCGACCCTGAAGAAAATCCACCGTATATCCACGGCGTCCACCCTGTTTTTGAAAGGTGTGTCCTAAATTTCAGCTCCTTCCCTTCCGGCAGTCCCGTCATACTAAGTTCAATTGCTTCAAGCCGTTTGGACTTCCCTGTTGTACCAATCAGGGTATCATGTTCGACATTATCATACTCAACCCACCCCTTGGACTGTATATGTGCCTTTGCGGCAAGTTTGATGTTACTCCCATATCTTTTCCTTAAAGTCCGCACATCGATCCACAATCCCTCAAGCCGTTTCCCATATCCTGCCGTGCCAGCTGTTTGGCCGTCATGGACAACGGCAAGCGTGCCAGCCGTTTGGCAATGCGCCCTATAATAAAGTCCAAAATTATTTGATGGGTTTCCCGGCACCTGTACTGGTTTCTTTTCAGTTTTTTTAGCCATAAGTTCCGTAATCCTTTTTATAAAATACGCTTTGGCTGCTGCGGCCCCGCCGTGGATTTCAACAGACCTGTGTGGGCAGGCCGTAGCATACACTTCTTGATGCAGCCTAATTGTATTATTATTTGGGGTAATTCCATAGGCCTTACATTTCTCGGCCGCAAGGCTCAGCGCCTTTTCCTCGTTCTGCCTGAAAACGCTTATGTCCCCCATGCTTTGGCATACCTCAATGGACAGGTAATTCGTGTTGCCGTCTGCCTGCCCACAATGCCATGCACAGTTACCGTCATCCTCTGCCTGAACCGTACCGTCACTACAAACATAGTAATGCGCAAATCCATTCTCTTTGTTCCATCCCGGAAGCCAGTTCCGGTAATGTGCCGCAGTGCACCCCTGCCCCCCTGCGTCATTGTGGATAAAAATCCCGACTGGGTTCCTCCCTCTTCTTCCTGCTATTCCTCCGCATATGCTCATGTTGTTTCTCCTTCCTGCCTTTCCGGCATAACAAAAGGGAGCCGTCCTGGCTCCCTAAAAATAGTGTTGAATTCTTCTGCTTTCTGCTTTATAATACAAATATAAAGAACAACCGCCACATAGGTGGTTGGCCAGCAAACAGGTTGCAAAAGCCGCCCTTACTCGCCAAAGTACAAGGGCGGTTTTGCTATGTAGAATTACTTACAAAACGTAAACACGAATGTAAGCAATGCCAAAAGGAATAACCCGAAGGTCATTAAATCCTTAAAATCAAAATGATTTTTCATAGGCATCACCCCCATCCTTAAAAGAATGAGGCCATCCACCCCGTAACACGGTTGTCCTGTCTTTATTTTACCATCTTCTTATCCCTATATCAATCCTTCCTTGGCTGTGTGTATGTAAGCGCCCTTGGACTGTCAGATACTCCGCTTGTCGTTGGGTCCGTTACCACTCCCAGAATCGCCAGCACGCCAAACACTGCATTCACCACTGCTAACAGCCTGTTTCCCAGCTCCCCTAAATCTATAGAAATCCCAAAAACTGCTGCAACTACCTGAATAAGAAGTAATACAGCCGGCACTAAAGCCACCCAAAACGCCTTGTTTTGCAGCCTTACCTTCCAATTAATCATTTTCATCCTTTTTCCTCCTTATAAAAATGCCAGCACCTTCGCAAGGAATGCCCCCACGCTCCCTGACACCAGGGCAATCACCGCGGCATTCTTAATCGAACGGTACTGGTCTGTTTCCTTATTTTCGAGTTTCCCTAGCCTTTCTCCCTGCGCAGACAGCTCTTTCAGCATGAGTTCCATGTTTACGGCCATTTTTTCAACCGACAGGGTCAGCTTGCTTATCCCCTTGACTTCCTCCTCCAGGTCTTTGGCCCTGTGCTTTAGGCTGCCTATCTCATGTTCATGCCCCCTTACTTCAAGCGATATCTCACGCATGGATGCATACGGTTTCCTTTTCATTACCTGCCTCCCATAATATTAAAATATAAAAAATAAGCCTCCTACGGCCTGCTATGAACCCTCAACAGAATCGCCCCCTTTCCCCCATATTGCCCTATATCCGTTGTATGCCATAAACTGTAGCAAATACTGAATACTCACCAGTAATCCTTACATACCCCGCCTCAAAAGCTGTATCGGACGTAAATCCACACTGTACATTTGCAAAATGTGCAGCAGATATTTCTAGGTATTTCAGGATTTGGTTTTTGGCAGCCGTGCTATGCTGCGTAGGGATATATGTTAAGTCAGATAAATTTGATGAATTTGATGTTGAAAGGGACAGCCTCACGCACACGTATTTAAAATTTTTATAGCTCTCATTTAATTCGTATTTCCCGCCTTCTGTGATTTGGGTGTTTTGTAAAAGCGTCTTAACCTCTGACAGCTTTTCTATCATTTTTAACAATTCAGACCTTATCAGTTCAGTTGCCTTTGCTTCATTAAGGCCTATTGTTACTGCATACGTACCGCTCCCGCTCACGTTGACATATCCGTCATCATTTTTTATAGCTGTCGGACTGTTCCCCGTGCCACCACCACTAATTTTAATAAATGTCTCTCCATCGTATCCCAAAATCCATACTGTGTTATCCGGCAAAACATAGGCATGGTCCCTGTCCGGCCTTAAAATCCCACCCAAGTCATCAACCGGCATGATCAAGTACTCCCCGTTGTATGTAGCAGGCACCACCTGGGCCTTAATACCTGTAGAACATATATCTGTTAATTTATCCATAAATATCCTCCCCCTTTAAGCTGTCCGTTTCCACATATAGCAGACTATATATGGCTGCAGATTATTGTGTGCCGACCCGGATCCAGCTGATCCGGTAGATATATTCGCAGCATTTGTGTTATGTGCAGGGACGGTATGGGTATGGGTAGCTTGGCTTGTGTCAGGATCAAACCCTCCTTCAGAATCTGAAACTGTTCCATATTCTGCATCGGCAGCGACTTTAAAAGGAAATATTTTGCTGAACACAGTATGCTTGTGCGCCCCGCTAGCTGGGATTGAAATACTATTGACAGAATGGGAATGGTTCGCAGTGTGGGTATGGGACGGGATCTGGGCCGTGGTCAATGTATGTGTTTTAGCGCCGCCAGTTTTTTGTACGGCATTAAACTCTGTCTGTGTAGTATCTATCCCGACAGGCACCCGGCCAGCTCCCCACGCCGCCCATGTCCCGCCAAAATAGTTGCTGGGGTTCGTGGAGCTCGTGCTGATAAATATGCTTCCCACCGGGTATGCTTTAAGGATAATCTCCTTCATGCTTTTACTTGCGGCCTCCCCTAATGTAGGCTTATTGGTTAGGTTGTTATAATCCTGAAGATCAGACGCATGCTTTCCATCCACTGTGTCGGCATTCCCGCCGTTTGCTGGCAATGATGCTGGCACTTTGGGGATTTCCACGCTTTTTGCCGCGCTCCCGTCATAACTGCCCGTAACCCCTCCCGTGAATGTCAATGCCTGGGGGTTCTTCAAGGTTGCCGGCTTATTGCTGAGGTCGCTGTAGCTCCCAGAGAATGCCACGGCCTTTAGGTCTGCGAACCACTTTTTTATTTTTCCGAACAAAATAGGGAGGGATTCCCCGCTTGAAATATTTTCCCTTTCCCCTGCCTGTACAAATACAGGGTTTTTAACCTCGGACAGGTCAATGATTTTCCTAACTTTATCCTCATTTATGTCAATAACCACAAGAAAAGTCCCGCTGCCGCTCACGTCAATATACCCATCAGTATTCCTTATCAATGTGGGGGCATTTCCGGCTTTTTCCCCACATCCTGCGGCCTCCGCCCCGCGGCCGCCATCCGGGTTGCATATATAGGGAGGCAGGCTCATTTCAGGCCACCCCCTCCCTTCAGTATGTCTGAAAAGCAGCTGGCGCACTCCGTTATCTCAACTCCCAAGAACCCGGTAACTGCCTTAATAAATGCACTGTTTTTCTCCAAGAACATATTTAAAAGCTCTTCATCATTGTCGCTGGCCTGCCAGGCTTCAAAGGCCGTCATCATGGCTATTCCCAGATGCTTGACGCTGCACCATTTTTCCTTATCCCCCTTTCCCCCATACATCCTGTATAGGTACAGCATGTCTGCCCTGCGCATTTCAGCCAGCCTGCACAGCTCGTCCTTCAAGAGCGAAATGCGTTCAAGCTGTCTGGCCACGGCTGCCCCATCTTCTGCGTCAATAAACCCATTCTCCAGCTCAGATACCCTTTTCTCAATCAACGTCTTTACATGCATCTCTGCGCTCCCTACCTGCACAAAGCTCCTTATGATGTCTTCTGCCATCCCATCTGTGCTATGTATGTTCTTCATACTTTCTGCCTCCTTATCCTGGCTATTTCAGCCATTCCCTTATTCCTTGACTCACGTATTCCATATTCAATTGCATTGCTTTTAGCGATATAAAAAGAAACAACACTTTGATAATCACCGGGGTGGTTATCAAGGTGCTGCCTGATGCGCTCTAACTTTTTTTCGTATTTGTTCATTCCTCACCTATTTACATGCGAATATTTTAAGTAATTTACCAAAGTAACATTAAATACCCCCTCTGCCTTAAGCTCCACTTTTTTATAGCCTGGACTGAGAACAATGCCTTTTTGCCATCCAGGCATGTAGCCAACCGCCTTTAATATATCGTAATTTTCCATGCCTGCCCCAGGAAATACCCCTTCCCCGTCTATCCATCCCCCATACTGCATTTTTAAATAATCAGTTATGTCCAAACCTTCAACCCATACTGAAAAATTATCCACGCTGCTTTGGAACAATGATATTCCTGGGTGTACCGCATGGTTGTGGGGTTCCGATGTATGCCCGTGTGGGTTAGGGGATATGTCCCCCCCCATCTATGCTTAACCCAGTTCCATTTAAAGACACGGCGCTATTGCTTGTAGTCCCCCCTCCAGATACTGGGATTGCAAAAGGCTGTACGATAATTTTAAATTCAAACCTTTCATAATATATAAGGTCTGGGCTTACCGATATATAAAAAGTCGCGGGGTGGTTGGTGTCCCCCTGCCTGGTGTACTCCATCCCGAAAATATCCACCACTTTATTCCGGCGCTGTAGCTGCTCCTGCCGTCCGTCCCTTGTCCTGTCATGCAGGCGGCCCGCAACCTGCCTGATGGCTGAATCATATGTAATCATTGGTAATCTACCTCCCGTTCAACCTGTATAAACTTTTCCAGGGATACCCTGTCATGTTCTGTACCATCCTTACTAAAAACATAGCTTATCCCAGTTATAAAAAACCAGTCATCCAGGCCAAGTATCTTCCTCATATAGTTAGAACACTCCATTTCCACATATAGGCTGCCATTATACAGGAATCTAACCTTATCCCCCACATTAACATCATACGGAAGCTGATCAACATCCAATTCTATGATGTGCCTCCTCCGGGACAGCTTTAACCGTTTAACCGCCGCATCATATGCTGTTTTTGCAGCTTTCGCACGGTCCTCTTCCGTAATCTCCTGGCTGTCTACGTTAAAAGGGGCCAGGTCATTAAAAGAAAAGGTCCCTTCAATTGCTACCCCGCCCTCCAATGCAATCCCCTCACTGTCAATGACGGCATACTCCAGGTTATTGTTAGGGGCCAGCTTTGCGAATTCTATATAATCATACCCCCTTTCATTATTTATCCCATTTTTCAAGATCACCATCGGGAAATTAGGGTCTTGTGCCCCCTTTTCCTCATACACCTCCCGAAGGCTCATGCTCGTCATGCCACTGTCGGACTTTTCCCCGTATACAGTCGCAATGTTGATGACACTTTCTGAATCATGCCTTATAACAGGTTCAGAGATAATTTGGATATTACTCCTGCCCGAAGGCCTGACAGAAAGCAAATATGGCTTTTTATCACCAAAACTCCCGATATCTAATGTCCTCCCCGCACTAAATCCCACCCGCCAAAACAGATCTTCTGTGAGCTCGCAGGTTTTTGTAAGGCCCTCGAGCTTATTCTGCCTGCTGTACACATAGTCGATGACCCTGCCCGCCGAGTCTTGGAAATAATTAATGTTCCAGTTAGGGTACCTAAAATCAAGCGTGCTGTAAATGTCATTTATTGTCCTGTTCTTTGCCGCTAAATTGGTTGATATCTGCCGGTTCTGCCATTCATATACAATATGTGAGAGCTTTACCTCGATTGTTCCGTCCCCATGGTTCTCCTGCACCGCCGTGACAGTTCCATGAAACACTTTTTTATTTATGTAAACCTTGATTTCCTCCCGGGCGGCAATATATTCCCGGTACTCTATCGGAAACACCAGCTCTGTTTCTGGCACAAACATCAGTTCATTAGACCAGCCAAGCTCATTCAGGATATAGCTGCCACGCTTAACCACCCTGCCCTTTTTATAGATTTCGTAGAAAAATTTGCTGTTTGTTTTAGCATAGGCCTCAACCTGTGGGGCAAAAGCCTGCTCAAAAATAATAATCTTATCAAAAATAAGTTCGTCCGTGCCCTTACCGCCTGTCCGTATCCCCTTTATATACACAGCTGTATCATTTTCTACTTCAAAGCTGACAGAGAATCCTGCATTTTCAATCCCCAGCACATTAGGGTACTCCTCTTTTATATCTGGACGGCTAATAGGCAGGGCCTTTATGCGCCCCAATTCCTTATCATTTTCAGCATTTATAAAGGCTATATATTGCTGAGGCTTGTCAGAGCTAAAATGCCATCCTTCTGCAACTATTTTCCCTTCTTTTATCCCCAGAACCTCAAGCGCCCCCACATTTGCCATAGTCTCATAACCGCCCTCCTTGAAGTCTAACCCATTTAGAAAGCCATGCCGCCTGAATCCGTTTCTCAAGATTCTCCACCCCTGCCCTCTCAAAGTTTTTCAGAAATGCCGCCGTGGCCCCTGCAACATCCGCCGAAGCCTTAAATGCCTCCACTGTGGCAGGCTCCACGGCCCCTATCCACTGGCCATTGTACATGCACCAGTCTATTAGCCTTGCTTGTGGTTCGGCAGTACGGTAATCCCCATTTATGCCCCCTGCCTCCATAAGGCGCTGCACATATTCCCTGCCATTATTAGTCGCATCCCCCACTAAAGGATAAGCTGAGCCATCCCACTGCACCACTCCATATGCCGGCCCCCCATCCTGGTCCCGGTCCGGGTTCAGGCCGCTTTCCACTTCTGCATTCCCACAGATTCCTGCTATGGATGCAAGGCTGTACCCTAGCACTGATAGCACGTTGGCTAAAGTAAATGCTGTCCTCTCCTCCACAGTGTTTAAGGTAGGCACATTCACGGACAGGGAATGGAAAACCGTTTCTGGCGGCTGGCCTGCCCCATTCCATGCCCTTACATAATCATCTACAGATATCCCATTGCTGCCGGCGTTGCAGTGAATGATCCTGGAATTATCCAGGAAAATCCCCGTATGCCCGTAGGCACCGCCGCTGGCCCCTTCCACCCCCCAGATAAAGACGTCTCCCCGGCTGTGGGATGTAACCCTCTGCCACCCTGCACTTCCCAGGTCATTAAACAGCGTGTCCGTGTTCCCCATCTTCCCCGCGGGGAAAAACTCCCCAGCTGCCAGGGCAAAATATACCGCTGAACTGCAGTCGTAGCTATTTGGCCCGTACCTGTTTGCCATACTGTAGCTCACATTTCCCACCCTTTGTTCATACCATCCGATGCTTGCTTCGATATTCGCCATATGCACACCCCCTGCTACGGCTTCAGCAACGTAAAGTCGATTGAAAACGTCCCGACTAATAGGGATAGGCTCTCCTGGTACACATCAAACTGGGTATTGTAGCCATCAGAATAAGAAACTAGGGACATCAAAAAAGGGTTCCCGCTCACATTGTGGGATATGCTGGTCGTAGCGTCCCAGGATGCCCGTGCTTCGGTGGGGATTACGGTCCATACATTTTTGCCCGTGGCCACGGCATTCACTATGGGGATTTGGTTTAATTTTGAGTATTTCCCTTTAAATGCCAGTGACAGGATCCAGGAATCCGGCATTTCAGAAGGCGCAGTCCCGTGGCGCATCTTCACGGATTTCAGGTTATCGTTCCTAATGTTATAGGCCCCTGCCGCCGTACTGTCTAAGTGCGTCACGCGCACAAGGTAGCTGGATGGGGTTTCTAATACCGAAACCCCCACAGTATTTGCAGTATTATAATAATTATTGAAAAAGCTGATGTCATAGTCAGACCCTGGGGTTAAAAACGTATAATTCTGGTTCGCCAAGGCATCCAGCATATCCCATATGTCTGCAATTTCTTTTTTTATATCTTCGGTAGCGGACCACAGGCTATGTATGTTCTTCCATTCCCCACAGTCAGAACAGATCAGGGCCTTATTCAGGTTATATAGGTTCTTCATTAATTTCCTGATATATTGGTCAAGCTCACATATATCATAAGTTTCGAGCATTTCTCCCAGGTTCCCCACAAGGCAGTCATTTATAGTGTTTAAATCCTCACAGTTGTTATGTGGCACCTGTAAGTCAGGGTTTAACCCCGTATCCTCCTGCAGGCTTCCACATTCCTTATCAGTAATCCCATTTAGGACAAAATTGGGGTTGTCCGCCCTCAGCTCTTCACAGGCTGTGCAATATGAAGCCATATGCCTCCTCCTTTTACTTTAAATAGTTATTCTGTCCACATATATGTATACACATACCATGCTGCAGCAGTTATGCGTTTCTACTAAAACGCTATTGTTGCCATGTCGTGCCACAAATCCAAAAGTAGAGCCTTCTGGTATTTCCAGCATGTCAGGGGCAAGGAACCTCCCGCCGCAGCATTTATCCCCAAGATAATAAATATCCCCGTTGGGGTACAGCGTCAGCATCCCGGCATATTCCCCCTGGATCCTGGCCGTGTTCCCGTTTACTGTAACTGAAGGGTCCTTTACTGCCCCTGATATGGTGATGGCAACGTTACCGGAATCCAAGATTGTGTCACTGTAGAACTTCCCCGCCACTATTTCCCTGCATGTTTCTTTTTTGCATATCTTGTGGCCCAGCATTTTGGCCTCCCCCCATATCTTTTTTCCGGCCTCGCAGTTGTAGATAATCTTATACCCACCACCGCACCTACGGCATAGCTCTTCCGGTGCCTCCCTGGACAGGCTGCACAGGGAATATTCCTCTTCGAGGAATTCACACTCTGCAATGCATGGGGGGCATTCCCTGTTCACGGCTGCGCAAGACGTGCAGCAATCCAGGCAGTCAGTAAAATCCCTGAAATCATATTCATTTATAGCCATGCAAGGGTCATAAGGCTTTAAGAAAGTTTTCCTTGGGTCGGCTTTGTGCCATACCCCCTCATACAGTTCCATGCTGATATCCATGCTGAAAGTGTGTTTTTCAAACTCATAAACTTCACTGTAATCTGATACATAGGCCCATGCCCATACAATCTGTTCTCCCTGCACCGCCCAAAGGCGCCCTGGACTTGCAATATTCAGGGAAATAAAATCACGGTAACGGCCCTTTTGCCTTGACTCCAATTTTCTGGTATCAAATTTAAGGGTCATGCTCAAAGACTGGGCCCTAGCATACTGCTGGCGGCTTTTAAAAGGGGCATAGCTCCCATTTGCGAAGCCGTACTCTATGGCCTGGGCCTTAAATCCACCGCTCAGGTCAGCTCCCTGCAGCATTTCATAATTGTCAATAACCAGGTCATTAAACTGTACATACTTTTTAACATACACCATGTCATTACCTCTTGTTTAAATACCGGCTCGCCCTCCTCATGCAGTAATCTGGGTTGCCCCCCTGGATGTTCTGCACGATCTTGGCATTGTTCTGGTAGCTAGAATTATTCACATGGTTTACCACATTGGATACAGAAGGGATGGCCATAGTATGCGGGTTAAACCGATACGCCAACGACCGGAGGGCGCCCTGCATGTCCAGGCTGTTCACGCGCTGCATAAAGTCACGGCCAAAAGTGCCCACTGCCTTCCGGCTCTGGACAAACTCGCCTGGCGTCAGCATGGCAGGTACGGTATCCGTCCCCTTAGGCCGCGCATACCCTCCCTTTGCATAATACCCCGGCACTTCACCGCCAGATGCAAAGCCATAGCGGCTGCTGCCCGTAGACGGAAGGGACAGGGAATTGGCCATGGACTGCATCTGCGAGACCTGCAGCGCCATATCGCTTTTCATGTTCCCTATGGCAATGTTAAAGCCATTCCTCAGGCTGTCCCCCAGCCGCATCCCTAAATCACCAAAATTTACTACATACTCCGTTATTGCGGCAAGCTGGCCGGACACCTTGTCTGCCATGCCCGCCACGGCGGCTCCGAAGGACTTATTCATGGCCTCCCCGTATGCCTTCCCGGCCTTGGAAAACCCATTTACTTTTTCCTCGTTATTAAGGTCTGTGACTGCCCCATCTATTTCCGCGGCCATTGATCCCCGGGGGTCTGCCCCATCAAAGCCAGCATAAATCCCGTTGCCATAGTCTGTCCCGGTTTCTGTAAACCTGTCTGCAAGGCCATTCAGGTCATCAATAAGCGTTTCAAAGCTCTCAACGAGCTTTTCCGCAGCCTCCAGGTTCACATCGCTTGATATGGCGTTGATGTTCCCCACGGCTTCATCCACGCCAGATATGGCCGTGCGGATTTTTTCCATGTCCATTTCCAGGCCCCCCAGGCTCTTTACTTTTTGGGCAATGCCATAAAATGTGTCAATTTTTTCCTTTACAGTCTCCATGTTTATGGTTTCCACAAAGCCTGTGTCCCCAATCTTCTTTATGGCGTCCTGGATGTGGGCAATCTTTTTTGACGCTGTTTCTGGATCAAAAGTAACCCCCTGTGCAATCGTATTGAGCTTATACCCAATGCCAAGTATGTCCTGCACTGCATCGTAGGCCGTCCCTAAGGAAGAGGCATTGATTGAAAACATGATCCCTCCCGTATCTGAAATCTGGGTTACGGTGTCCCGGATGTCCCGGATGTTCCCCATAGCTTTATCTTTGTCAAAGCTGATGTCGTCTAATGACTCCAACGTTCCCCCGATATTTTTTATGCTGGCGGCATATGCTTCCAGGGCCTTGATATTGTCTGCACTTACAAAGCTTTTAAACAGCTCCTTCAGGCCTGTCCCGTCAAACTCTTTCAGCACCTCCTCTATCCCGTTGATTTTACCCTGTATCCCATCGGGTATTTCTATCGCAGCCAACTCTTCTAACTTGCCCGCCAAAGATACCATGTTATCTACGCCTGCAGATACGGCAGATATATTCCATGCTGAAACTGTATTTTCAAAAAAGTTGAATGCATCCCCTAAGTTAGATGCCGTGATGTGCTCAATAACTTCTGCAACCGTATTGATCTTTCCCTCAACCTTCGAGAAATCATCAGGAACTTTCTCTTCCAGCTCCCCGATGGCCTCTGAGACCCCCATCAGTTCCGCTGCCAGCGCAGCCACCGTAGCTAATCCGGCCCCTTCTATTAAGGCGCCTATCCCAGTGGCCATCAGGGCCCCGACCGCAAAGACAATCGCTTCCATGCCGCCTATGGCAATAGCCATGTTCGCCATTTTGTCAGCAAACTTAGCGATATCCCCAGGGACTTTGCCGTTAATCTGTTTTACGGCTTCAGCAGCAGCCATCAGGTCTACTGAAATAAGGGCGACCGCGGCCAATCCGGCCACGGCAGCTACCATGTTCATGGATGCCAGCACGCCCCCAGCCGCTACAAGCGCCCCCATGCCGCCGATAGCAATGGCCACATTGGCCATCTTCTCTGCAAAACCTCCTATGTCTGAGGGTACCTTGTCACTAATCTGCCTGACTGCCTCCGCCGCGAGGATCAGCTCCCCTTCTATAAACGCAATAGAGGCAATCCCGGCCACGGCTGCCACTGGGTCTTTTTCTGCCAGCTTCCCTGCAGCTACTATAAACGCCCCCATGCCGCCTATGGCAATGGCCATGTTCGCCAGCTTCGGGGCCAATTCCCCTGTGTCTGAGGGTACCTTGTCGCTTATCTCCTTCAAAGCCTGTGCCGCTGCTGACACTGCCTTAACCACGCCGTAGACCAACGCTACGTTTTTTACCTGGTTCAGCATCTTCCCAGCGTCAAAGTTAAACTGGAACCCGCCTCCATCCTCCCCTTCGTTTTTCTTTCCGAACAGGGACGGCAGCTTAAAATCAGAGACTTTCCCAAATATCTTGAGCGCCTTCCCAAGCACCTTAACCGCGACAGCCGTTTTCAGGAAAAGGGCCGGGAGCTTCCCTAACCCTTTTTCCAGGCTCCCATCCCCCAGCCAGGTTATCATGCCTTTAATAAACCCGGCCACCGGGGAAAAGAAACTGACGGCATCCTTTGCCCCTTTTGCTCCTTCGGAGAACCCTGCACTAAATTCCTTCCAGTTAAAGTCCATAAGTTTACGGATATAAGGTTCCAGTCCATCTACACGCTGCTCAAAGTAACCGAATATATCCTTAATAGTTGATTTCATATCCGTAATATTCTGGTACAGGTTATTTCCCGTCATTCTCTGGGACATCTCGTCAAATTTCGTGATAATCCCGGCAACCCCTTTTCCTACAGCTGTCCGTAAGTTAGTGAATGAAGTGGCAATCCCCTCACTGTTTGTGCTGGCTAATCTGGCAAGTTCGCCTGTCCCTGTGCCAAGCTCTATAAACTTATCGTTTAACTGGCCAAAAGTGATGTTCCCATCCTGCATAGCCGCATACAGGTCATTCATCGCTCCATCCCCCTACTAGCTTCTCCTGTGCTAGCTCCACTCGCTAAAAAGGCATTGTTAAGTCCAAGAGTCGCTTGTGTAGCCTTGTCTATGTTCCCTGCCACAGACACCATCCTCTGATTCGTGGACACGATATCATCTAATTTTGTTGGAAGTCCCTCTATCCCCTCTGACAAATCAGCAATTGATTTCTGGGATTGCTCTGCGCTATGCCCTAGTGCCTGCATGACTTTAGGGTATTTATTCATTGTATCGACCCTGGAAATAGCGCTTCCCACGGATCCTGTAATTTCATTAATTGCCTTATTCACAATGTTCACTGCTGCCCCCAGGCCTATCCACTGGCTTATCTGAGACTTTAAAGGGTTAAGAACCCCAAACATTTTATTACTGAGCTTGTCTAGCTGCCTGCCGACATCTCCAATATTTGACGATATATTTACTTTTGCTTTCGTGGCATTGATATATGCCAGGCTGGTTTTTAGCCGCCCAAGGGATTTAGTTGTTTCGTAAGCATCATCTAAATCAATCTGTAGCCGGGTCTTTTTATGGTCCAGCTGCTCAAGCCTCCGATTTATTTTATTTAGCTGTGTGTCTGCGCCTTTAAGCTCCTGTGCTTCTACCTGTAATTTCGCTTTTTTTGAGCGGAGCTTTCCTATTTCATAATTTATTTCCTGAACCTTCTTTTTTGCTTTATCTGCCTGAAGGTCAGAAATCCTTAATTCAGCTCTGTTTGCCTGCAATTTTTTAATATCGATATCAATATCGGATATTTCTTTCTTAACCTCTTTCAGCCTATCAGACCTGACCTGCAGGTTCAGGTCAATTTTTAATTTCTGTAAACTTTTTAATTCAGAATCAACATCTGCCAGCTCACTTTTTATCTGTCTTATATTGCTCCTGATATTTATGGATATCCTTTCAATCGCCATCCGCAGTCATCCCTTCCTCTTCCTCCAAGTCCTCCGGCGCGTAAAAGCGCACGTGGTATTCGTCCGGTTTCCCTATCTTGCTTTTCTCTTTCTGGCTAAGCCCCTTCCATTGTAAGAAGTTCTGGTAGCTCTCCTCATTTGTGTAAAACCCGTAGGCTACCAGCAGCTCCGCGGGGCACCATGTATCCAGAATTTCATTTGGCCGTTTATGCAGCACCTTTGCTACGTAATGGGACATATAAGCATAGATGTTAAGTTTCGCAAAATAGGTATCCGCCTCTTCTTTTACCGTTGTCCCATTCTTACATGCCCTGCGGTAGGCTACCCGAAAAAAACATCTGCCTCATTGAATATCTCAGGGTGGGCATCCATGATGCCAACCACTGCATGGATGACGGACATTGGCAGCATATATTCCCCCATCCGGTCGTTTATCCCTAAGAATGTTGCAACCAGGTTGTACATGGCAAGGTGAAGCTCCTCTTTCGCATGGGCAAACATAGAAAAAAGCTCCTCTTTCCCCATTTCCTCCACGCTGCCGTCATCTTTGAGCTTTCTGAAGAATGGGAGCAGCTTAAAGATCGCGTCCACAATTTTCAGGTCATTCCTTGGCGTGACTGAAATGTCCTTGTACTTTACTGTAAACACATAGAAATCCCCCACCTGCTGGGCACCTTTTGGTATATCATTCCCAAGCATTTCCTTTGGGATGCGGAACTTAATTTCGTAATCATTCCTCTTTACCTCTGTCTTATTTGCATCGCCTATCACGGAAATTTTTTTGCCATCCACGACGGGGAAAGGGGTTGTATCTTTCTCCATGGCTTTTAGCTTTTCGCTTATCTCCAAAAATTCCCCTGCCGTTAATCCTCTTTCTTCCATATTTGCCCTCCTTAATATTTGTATTAAAAAAGCACCTCCCATTACTGGGGGTGCCTCTTTACCGTTATTATGTTCTAATATACTTTCTGTATTAACTTAGGCTTTAAGCATAATAGTGAATTAAAATCAGATAATATGACATGCACTATCCCTTCCGCGGCGTTCCTGCGTTCCTTGTATGCATCCTCGCTTAAGTATTTCTTACAGTTATCAAGAAGTACGTCCATGCATGTCAGGTCATCCTTTATTTTCTGGATTGCCTTGAGCACTTCCGGGTTCTCAGGGACATCCACAACTGTCATCATATTTGGCCTGCCCTGCTTCCCTGCCACCGTCACGGGGACTTTCCTTTCTTCCTTTGCCCGGAAATAGAAGTCTACCAGATAGTCATATACTTCCCATGCCTTGTCAGTGTTCAGGCTTTTTGCATGGAGCAAAGCTCCCTTTTCTGTCCAGAGGTAGAGGGATTTAGTATATTTAAGGGACATTTGATTTTCACATGTCGTTTTCAATCTCCTTAGTTCTTCTCCCTTCACCTCTATGTAATGTTTCCCAAGTATGTATCGGTTCTTGTTATAATTGAAGTTGTAAATAATTTTATCTTTTGAAGCGCCATACGCTTCTGCTATTTGTTTTGTTGTTAGAACTCTCATACTTTTAATTTCTATTGTTGCTGGTAACTGCATTTTGATTTCCTCACTTTCAAATTTTAATTCTTGAAAGAAGTATCATCATCTGATATGATAGGTTTTATCAGGAGGATACTTCTGATGTCAAACAAGAGTAAGCGTCTACCGTCAAGTTGATCGCTTGCTCTTATTTTTTAATTCTTCACTGATTTTTTCATCCAGCCACTGCTTTTTTGTCTTTTTTTGTTCAGATAGAATCTTGTCAAATTTTTCCATCTTGCCTCTTTCTATCTCAACATTAAACGCCTTTGTTTTTCTTCTACGCTCTTTGAAATAATCAGCTCTGCTTTTTTCTGCTATTATTCTCACCTCCTTGTTACACGATACATTATATACTGTTTCACGCAACAAGTCAAGAAGTAATTTGAAATTACGCCGCAATCTGCAACATGGTATTATTCTGCTGTATGAACTCCTTTATCTGGTCATATCCCCAACCACAGTCTACAAGTCCGCTGACAAGACACTCCATAGACTGAATAGCTTTTAACTCCTCTGCCGACAGATAATCACGCAGATTGTCCTTTTTACTGATTCCTATTTCTTCGCGCAACTGCTTTGCATTTTTTCCAAACAGCACCTTATAAATGCAATTTGTATATGTAGAATAGGCATGACCGTGCATGCGCTCATTTTCAGCAGACTGTTGCAACGCCTTTGTGAGTGACTGCCTGACTGCAATTCCTTTTTCCCTTTCAATGAGTTTGCCCTGCAAAGCCTTTTCCATCGCATTAAACTGCTTGATGTAGGCTAATTTGAACTGCATAGCCTTTTCTCCCGTGTATCCCATTACTAACAATGTAAATCCGTCTCTCGTCATAAGATACATAGGGTTCATTTTTCCATTAGATGCTTTATAGGAATCCAGATGGAATAGAGCGGAAAATTCCGCTGTACTTATAGCAGTTTCTATGTTTCTTATAGATTCCATTACATCTCTGTGATTTTTCTTAAATGTCTCCGCCACATCCAAGCTACTTACTACCGTTACCTCGGTTTTGCTGATTCTTCTAATCTCTACTAACATAATTTCAATCCTTTCTGTTGAATTTTAAGTATCAAAATAAGGCATGGCATTTCGCCACACCTTACAGTAATCTGGGGGGAGGTCAGGAGCATACCCTGACAGGACTTATCCCCAGTGCTCAACTAGCATCATCGTCACTTCCTTTATCAACATAAAAAGAGAGCCATTCAGGCTCCCTTACACTACTTTCAAATATTTATTTAGCTACCCCCAATTTTACCATCAAGGCTTCCTGCAGGACTTTAGAGACGTTAATATGTGCTTTTTCTGCCTCTAAATTCAGCCAGTTCGGAAGCGTTACATTCCTTCTCACTGTTTTATTATCCATCATCCTCCGGTAAGCCGTCAGGTCCACATCAACCAAAGAGATAATACCTTTCCCCTCTCCAGCAAAAGTCCCTTTCTCCGCATCAATGTCTGCCAGGCTAGATGCTGCAGCAAGCGGCTCATTCCTATCCTCCGATGCGATACAGTCAACCCCAATAGCATCCCTTGCCATCATAATAGCATCTGCCATTGTGCCTTTTTCCTTCCCCTCCTCATTCGCTTCGGTCAGTATGCCCAAATCTGGTACCTCGACAAGTATATTAGTATCAACTTCCGTAAATATAACAGGATATGTCACTTTCATTGTTTTACCTCCATTTTTATATAAATTAAGGGCAGGGGATTCTTACAATCCCCACTTCCTCAATATTGCACGTGCCAGCTTTTCATTGACTTCCCTATGCCTTGGTATCTTCTCCTCTTCCGTGCCACGCCTATATATGTCATGGTTGCCACCGTGCCGGTAAAGTTCAAACCCTGCATTCTGAAGTCTCTTTATCAGTTCCCTTTGCTTCATTAGTGTTCCTCCTTATGATATAATTATACACACTAATTACACATTTGTCAACTTGTTATACACATTTTTTACACATAAAAATAGAGTCATGCATCTTCCAAATAGTCAAATTACTATTGAATTATTTTGTTTCCTGCCGTATAATACAACTAGAAAGAACAACCGCCACATAGGTGGTTGACCTTAGTATCAGTTAAGTAACTGCCCGGTTCGGTCAAAAACAGGGGCAGTTATTTTTTATGCTTGTCTATATAGGCAAGCAATGCGAGTAGGAATGAGCCGCCCAAAAACAATAGGCTTAAAACTTCATATGTATCCATCCGCATCACCTCCCCTCTTTCATAAGAGTTGGAGGCCAACGCACCCTGTTTACGGTTGTCCTGCTCCTATATTACCACCTCATGGCAATCCTATCAATCAAGAATCCTGTTCTTCTCAAAGAAATTCCCGTTCCCGTCCCTCTGGATGGATAAGGTAAATTCAAAGGTTGTCTCCTCGTTGTTGATGGTCTGCGGGAATGACGTAATAAGCACATTGTTGTAAACGTAAACATATTCTACGCCATCTTTGTGCGTTTCCTTAAAACTCATCCTAACCCTCGTCTCCCCTAACCTGTCATCACTTGCCACAAGCTGCTCAATGCTTGCCTTCTGTGGGTACGACACAGCTATGTTTAAACCAACCATTGCCTCATTCAGCAGGATTTTACCTGCGTCATCCGGGACTGTCGTGCGCCCATCAAGAATTATAAACTGGCGTTCTCCAAGCGCTACAGGAATTGGGGTATTTACCCGGGATAAGGCTGAATCGGTCACATTGCACTTGCCGGATATGGCTGCTGTCGTAAACCCGCACTCATCCATCTGCATGTCAGTGAGCTGTACATATCCATATTTCACATTATTTACTGTAACAGGAAGCACTTCCTTCTCAATGCTTTTTATAACCCATCCATCTGTTTTATCCCCTTTCCCAAGCAGGGGGTTTAGCTTCCAGTAGTTGGGCGTAACGCTCCGGGCTGTAATCGTCCGCTCTATTGAAATGCTCGTGGGGTCATATTCAGCTGCCCAGCAGGACGCATCCACCGGATCCACTGTCAGATCCCCTGCAATCTCATCCAAACACCCAACCTTCACGACATCATTTACTTCAAAATCTTCAAGAGAACTGTAAAAATATAAGGAAGATACCCCTGCATTCGGAGCTAAGGAATCGTCTTTGTTTTTAACACTGATCCCTACAACTGCACCATTTACGCTTGCGGCCCATCCGGTTCCCTCCTGGGTCTTAGGGGCCGTGGAGAAATCTAGCATAAATGGGAAGAATCCCTCTCCTGCCACCGTAACTTCCTGCCCATATACATCAGCATTCTTCTGGTTTCTGTCAGAGATATCTGATACTTTGGCCGTTACTTCGTAACTTCCTGCCCCCATAAAATATAAGTAATACGTACACACTCCCGCAAAGAAGTCTGTTGCATCATATGGTACGGCAAATGTGGCCCCAACTGCCGCACCCGCCGTGCCTGACATCATTAAGGATCCTGAGTTCCGGCACCCCTCTGCCAGACAGTTAAACATATCCTCTGGTACCCTATATGCATTGTAAGCAGCTAATGTGCCAGTGGTTCCTAAGTAATTCTTAGTGTTCACCTTCATACATTTATCTGTATCAGTAAGCACAGAAAAATCAACTTCCATTAGTTTGTTTATTTTTTCTACCCTCAGGATATACTAAAAATCGGTGCAGGTGGAATCAATCAGATATGGCGAGATGCAAAGGTGCGTGCGGCAGGTATAAAGAGGGCACAGACCCTGATAGAAGCCGCACAGAACAGTGTAGGGCTGGAAGCAGGTGAAGCCGCAAGGCTCGAAATCTGGGTTCTGGTAAATGACTACATCCTGAAAGCGGAACAGCTAAAAAGGCTTGATGAATATCTGGAAGAAAAAGTGAAAGAAGTACCAAATGTGGAGAAACTGCTCGCCATAAAAGGAGTAGGAATGAGTACTGTGATTGGCTTTATTGCAGAGGTGGGTGATATCGGACGTTTCACCGACCCTAAGCAGATACAGAAACTTGCCGGACTGGAGATAGTCAAGAAAAGCTCTGGTAAAAAGAAAGGCCAGCCAAGAATCAGTAAGAGGGGCAGAAGAAAACTGCGTAGGACGATGTACGAATCGGCAAGAGCCCTGATGAACTGGAATCCGGCATTTCAGGATGTGTTCCTTTATTATCGAAACAGGACACGGAACCCACTAGGAGGAATGCAAGCGAAGATAGCAGTTGCATGCAAAGCAATCCGAATATTCTACGTAGTATTACAAACAGGCTGTGACTTTGATGAGGAGAAGTTCCGAAAGGACATCATCAGGCCAGAAGCAGCCTGATCACAAAAGCACATACTGTAGCAGATAACGTCCGCTAAGATATTCAATTGGTGCTGGATTACAGGAGTGCTCTCTAGCAAAGACAAAGCAGAGCGAAGCCGCTAAGACATAGTTTATAGGGTATGACCCTGGTAAGGAGCAGAGGCGGCATCCCACTATGGGCAGGCTGGACGAAGGAATTTAGGACCCATCATAAAAGATGAAGGATCCTGTTAGACATGAGAGGTTAGCAGCCATAGGGAAGAATGGGACACAGATTCGCCTTCATAAAAGGATGACGTTTTATTTCGTGTACCTTTCTGACTGGAAAACAAAGTGCATTGTAGCTGAAATGACACAGTTTTCGCCCATTAAAAGATGCTTTGGAGTTGTTGTAACTTTATAAACCATTGCACAGATGGCTAAAATACAGACTTATTTGTGCAAAATAAATAAGAAAGTATAGAGAGGTATGCTATGTTTCTGAAATTCAAAATATTTTGTACTTGCCATTGCGAATACACAGTATCCGAAAATTTATGTACAGATAAAATTGTTTGCCCTAACTGCGGTATGGAATATCCCCACTCTGCCAAGTTGATTTCGATACTCGATACTGCAAAAGACATTCCAGACGGAAACCGTTTTAATAAGGAAATACAAACAACGGTTATTTCTGAACAGGAGTATATGAGCAACTGTCAATAACAATTTCCATATACTCCAAGAATCCTTTGGCTTCGGAAACGGACAGGCCATGCTCTGCTATTAAATTTTTTACGGCATACGCAAGTTCGTCTGTTTTCTGTCCGTTTCTGTGCCTGTGGATATAAAATGCTGTTCCGTCAATATCCTGCAACATCTTATCTTTTACTGCTTTTTCAATAAGCTCTTCCATGTTATATGTCACCTTCCTTCTTCATTTGCTTCCTTTCTCCTTATGATATTCAGGACTTAAAACGTTTTATCAATACTGTAGTTGCATTTATCGAATATTAGCTTAACTACTCTGAGGCTTTCGAGTTTCTTTCCAATCCTCGATAATTCTACTAAGCCTTTTTGACTCCCAAATAGAAAGTTCTGAAAGATATTGAGGGTCTGGATCCATCTCTGCAAGAAAATTGCCGTCCAGATCCCAGTATTGTGTAACTTCACGTACGGGGTCTTTTCCTACTCCCATTCCCTTATCTGCTTTAGTTTCAATCACTTGGATAACTCGTGCTTTATTCGTGCCATTTGATCTTGCCATTTAATCACCTCCCTCCCTTCCCTTTTCCCCATATGTTTATCCCTGTCCGCTATCCTCCTGTGGTATAATCCCCTTACAGGCACTGCCATGCCGAGTATGAAAGAAAGGAAATGATTTTATGACGGATAACGAAAAGCGCGCCCACGATTTAGCTTGTGCTGTAATAGCAAATAATGAGTTATTGCAAAACTACATGGGGAAAATTATCAGACCATCTAAATTGTCAGCAACCCAAATTTACTATCACATCTACAAAATATTTTTAAAAGATATGGATGGGCGCTGTCCACGGGAGGGTTAGATTTTCATTATTGAAAACTGCTCCTTTGAGCAAATTTCAAAATTCACTTCATATTTGCCATTGAGAGCTTCTATGTCGCATAGGAGCTCTTTTGCCTGCCCTATGGTCTCTAAACACGCACTGACCATTATTGTATTTTTGTTCTCTTCCATGTTGCACACCTCCCTTCTTCATTTTTTTCCCTTTTCCATTTTGCACCTTACTTGAGCTGTAAGTCCTACCAAAAATTTATTGATAAAATACTGCTGGCCTTTTCCAGTTACTTTCGTGGTCTTGTTAATTCTTACTGAACCATCTGGATTATTGACAGTTGACTCCTTCACTTCAAAAAGCTTCATCTCCATAGACTTCTGTGTGGGCATATTATAATCAGACCCTTGCCGCTTTATCAGATACCCATTTTCTCGCATCCACGAAAATAATCTTTTCTGTCCTGTCTCAATTCCATTCTGTTTGAGAAGCTTCGCTAAATCCCCAATAAGGATAGCTGTGTGACTTGTAGTTACAGCATCAGCAAATATTTCTTTTGGTTTCATTCGCCTATTTTCTGAAATAAGATATTCGTTTTCCGTCTTGAATCTTTCCAATGACTTGTTTGCAAACTGCAATGCCCTTTCCATGATTCTTTCCGGCGTGTTCCATGCTTTCTCAAGGTCAATAAAATACTGGCGGCACTCCCTTCCTTTTTCAGTTCTTTGTAACATGCATATCTGCTTTGCCATATCCACGGAAATATCCGCATCTTTCGATGGTCTTCCACCCTTAGAAGAAGTTTCGCTCAATTTTGAGCAAAAGTCTTTTCCTTCCTCAAATCCATATTCACACATCCTCGGAAACCAGTCCTTGAATGCTGTTCCAATATTCAGTTGTTCATGTAAATCTCTTGCCGATACTGTCGGATGTTCCGTATCGTAGTTAATTTTAATTAGTTCAGTCATTATTTCTCCTTATCTTTTCCGTTTTGCACCTTACCTGAGCCGTAAACTCTTATCTATCACTTAAAGTGGATTCATTAGGCAAAAAAATATAATTTGCCGGAATCTTATATAGTTGTGAAAGTGTCTGTAGTGTCGCAAAATTAGGAATCACTTTACCCTTTTCCCAATTTACAATTGTCTGTTTTGATACATGCATTTCACGAGCTACATCCTCCTGAGTCATCTTAGTATTAACTCGAGCTGCAGCTAGGCTAATTTGTAACTTTTCCAACTATTTTGCACCCCTTCCTATTTACATTTTCTTTTATTCCTGCTATGATTTACTTATCACAAGGGCGGTTCAGCAGGAATGTTGAGGAATACCGCCCATGTGGTGTCCTTATTTAATTATTTTTCAAGAAGTGATTGGAGAAATTCAATCGCTTTTTCTTTGTCCTCGTTCTTGAGGATTTCAAGTAACATCCTTAGCATGTCCTTCCATTGATTATCTGTCATTCCATTTTGCTCCATTTCTTAACTCCTTTCCTGCCATCTCCTTGCTACGACTATAGTATATCATCACTTTAAGTGTGTATCAATACTTAAAGTGAAATATTTTTGCTTTTTCCATTGAAATTTCATCACCTTTAGTATATACTATAACCACAAACATAAAAAGGGGTGATCCGAATGTCAGAACGTGAATTTAATAAAATATTTTCTGAACGTCTACGTTATTACCTAAATAAATATGAAATGACACAATTGGAGCTTTCGAAACGTCTCGGTGTAGGAACTACATCTGTATATAATTGGTGCAATGGCATAAAAACACCAAGAATGGACAAAGTGGATGCCATGTGTGAAATTTTTAATTGTAAGCGTTCTGATTTAATGGAAGAAAAAAGGAACTATTATGAAAATGAAGAAACTGCTCAAGTAGCTCAGGAGATTTTTGAAAATAAAGAACTTCGTGCATTATTTGATGTACAAAAGAATATGGAGCCAGATGATCTAAGAGCGTTGCATAATATGGCTCTAGCACTCAAAAGAAAGGAGCGTGGTGAAATACAATGATTCTGGATATTAACTGTCAAATTATTGATTTTCCCAACTCTGGAAACGAGATGGTCATCCCAAATGAGGATGGCAGCTATACCATTTTAATTAATGCGAAGCTGTCCAGAGCAGCTCGAATCAAGGCATATAAACATGCATTAAGACATATTGAAGCTGATGACTTTTCAAAAGATTCCGTTCAAGAAATTGAATCTATTGCACATGAGATAATTTAACTTCGGTACTGCGCGGTGTTTTCTTAATATAGAATACAAAGGAGAAAGAGAGAATAGGGAATGAGCAAAAAAATTGAGGTGAAAAATATGCGTGAAGCGGATTTTAATGCGCTATTTGCCAAGAACTTAAACAAATACTTAGCCATATCGAACAAATCACAAAAAGAAGTTGCAGATGCCATTGGTGTATCTCCACAGACATTTAACACATGGTGTCAAGCCATTGCGCTCCCTAGAATGGGAAAAGTTCAAAAACTTGCAGATTATTTTCACATTGGAAAATCCGATCTTATAGACGAGCCAAACAACACCAACACCCTTCCCCGGCGCAAAGGCATAATCATCAACGTCTACGGGCGTGTGGCTGCTGGCATTCCTTTAGAGATGGTCGAGGATATTATAGATACGGAAGAAATAACGGAGGAAATGGCAAAAAGCGGGGAGTTTTTCGGATTGCGGATACACGGGGACAGCATGGAACCCCGCATGAAAGACGGTGATACTGTAATTGTCCGCAAGCAGGATGATGCCGATACCGGGGATACAGTAATTGCCACAGTAAACGGCACGGACGCCACCTGCAAACGGCTGAAAAAATACAGGGATGGGATAGAACTGATTGCAACCAACCCAAGCTACCAGCCTATGTTTTACAGCAATGAGGAAATTGAGTCTAAGCCTGTCCAAATCATAGGACGGGTGGTTGAACTCAGGGCAAAATTTTAGGTATAACCGCTTCGGCGATTATATAAAAGTGGTGTTTAACCGAAAAAAAAGCATAGAAATACATTGTTTTTCCACAATTATAGTTGCTTTTCCCTAAATAATTGAATATAATGAGGGTACAATAAGATTGTCGCTTGAGAGCAGAGCGACATTAAAATAAAGACGGCTCAATGGATGATTCTCCTTGTAGAGCGCAAGGAGCTTAATCAAAAGAACGCTCAATGGATTTATGCCCTCTGCTTATCGCAGGGGGCATTTTTACAGGAGAAAGAGGATGACGCTTAAAATACTCTCTAAAGAATTTTATGATACATACGCAGGATGTAAGGAGATCCTGAAAAAGAAAAACAGGCCTTATGCCTGTATTACAATAACGGTTGACGGACTTCTTTTTGCAATTCCTTTCCGGCATCATATAAAGCATAAGCATTCATTTCTTACAGTGGATGACGCAGGACTTGACTACACAAAGGCTGTTATAATCATAGATGAAAATTTCTTATCCGATGATAAGCCTACTATTGAAAGCAAGGAATTTTCGATAATTAAAAAGCATGAATACAAAATCATATATGGTTTTAAACAATACGTCAATCAGTACAAAAGGGCATTAAGGCATAAAGACAACCCCAGGAGCGCAAATATACTGAAATACAGTGCATTGCAATATTTTGAAGATTATTTATAGGTATAACCGCTTCGGCGTTTATATAAAAGTGGTGTTTAGGTACAGAAGAGAAAGAGAGGGAAGACTTTGAAGGACAATTTAATAAAAGTTTCTAATTTCAACAGAGACATTAACAGACATCTTCCTTTTCACTTGGAATACAATTGCATATATCAATCAACAGGTTTAGTCAAGCACATATTGAAGAGACATCCTGAATGCATAGAATACATACAGTATTTGAACTACATCATTTCTCACCCGGATTATATCGGAATAAATCCCAACGAGAAAGGTCGTAGCTTCGAGCTTGTAAAAACATTTGATAAAAATATTCAGATTGGAATAAAACTTGATATAAAGGAAAATTATTTATATGTTGCTACTCTTCATTCGATTACCGACAGCAAATTAAAACACGGACTCAAGAATGGAAGGCTAAAAAAATTTGACAAATAGAATATTTTCTTATATAATGGGAATACATTAAATTGAATTACAAAGGTCGGAAAGGCTCCCGACACACTCGAGAGAGTACCTGAGATGATGGATACGCCGCCCATCTTGTAATTCAATTAATCGTTTAAGGTGTTCCCCTGATGGGAGCACCTTTTGTATTTTAAAAACCGTCCCAGTGCGCCAACACAGGGACGGAAAGTTCACCCCGGAGGATGATGCATATGACCATGAATATTGTATCATCTTCGGGGCAGCCACGCAAGCGGAACGCACGTTCACAGCTGGCTGTTATTTTTATGCCCTAAAGTAAAAGGAGATGATTTTATGGCAAGGAGAAAAAAGTACCCTAAGCTCCCTAACGGTTTCGGGCAGGTCAGGTACCTCGGGAAGGGACGCAGGAACCCTTACGGCGTTTATCCCCCCGCGTCCGAAGAGTATGACACAGGCGCGAAAAAAACGCCTGCTGCCCTATGCTACGTATCTGACAGGATGGTAGGGCTCGCAGTGCTTACATCATACCATGCCGGGACTTACAGGCCGGGGGATGAATTAACCATTGAAAGGCATATGAGAGGAAACCCAGCAGGCATCCCGCAATTATTTGGAAGCCTGATTGCTGACTACAACAAGGCCGTGCTGGCCGCTGAGGACGGGAATGTGCCCACTTTTGCAGAGGTTTTTACTAAATATTACCTTGACAAGTTCGGGAACGAATACGGGCATTCTGGAAAGCGCACAGCCATGGAACGCAGCATGTCCGCAGCTTACAAAAACAGCAAGGCGCTTCACCCGCGCGCATATGCTAAATTAAAAACAAAAGATTTCCAGGAGGTAATTGACGATGTGTCTGAAAGGCTTTCGCATTCTTCCGCAGAACTCGTAAAAAGCCTTTTCAACCAAATGGACCGCTATGCCATGGCGAATGATATCTGTGAGAAAGGGTATGCGCAGTTTACTAAGATTAAGATTGCGGACGATGACGAGCATGGAGTCCCATTTTCAGATAAGGAACTCCTCACCCTGTGGGAAAACAAATCTGATGAAACCGTTGAAATGCTGCTGCTCATGTGCTATTCAGGCTTTAGGATCTCCGAATATGTGAGCCTGGAAGTAAGTTTAGAAAAGAAATATTTTCAGGGCGGCTTAAAGACGGCTGCCGGGAAAAACCGGATTGTGCCGATACACAGCCTGATCCTCCCTTTCGTAAGGCGCAGGATAAAAAAATACAATGCGCTGCTGCCATGTTCCCCTGGGGCATTCAGGCCCGGCATGTATGACACCTTATCCAGGCTGGGGATGGGGAAGCACACGCCCCACGATTGCCGGCATACTTTTTCGATGCTGTGCGAAAAATATGGGGTCAACGAAAACGACAGGAAACGCATGCTCGGACATTCGTTTGGGAATGACATTACTAACGGGATATACGGGCACAGGACGGTAGAAGATTTAAGGGGGCAGATTGAAAAAATAAAAGCAGGATTGTTGTAAACGTGTTGTAAACCGTTTATATTTTTCTATATTAAAACGTGCCATAACACCCCTCTTTATACCTCCTAAGAATGGCGTGGTTGACACGTTTTTTATAGTTTTTTCTTTAATCACTAGGGGTAGTTCACTAATTAAATTTTTTAAATTATTTTTAATCTTCTTATAAAATCTGGGGCCAGTATATTTCCAGGATGGATATCATATAGGAAGCTCTCCTGCGCTGGATTCATCCCAGAATTCTTCCAGTTGGCCCCTCAGTGTCTCCAGCTGGCAGACCTTGTATCCACTCCATTCCCTGGGAAAAATCTCCTGGTACTGCCTGCCCATAAAACGTTCATCCAGGAGTACAATAATCCCTCTGTCATACTCTGTCCTGATGACCCGCCCCGCAGACTGCAGCACTTTGTTCATCCCCGGATAGAGATAGGCATAGTCAAATCCCTTCATCCCTCTGCTGTCAAAGTACTGTTTCACTATCTCCCGGTCATTACAGACTTGTGGAAGTCCGGTGCCCGCAATCACGGCTCCGATCAGCCGGTCCTTTGCCAAGTCAATGCCCTCTGAAAAAACGCCTCCCATGACACAGAACCCTACCAGGCTGTTTTGGCGCTCCTCCTCAAAATTCTCCAGAAATATCTCCCTGGCTTCCTCATTCATATACTGGGACTGGACTATACATTCTATGTCCCCTACATCCCCGGCAGCCTTCTGAAAATATTCATATACATCCTCCATAAGACGGTAGGAGGGAAAGAAAACCATGTAGTTCCCTTTCCTGGCTTCCACAACTAAAAGAATATATCTGGAAAACTTTTCATACATGGTGCGCCCCCGCCTGGTATACTTAGTACTGACATCATTTCCCAACAAAAGCAGCCGGTTTTGGGCCGGAAATGAAGATTTCGCATATACGGCATAATCATCGTCCTGTGCACTGAGCAGATTTTTATAATAGTGGATAGGCAGCAGCGTGGCAGAAAAAAATATGGTGCTGTTCCCCTGATCTAAGTAAGACTTTAAGTTCACCGACGGATTCACGCAGAGAAGCCGCACTTTAAACCTCCCATCTCCCTCCAGCTCTGTATAAACCATATAATTTTCGTCCAGAATATCGTGGATATTCAAAAAATCCCGCACCTCAAAATAAAACCCAAGCACTGCCTCCCTCTTCTCCTCATCCTGCACTTCCTCCAAATATTCTTCGGTTTTTGACATAACATTAATTAATTTTAAGGCCACATGGGACACACTGTCTAAAACCTGGTAATTCTCACATTCCCTTTTCAGGGAGAGGAGCTGCTTATTGCATTCTTCAAGGCATTTCGCCAGGCCGGGGGAATCGGATCTGACAAGCCGCTTTATCTCCAGCACATCTTCTTTATATAGTGAGGCACTGTACATCTGCCTTCCCCGCTCTACCAGATTATGGGCCTCGTCAATCAGGAACAAGTACTCTCCCCTGCCTCCTTCAGGGAAAAATCTTCTCAAATGTGCATTTGGGTCAAATACATAATTATAATCACAGATAACGGCATCCGACCAGAGGGCCACGTCCAGCGCCATCTCGTAAGGGCAGACCTGGTATTTCCTGGCCTGCTTTACTAATGCCTCCCGGCCCATGTCATCCGTGTGGGTGATCATGTCAAAGACAGCTTCATTGACCCTGTCATAATGCCCTTTCGCAAAGGGGCAGCTATCCGGGTTACATAGCATCTCTTCTAAAAAGCAGATCTTTTCCTTAGCCGTCAGGGTAATGACTTTGAAACAGAGTTTCTGCTTCTTCAGAATCTGGAATGCCTGCTCTGCCACTGTCCTCGTAATTGTCCTGGCAGTCAGATAAAAGAGTCCCTCCCCTAAACCTTCCCCCACGGCCCTCACCGCGGGAAAAAGGGTTGCCATGGTTTTGCCCGCACCAGTTGGAGCCTGGATAAAAAGTTTCTTCTTTCTGAGAATTGTCTTATAAACAGAGGCAACCAGCTCCCTCTGCCCCTCTCTATATTCAAAAGGGAACTGTACTTCTCTGATAGATGCATCCCTCTTCTTCCGCCACTGGATCTGAAAACGGGCCCATTTTTCATAACTACTTATGAGGGATACAAACCACTCTTTTAACTCTCCATAGGACAATTTAAAGAGGAATCTTTTCAACTCCTCAGTCTCCATCTGGCAGTATGTCATCTGGACATTGATTTCTTTCAGGCCATTTTGTTCTGCATAGATATAAGCATAACATTTGGCCTGTGCAAGATGAACCGCATTAGGTTCCTCCATATGCTCCAGTCCCCGAAGGGTCCCTTTAATTTCATCAATTGTGGTGCCTTCTTCATCTTCTATGACGCCATCTGCCCTTCCCTCCACCTGGATAATAAATTCACTGCATGGCATCTGAATCTTCATAAAAACTTCAGCACAATAAGCAGAACCCATCCGCCTCTGGATCCTGCGGTGAATTCTGCTCCCCTGGTGCATGGCGTCCATATCCATGGCACCCGCCCTTCTGTTGTCTATGTCCCCACTTTGGAGGATAAATTCTACCAGATTCCTGACAGATATCCGTATTACTTCTTTTTCTTCCATATGTGTCATTATACCCTGGCAGCCGGAAAAACGCCACTCTTAAATTAACACTGTGAACTGGATATAATTCTCCCCTTCAATCTCCTCCTGGCCTACGGTAATTTCCCCACCGGCCTTCTCAGCAAGGGATTTTGCCCTGTACAGTCCCAGTCCTCTCCCCTGGAAGCCATGATCCTTGGTAGAATAGCCTTTTTCAAAGAAGCGCCCAATCTCCTCAAAAGAAACTCTGCTATGCCTGTTCAGTATCTGAAAATACAGATGGTCCTGCCTAGAATCCAGAATCATGCGTACTTTACCCCGGCCCGCCAAAGTCTGGGACATATCCCTGCTGCTGTCCAGACAAGCCTCATATGCATTGTCCACCAGCACTCCCACAATCTCTATCAGGCTGTGCTCGGAAACTCTGGATATAATCTCCCTATTTAAAACCTGGATCTGTGTGTCTGCCTGCTCCCCCATGCCCACGATCTTACTGTACAAAAAGCCGGCCAGTACTTTGTCGCTGATCCTCAGCAGCGGCAGATACTGATTCATGCCTTCGTGCCGGACTTCCCTGATATATGCAGACTGCTGTCTGACCAGCCCTTCATAAGAATCTACAGTCAGATGCATGTTCAATATAGCATTGAGATGGTTATCGAACTCATGCTGTTTTGCACGTATTTCTTTAACCAACTCCTCAAGAGGATGGATATAGAGCCGGTACATCTTCAGCTCGTTCTCCTGCTCCTTTATAATATCGCTGTTCACCTTCCAGTCAATTGTGCCCCATATGATGACTGCCAGAAACAACAGAAACACAATCATCATCTTCACATCCAGAGTCCCGCTGACTTTCAGGTCAATGGCTAGATATACAGCTATCACAAGAGACAGGAAACAAAAGATCCTGTACAATGCCCTCCTGACCGATTTATCCATTCAAAAGCCTCCTGACCTCCCCTTTATAAGTAACGCCAATATCAATCTTCTCCTCATACCCCTCTGCCTGTATCATCTGGTTTACCATGTCATAATATATTACATAATTTTTATTGATTACATACATTCTATGGCATTGAAAAAATTCCTGCTTTGGCAGCCTGTCCAGCAGCTGCCGTATAGACAAATAAGGCACATTCATCTGCTCCTGGCGCATGCAGATGCATACGCCCCGGGGAATAGCCCGTATAAATACAATGTCCTCACAGAATATTTTATAGTTAATACCATCTTTTTTCACAACAATGTACGGTTTCTCCTCCGCCCTGGCATGGGCAAGCACCTTTCTTGTGACCGCCTCCACTTCCCCGGCCTCATAAGGCTTCAGTATATATTGGTAACAATGAACTTTCCTATAGGCATCCATTTCCAGTGAGGCAACAGAAGTCAGCATCACAATAGGAGTAAATTCATACTCAGCAATACGGCGCACCTCCTCAGCAAATACCAGTCCTGATGCATCCTCTGCCTGACATATATTCAGGTTTACATCCAGTAAAAACAAGTCGAAAGTAGTCGTGCCATTTAAAAGCAGCCTGGCTTCTGCCAGGCTTTCCGCTTCTTTCACCGCCACATGGCCGGATATGGCACAGAGCATACTTACCAGCGCTTCTCTGCTGGCCCTGTCATCTTCCAATACTAATATTTCTGCCATAATCTGCTCCATCTGCCTGCCAATGCTTGGCATTTTCTTTCTTATTCGTGGGTTTCATGACGGGCAACTTCTGCAATCGTCTTGGTCAGTCCGGCAATTGACTGAAGCTCGGACGGGATGATGATCTTCGTGGCCTTGCCGTCAGCCGCCTTTGCAAATGCCTCAAGGCTCTTGATTGTGAGCACTGCCTCATCCGCGCCGGCCTCCTTGATAAACTCAATACCCTCGGCGGTTGCCCTCTGTACAGACCGTATGGCCTCCGCCTGTCCTTCAGCTTCCTTAATCCGTCTCTGTTTCTCGGCCTCTGCCTTTAAAATGGCTGCCTGTTTGGATGCCTCGGCTTCCAGGATTACAGACTCTTTCTCGCCTTCTGCTACAAGGATGGTAGACTTTTTCTCACCCTCTGCCCTCAAAATTGCCTCTCTTCGTTCCCGCTCTGCTTTCATCTGTTTCTCCATAGCATCCTGAATGGCTTTTGGAGGCATAATATTTTTCAGCTCCACACGGTTCACCTTGATTCCCCAGGGATCTGTTGCAATATCAAGGGAAGTCCTCATCTTAGAGTTGATGGTCTCCCTGGATGTAAGGGTCTCATCTAATTCCAGGTCACCAATAATATTACGCAGCGTCGTAGCCGTCAGATTCTCAATAGCAGAAAGGGGGCGTTCCACGCCATATGCATACTGCTTTGGGTCTGTTATCTGGAAAAATACAACTGTGTCAATCTGCATGGTTACATTGTCCTTAGTGATCACTGCCTGTGGCTCAAAATCTACAACCTGCTCCTTCAATGACACCTTTTTGGCAACCTTGTCAATCAGCGGAATCTTAAAGTGCAGTCCCACACCCCAGGTGTCCTTATACCCACCAAGCCTCTCCAGTATATATGCATGTGCCTGTGGCACGATCCTGATATTTGAAACTAGGATCAAAAGTATAATTATCAAAAGCGTAAACCCTATCCAAAGTCCCATTTTATTCCTCCTCATACTTCTTTACTATCAGCTTTACACCGGATATACTGACTACCTTTGCCAGCGCTCCCGGCTCCAATGTGTCCTCATCACTTTCGGCCCTTGCCGTCCATTCCAGTCCGTTGACAACCGCCGTCCCTGTCTGGGCCAGATTATCCACTGTCTCTGTAACCCTGACGACCTTACCGATCACCCCCTCATAATTCGTCTTCTCATGGTGGGAGTTTATGTATTTTACCGCAAAAGGCCGGGTAAAAAACAACAGTAAGAATGAGACTATAAAAAATGCTCCTATCTGCCATACAAGGTTCAGCCCTGCAATGTTCAAAAGCAATGCCGCCAGTGCACCGCCAGCCAGCCAGACCGATGTCAGCCCGACTGTAATAATTTCAACGACCAGAAAAACAATCAGCAGTCCAAGCCATACAAAAGCTTCTCTCTCCATTTTTCTCCCTTCTCTCGATTTTAATTTCACCAGGTGCACCTTGCAGAAACAATGTCTGCCAATGCAGGGGGCCCGGGTGGCTTTTAAGCCAACAAAGGGGCGTCCTTTGCCTCCGTCTGCCGCCTCCCCCTCTCTGATGATATTTATATGTTAATCTGGTTTTGCTTATTATACAATACTTTTTGCGTGAATGCAGCGTTTTCCTGCTTCAGTGAAATCCCGGGCCCATTGCATAGACTGCCGGCAAGCCGTAAATTCTGTCATATCCTCCCTGAAACGAATGGGGAGATGGGTCCTCTGGAGGGCAGGGTTCTCTCTCTCCTGAATGGAAATGGCACTTAAGAACCCTTTCCACATACGTTCAAACTCACATTCCTTCTCAGATACTTTTTCTGCTGCGTTTACATCTAATTCCCCGCCAGTGATCAATATCCATCCTTTTTTGGCCTGGTGGACAAGGAACATCCTGTGTGTTTTATCATATATCATCCAATTCTCCAAAGGCAGCCTGTCAGCGAAATGGTCTGCTATACATGTCAGTACCTGTCCCTTGGGAGTAATCTCTGACAGCAGGACTCTATTCTCAAGCTCTCTGAACCTGATGAATTCAGTAAATAGATGGGCCTCATTTATCACACTGCGGCTAAGCTCAAATACTTTCGCCACATGGGGGTTGCTTAAATGCTCCATAATCCTGCGGCTGTTATGGATCTTCCTTGATGCAAGCATGGCCTGGTATACTGCATCTGCCTTCATGGCATCATCAGCCAGGAGTGCGTGATAAATATCTCTGTATACGCCGCTGCCAAGATTCTTCTTAATCAGGCGTTCCACTGCAGAGGATTTCCGCCCCTCTTCCCGCACCTCATGGTATTCGCAGAATAGTTGGGGCGCTGCCATGCCGCTCAGTGCAATCCCAGCATCGCCGTCCCTGTTTTCCTTCCATGCATCATAAATCGCTGAAAAAATCCCTGTCACTGTATCACTGCAGATATAGATCTGTCTCATAGTGTTCCTTCTTTCATCCAATTATATTCTTCACCTGTCCTTCCCGGAAATTCACATCGTCAAACAGGGACAGCTGCCTGTATGTCATGCCTGCCACAGAATCAGGCAGCCTCTCCTTTGTATTCAGCAGGTTCCTCAGTATGTAGTCCTCCTCTAATTTTGTCCGGTACATCATCCTTCCGCCACATGTCAGGAAATACAGGGCACGTTTGAGCACAACTCCCATTTTCTTCAAATCCTCGAATTTAAGCGCCCCCATCCTTCGTGCCTTTACAATCCGTAAGGCCGACTTATATCCAATCCCCGGCACCCGCAGCAATGTATTATAATCTGCCTGGTTCACCTCCACCGGAAAAAATTCCAGATGCTTCAAGGCCCAGTCACACTTCGGGTCAAGAAATATATTAAAATTGGGGTTCTCCTCATCCAAAAGTTCCCTGGCCTCAAATCTATAATACCTAAGAAGCCAGTCCGCCTGGTACAGCCTGTGCTCACGCAGAAGCGGGGGCCCCTCATCCCTCCTGGCAGGGAGCGCTGAATCGTCATTCACAGCTATAAAGGCAGAATAGAATACACGTTTTAATTCAAATTTCCTGTAAAGAGATTCTGCTACATTAAGTATCTGAAAATCTGTCTCTAAGGTAGCGCCGATAATCATCTGGGTACTCTGGCCCGCCGGGACAAACCTGGGCGCCTTTTTATAAAGCATGATTTCTTTCTTATTGTCATTGTGCTTCTGCTGTACAAGCCTCATGGGGGACAGGATATTCTTCCTGCTCTTGTGGGGCGCTAAAAGCCGCAGGCCCTCTGCCGTGGGAAGTTCCAGGTTCACGCTCATCCTATCTGCCAAAAAACCTACCCTCTCAACCATATCCTGGGCAGCCCCGGGAATCGCCTTCACATGGATATATCCCTGAAAGTTATGCTCATGGCGCAGCTTATACAGCGCCGCATATATCAATTCCATTGTATAGTCAGGACTTTTCAAAACCCCTGAGCTTAGAAACAGTCCTTCTATATAATTCCGTCTGTAAAACTCCATTGTCAGCGTACAGATCTCATCCGGAGTAAAGGAAGTCCTCGCCACGTCATTGGAGGATCTGTTGATACAGTATTTACAGTCAAAAATGCATTCATTCGTAAACAAAATCTTCAGCAGGGAAATACACCTTCCATCTGCAGAAAAGCTATGGCACATCCCTGCCTTATGGCAGTTCCCCATGCCAGTGCCATCGCCCTGCCTGTCCACGCCGCTTGAAGTACATGCCACATCGTATTTTGCCGCATCACTTAGGATCTGCAGTTTATCATAAATTGACATCTGTTCGTGAATGACTCCAGACATCCTATCTACACTTCCTTTCTTCCGGTTCCAGGAGTCCCCCTCCCGCCCTTTCCTCTCAGAACATATGTTCTACATTATGATACCACATTTTTTTATCCAAATCAAGGGCTATCCAGACTGATCCCAAGATTTATCCAGACTGATCCCAAGATTTATTCCACAGGCAACAAGCCAAGGAGACATACTTGCATGTCCCCTTGGCAGCTGCCGCCAGGGTCTAATACTATGATGCTTACACCGCTGCTAGTTTGACGCTCCATCTCCTCGCATTGGGATCTTTGCCCCGTCTATTTACATATCTGTGGATCCCCCTGTATAAATACTCTGTATCTTAGCTTTGGCCTCTTCAACTTCGGCCTGGTCCGGCTCTATAACTGAAAGCAGTTCCCCGGGCATGGAAAATGTTTCTGCATACATGCTCGTCCCTCCGGGCGTGTAAGACGTGACCTCCCACTGGGCCATATCAGCCAACTGCATTTTTACGAGAGATGCCAGCTGTTCATTTGGCATATTTGTCTCAATACTTCCCTCTATGCCTTTTAATACCTTCCTGTAATTTTTCAGCATGGACCCGGAGGCACATTTCTGTATCATGGCCCGCACTACCTCCATCTGGTTCTTGGCCCTCTGGTAATCTCCCTCCTGAAAGCTGTATCTCTCTCTGGCAAAAATAAGGGCCTCCTCCCCAGTAAGATGATTTTGCCCTGCTGTAAATTCTCCGGCGCCCGGTACTGTAAAACTATAATCTGAATTTACGTCAACCCCTCCCAGAGCGTCAATCACTTCTACGAACCCCGTAAAATTTATTTTCAGGTAATAATCCACCTGTATATCATACAATCTCTGGAGTGCGTCCACAGACGCATCCACCCCGTACACCCCAGCATGGGTCAGCTTATCCTTTGCCCCGCCAGTAACCTCATATTCTATATAATAATCTCTTGGGGTGGATAGAAGCAGAATTTTTTTTGTACGAATATTTACAACCGCCAAAATATTCACATCACTTCTGGAACGTGCGGCGGCACTGCCATAAGTATCTATGCCGCTCAAATACATAATAAATGTCTCTGGCACATCTTTCGGAATTACAATGCGGTTCTCCTCCTCTGCCTGATGCTCCACTGCCGCAACCCTGCGGAGACCTTCTGACGCCCAGCCGTACCCTTCAACATCGGCTGCCATACTTAAATAGACATCCCCCAGAACCACCGCCTGAATCTTTCCCTCCCTCAGATCATCCAACATGGCAAACCCTGTTTCATATTCTCTGATATCCAGGGGACCTCCAATATTTTTTTCCAGATCCTCTATTGTCTTTTTTACATTCTTATATTCTGCCTCCCCGGCAGAGGCCCCGCTGACAGCAGCAATCTGATAGTCTGCAATGTCCTCCTCAGTTTGGGCCGGATCCTCTTGCATCACATAAACAGAAATAATATCCGCGGGCAGATCCGCCTCTGTCACTTTATCAATAGCCTGCCAGGTCATCTGGATATAATTAAATCCTGTAAGACAGGCCGCGGTCAAGACAAGCATTAATAGTGCCCCTATTGGGGATGTGGCAGGGCGCCTGAATAATATGGCTGCCAGAACTCCCAGCAGGGCCAGGGACACCCCTGCATATACGATGTATTTAACCGGAAAGATATTCAGTCTTATACAATATATGGCCAGACAGGCTGCTGATACTGCATACACCGCCACCAGTATAGGGCCAATCCATTTATTAATAAAAAATTTCTTTTGTTTATCCATCTCAGTAACTCTTCTCCTATCAGCCAGCCTCCATCAGTTTCCCACAGAGGCAAAATTTTTACAGGCATACATACTCCTGCCCTGATATTAAAGTTCCCCAATCTTTTACTGAATATAACATTTTATTTTTCAATCCTGTCTTACGGGAAGCAAAGACGGCGCCTGCCTTGCAATATAACTGCACGGCAGGCGCCGTTCCTTAAGTTATTTAATTATTGGGGGTTCAGGCCATAAATATGCCTGATGGACAAACACCTTCTGGAATATAAAAACTCCCTTTCTAGTCGCACTCCCTAATCTTATTTCTAAGAGGAAGTACCATGGAAGGTGACACAGACAGCTCATCTAGTCCCATCTTTAAAAATTCCTCCGTCAGTTCCAGATCTGCCCCCAGCTCGCCGCAGATCCCTATCCATTTGCCCTCAGCATGTGCGTTGTCAGCGGCCATCTTAATCATAGCCAGCACGGCAGGATGATGGGGATCATAAAATTCATCCAATTTAGAGTTCTGCCTGTCAATGGCCAGCGTATACTGAGTCAGGTCGTTCGTACCCACACTGAAGAAATCTACCTCTTTGGCAAGCTCACGGCTGATCATAACAGAAGCCGGCGTCTCTATCATAACGCCTAGTTCAACATCCTCTTTGTAAGGGATTCCCTCCTCCTTCAGTCCCGCCAGTACCTCTGCAATAATTTCTTTAATTTTATGGATCTCGCTGACAGATATAATCATAGGAAACATAATAGAAATATTCCCATATACGGCTGCTCTGTACAAAGCACGCAGCTGAGTCTTAAAAATCTCCGTCCTGGTCAGGCAAATTCGGATGGCACGGTAACCCAGCGCCGGGTTCTCTTCCTTATCTAACCCAAAATAATCCACCTGCTTGTCTGCCCCAATATCCAGGGTACGGATAATCACCTTCTTGCCGGCCATATTCTCTGCAACCTGTTTATATACGGCAAACTGCTGCTCCTCTGTAGGGAAATTATCATTTTCCAAATATAAAAATTCACTTCGGAATAATCCGATGCCGCCTGCGTCATTCTTCAGGACAGCCCCAACATCTGAGGCATCGCCTATATTTGCGTAGACATTGATCTTCTGGCCGCTCTTCGTCACATTTTCCTTGCCTTTAAGCTGCTCCAGAAGGGCGCGCTGTTCCAGGTCTTTCTCGCGCTTCTTCTGCATCACGGCCAGAGTCTCCTCATCGGGGTCAATATATAATTCACCTGTAAAACCATCTATGACAGCCATCTGCCCGTCACACTCCTGGCTTAATTCCTCCCCAAGGCCAATAACAGCAGGAATATTCATAGTTCTGGCCAATATAGCGGTATGGGAGTTGGAGGAACCGTACATTGTGGCAAAGCCAAGCACCTTGCTCTTATCCAGCTGTACAGTCTCACTGGGAGCCAGGTCATCCGCCGCAATGATACACGGCTCAGCAGTCTGGCAAATACCGCCGCCTGTCCCACATAAAATATCCAGGACCCTCTCAGACACATCCTTTACATCCGCCGCCCGCCCCTGCATATATGCATCATCCATAGAGGCAAACATGTGGGCAAAATTATCTGCCGTGGTGGCCACTGCAAACTCAGCATTTACCTCCTGTGTACGGATAATATTCTCGATAGATTCAATATAATCCAAATCCTCCAGCATCATCTGGTGGATCTCAAAAATCATGGCATTGGCCTCTCCCACATCCTCTAAAGATTTGTTATAGAGATCCTTGAGCTGTTCAACCGCCTCTGCCTTCGCATCGTGAAAACGTGTACATTCTGCTTCCACGTCGTCTACATGCGTACGTTTAATTACCTTTTGCTTCCTTTTATAAAAAGAAAGCTTTCCTATGGATACACCACCGAATACGCTTTTGCCTTTAATTGTAATCATAATACCTTCCCTGAAATCATCGAATTATAAGTTTTCCTTAAAAAATGCCTCTAATTCTTTAATTGCTGTATCTTCATCTTCACCGTCAGCAGTCATTACAACCTCTTCGCCAGTCTTGACGCCCAGTCCCATCACACCAAAAATTCTTTTAGCGTCTGCGGTCTTTTCCCCTTTACCGATTTTAATATCAGATTTATAGCCTGCTGCCTGCTTAACCAATAACCCTGCAGGCCTTGCATGGATCCCTTCTGGATCTGTCACAACATATTTAAACTCTTTCATACTACTTTTGTCCTCCTGTTTTATATTTTAACTTAGTATATACCATATTAGATACTTTTTCAATTGCTTAAGAATTATTTAATTTCACTTTGTCCAGGGGATCATGATGTAAAAAGCGGTGTTGACAGATAGCGCTCTCCTGTATCCGGCAGCAGTGCAACAATCGTTTTGCCTTCATTTTCAGGCCGTTTTGCAGTTTCAATAGCCGTATGGAGTGCAGCTCCAGATGAAATCCCTACAAGAATCCCCTCTCTCCTGGCCAGCAGCCTGGCTGCCCCATATGCCTCCTCTTCCTTTACCTTAAAAATACTGTCGTAGACTTTTGTATCCAAAATCTTCGGGACAAAACCGGCTCCAATTCCCTGGATTCCGTGGGGGCCTGGTTTATCCCCTGAGAGCACGGCAGACCCTGCAGGCTCCACGGCGATTATCTGTACACTTTCTTTTTTCCCCTTCAGGTAGTTCCCTGTACCTGTGACTGTCCCCCCAGTCCCTACGCCTGCAATAAAAATATCTATCTTCCCATCTGTATCATCCCATATTTCGGGCCCGGTAGTTTCCATATGGACCTTAGGGTTGGCGCTATTTACAAACTGTCCCAGTACAACCGCATCCTCACGCTCTTTCACAAGTTCCTCTGCTTTTGCTATTGCCCCATTCATCCCCTTAGAACCCTCAGTCAGTACAATTTCTGCGCCATATCCAAGCAAAAGTTTGCGGCGCTCCACACTCATTGTCTCGGGCATCACAAAAACGGCTTTATATCCCTTGGCTGCCGCGGCGGCTGCCAGCCCTATGCCCGTATTTCCGCTGGTAGGCTCCACAAGAGTGGCTCCCGGCTTAATAAGGCCCCTGCTTTCAGCATCCTCAATCATACTTAGGGCTACTCTGTCTTTGACGCTGCCTGCGGGATTAAAATACTCCAGTTTCACTAGAACCTTTGCTTTTAACCCCAGCTCCTTCTCAATATTTGCCACCTCCAGCATAGGTGTCCTGCCTATTAACTCTGTTATGCTTTTATATACCATATCCTCATTACCTCCTACTTATTATATAATACCATGTTAAAGCTAAAAAATACGTTCACCTTTTTTGACATAATCCCCTGTGAGGGCAGACATGATCGGGCGCCCCTTTGGGTGTAAAAATGTAAAAACATAGAAAACCTTTGCGTGCAGCGGACATCTCCATAAAATATACTACGGCAAGGCAGCGTATAACGCATGGCTGCCTTGCCGGGGCACTTTTATCCTTATCCCTTATAGGATAATGCCTGTTCTAAATCATACAGAATATCATCGATGTGCTCCGTTCCAATAGAAAGCCTTACTGAGTTAGGCTTGATCCCTGAAGCTGAAAGTTCCTCCGGGGTCATCTGGGAATGGGTCGTACTGGCAGGATGGATAACCAGCGATTTCACATCTGCCACGTTCGCCAGCAAGGAAAAAATTTCCAGCCTGTCAATAAAATCCTTTGCATCCTGCTCCGTTCCCTTGACCTCAAAAGTAAAAATAGATGCCCCTCCTTTCGGGAAGTATTCCTGATACAATTTATGATAAGGACTATCGGGCAGTGAAGGATGGTTCACCCTCTCTACCCTGGGATGGTTATTCAAAAACTCTACCACCTTCCGAGTATTCTCTACATGCCTCTCTACCCTCAGTGATAAGGTTTCTAATCCCTGCAGGAACAAGAAAGCATGGAGGGGAGCCATGGTGGCGCCAGTATCCCGAAGCAAAACTGCGCGGATCCTAGTTACAAAAGCCGCCCCCGCTGCAGCCTGGCAGAAGCGCACACCGTGGTAACTGGGATCCGGCTCTGACAGCTGTGGATATTTCCCAGATGCCTCCCAGTCAAACTTTCCGCTCTCGATTATGACGCCGCCCAGCGCAGTCCCATGCCCACCGATAAACTTGGTAGCTGAATGTACTACAATATCTGCGCCATACTCAAAGGGCCGCAGGAGATAGGGGGTCGCAAAAGTGCTGTCAACCACAAGGACAATGCCGTGTCTGTGGGCGATATCAGCCACTTTGCGTATGTCTGCCAGATTCGCATTTGGATTTCCTATGGCTTCTATAAAAATAGCTTTTGTGTTTTCTTTGACCGCCTCCTCAAAGGCCCCCTCCTGGTCAGGATCTACAAAGGTCGTTGTTATCCCCTGTTCAGGCAGGGTATGCTCTAATAAGTTATAGCTGCCCCCATAAATATATTTAGAGGCCACGATATGTTCCCCATTCCTGGCCAGATTCTGGAACGTGTAGGTAATGGCAGCTGCGCCGGAAGCCACGCCTAATGCCGCTGTGCCGCCCTCAAGGGCCGCTATGCGTTTTTCAAATACATCCTGGGTGCTGTTTGTCAGCCTTCCATATATATTCCCCGGGTCGGCAAGCCCGAATCTGTCTGCTGCATGCTGGCAGTCACGAAACACATAAGACGTTGTCTGGTATATGGGGACTGCCCTTGCATCCGTTGCCGGATCTGGTTGTTCCTGTCCTACATGAAGCTGTAATGTCTCAAATTTTAATTGTCTTTCTTTACTCATTTTGTCGTCCTCACTTTCTTCTTTGCCTTTTGTCTACATGTTTCCTGCCATCCTAATGTACTGCATTTAAGGGTATATATTATGGGGTGCCTTTTAAATTGTAATGTACCGGGAAGGAACTGCAAATATAAGGATGTGCCTGATAAATCTCTTTATATATAGTACATATTTGCATTGTAATCTAAATTTTTCTGGTACTCGCTGACAAGCTGTGCCAGAGTGCGTTCACTGAGGAATGTATTCACCTGCCTGTCAATCTCATCCCAGACCAATTCTGCAATGGCTCTCTGCACAGCATCCGGTTCCTCCCCTGTATGTCTGTCAATAATAGAAAATTCTCCTTCCAGCGCCTCCAGTATCTCCCGGACCGTTATACTTTGCGCATCCCGGGCCAGCTTATAGCCTCCGCTGGCCCCCTTGATACTGACAACAATCCCTGCCCTTCTCAGAGTGCCAAATACCTGTTCTAAGTAGTTTAAAGATATTTTCTGCCTGTTTGCCACCTGTATCAGGGATATAGGCTCCTCTTCTGCATAAACTGCCATATCCACAAGTGCCCGCAATCCATATCTCCCTTTTGTAGATATTTTCATAGAACACCTCCTTTTAAATCCCTACTATTCTTATATATATTATATGCATTATGT
>ERZ652168.56-NODE-56-length-52328-cov-21.6319_pt1 | contig 52328 bp, 44 predicted proteins | sample MGYA00514763_ERZ652168 | MGnify/ENA metagenome assembly ERZ652168
ATTATTGACAGACTATATAAGAAAATGTAAACTTAAATATAAGTTAATATAAATAAAAAGAGGCAAGGAGGAAAGTTAAATGGATAAAAAGGTGTTGGTTGAGAAAGCACTGGAATCAGGGGGTGGAGTATTTCGATTATCTCCAACTTGGGTCCCGAGAAGCTTTTGCCGACCAGGAAAGCGTATTAAGCTTCATCCGAATGATTACAATATTCTTGGAATGAGAGGCGGAATCGATGAGAGATGGTTTGCTTCTACAACCTGGGCAGAAAATGGACCGGGGACACCGGAGGATGAAGGTCTTAGCTATATCGTAGTGGATAATGAGGGAAAAGAGAAGGTTTTGTTAAGAGATGCAGTGGAGCTTTTAGGTGCAGAGATTATAGGAGAGGCACTCTGGAAGAAATATCACCGTTGGGCAATGTTCTCCAAATTTTTTGACAATGCAGGACCACTTCCACATCACATTCATCACCGCAGTGAACATGCGGCGAGGGTGGGAGCACAGGGAAAACCCGAGATGTATTTCTTCCCGTCACAGTTGAATAACCACGGTGGAGAATTCCCTTTTACGTTTTTTGGGTTTAACCCGGAGGTGACAAAAGAAGAAGTGCTTGAAAGTCTGAAAAATTTTACAAAGGGTGATAATAATATCTTAGGTCTGTCAAGAGCGTATAAACTGGAATTAGATACTGGATTTAATGTGGCTCCGGGAGTAATGCATGCACCGGGTTCTCTATGTACATATGAACCGCAGTTTGCTTCTGATGTATATGCTATGTATCAGTCCGTGCTGCTAAACGGACAGGTTGTAGAGGAAGATCTGCTTTGGAAAAATTGTCCAGAGGCGGAAAAAGGAAATTATGAGTATCTTCTGGATGTTATTGATTGGGAGAAAAATATTGATCCGGATTTCCACAAAAATAATTATATGAAACCCAAATATGTACGTCCGCTGGAAGATATGACTGCAGATGGATATATAGAAGAGTGGATCTGCTACAAATGCAATTGCGTAAGTGCAAAGAGGCTTACAATTCTTCCGGGAAGATCAGCAGTGATAAAAGATGGAGCACCCTACGGCCTGATCTGTCTGGAAGGACACGGAACATTTGGAAAATGGGAGATCGAATCACCAGCATTGATCCGTTATGGACAACTGACTCATGATGAGTATTTTGTCACTGCAAAGGCTGCGAAAGAAGGCGTGAAAATTGTAAATCACTCTAAAACAGATCCAATTGTTATTCTGAAGCATTTTTCTGATAACTCTGATCTGACAGTGGAGTAAAAGGAGACGGTAAACATGAGCGTACCTGTATTGGAACTAAGAAATATAGTAAAGACATTTCCGGGTGTGCTAGCTCTAGACCATGTTAGTTTTGACTTGAGATCAGGGGAGGTACATGCTATATGCGGAGAGAATGGTGCGGGAAAATCCACGCTGATGAAAGTGATCTCAGGAGTATATGCACAGGACTCAGGAGAGATATTCATTAAAGGAGAACCGCAGGTGTTCAAAAACCCAATGGAATCATACAAGAAAGGTGTTTCCATTATTTTTCAGGAGACGAGTCTTTTTGAAGAGATGACAGTTCTTGAAAATATGTTCCTCGGACATGAAAAGTCTAAAAGAGCAGGAGTTTTCAAAATTTTAGATTACCCGGTAATGCGTGAGAAGGCACAGCAGATATTCAGGCGCTTGAATACGGATATAGATGTGGATGTGAAGATCAAGATGCTTGGAATGGCACAGAAACAGATGGTTGAGATCGCCAAAGCCTTGACCTTTGACGCGGATATCATTATTTTTGACGAACCTACCGCCTCTCTTACAGAAAGGGAAGTAGAGGCGCTGTTTAAGATCATCGAAAATCTAAGAAAGGATGGGATGGGGATCGTCTATATCAGCCACCGCATGGAAGAGATTTTCCAGATATGTAACAGGGTAACAGTGCTGCGTGACGGTACATACATATCTACAAAGGACGTAAAAGACACGAATAAAGACGAGCTGGTAGCGGACATGGTAGGACGCCGGATGGGTGCTTACTACCCAAAGGCAGATACAAAGCCGGGAAAGACTGTTTTTGAGGTTCAACATTTTTATGACGAAGGATTTCTGGATGATATCAGTTTTTATGCCCGCAAAGGAGAAATCGTAGGGTTTGCGGGACTGGCAGGGGCGGGACGGACAGAGCTGATGGAAGCGCTCTGCGGACTCGCGCCAAAAGCAGAGGGCAAGGTGCTGTTAGAGGGAAAAGAGATGCAGATATCAAGGTATACAGAAGCTGTGGAGGCGGGGATCGTCTATGTCTCAGAGGACCGTGGAAAGTACGGGCTGATCATAGATATGGATATCGCAAAAAATATTACAATGCCTCAGCTAAAAAGCTATTCAGGAAAATTAGGGCTGATGAATGAAAAGAAAGAAAAGAGTACGGCAGAAGAATACATCAGATCTATAGGCATTAAAGCACCATCTTCAGAGTTTAAAGTCAGTAACCTGTCTGGTGGAAATCAGCAGAAGGTGGCAATTGCAAAGGCATTAGCACTCGAACCAAAGCTGTTGATCTTAGATGAACCTACGCGCGGAGTGGATGTAAATGCGAAAGCAGAGATCCACAAAATCGTAAGTGAGCTGACTCAAACGGGACTTACGATCCTGATGATCTCCAGTGAATTGCCAGAGCTTCTGGGTATGTGTGACCGGATCTATGTCATGAAGGAAGGGCGCATCTCAGGTTCGTTTGACAGAGAAGAAGCAACGCAGGAAAAGATTCTGAAACTTGCTTTGGAGGGAGAACAGTGATGAAAACAAAAAGTAATCAGACATGGAAAAAGATTTTAACGACAGAATTTTACCTTTTTCTTTTGCTTATCATGATCATGCTGTTTCTCGCAGTGTTTGCAAAGGGGTTCTATGATACGAACAATATTATGAGTCTTTTGAACCGTTTCAGCTATACCTTAATCGCTGCAATCGGAATGAATATGATCATCATTACTTCTAATATAGACGTATCAGCAGGAGCGCTGATTTCAGTGCTTTGTGTGGCGGCGGCAGCAATCGGCAGTAAAGGGGCAGATATATGGATATTCCTTCCAGTGACCATGCTTCTTGGAGGGGTGCTCAGTCTGGCTAACGGACTGTTTATCACGAAAATGCGCATCCCGGCAATCGTGGCAACGTTGGCGACCACTCAACTGTTTCAGGGAATACTGCCTCTTTTGGTAGGCGGTTCTATCTATGACCTTCCGGCTAATTTTACATGGCTGGCATATGACGCAAAGATCTTTTCTGTATTGCCGGCAAGCGTAGTGATAATGGCGGTCGTGACAGTAATTTTCCTGCTGTTTATGAAGTACTCTAAATTTTCTAAAAAGTTATATGCCATTGGAAATAATAAGGAAGGTGCAAGGCTTGCAGGAGTCAATGTGGACCGTGTTATCGTAACTGCGTATGTATTGGCAGGAATGTTATATGGAATTACCGCGATCATTATCGCAACTGCCAGCCAGCGTGTGATGCCTACTATGGCAAATGGAGAGGAAATGACTTTTATTGCCGCGGTCGTGCTTGGCGGAACAAGCACTATGGGCGGCAGTGGTAAGCTGATCGGAACAGTGGTAGGAGCATTTATCCTGTCGTTAGTCACGCCAGCGATCAACTATCTTGGAATAAGTCCGGACTGGTCGGATGCTATTATGGGTGGCATTATCATTATCTCTGTAGTGTTCAGCGCGATCAATATAAAGAAAAAACGCCGGATTGCAGACAAAGGAAAGGGGGAGCAAAAGTGAAAAAGTTAAAAATGACATTTAATCTCGCACTGTTTCTTTTACTGATCCTAATTTTCGTTGCGATCGGATCTGCTAACCCGGTATTCTTTTCCGTGGACTACCTGCTGAACGTAGTGCTGCGCAACTCCGTGGAGCTCGGCTTGATGGCGCTTCCAATGACTATGATCATCATAACCGGTGGGATCGATCTGTCGATTGGAAACATCATGGTACTTTCGGCAATGCTTGGCGCGATCACGGCAAAGCAGATGGGAAGTGCGGCGGGAGTAATAGTTACACTTCTGACAGGTATTGTGTGCGGCGGTTTTAATGGATTTATTACAGCTAAGATCAAGGTTCCGGCTATGGTGACAACACTGGCGTCTATGTTCCTATTCCTTGGGATTGCAAGAGGGATCACCGGTGGAGACAGCGTCTACGTGTTCCCAGGGGCAGAGGCGATTGGTGGAATGCTGCTGGCGGGAATCCCTGTGCAGATTTTGATCTATATTTTATGTGCAGTTGTATTCTGGATACTGCTGCAGAAATCCTCTTTCGGGAGAAAGCTTTTTGGAATAGGGTTAAATGTCAATGCTACAAGGTACTGCGGTGTAAGAGTAAATAATATAGTCATCTGGACGTATGTACTTTCAGGAGTGATGTGTGCCCTGTCAGCTCTGATCATGTTAGGAAGAGTGACTGCACTGCGCTATGACGCGGGAACTAATATTAACTTGAAGGTTATCACGATCGTTGTACTTGGCGGAACGAGTATTTTAGGCGGCGTGGGGGATATGAAGGGGACGATCATTGCAACATTGATCGTGGGCGTATTAAACAGTGGCTTGACAGTGTTGGGGATTCCGGTAGATGTCCAGACGATAGTAAATGGGACAGTCCTGATCATCAGCCTGATCGTTTATGAGGTAGTAAATAGAAGGATGCGCACGAAGAAAACAAAGCAGATTAAAACAAATTTGATAAAAGCAGGAAATTAGATCAAGGAGGAAAACAGGTATGAAAAAGAGAGTATTGGCAGTGATACTGGCAGGTACAATGGCGGCGGGAAGTCTCTTAGGCTGCACAAAAGCAGGCCAGGGCGGTGGCGGAGCTGCGAAGGTAAAGGATGATGGAACGATTACGATCGCAGTGCTTCCAAAGATGAAGGGTGAAAATTACTGGGATGCGACCAAAAATGGAGCTGAGGAGGCAGTAGAAGAATTGACGGCAGCCGGGAAAAATGTGAAGCTGATCTATGACGGACCACCGCAGGATCAGGCAACGAACCAAAAGCAGGTAGACCTGCTGGAGGGATGGATCGCACAGGGCGTAGACGCGATCGCGGTAGGATGTGTGGACGCCAGCGCAATCTCTCCTACTCTGAAAAAAGCACAAAGCCAGGGAATTAAAGTGGTTACTTACGATACAGATGCAGAACCGGATGCCAGGGATCTATATGTTTGTTCAGCATCGGAAACGGGGATGGCAGAAGCTTTAGTTGAAAATGCGGCAGCAGAACTTCAGGCAAAAGGGTATGGCCCTGATAATCCGGCCAATGTCGCTATGATGGGACAGACTAAGACAGACGTAAATATTGAAGCGTGGAAAGACAATATTCTAAAACTGTTGGAAACAGACGAGTATAATTGGATGAAGCTTCAGGATGTAGAGAGTGATATTTATTATCCGGGAGCTGATGAGGTCGAGGTTCAGGCTCAGGCAGCTACATTGATTTCGAGGATGGGAAAAGGCGCGGACAAGATCCAGTGTGCTTTTGGAAATACATCTATGACAGGTCCTGCACTTGCTTCTCAGTATGAAGCAGCGTCTGACAAACCGTCTAAGGATGAGATCGTCCTGACTGGCGTTGCAACACCAAATGCAGTAAAGACGTATGTACTTGATGAAGACAATCCGTTTAAGGTGGCAGTGCTGTGGAACTGTATGGATCTGGGATATCTGGCGGTACAGTCTGCGTATCAGCTTGCAGTGGGAGATGTAACGGCGGACTCTGCGGAGATAACGACAGAGCGCCTCGGTACCTCTGCGATTGAGGAGGGAATAGTTCAGCTTGGAGAACCGCTGGTGATCACAAAGGATAATGTGGAGGATTTTGACTATTAATCGATCTGCAGCAGGGTACAGTCAGCTTGATGGCGGAAAGGAGATTTCATGAAAGTCAGTGATAAAAAGAAGTATTTAAAGAAGGCAGGCGATCTTTCCTCTTTGTATGGAATACGGGATATTACTTACAATTCTGGAAGAGCAAAAGGAGTGCAGGCATTTGAAGTGAAAAATGGAAAAGGGTTAAACCTTGAGATATTTCCCGATCGTGGATTAGATATCCCTATGTTGGAGTTTGTAGGCAGAAATATCGGGTTGTTATCAAAATCAGGACTTTCATCTCCTTTTTCATACACGCCGTCAGATGATGGTGCGGACGCTTTTTTGCGGCAGTTTGCAGGGGGGTTCATGACCACATGCGGACTTACATTTTCCGGCGCGGCATGTGAAGATGAGGGGAAAAAGCTTCCTCTGCATGGCCGGATTAGCAATACGATCGCAGAGAAGGTCTATGTGCGAGAAGTAGAAGAGGCTGACGAGGTTGTTTTGCAGATCTGCGGGGAGGTGCGGGAAGCGCGTCTGTTTGAAGAAAATATGGCACTTAAAAGAGAGATCAAGATACATACAGAGAGCAACAGGATTGAAGTACATGATGTTGTAGAGAACAGGGGGTTTCAGAAAACTCCGGTGAGTATGATCTACCATGTCAACTTTGGATATCCGTTTCTGGATACTGGGGCGAAGATGTATTTTAGCGCACAGGAGGTAGAGGCGCAGACACCGTTTGCACAAGAAGGGATAGAACAGTACGATATTGTTGAGGAGCCGGAGGAGGCTAGAGAAGAACAATGCTATTATCACACGGGACAAAGAGATCCAGAAAATAGCTTTGCAATGCTTCACAATGAACAGGAGCAGCTTGCTGTTGTTGTAAAATATAATGCAAAGCAGTGTCCGACCATGTGCGAATGGAAATCAATGGGAGCAGGTGATTATGCTCTTGGGTTTGAGCCGACGACAAATGGCACAAAAGGGCGCGCAGAAGCGAGAAGGCAGGGAATCTTAAAAGAGCTCGACTCACAGGAAAGTTGTCGGTTTGACATAGAATTTCTGTTTTTAGACAAAAAGGAAGAAATAGAAAAATGGCGCTGCGCTTGCAAAGAATATAAAGGAGAAAATGTATGAACTATCAGAAAGGTCTGACCGGCGTGTTTGGAGATCCGGTTGCAGACAATCCTTCTGTTGTGATCGAACAGGCTGCATTTGACGCTTTAGATATCCCTATGCAGTATCTTACGATACAAGTCAAAAAAGGCGAGTTGGAGACAGCGATCGAGGGGATGCGCGCAATGAATTTTGCCGGGATAAATATAACAATGCCTCATAAGATCGAGGTGTTGAAATATCTTGATGAAATCGCAGAGGACGCGAGGATCATGGGGGCGGTCAATACAGTATACAGCAAAGAGGGCAAACTCTTTGGAGAAAATACAGACGGCAAGGGCTTTATCATGAATCTCAGGACAGGAAACGTACCGATTGAATCGAAAAATGCAGTTATTTTAGGAGCTGGCGGCGTTGCGCGAGCGATTGCAGTAGAGCTGGCAAACTCCGGGATAAATAAAATAACGATTGTTAATATCATTCAAAAGGACGGAAAAGAGCTTGTGGATTTATTGAATACAAAGACACAGACATGGTCGTCATTTGTTATGTGGGATGGAAAATATGAGATACCGGAGGACACAGACATTGTTGTCAATGCAACCTCTATTGGCTTCACAGATCCGACAGAAAAACCGCCGATCAATTATGAAAGCTTAAAAGCAAACATGGCGGTCTGTGACGTGATACCAAATAAGTTTCGGACGCTGTTTTTAGAGGAAGCGGAAAAACGCGGCTGTAAAACGTTCAATGGTATGCAGATGCTTGTCAATCAAGGCGCGATAGCATTTGAACTGTGGACAAAGCAAAAAGCTCCTGTAGATGTTATGCTAAAAGCGCTGAAAGAGGCATATGCACAAACGGATAGTAAAGAGTTTGAGTGAGAGAAAGCAGAAGGAGCAGGCAATGAAATGGGAAAAGTGACAATTGATCCAAAAGAGATTCGCAGATTATGTAAAAAAGAGGAAGAAAAATATCAATTTCCCAAATTTACCAGAGAAAACGCAAAAGAGTTAGGCGAGCTTTTGAGCGAAGCAGGTCTTGATTATGAGAAGCCAATTGCAGTGGAAATCCGTCTTAACGGGTTATCAGTATATCGTTTTTTCCCAGAGGGAACAAATAGAAATAATGAGCTGTGGTTGGACGCGAAGGCCAAAACAGTTGATATGTTTGAAATGAGTTCTCTGCATTTATGGGCGGAGCTGGAATGTACGGGGGAAACTTTGGCAGATCGAAGAGTTAATGAATTGGAATATGCAGGTTTTGGAGGCGGATTTCCCATAAGGCTTTATAACAATGGTGTTATAGGAACGATTTGTACATCGGGGTTAGATCATACAGATGACCACAGAGTGATTATAGAAGCATTAGAACTATTTAAAGAGCGTAAAAAAATATAAAGTTTTCGGCCGTTCGGTTATTACCGGGCGGCTTTTTGCATTTTCGGCAAAGAAAAAGAGCGATGGCAATTCCGCTGCCTTTGTTGATTTTAGATGTTTAGGTTGTCTGTTGGTGAGATTGTGAGACCGTTTCAACTTGGATCTGTTGACAAACTAAAGAGAAATGGCTTTCTGTATGGCATACTTATTATATCAACTGCAGGAGGTCATTTTTTATGATGGGAAAACAAAGCGGACAAATCCAGGTGGTAATCCTTGACATTGATTCTATGATTCCAGAGAATCATCTTCTGGGACGGATTAAAGACTGTGTAAATTTTGATTTCATATACGAAAAGGCAGTCCCCCTATTATTCCCATGTTGGAAGAAAATCTATTGACCCCTTTATTCTGATAAAAATGCTGTTGATTGGTTATCTTTATGGGATTAAATCAGAGGGGAGGCTTTAGGAAGAAGTATCTCTTAACCTTGCGATAATTGCATGAATCTCTCCCCGATAGCCAGAATCAATAGGTGGAAGTTCGCAGATCAGTCCCTTAACGGCCATACTGCTTCTGGGAAAGATATATCCGGCATATCCATCCGGAATTTTAATTCCATATCCCAGGGGGTTTTTAGAATCTCTCCGGACTTTACAGAACAATCATAGGGCATGAATACATCTGCCCCGGCATTATTATCGTGTGGACGGAAGGGACAGTGGTCTTTCTGTACCCCAAAATAAATCAGTTTAATTTTCATACCGAGTCCTCCTGAAATAACAGTGGATAATCATCTGTTAGAATGGTTGCGGGAGATATGCATTTTTCTATAGGATGCCTGCATCGAGGCCTTTGACTTTTTTTAAAAGATTTGGACTTATCGTAATGTATGATTCTTAGAAATAGAAGTGGTATTTTTTATTAAAAGTTTAAAAAGAAACGGAACTATGGTTTTTAAGGCATTGGTTAGCTTATAAAAGTTTGCTGGCCAAACTTGTGTAGGGGATACGCAGCCTATATAGAAATGAAAATTGAAAGAGCAATAAAAAGGTTTAACTTGTAATAATAGACAAGAAAGATAGAAAAAAGTTGTGAAAACTATATAAAAAGCGAATAAATAGTAGAAATCCGTTGACGGCTTATTGGGACGATGTTATCATGGCACTAATAGGAAAGCGTTTTCCCGCAGAGGAAAGATTATGGTGAACAGTTTTTAGGCGGGAAACTCCTGTTTAATATTGGGAGGGAAATATGGCTGTAACGATTGCAGATATCGCCAAAGAGGCTGGTGTGTCAATATCTACAGTTTCGCGGGTAATGAATAATACGAAACCGGTTAGTCCGGATCTTCGTGAGAAGGTATATCAAGTAATAAAGAAAAATCATTATTCGCCAAACATTTTAGCTCAGGGATTGATTACAAAAAAAACAAATATTGTCGGTGTAATTGTACCGGACATATCCAATGCTGTATTTGGTGCTTTGACAAAAGGAATTAACAGTGTCTGTTCTAAAAAGGGATATACGATTATGGTATGTGAATCCCAGGGAGAGTTAGAAAACGAACTAAGATTATTGCATATTTTGGAGGATCGGCAGATTGACGGTGTACTGTTTGCAGGCGTCAATGTGAATCAAGAATTGGTTGAAGCAATGGAGAAAAAGGATTATCCAGTTGTTCTTGTTACACAGGAATCATCTTTACAAGAATGCCGGATAGAGACAGTTACCCATGATAATGTACAGGCACTGTATGATGCTGTGAAATTTCTTCAGGAGAATGGACATGAAAGAATCGCCTATCTAGGTGGCCCAGAGTATGACTATTCTTCAGGGCAGAAGCGTTTGAATGGATATAAAAAAGCAATGGGAGAGATGGGCGCGGGAATTCCAGACTCCTATATAGAGCAGGTTCCATTTTCCTTTGCAGGCGGCTATGAAGGAATGAAAAGAATATATGAAGAAAGCAGTATTTTACCAACAGCAGTTGTCTCAGGGAGCGACTTGATTGCAATAGGTGCAATTCAGTTTTTGAGCAGCTGCGGTGTAAATGTGCCGGAAGAAATTTCCATAGTGGGGTTTGATGATTTAGAGTATGCTACTTATTTCAGGCCGGAGCTTACAACAATACGGATTCCTTATTATGAAGAGGGGGGGAAAGCAGCCCGGGAATTGTTAAAGTATATGAGCGGAAAAAAGAAAGAGCCGTCTGTACACTATGTGAATCACAAGATTATCCGGCGGGGAACAGTAAAAGCTTTCCGGAAATAAGGCATTGATAGAGTAACAAAAAAGAGAGCTGTTTAGATACAGCTCTTTCAAAATCATAAGTAGGAAATCCTTTTCCTGAAAAAATATTGATATATATCATATTATCAAGGAAAAATAAACAATATAAGTACAAAAATAAATATTATATAAGTACTTTTTTATAGATAATAGGAAATCCTTTTCCTATTACATAAAATTTATTTTGGAGCATTCACCCGAAAGGGGAAGCAAATAAATCTTTTATTTTAAGGAGGAAATAGCAATGAAAAAAAGAATGAAGCAACTTGGTGCATGTGTGATGGCAGCAATGATGACATTATCATTGGCGGCATGTGGTTCAGGCGGAAATGGTGATTCTGGTAAGGAAGCAGCGGATGGAAAAATTACTCTGAGATTTTCATTTGATCAGGGTGTAGGGGAGCCTACTCAGAAAATTGTAGATGCGTTCAATGAAAGTCAGGACAAAATTACTGTTGAAACTGTTTTACTCCCCCAGGATGCAAATCAGGTACATGATGATTTCGTAAACAAGCTTGCTTCCAGTGACACAAGTATAGATATCATGGGTCTGGATGTAGTTTATGTAGCAGAGTTTGCATCAGCGGGTTGGCTTATGGATATGACAGATAAACTTGATACAGAGGGAATGTTGGAAGGACCTGTTGCAGGAGCAACTTATGAAGGAAAACTGGTTGCAGCTCCCTGGTTTACAAACTCCAGTGTATTATTCTATCGTCAGGATGTATTGGAAGCTCTTGGAGCTGAGGTTCCTACAACATGGGAAGGCTGGATGGAACTTGCAGATAGGGCAGTTGGAACTAATGGTATTGAATATGGTGCAGATTTCCAGGCAGCACAGTCTGAAGCTCTTGTTACAAACTGGGTAGAGTATGTATGGGGCAATGGCGGAGACATTTTGGATAAAGACGGAACTCCTATTGTAAATTCAGAAAACAATATTGAAGCAACAGAGATTATGAAAAAACTGGTAGATAATTATGCACCGGAAGGTGTTACAACATACGCAGAAACAGAGAGTGAGCAGGTATTTAAAGAGGGAAAGTGTCTCTTTATCCGTGACTGGTCTGGCTTCTGGTCAAGCGGCCAGGATGAAGGCTCAAAGGTAACAGGAAAAATCGCTGCAACAAAACTGCCGGTTGGTCCAAAAGGAACAGAGTCCAATACATGTCTTGGCGGATTGGATCTTGTTGTAAATAATGCAATCAGTGATGAACAGAAAGAAGCGGCAGTTGAATTTATTAAATATATGACAAGTGCAGAAACTCAGAAAGAGATGACATTGATTTCCTCACAGCCTCCAGTTGTCGGATCTGTATATACAGATGAAGAAATCCTAGCAGAAATTCCGTTTTATGCTGATTTCTATGACATTATTATGACAGGTAAATCAAGACCTGCATCACCGGAATATGCAAAACTTTCAGATGCAATTCAGAGAAATGTACATCAGGCGCTTACCGGAGAGGCCGAAGTGAAAGCGGCGCTGGATACTTTGCAGAAGGAATTAGAAGAACTTGGAAGTGAAGAGTAAAGGATTTTAGGATGAGAGCCATGTTATAAATTGAAACAGACAGAGGCCACAGAATATGTGGTCTCTGAAAAAATATAAGTTGTGCAATAAACCAGAGGAGGCGTAATCATGATAAATAAAAAGAAGAAATATAGCTCCCTTGAAAAAACGGAGAGCAGAGATGCGTGGATTATGATGGCACCTGCGATTATTGTCCTTGCAATAGTAGCAGTATACCCCATCCTCAGAACATTTTGGCTGAGCCTCCACGAGATGGTGCTGACAGATCCGAGAAGCGGGTATCCATTTATTGGTCTGGAAAACTATATGAAAATATTTACAGATGAGAGAGCAATTGCTTCAGTTATTTTTACATTGAAATTTACAGTAACTACGGTTTTTTTTGAACTTCTGATAGGATTTACCGCAGCACTGATTATGAATAAAGCGTTTAAAGGAAAAGGTTTGGTACGGGCAGCGATATTGATTCCTTGGGCGATCCCTACATCGGTATCAGCAATGATGTGGAAGTTTATCTATAATGACCAATATGGTCTGTTCAATGATGTTTTATACAAATTAGGCATAATTGACGGATATAAAGCATGGCTGAGTACAGCGGACGGTTCATTTATGGCGCTTGTTATTACAGACATTTGGAAAACAGCTCCGTATATGGCTTTATTGATATTAGCAGGTCTTCAGATGATTTCAGAAGACTTATATGAAGCAGCAAAAATTGACGGGGCAAATATTATTCAACGTTTCTTGTATGTAACACTTCCAAATGTAAAGGGGACCGTTATGGTTGCACTTCTATTTAGAACCTTAGATGCTTTCCGTGTATTTGACCTTGTTTCGGTTATGACAGGCGGAGCGAATAATACGGAAAGTGTTTCGCTATATGCATATAATAATTTAATGAAATTCTTGGATTTTGGATATGGTTCGGCAATGTCAGTTATGATTTTTGTGATTGTATTTATTATCAGTCTCCTATATATGAGAGCAATGGGAGACCAGTTGACAGACCGATAGAGGAGGGAGTATTTATGAACAAGAGGACACTATATATAGTTAGGCAGATGTTATTTTATCTTTTTGTAATCGCCTTTGTTGGAATCATAGTTCTTCCTTTTATATGGCAGTTCCTTACATCTATTAAACCGATGACGGAGATTTCAGCAATTCCGGCAAAATGGATTCCAAGTGAAGTCAATATTCAGTACTACTTTAATGTATTTGAGAAACATCCTTTTGCAAAATATTTACTAAACAGTTTTATTGTCGCATTGCTTACTACGGTATTGAGTATTTTAATTGGGGCTTCTGCAGCATATGCGCTTTCCAGACTGCGATTTAGGGGAAAGAAATTTATGCTGATGGCAATTCTGAGCATTTCCATGTTTCCTACAATAGCCACATTGAGTCCAATTTATCTCCTCTTAAAGCAATTTAGACTATTGAATACATATGCAGGTTTGATAATTCCATATATTACATTTGCATTGCCGCTGAGTATCTGGCTATTGACGAACTTTTTTTCTCAGCTTCCGCGTGGATTTGAGGAGGCGGCAGCAATTGATGGATGTTCCCGTGCAGGAATTTTTTTCCGGATTATGCTGCCGTTAATTAAACCGGCAATTTTCTCAGTAGCATTGATTGTATTTATCAATGCGTGGAATGAATATATTTATGCATTGACATTTATGACAAATGATGAGATGCGTACAGTGCCCGTTGGCATTGCGATGTTCCCAAGTAATTACGAAATGCCGTGGGGAGACATGGCAGCGGCATCTGTTATTGTAACAGTTCCGCTGATTATTCTTGTGCTAATTTTCCAAAAGAAAATTATTGCTGGTTTAACAACAGGTGGAGTAAAAGAATAAGTCAAAAATAGAACTATGAAGGAGAAATGAAAAGATGAAGAAGATAAATATAACAGAAAAACTTGAAATATCACAGGTTGTAGCAGGATGTATGCGTGCGGCTGACGCAGGAATGCAAGGAAATGTCTTTCTGAAATTTGCAGAAGAATGTATTGATATGGGCGTGACAACATTTGATCACGCACCGGTTTACGGAGGATATACTTGTGAAAAACTGTTTGGAGATACGGTTTTAAGAAAAAGACCGGAACTCCGTGGGAAAATGCAAATTGTTACAAAAACAGGAATTGTTTTGCCAGGAAAAAATGGAAATGAGACTATTTATTATGAATCTACAAGAAAAGAAATAAAAAAAGAGCTGGAGGCATCTCTGCTGAATTTTGGAACAGATTATATAGATCTTCTTTTAGTACATCGTCCGGATCCATTGGCTGATCCTGCTGAGACAGCAGAGATTTTGGATGAACTAGTTCGGGAAGGAAAGATTTTAAGCGTAGGAGTTTCAAACTTCATGCCATCTCAGATTAGTATGCTTCAGAGTTATATGAAAACACCCATTGCAGTGAATCAGGTGGAATTATCTGTAAAGACAACAGAAAACTTTTTCAATGGTGTGACAGATGATGCATTTACAAGAAAAACGCCGCTTATGGCATGGTCGCCACTGGGTGGAGGAAGTGTATTTGCCGGGGAGGATGAGCAGTCTGTTCGTTTACGGAAAACAATTGGAGAGATTGCAGAGATTCATAATACAACAATGGATGTAATTATGTATGCATGGCTGTTTATTCATCCGGTTAAAATTGCGGCTATTACAGGCACTATGAATATTGCACGTGTAAAAAATGCGGTTGGCGCATTAGAGGTACAGCTATCATATGATGAGTGGTACCGGATTCTCGAAGCATCCCGTGGATATAAAGTGCCGTAAGGTATAGAGTTTTGTAGGAGATTATAAAAATGAAGAAAATTAAATTTGCAGTAATTGGTTCCGGGTGGAGAGCACAGTTTTATATTCGTATTGCGAAAGCTGTTCCGGATATGTTTGAATTAACAGATGTATTGATTAGAGATAAAATAAAAGGAGAAAAGTTCAGCCAAACTTATGGTGTGTCTGTGGTACAGACAATAGAGGAAATTCAGAAGAAGAGTCCAGATTATGTCGTACTTGCGATAAAACGAGGAATTATTTCTGGGTATCTCCCAAAGCTATTCGAAGCGGGTATTCCAGTATTGTGCGAGACGCCGCCGGGGGAGGACGTAGAGGCGTTAGATAGTGTATGGGAAGCATATAAAACATATAAGGGAAAAATTCAGGTTGCGGAGCAGTATTTTGTACAGCCCTTATATGCGGCATGGGGGAAAGTGATTGCATCTGGCAAAATAGGAGAAGTGGAAAATATAAATATCTCCGCACTTCATGGATATCATGGTGCGAGTATGATTCGTCGGTATTTAAACGTAGGGTTTCAAAATGCAGTGATTTATGGAAAGAAATTCTGGTTTGATGTAACGGAAACATGCGGGCGGGATGGAATGGAATTTGATGGTGAAGTATTTAAATGCTCGCGTGACCGTCTGACCATGGAGTTTGAAAATGGAAAAGTTGCATTTTTTGATTTTGCAGATCCGGTACAGTATCATTCTTTTATCCGTACAAGACAGCTTTCTGTTCAGGGAGTACGAGGAGAAATAGATGATCTTACCGTACGTTATCTTACAAAAGAAAATGTTCCTGTGACAGCAGAGCTCAATCGAATTGACTTGGGTGTATACAATAATCAGGAATGGTCTCATTATGGAATCATGCTTGGAGAGGAATTCCTATATAAAACGCCATTTATCAATGCGCGCCTAAACGATGATGAAATAGCAGTGGCTACTTGTATGTTGAAAATGGGAGAGTACTTGGAGACCGGAATAGATTTTTACAGCTTGAAGGAAGCTTTGCAGGATATGTATATTTGTTTGAAAATGGATGAGGCACTGGCGAATCCGAATAAGGAAATAAAGATGGAAGTACAAAGCTGGGCATAATATTCAGACAAGTCAAACAGAACGAGTAAAAGAATATGATAGGAGCTGGAGATATATGAAGAATCAGGTTATGCTCATTACTTATGGAGATAGTCTGGGGAAAAATTTCAAGGAGTTAGAAATGATCTTAGATAAATATTATGAGGGTGCAATCGGAAGTGTTCACATATTACCCTTTTTTCCCTCCTCAGCAGACCGGGGATTTGCACCGATGTGCTACGACAAAGTAGACCAAAAATTTGGCGATTTTTCAGATTTGACAAGAATGGGAGAGAAATATGATTTGATGTATGATTTTATGGTCAATCATATCTCCGCACATTCTCCATATTATTTAGATTTCAAAGAAAAAAAAGAAGAATCGGAGTACAAAAGTCTATTTATCCGCTATAAAGACTTCTGGGAGGGGGGAGAACCGACACAAGAGCAGATTGATAAAATTTATAAAAGAAAACCGAAAGCTCCATATGTCAGCCTGACATTTGGTGATGGAACAACTGAAAAAATCTGGTGCACTTTTGGAGAAGAACAGATTGACCTGAATGTTGCCAATCCACAGACAAAAGAGTTTATTAAAAAAACCATTCGTTTTATGTGCGAGCATGGTGCAAAGGTGATTCGCCTAGATGCATTTGCTTATGCGGTAAAAAAGGCAGATACAAGCTGCTTTTTTGTAGAACCGGAGATGTGGAATCTACTGTACAGTATTGAAAAGACAGCAAAAGAATATAATGTGGATATTCTTCCGGAAATTCATGAACATTATTCAATTCAATCCAGAATTGCTGATAAAGGTTTCTGGGTATATGATTTTGCGCTCCCCATGCTTGTTTTACATGCGTTGTATATGCATCGAGGAGAACGGCTGAAACATTGGCTGGAGATTTGCCCAAGAAAACAAATGACTACATTGGATACCCATGATGGAATCGGAGTAGTAGATGTTGTAGATCTTCTCACACCAGAAGAGATTGAGGAAACAAAAGAGAAATTATATAAAAAAGGCGCAAATGTAAAGAAAAAATACAGCAGCGCTGAATATAACAATCTAGATATTTACCAGATCAACTGCAGTTTTTATTCTGCACTGGGAAATAATGACGATGCGTATCTTCTTGCAAGAGCAATTCAATTTTTTGCACCGGGAATCCCACAAATTTACTATGTAGGAATGCTGGCCGGTGAAAATGATTTGGAGTTATTGGAGAATACAAAGGAAGGAAGAAACATCAATCGACATTATTACAGCGTAGAAGAGGTGGATGAAAATTTTGCAAATAGAGCTGTTGTGCAAAAGATTAGAGATTTGATGTTATTTAGAAATCGCTGTAAAGCATTCCATGGAGAGGAATGTATTTGTAAGAGCGAGGGCGACAGCCTTATAATTGAAAGAATAAATGGGGACATAAAAGCCGTGCTAAAGGCAAGTCTGACAACATACCAGTTTGAAATCACAGAAGAAACACTGAAATAAATTTAAAATGAATATGGCTGTATAAAATAAAAAGTACGGGAGAACTGCATAGACTTCAGTCCCCTGTGCTTTTTTCTTATTTAGATTATCTTAATTTTAATTCTATAATCCTTTTTCCCATTTTAATTTCTCCTATGCTATTTTTACAGACGTAAGGAGGATCAAATTACCTTTCTCATAGCGTGGATTTGCGGATGGCTGTAATTATCTTTATAAAATCTTAATTTCACGCTGCTTCTGCTAATCCCATTTTAATCTGAGCAGTGTTAGAATTGCAAAAGCAAAGGAGGAAAACTTATGAGTGTAATTGTGGGACTTATTGGCCTATGTGCTGCAGCACTGCTAATCTACTATGTCTATATTCTGATGAAAGGAGATTCGCGATAATGAGTACAGTGATTCAATACATACTTTATCTTGCCATTCTCGTCATACTTGCAATTCCTTTTGGGGGTTATATTAAGAAAGTAATGAATGGCGAAAAAACTTTTTTATCCAGAATATTTATACCTTGTGAAAATGCCGTTTATAAAGTCATGCATGTAGATAAGGAAGAGCAGATGAGCTGGAAAAAGTACACTGTTTCAGTACTTATCTTTTCTGGCATTGGTTTTATTTTTTTGTTTCTTTTGCAGCTTCTCCAGGGTGTCCTTCCGGGTAATCCCCAAGGACTGCCGGGCGTAAAATGGGATTTGTCGTTTAATACGGCCTCCAGCTTTATTACTAATACAAACTGGCAGGCATATAGCGGTGAATCTACATTAAGTTATCTGACCCAGGCAGTTGGGCTGACAGTACAAAACTTTGTATCTGCAGCTACTGGCATTGCTGTTTTATTTGCGCTGATCCGTGGCTTTATTAAAGTGAAAAGCGATGGGTTGGGCAGCTTTTGGGCTGATATTACAAGAATAGTTATCTACATCTTGATTCCACTTAACCTTGTAGTCTCATTGCTGCTGGTGGGGGGCGGTGTTATTCAAAATTTGAAGGGCGCGGAAACTGTGTCCCTTGTCGAGCCTATTGCGGTCAGTGCAGATGGGGAAGTCTTAGAAAATGCAGAAATCGATCTTGGGACTGGGACGGTAGAGGTTGATGGAAAGGCCGTCCGAGATGCTGATATTGTAACCCAGCAGTTTGTCCCTATGGGGCCTGCTGCAAGTCAGGTGGCAATTAAGCAGACCGGAACAAACGGAGGCGGGTATATGGGGGTCAACTCTGCACATCCGCTGGAAAACCCAAATGCCTTTACAAATATTATTGAGATGATTTCACTGCTTTTAATTCCTGCCTCCCTATGCTTTACATTTGGAAAAGCGGTCAATAATAAAAAGCAGGGCATTTCAATTTTTATGGCAATGTTTATCTGCCTTGTTATAGCAGTTAGCTCTATTGCTGTCAGTGAACAGCTTGCAACGCCACAGCTTGCACAGGATGAAAATGTAGATATTTCCATGGTAAATCAAGCAGGGGGTAATATGGAGGGGAAAGAAACTCGGTTTGGTATTGCCTCCTCCTCTACCTGGGCAGCATTTACTACAGCTGCTTCCAACGGTTCTGTCAATTCCATGCACGACAGCTACACACCGCTGGGCGGCATGGTAACAATGCTTCTAATACAGCTTGGAGAGGTTATCTTTGGCGGTGTGGGCTGTGGACTTTATAGTATGCTTGCATTTGCCATTTTGACCGTATTTATTGCAGGGCTTATGGTGGGAAGAACGCCGGAATTTCTCGGCAAGAAGATTGAGCCATATGAAATGAAATGGTCTGTACTGGTCTGCCTTGCGACGCCAGTTGCTATATTAATCGGCAGTGGAATTGCCGCAGTTGTTCCCGGTATTGAGGACAGCTTAAATAATACGGGGGCACATGGTTTTTCCGAACTTCTGTATGCATACTCTTCCTGCGGCGGAAATAATGGTTCGGCATTTGCGGGATTTAACGCGGATACTGTATTCCTAAATGTTTCCTTGGGCCTTGTTATGTTGTTCGCCCGGTTCCTGCCGATTATAGGGACACTGGCGATTGCGGGAAGCCTTGGGGGAAAGAAGAAAATTGCAGCAACCTCAGGAACACTGTCCACAACAAACGGTATGTTTGTGTTTTTGCTAATTTTCGTCGTTCTGCTTGTCGGTGCGCTGAGTTTCTTCCCAGCGCTGGCACTTGGGCCGCTGGCGGAATTTTTTAGTAATATGATTTAAGGAGGCGCTTCCATGGAATCAAAAAAAAATAGCACTTTTGCCGACAAAAAGATGTTTGGCAGAGCTGTAAAAGATTCATTTATAAAGCTAAATCCAAAAATACAGGTACAGAATCCTGTTATGTTTTTAGTTTATATTTCAGCAGTACTGACCACAGGACTTTGGATTGTATCTCTGTTTGGGTGGCAGGATGCATTTAGTGGATATACATTGACTATTGGGGTTATTTTATGGTTCACTTGTATTTTCGCAAACTTTGCTGAGGCCATTGCAGAGGGGCAGGGAAAGGCACAGGCTGATTCTCTCCGCGCTGCAAAAAAGGATGTAGACGCCCATAAAATTACTTCTCCTGAAAAGAAAGAGCAAATCACTACTGTTTCTTCTGTCACGTTGAAAAAGGATAATTTTGTTATTGTCAAAGCTGGTGAACAGATTCCTGGAGATGGGGAGGTTGTAGAGGGGGCCGCATCTGTGGATGAAAGCGCCATTACTGGTGAGTCTGCGCCAGTTATCCGCGAGGCAGGCGGGGACAGGAGTGCTGTCACCGGCGGCACTACGGTACTTTCTGATTGGATTGTAGTACAGATTACAAGTGAGGCCGGTGAGAGCTTCCTGGATAAAATGATTGCCATGGTGGAGGGAGCTGCGCGTAAAAAGACACCAAATGAAATTGCGTTACAGATTTTTCTTGTAGCGCTGTCCATCATCTTTATACTGGTTACGATGTCCCTTTATACATATTCTGCTTTCTCGGCAAAGCAGGCAGGTATTGAGAACCCTACTTCCATCACCACGTTGGTCGCATTGCTTGTTTGTCTTGCGCCTACTACCATTGGCGCATTACTTTCGGCTATTGGCATTGCCGGCATGAGCCGGCTGAATCAGGCAAATGTGCTGGCTATGAGCGGCAGAGCAATTGAAGCCGCAGGGGACGTGGATATTCTGATGTTGGATAAAACAGGTACGATTACTCTGGGAAACCGGCAGGCGCACACGTTTATCCCCGTTGACGGCACAAGTGAATCAGAGCTTGCCGATGCTGCACAGCTCTCCTCACTTGCCGATGAAACACCGGAGGGACGCAGCATTGTAATCCTTGCAAAAGAAAAATTTGGGATCCGGGGCAGAAGTCTTTCTGATAAAAATATGATTTTTATTCCTTTTACTGCGAAAACCCGTATGAGTGGTGTGGATTATGACGGAGACGAGATACGTAAGGGTGCGGCTGAGGCTATTCACGAATATGTGTCCCATGCAGGCGGAACCTACTCTGATGAGTGCGGCAAAATTGTGCAGGATATTGCCAGACAGGGCGGCACACCGTTGGTGGTCGCTAAAAACCACAAAATTCTTGGTGTCATTCATTTAAAAGATATTATTAAGCAGGGTGTACAGGAGAAGTTTGCTGACCTCCGGAAAATGGGAATTAAGACGATTATGATAACTGGCGATAACCCAATGACTGCGGCAGCCATTGCTGCAGAAGCAGGTGTTGATGATTTTCTTGCAGAAGCAACGCCGGAGGGCAAGCTTCAAATGATCCGGGATTTCCAGTCTAAGGGACATTTGGTAGCCATGACAGGTGACGGCACGAATGACGCACCGGCTCTGGCGCAGGCAGATGTGGCTGTGGCCATGAATACGGGCACACAGGCGGCGAAGGAAGCCGGAAATATGGTGGATTTGGATTCTTCGCCTACAAAGCTGATTGATATTGTCCGCATCGGCAAGCAGCTTTTAATGACAAGAGGCAGTCTGACTACCTTTTCCATTGCAAATGATGTGGCAAAGTATTTCGCCATTATCCCTGCTCTGTTTATGGGACTTTATCCGGGTCTGTCTGCATTGAATATTATGAAGCTGCATTCCCCGCAGAGTGCGGTGCTTTCTGCCATTATTTATAACGCATTGATCATCATTGCTCTGATCCCATTGGCACTAAAGGGTGTAAAATACCGTGAGGTTCCGGCAGGAAAGCTACTGTCCCGCAACCTGCTGATTTATGGCTTGGGCGGCCTTGCAGCGCCATTTATTTTTGTAAAGCTGATTGATATGGTACTGGTTCTGTTTGGACTGGCGTAAGGAGGTATGACAATGAAAACAATTAAATGTGTGCTGCCCAAAGCAGCCATTATATTTCTGATTTTTACTGTACTTTGCGGCGTAGTTTATACAGGAGCTGTGACTGGCATTGCACAGCTTATATTTCCGGGTAAGTCAAACGGCAGTATTATCGAAGTAAATGGTAAGAAATATGGCAGTGAGCTGCTGGGCCAGCAATATACAGATGAGTCCCATATGTGGGGGCGTATAATGAATATCGATGTGTCTACTTACAAGGATGAAAACGGCAAAACACTGATGTATGCCACACCGTCAAATGTAAGTCCGGCAAGTGAGGAGTACAGGGAACTGGTAGCTGAACGTGTAGAAATGCTCCGTGCTGCCAACCAGGATATGGATGAAACAGCAATTCCCGTTGATTTGGTGACTTGTTCCGGCAGCGGACTTGACCCCCATATCTCCCCAGCGGCGGCAGAATATCAGATAGCACGGATTGCAAAAGCAAATGATATGACAGAAGACGGTGTCAAGGAAATTATTGAAAAATGCACGGACGGCAGATTTTTAGGGCTGTTCGGTGAGGAAACTGTTAATGTCCTGGAGGTAAACCTGATGTTGGACGGGATTCTGCAGAAATAGGCTTATCAGTCAATATATTGCTGATTCTATCTCTATGTAGCTTAGAAACAGTCTGATATTCGTCAGAAAGGCAGGAGAATTCTTTCTTCTGCCTTTCTTTATGCAATCTTAATAGGAGATTAAAATTACTTATGCGCATTTTACACCAATAAAGATAGAATAAAGAAGTCACAAAGATAATATTAAGATTGCACAGGTATTCATAATGCAGATAAAACAAAACAGCAGGCATAGGCATATTACTTCATGGCAAGTGATTATATTGGTTTTTTTCTCCGTGATTATGTTAGGCAGTTTTCTTTTGATGTTACCTATTTCTACTTACGATGGACATGGAGCCTCCTTTTTGGACGCTTTATTTACATCCACTTCTGCCGTATGTGTAACAGGATTGGTAATACATGATACAGCAACTTACTGGTCATTATTTGGACAGGCAGTTATATTATTGCTGATTCAAATAGGGGGTATGGGAGTTGTAACTGTGACAATTTCCATTGCAATGATTTCAGGGCGGAAAATTGGCCTTATGCAGCGGAGCATTATGCAGGAGGCAATTGCAGCGCCTCATGTGGGCGGCATATTGCTATGAAGCTGGATGCATTGCACCATCAGGTGCTGGCTATAGATAAAGAAGAACAGCGGGTTGATTCTGTCCTTCCCTTTGTAACCAATGGGCAGATTGGAGATGCCACGAATGAGGAATTTTTGGAATCTCTAGGAGTCAGGAATTTTGATGTGTGTATTGTTGCTATTGGAGATAATTTTCAGAGTTCACTGGAAACAACCTCGCTGCTCAAAGAGCTGGGGGCAAAAATGGTGGTATCCCGCGCGGCCAGAGATGTCCATGCAAAGTTTCTTTACCGTAATGGCGCAGATGAGGTTGTCTATCCCGAAAAGCAGCTTGCCCACTGGACTGCAATCAGATATAGCGCCGACCATATTATGGATTACATAGAGCTGGACAATGAACATGCTATTTTTGAAATATCCGTACCGGTGGGATGGGTAGGAAAAACGATTGGGCAGCTGGATATACGGAAAAAATATAATATAAACATAATGGCATTGAAACATAATGGCGCAATGAATATGAACATTACTTCAGGCACACACTTCCTAGAAGAAAATACAATACTTATACTTGGAAATATGAAGGATATTCAAAAGTGTTTTCACATTTAGCATACCCAAAGGGCCCCCCTTTTCAAAACTATTGATTTTGAATTATAATGTTCTATTGTAGTAGGAGGTGAATATATGGATATGGGCAGGCAAAATCCAGACCAACTATTAGAGGTAATCCGCCAGGAAGAGGAAAACCAAAAAAGAGGGCATCTGAAAATCTTTTTTGGATATGCCGCAGGTGTTGGAAAAACCTATGCTATGCTGAAGGCGGCCCATGCTGCCAAGAGGCATGGCGTTGATGTAGTGGCAGGTTATATTGAACCCCACGCACGTCCCAAGACAGCAGCTCTTTTAAGTGGGCTGGAAGTGCTTCCTGCACGGAGTATGTACCATAATGGGATCCGACTCCGGGAATTTGATATTGACGCAGCTATAGGGAGAAAGCCGCAGCTTCTTCTTGTAGATGAGCTTGCACATACAAATGCTGAAGGATGCAGGCATACGAAGCGTTATCAAGATATTGAGGAACTTTTGAATTTAGGAATTGACGTATATACCACAGTCAATGTACAGCATATTGAAAGCCTGAATGATATGGTGGCTTCCATTACAGAGGTTTTTGTGCGGGAACGTATTCCAGATTCTGTATTTGACCGGGCGGATCAGGTGGAACTGGTGGACATTGAACCACAGGATTTAATCAATCGGCTCCAGGCTGGCAATGTCTATCAGGAGGCACAGGCCAAACGGGCAGTTGAAAATTTCTTTACTGTGGAAAATCTGACAGCACTTAGAGAAATAGCGCTGCGCCGGTGTGCTGACAGAGTAAACCTGCTGACAGAAAATGCAAGGATTAAAAGCCATGGCGACTACTATACAGATGAGCATATTCTGGTTTGTCTTTCCTCTTCCCCCTCCAATGGGAAAATTATCCGCACCGCTGCAAGAATGGCAAAGGCTTTCCGCGGTGCGTTTACCGCACTGTTTGTTGAAACACCGGACTTTTCATCTATGGATGAAGAAAACAGGAAAAGGTTACGCATCAATATGCGCCTTGCTGAACAGCTTGGGGCAAAAATAGAAACAGTTTACGGGGAGGATGTTCCATTTCAGATTGCAGAGTTTGCCCGTTTATCTGGTGTGTCTAAAATTGTTATTGGAAGAAGTTCTGGCGCAAGGAGGCATCTGTTTAGCAAGCTGACTTTAACGGAAAAGTTGATTGCCGACGCCTCAAACCTGGATGTCCATATCATACCTGACGCTGTTTCTGGTACGTCTGCTTACCGGGCAAAAAAATTAAGACGGAAAAACAGTATTATATTTTCAGGCCTTGATATTATAAAGTGTATTGGTATTTTGATTGTATCTAGTTTAATCGGTACTATATTTCAAAATCTAGGCTTTGCAGAAGCTAATATTATTACGGTCTATGTGCTCGGGGTACTTGTGACTGCTGTGATTACAAAACATCAGATTTATAGCCTGATTTCTTCTATTGTAAGCGTTTTGGTTTTTAACTTTCTCTTCACTGAGCCAAAATTTACACTGCACGCTTATGACCAGGGTTATCCATTTACATTTATCATTATGTTCCTGGCGGCTTTTTTAACCGGATCCCTTGCCACGCGCCTCAAAAACCACGCCAGGCAGTCTGTACAGGCTGCATACCGTACAAAGGTGCTTTTTGATACAAATCAACTTTTACAGCAGTCAGGCAGCCAGGGTGATATAATATCATCCACTGCAAATCAGCTTATTAAGCTGTTAGGCAAGGACGTTGTATTTTATCTGGCAGAAAATGAAAGTCTCGGACAACCCCATATTTTTCCGGCGGCAGAGGAAGCTTTAGATAAATGCTATACTTCTGAGAATGAAAGGGCCGTCGCCCAGTGGGTGTTAAAAAACAACAAACATGCGGGGGCAACCACAGAAACCCTTTCCAACGCCAAATGCCTGTATCTTGCAGTTCGGGTCAACAGTAATGTGTATGGCGTTGTAGGAATTGTGATTAACAGCCAGCCGCTGGACTCCTTTGAAAAAAGTATTTTGCTGTCTATTCTAGGCGAATGTGCATTAGCTTTGGAAAATAAAAAAAATGCCCGAGAAAAAGAAGAGGCGGCGGTTTTGGCGAAGAATGAGCAGCTGCGTGCAAATTTACTTCGTGCAATATCCCATGATCTGCGGACACCGCTAACTTCTATATCAGGCAATGCAAGTAATCTTATTTCCAATGGAGATTCTTTTGATCCGGATACGAAAAAGCAGCTTTACATGGATATTTATGACGATTCTATGTGGCTGATTAATTTGGTTGAAAACATCCTTGCCGTAACGCGGATTGAGGAGGGCAGGCTGAATTTTACAATGTCAGAGGATTTAATAGATGATGCAGTTGCAGAGGCTTTGCACCATGTGAGCCGTAAAAGTGTGGAGCACCATATTACCGTTGAAAGTAAGAAGGAGTTTCTTCTTGCAAAAATGGATGTCAAGCTTATTGTCCAGGTGATTATCAATATAGTGGACAATGCCATTAAATATACTCCCAAAGGCTCCCATATTGTAATTCGGACAGAGCAGCAGGGGGAGAATGCTGTTGTGTCTATAGCCGATGACGGCGAAGGGATCCCAGATGAAGCCAAGGCAAAAGTATTCGATATGTTTTACAGCGGCGCCAATCAAATAGCGGACAGCCGCCGCAGTTTAGGGCTTGGGCTGTCATTGTGCAAATCCATTATTAACGCCCATGGCGGGAAAATCACCGTTTCTGATAATATACCTAAGGGTACAGTGTTTACCTTTACATTACCAATAAGGGAGGTACAAATTCATGAATAAGCCATTAATATTAGTTGTAGAAGATGATACGTCTGTAAGAAATCTAATGACAACAACCTTAAAAGCACATGATTACCGTTATCTCACGGCATTTAATGGTAAATCAGCGATTTTGGAGGCTTCGTCCCATAATCCCGATATCGTCCTGCTTGATCTAGGGTTGCCGGATATCGACGGAGTTGAAATTATACGGAAAATCCGCACATGGTCCAATGTACCTATTATTGTCATCAGCGCGAGAAGTGAGGATACAGATAAAATTGATGCTTTAGATGCGGGAGCAGACGACTATCTTACAAAACCGTTTTCCGTCGAGGAACTGCTTGCGCGGCTCCGTGTAACCCAGAGACGGCTTATTATGATGCAGAAAGAATCTCCTGCAGAGGCTTCAGTTTTTACAAATGGAATGCTCCGTATTGACTATGCGGCGGGATGTGCGTATCTAAATGAGGAAGAATTGCATTTAACACCCATCGAATACAAGCTGCTTTGTTTATTGTCAAAAAATGTGGGCAAGGTTCTGACACATACTTTTATAACCCAGAACATTTGGGGCAGCAGTTGGGATAACGATATTGCTTCCCTGCGTGTTTTCATGGCAACACTCCGAAAGAAAATTGAAAGAGAACCTAATTCGGCCCAATATATCCAAACCCATATTGGGGTCGGATATCGGATGATGAAGGTCGAATAATTTTTTCTGCTTTGAGATAAATATTATATATGGAGGAGATTTCCAGTATGGGGAGCTTAGAAATACTTTTTCACGCCTTAAAGAGAGGGTCAAAAAACTCCGCAGCGTCAGGAGAAAAAGGCGCTGTGGAGTTACGGGAGTCCTGCCCTTAGGATAAACATTATTTTTTTCTTCTAAATATGGAAAACCGGATGAATTCTGATAGGAGACATAAAACACCCAGGATGAAACACCACAAGGATGCATTTTTGTGTCCACTTTCTGCCAATTGTCTTGCACCGATTATCAGTCCAATTCCGGCTAGTATAGAAGTACCTCCTGTGGCTAGTCGGAATATACGGCTGTTATTCCATGCATGAGTAAGATTTTTATCTAGTTTGTCTGCTGATGTATCAACATACTGCTCAAACCGTGCGGCCAAATCTTCTACTTTCTGATCAAATTCTTGTTCTGTCATAATATTACCTCCATACTTTTAGTTTTATACATTCATTTGGTATGTAAGTATTATAGCAGCATTTCTGGCAATTGTAAATATACATTTCATTAGTATGTATTAATTTTATTTTCAGGATGGTAGGAGAATATATCTACCAGAAAATAAGGGAGTATGCTATACTGATATAATTAAAAGAAACAATATATGGGTATACCTTATTGAACATTAGCAGTTCAATAAGTATACCTTGTTGGACGAAGTCCACCCGTCCGAAGGACATGTATTAGGGGGTGCCCTGTGGGTATACCTTGTTGGACGAAGTCCATCCGTCCGAAGGACATGTATTAGGGGATGCCCTGTGGGTATACCTTGTTGGACGAAGTCCATCCGTCCAAAGGACATGTGTTAAGGGATGCCCTTTAGGTATGGAAATATAAACAAATGCTTTCATGAAAGAGGAAAGAGGGAAAGCTTGTGAGTAATATATTAGAAATGGATCAGGAAATAGAAAGTTGTCTGGATACGATTCGATTTTTAAATGAAAGTACAGACGATTATCTTTTTGTGTGGGATATTAAAAGAGGAAAATTACATTTTACATCTGATATTCATGAGAGATTTGCAATCGAAGAGCAGCCGGAGGAAGGATATGATCTGGCGGATTGGAATAAGATTGTTTATGATAAGGATTTGCCTGCCCTCAAAGAAGATCTGGGGCAGGTTGAAAGGGGAAATATAAAAAGCCACAATCTGGAGTACCGGATTATTGACAGAGAAGGGAATAGAATATGGATTAACTGCAGGGGAAAAAGCCAGCTTGGGCAGGATGGCAGGCCTCAGTTCATGATTGGAAGAATATCAGATACTGTAATGGCAAGGAAGGTAGATTTTTTGACAGGCTTGCTCAATGGAGTTAAATTTGCGGAGGATATGGCAGAATGTCTTTTAAAAAAGCAGCAGGGATTCCTGCTGATTTTAGATATAGACAATCTGAAAGATCTTAATAATAAATATGGCAGAAGTTATGGTGATGAGGTTATAAAAGGGGTTTCTGAAATATTGGAGGAAACAGTTGACAGCTTCTATAGGATCTATCGTATGGATGGAGATAAGTTTATTATTAACTTACTCTATTGTGACAGGAATGGGGCTAAGTCAGCCTATAATATCATACAGGATAAAGTGGCCTTATACTGTACAATTTCTGCGGGCGCGGTGCCATATTCGGAATATACAGATGAGGACAGCAGTATGCTGTACCAATATGCAGAGAATGCGTTAGATCAGGCCAAACAGACCGGGAAAAATAATCTGATATTCTTTTCACTGGAGAATTATGAGGAGTATTTACATAGAATTGATCTGCAGGAGGAATTGAAGAAGAGTATTGACAATGGATTCCAGGGGTTCTATCTGTGTTACCAGCCTCAGATAAGTATTGAGGATTTTCGATTATTTGGAGCAGAGGCACTTTTAAGGTTTCATTCACCAACCAGGGGAGTGGTAGAGCCATCAGAATTTATCCCTATTTTGGAGCAGACAGATTGGATCTGCCCGGTGGGGGAGTGGGTTTTAAGGACGGCCCTTGGCCAATGTAAGGAATGGAGAAATGTGATACCCAAGCTGCATATCAGTGTCAATATATCTTATGTACAGCTCAGAAAAAAGGGGATTGCGAAGAAGGTCTTGGATATACTTAAAGAGAGTGGGAATCCGGGGAGTGTACTGACTATGGAGGTTACAGAGAGTATGCAGCTCCAGGATTATCCATATTTCAATAAGATATTTTACCAGTGGAAGAAAGCAGGCATAGATATATCCGTAGATGATTTTGGCACTGGTTATTCCAGCCTTGGCTATCTGAAAAGCCTGGAGATTAATGAAATTAAGATTGACCGTTGCTTTATCAGCGGAATTAAGAATAGTACTTATAATTATAAGCTGTTGAACAATATGCTGGAATTGGCTTACAGCGCACAAATCAGAGTATGCTGTGAGGGCGTTGAGACAGAAGAGGAATTATATGTATTACGGAAGCTTCACCCAGACACTATACAAGGGTTTTTGTTTGGCAGGCCCTATAAAAAAGAACAATTTGAAGAGAAGTATATTGCGTGGGGAAACCAGGTATATTGGGAGGCAATGAACCTGGAGACAGGCTCAAAGCCTTCTCTGAAAAGTATAGGCCAAAAAGAAAGTGAATTGATTTTTAGCAAAGATAAATTGGCTACAATTGTAGATGCCATGGAGGAAGCTGTCTACGTCAGCGATATAGATACCTATGAGCTATATTACTTGAATCCGGCCGCCCATAAAATGATAGAGGGATGCGATTATAAGGGCGAGGGGACTAAATGTTACCAGGTACTCCAGGGAAAGGATGCACCTTGTGAATTCTGCACGAACCCTATAATAGATAAAGAAAATTTTTACATATGGGAAATGGAGAATACGCACCTTGGCAGGCATTTCATGTTAAAGGATAAGCTCATACCATGGGGAGATAAGATGGCGAGAATGGAGATTGCCATTGACGTGACAGAGAGGGAGCTTATAAGCCAGGATGTCAGAGAAAAACTAGACTTTGAGAAAAATGTTACCCTCTGTACAAAGATGCTGATCGAGGATCCTGATATGAACCGCGCGGTAACGAAGACCATACAATCTATAGGAGAGTTTTATAAGTGTGACAGAGTTGTTATTTTTGAGCCGGATGTGGATGAAGGGCATTGGAGCAATACCTATGAATGGTGTAATCAAAATATTAACCCCAGACAGGATGATATGCAGAACGTCCCCGCCTATTTTTTCAGGAGATTTTTAGGGGATTTGGAAAGGGGTTCTTCTGTCATGATAGACGACCTTGGCCAAATAAAAGAAGACTGTCCTGTGGAGTGGAGGGTACTTACGGATTTAGGCGTCTGTAATTTCCTGGCTGTACCTATCATGAAAGGAAATAAGCTTATAGGATTTATTGTCATAGAAAATCCAAAGCACAGGGATGACAATGACAGGCAGATTCGTATAATGTCCCATTTTCTGGCGGACAGGGTAATCAGGAATGAGGCGGATGAGAGACTGAGTGAGCTGCTGAACTTCCGGTATGAAGATATTCTGAAAGCAACAAGGCTAGGACTTTGGATTATTAAGTTAGACAAGAAGTCTGGAATCGGAAAAATGTATGCAGACCATACAATGCTGCAGATCATGGGGATTAAGAAGAAAATTTCTGCAGCGGAATGTTATGATTACTGGTATGGCAGGATCAACGATGGATACTATAACTATGTGAATCTTGCAATAGATGAAATGATTCATAAAGGAAATCCGGTTCAGCTGGAGTATACATGGAACCATCCTGACCACGGGGAGGTTGTCGTAAGATGTATGGGAGTCCGTGTACAGGACGATGAAGGGATGATCAGCCTGGAAGGGTACCACTGCATTATAAGCGATATGGAGATGCCCAGATTCTTTACCAGTACCTTGGCCAATGAGATGTTTGAATATAATGAAATAAAGAAGTCTATATATTTTCATACTGAACGCAGCATTTTGTTTGGTGAAGAGAAACGGGAGCAGAATTTTCCTGATTGTTGGATTGACACAAAGATCGTACATCAGAATTGTGTCAAAGAATTTAAGTCTATCTTTTATGGACTAAATAAAAATAAGGAGATCGAAGGCGCGGAGCTGCTTCTCAAAACAAAAAAGGGGGATTATGAGTGGTTTAGGCTGGAAACCCACCGTCTGGGAATGGATGATAAAGATATACATACAATCGTAGTTTCCCTGACCCCTGCAGCTAAAGAGCGCACTATGGAGTTAAATTACATACGGAAGAATGATTTTTATGAGGCGTTGCTTTCAGAGGCAGCGGCCTATGCAGAGATAGATATAAGCAATGGACAGATTAAAAATACCGGGGGCCTTTGGAAAAAATACGAAGAAGAAAGCCGGTGGTGGGGAGAGTCTTTTTCACAGACTATGCGGAGAAATATTCTACTATCCGTATATTCAGGGGATGTGGAAATAGTAAACTATTATATGGATGCAGATGTCATGAGGGATCTGTATGAAAATAAAAATTCTACAATAAAGCTATGTTTCCGCCACTTTATAGATGGGGAACTGCGATGGGTAGAGATGACTATACATTTGTTTAAAGAAAAATACACAAATAATATGTATGCCCTTTTATATCTGAAAAATATTGATTTACAGAAGAAAAGGGAGATAGCACAGGTCACTGCTGCTTCCATAGATCCCCTTACACAAGTTTATAATAGGAGGAGCTTTGAGGAAAAAGTAAAAGAGCATATTGAGTCGGAAGAATTTATGCGGGGGGCGTTTCTTCTGATCGATCTGGATGATTTTAAAGTTATCAATGATAAATTTGGCCATCTTGCTGGAGATGAAGCATTGAAATATTTGGCAAGGTTATTGGTGTCTACCTTTAGAAAGGATGACGTTGTAGGGCGTTTGGGAGGAGATGAATTTTTCGTTTTTGTAAAAAATGTCAGTGACAGGGAGATTATGAACCGCAGGTTAGATGCTTTGTATCAGTCTTTAAAAGACGATCCAGATATGCCGATTTCCTGCAGTACGGGAGTTGTTTTTGTAGAAAGGGATGGGTTTTCCTTTGAGAAAAGCTTAAAATGTGCTGATATCGCCCTCTATAGAAGCAAGAATGCAGGAAAGGCGGTTTATTCTTATTATGAAGATTTCGCTGATACCATTGGCAGTTGAAAACATGAGCCGTAAATGCCGCAAAATGAATGAACGGCTTAAGCTGTGGGAGGCATTTTCCAGTAATATTTTGAATAAATTTTATAATTAAGATGTATCAGAAATATAAAAAGTATTTATATTAAACAGGACAGAGGGCGTGCAGGAAAGAATGCCCTCGGGTATAGCTTTTATACGTATGTGCCTGGAGGAAGTTATGAAAATGAAGAGATTACTATTTTGTATGGCAGCAGTATTCATTTTTATGCTGCATCCTATGGAGGCTTTTGCAGACGAAGTACCAGGGGAAGCAAAGACAGCAGAAGAGCTTGCGGCGGAGGAAGAAAAGGAAAAGGCTGATTCTTATGCCCGTGAGATTGATACAAATAAACTAGAAGGATGGCCTCAGGGGCCGGCTGTCTATGCGGATTCGGCCATTGTCATGGATATGGACAGTAAGGCCATCCTTTTTTCAAAAAACGCTGACGCAAAGCATTATCCGGCAAGTATTACAAAACTGCTTACAACTTTGGTTGCCCTTGAACATGCAGAGCTGACAGATAAAGTGACATTTACGGAGGACAGTGTATCCTTCCTGCAGTATGATGATGCACAGATAGGGATGAAGCCAGGAGAAGAATTAAGCATGGAGGATGCCCTTCATGGCGTGCTGCTGGCTTCGGCCAATGAAGTGTCCTATGCAGTGGCGGAAAGCGTGGGGCAGCAGAAACTAGGCGGTAATTATGAATCCTTTATTCAGACAATGAACGACAGGGCGGAAGAGCTTGGCTGTACTGGTTCACACTGGGCAAACCCCAATGGGCTGCATAATGACGACCATTATACCACAGCACACGATATGGCCCTTATTGCATCTGCTGTGTATCAGGAAGATGAGTTCCAAAAGATTATGGACACATTGGAGTACAAGATAGGCCCTACCAATCTGACAAAGGAGGAGAGAGTATTTCAGCAGAACCACAAGATGCTGTGGCCAGAAAACTACTATTATTATGAATACTGCACTGGCGGAAAAACAGGGTATACAGACCAGGCAAAGACTACCCTTGTGACGATGGCGGACAATGGCGATATGAGGCTTGCAGCAGTTGTACTCTATGATTACGGCGTAGACGCCTATACAGATACAAGAGGGATGCTGGACTATGTATTCCAGAATTTCCAGAAGGTCTCTGTCAGCGGGCAGGAAACATCAGAGGATGTCCAGTCTTTCAGCGATCCAGACTCATATGTGGTACTGCCTGAGGGAATTAGCTTTAGCCAGCTCGATAAGGAAATTTCTTTGACAGAGGAAGGTATACGTGATGGAAGGATTCTATATTCGTATAAAGGGCAGAGTGTGGGCAGTGTAGATGTAACTGTCACAGAAGAATGTTACTGTAAATTAATGGGAATAGAGCCAGGCGGCAAAGGGGACAAGGAAGCTCTGCATACGGCAGAGAAAAGTAAGACAATTGCAAAACAGTCTGTCTCGGGGGAAAACAGACAGCTTAAATTGATAATTGCAGTAGGATCAGTTGTTATTTTTGTATTGATTATTTTTATGTATGCTTTAAAAAGAAGAAAAAAGAAAGCGCTCAGGCACAGAAAAAGGGCAATAAGGGGCAGGGACTAAATATATGTATATTGTTCCAGATACCTAAATTTTCTGTAAAAACTCAGGTTTTAGCATCTTGACTAATTTTCTGTTTCTTCTTATAATAAGCCTGTATACGTTAAAAAGACATTGACGGAGACAGTAGGATATATACTGAAAGTTTCAGCGAGCCGGGGAAGGTGTAAGTCCGGTACGAGTAAGATATTTCTGAATATCACTTCCGAGTTGCAGCGCCCGAACCACATGCAGTAGGGGCTGACGGTGTTCTGCCGTTATCAGAACGCATATGCAGGGCCTTTATAGGCTTTTAAGTATGGCGTAACAGGTGGTAACGATAGCTCATGCCTTCGTCCTATTACAGGGCGGGGGTTTTTTATTATATAGGAAAGTTTTCCGAACCTCCTATATAATAAAAACACACTTCGTGTGATGATGCGCAGCTCGCGGAGTGGAATTTAGCGTTTCACCCACCGCGCGCGCGGAGAATGTGCCGGAGGCACATTCTTTGTCCTTTCATGGGAAAATCCGTTGGATTTTCTCTGTGGGCGGCGACGGGGCAGATAGGAACAGGCCTGCCGAAGGGGCAGCACATCGGGGTCTTTGACTAGAATCTAAGAAAGGAAGGGTTAAGCCATGTATAAGAAAGTTTCCACGGATATGAATTTTGTGGACCGTGAGAAAGAGATTGAAAAATTTTGGATTGACAATAAGGTTTTCCAGAAGAGTATGGAGCAGAGGGAGGGATGCCCGGAGTATACTTTTTATGACGGGCCTCCTACAGCAAATGGAAAACCTCACATAGGGCATGTCCTGACACGTGTCATCAAGGATATGATTCCCAGGTACAGGACAATGAAGGGGTATATGGTTCCCAGAAAGGCAGGATGGGATACCCATGGGCTCCCGGTGGAGCTGGAGGTGGAAAAGCTGCTGGGCCTGGACGGCAAGGATCAGATTGAAGAATATGGCCTGGAACCATTTATTGATAAATGTAAAGAAAGTGTATGGAAATATAAGGGGATGTGGGAGGACTTCTCAAGCACCGTAGGATTTTGGGCAGACATGGAGCACCCCTATGTAACCTATGACAATGATTTTATTGAGTCCGAGTGGTGGGCCCTTAAGCAGATTTGGGACAAGGGACTGTTATACAAAGGCTTTAAAATAGTGCCTTATTGCCCCAGATGTGGGACGCCCCTGTCCGCCCAGGAGGTTGCCCAGGGTTATAAGGATGTGAAAGAGCGGTCTGCGATTGTCAGATTTAAGGTGAAGGATGAGGATGCTTATTTTCTGGCATGGACAACTACACCCTGGACCCTTCCTTCTAATCTGGCCCTCTGCGTGAACCCTGAGGAAGATTATGTGAAAGTAAAGGCTGCCGACGGCTATGTATATTATCTGGCCCAAGCGCTGCTGGATACAGTGCTGGGCAAACTGGCGCAGGAAGAAAACCCTGCATACGAGATATTAGAAACTTATAAAGGCAGGAACCTGGAATATAAAGAATACGAACCCCTTTTCCAGTGCTCTGCAGACGGGGCGGCCAGACAGGGAAAGAAAGCTTTCTTTGTGACTTGCGATTCCTATGTAACCCTTACAGACGGTACAGGGGTCGTCCACATTGCTCCTGCCTTCGGCGAGGATGATGCAAATGTGGGAAGAAAATATGGACTTCCTTTTGTGCAGCTTGTAGATGAAAAAGGAAATATGTCTGAGTCTACTCCTTTTGGAGGTGTATTTGTCAAGAAGGCTGATCCATTAGTGTTAAAAGACCTGGAGGAAAGAAACCTTCTTTTCGATGCGCCTAAATTCGAACACAGCTATCCTCATTGCTGGAGATGTGATACACCTTTGATCTACTATGCACGGGAATCCTGGTTTATTAAGATGACAGAGGTGAAGGAGAATCTGATAGCCAACAATAATACAATCAATTGGATCCCCGAGAGCATTGGGAAAGGACGTTTTGGCGACTGGCTGGAAAATGTACAGGACTGGGGCATCAGCCGCAACAGGTACTGGGGCACTCCTCTGAATATTTGGGAATGTGAGTGCGGGCATCAGCATTCTGTAGGCAGCATTGAAGAGCTAAAGGAAATGTCCGATAACTGCCCCGGGGACATTGAGCTCCACAGGCCGTATATTGATGATGTAACGATTAAGTGCCCTAAGTGCGGGAAAGAGATGCACCGTGTACCGGAGGTTATTGACTGCTGGTTTGACAGTGGTTCCATGCCGTTTGCCCAGCATCATTATCCATTTGAGAACAAAGAGCTTTTTGAACAGCAGTTCCCGGCCGATTTTATTTCTGAAGCAGTGGACCAGACAAGAGGCTGGTTCTATTCACTGCTGGCCATATCTACGCTTTTGTTTGATAAAGCGCCATATAAGAACGTAATCGTTCTCGGGCATGTGCAGGATGAAAATGGACAGAAGATGAGCAAATCAAAGGGGAATGCAGTGGATCCCTTTGATGCGCTGGATCAGTATGGGGCAGACGCCATCCGCTGGTATTTCTACGTAAACAGTGCGCCCTGGCTTCCTAACCGTTTCCACGGAAAGGCAGTGACTGAGGGACAGCGTAAATTTATGGGGACATTGTGGAATACCTATGCGTTTTTTGTATTGTACGCCAATATTGACCAGTTTGACCCTTCCAGATACAGCCTGGATTATGAGAAACTTTCCGTCATGGATAAGTGGCTTTTATCAAAGCTAAACACACTTGTGAAGACAGTAGATGAGAACCTGGAACAGTACCGTATACCCGAAAGCGCAAGGGCGCTGCAGGACTTTGTGGATGACATGAGCAACTGGTATGTCAGAAGAAGCCGCGAGCGTTTCTGGGCAAAGGGAATGGAGCAGGATAAAATAAATGCTTATATGACCTTGTACACAGCTCTTGTGACAGTTTCTAAGGCAGCGGCCCCCATGATTCCATTTATGGCGGAGGAGATTTACCAGAATCTTGTATGCGGCATAGACAGCGGGGCGCCTATAAGTATCCACTTATGTGATTTTCCGGCTGTGAATGAAGCCTATATAGATGGCGCGCTGGAAGAGAATATGTCCCATGTATTGAAGCTCGTGGTGATGGGAAGGGCGTGCCGAAATACGGCCAACATCAAAAACCGCCAGCCAATTGGGCAGATGTTTGTAAAGGCAGATTTTGAACTTCCGAAATTCTATCAGGAAATCGTCAGAGATGAACTGAATGTGAAAAATGTAAAGTTTACAGAGGACGTGAGGGACTTTACTTCCTATAATTTTAAGCCACAGCTAAAGACAGTTGGGCCAAAGTATGGTAAAATGTTAGGTGGAATCAAATCTGTACTGGACAGCCTGGATGGAAATGCAGCCATGGACGAGCTTCAGGCATCCGGGTCACTGAAGCTGTCTGTAGAGGGACAGGAGATTATATTGTTCAGGGAAGATTTACTGATTGACACTGCACAGATCCAGGGATATGTTTCTGAGAATGATAATGGGGTAACTGTTGTCCTTGACACAAACCTGACTGAAGAACTCCTTGAGGAAGGTTTTGTGCGTGAGATCATCAGCAAGATTCAGACTATGCGCAAAGAGGCCGGGTTTGAGGTAATGGATAAGATAAAAGTAACTTACGGCGGCAGTAAAAAAGCAGAGGATATTTTCGAGGCCCATGGCATAGAAATTGGAGATGAGGTATTGGCCAACGCGGTTGTAAAAGCAGAGCCTTCCGGTTATATGAAAGAGTGGAAGATAAACGGTGAGGCTGTTACAATGGGCGTTGAGAAAGAAGGTGAATAAGTATGTACAGTAAGCGTTTTGAAAAAGAAGCCTTTAAGGCTATGGTCAAGGATAATGTAAAGACATTGTACAGGAAAACCATTGATGAGGCATCAAAGCAGCAGATTTTTCAGGCTGTTTCTTATTCGGTAAAGGATATTATTATTGACGACTGGCTGGCAACCCAGGAGGAGTATAAGAAGAAGGACGCTAAAACAGTATATTATATGTCCATGGAATTTCTGATGGGCCGCGCGCTGGGGAACAACCTGATTAATATGATGGCTTACACAGAGGTCAAAGAGGCCCTTGAGGAGATGAATATTGATTTGAATGTGGTGGAGGACCAGGAGCCTGACGCAGCCCTTGGGAACGGAGGGCTTGGCCGCCTGGCGGCCTGTTTCCTGGATTCCCTGGCAGCTTTGAACTATCCGGCTTATGGGTGCGGCATCAGGTACCGGTATGGCATGTTCAAACAGAAGATTGAAAATGGATATCAGGTAGAGACTCCCGACAGTTGGTTAAAAGAAGGGAACCCCTTCGAAATCTGCAGGGAAGAATACTCTAAAGAGATACGTTTCGGCGGGAGTATCAGGTTTGAGAAGGATCCGGAGACTGGAAAGGATATTTTTATTCAGGAGAATTATGAGTCTGTACTGGCGGTTCCATACGACATGCCTATTGTGGGGTATGGAAACCATGTTGTAAATACACTTCGTATATGGGATGCAAGGGCAATTACTGATTTTTCCCTGGAGTCTTTTGACAGGGGAGATTACCATAAGGCAGTGGAACAGCAGAATTTGGCGAAGCTGATTGTGGATGTGCTTTATCCTAACGACAACCACTACGCAGGTAAGGAGCTGCGGCTGAAGCAGCAATATTTCTTTATTTCTGCCAGCCTGCAGGTAATGGTGGAGAAATATAAAAAAGACCATGATGATATAAAGAAGCTGCATGAGAAGGTTGCCATCCAGATGAATGATACACACCCCACGGTGGCAGTGCCTGAACTGATGCGTATCCTCATTGATGAGGAAGGACTCAGTTGGGAGGATGCATGGGAAGTGACCACAAAGACCTGTGCGTATACGAACCATACGATTATGGCCGAGGCCCTTGAGAAGTGGCCTATTGACCTCTTTTCCAAGCTCCTTCCCCGTATTTATCAGATTGTGCAGGAGATTGACCGCCGTTTTGTGGAGGAGGTAAGAAAGAAATATCCAGGCAATGAAGATAAAGTTGCCAAGATGTCCATTCTCCGCGATGGCCAGGTGCGCATGGCACATATGGCAATCATAGCAGGTTATTCTGTAAATGGCGTGGCAAAGCTGCACACAGAGATTTTGAAGAACCAGGAATTAAAAGATTTCTATGAGATGATGCCGGAGAAGTTTAACAATAAAACAAATGGCATTACCCAGAGGCGTTTTCTGCTCCATGGGAACCCGCTGCTTGCAGATTGGGTTACAGGCCGTATTGGCGACGGATGGATTACAGATTTGTCCCAGATAGGGAACCTGAAGCCATTGGTAAATGATGAACAGGCAAGGCGGGAATTTATGCAGATTAAATACCAGAATAAAGTGAGGCTTGCCAAATATATTAAAGAACATAATGGAATAGATGTAGACCCTGCCTCTATTTTTGATGTACAGGTAAAACGTCTCCATGAATATAAAAGGCAGCTTCTGAATATTCTGCATGTTATGTATCTGTATAACCAGATTAAAGAACACCCTGAGATGTCGTTTTATCCAAGGACATTTATTTTTGGGGCAAAGGCGGCCGCAGGATATTTAAGGGCAAAGGAGACAATTAAGCTGATTAATTCTGTAGGAGATGTGGTAAACAACGACAGGAGTATTAACGGAAAGCTGAAAGTTGTATTTATAGAGGACTACCGTGTATCCAATGCTGAAATTATATTTGCCGCTGCAGATGTCAGTGAACAGATATCCACTGCCTCAAAAGAGGCATCTGGGACAGGAAATATGAAATTTATGCTCAATGGGGCGCCAACCCTGGGAACAATGGATGGGGCCAATGTGGAGATCGTAGAAGAGGTCGGGGTGGATAATGCGTTTATTTTCGGCCTTTCCTCGGAGGAGGTAATTAACTATGAGAAAAACGGAGGTTATAATCCCATTGATATTTATTTCAATGACTGGGAGCTAAAGAGAGTCGTGGATCAGCTCATGGATGGGACTTATGCCAATGGAAACCATGACATGTACAGGAATTTGTATAATTCACTTTTAAATACACAGTGTACAGACAAGGCTGACACATATTTTATTCTAAAAGATTTCAGGTCCTATGCAGATGCCCAAAAAAGGGTAGAAGCAGCCTACCGTGACGAGCAGAAATGGTCTAAGATGGCCATGATGAATACTGCCTGCAGCGGAAAATTTGCATCTGACAGAACCATTGAAGAGTATGTAAGAGATTTGTGGAAGCTGGAAAAGGTGAATGTGCCGTCTGGCCAGCCGGAATAGGAGGAATTTATGGATTACTACGATTACAGTTATACTTATAACATGTCGGATGAGTCGATCGTGGCAGGGATTCTTGCCATCTATCTGATTATACTTGCCGTCCTGTTTATATTCTATGTAGTGAATTATGTGTTTAAAGGTATTGGGATGTATACGATTGCAAAGCGCCAGGGCAAGGATTATCCATGGCTTGCTTTCATCCCCTTTGCAAGGACATATCTGCATGGCGAGCTTGCAGGGAACATCCGGCTAAAGAATAAGATGATTAAGAACCCGGGCATTTGGTACCTGGCTCTTCCATTTATTTTTGGCGCAGTGAACTTTGTCTTTTATATTTTAATGTGGGTGATCGGGTTTGGCGCATTTGCAGACATTTACTCAGATCTTATGTATGGGTATTATTATAGCTCACCAAGTATCAGCGGCGGTATGATTACAGGATTGATCATCCTGCTGATTATCTGGGTTGTGCTGGCTATCATATATGAGGCGATATACGGCGTATTGGAGGTACTTATAAATCATCAGATTTATGAGAGATTTACTTCAAATAATATGTCCATCGTACATGCAATTCTTGGGACAGTGATACCGCTTTATGAATCATTCTGCCTTTTTGCAATGAGAAATAAAGAGTTTAATCCTGGAATGGGGCCAGATCTGGGAACTCCCTTTATGCAGTCCCCGCCTCCAGCCATTCCTCCCCAGGGAGGGCCTGTGCCGGTAGCACAGCAGCCTGGGCCAGACGGGCTGGGAATGTATACAGCTGCCCCAGGGCAGGGAGTGGATACAAAAATGTACGGGACAGAGGGGCAGCCTGGTGGGCCTGGGACATACTCGGCAGCGCCTAACGCTGTACAGCCTGGAGTCTATGTGACGCCGCCTGCACCTGGAAATAGCGGGGTATCACCGGAAGCTGGGCCATATGCGGCAGGGCAGCCTGATGAACCTGGAGTGGATACAGCGGGGCCTAACGCTGTACAGCCTGGGGTCTATGTGACGCCGCCTGCACCTGAGACAAGTGGGGTATCCAAAGATACAGAGAACAGTGCGGCGAATTCTGAGGCGCCGGCTGAGGCACAGAGTACTGAGGAGAAATAATTTCTGTAATAATACGCAGAGAGTGCCCTGGGGCATACTTTACAAATTTTATAAATAATGCTAAAAGGGGCATTCCCCTTTTTAACCCTTCATATATTATAAAATATGGAGGGTTTTTTTATGGGACAACATTATATGCGCCAGAAATTGAAAGCAGTTTTTTCTTTTTTAATTATTTTGATTTTACTCCCTTACATAGCAGCCGTATTTATCAATGGCGGCGATATGAAAGCTGAGGGAAAGAATAACAGTGCATTTGTAAAGGTGAAAAAGAAGAAATCAGATGGGGAAGAGCAGATTGTAAAGGTTTCCTGGGAAGAATATTTTATAGGGATGCTTGCCAACGAGATCCCTGAGTCTTACGAGGAAGAGGCATTGAAAGCACAGGCAGTCCTGATCAGGACTACTTTGTACCAGACTTTGGACAACAGCGAGGATAAGATACTGGAGGACTCCTATTTGGAGGCAAAGGATTTAGAGAAGAAATGGGGTTCTAAAAATTATGATAAAAACTATAAAAAGTTAAAGAAAGCCATGGATGATACCAAAAACCAGGTATTATATTACAACGATGCATATGCGATGACACCTTTTCATCAGTCCAGCAACGGAAAAACGAGAAGCGGGCAGGAGGTGTTTGGAACAGGGGATTACCCGTATTTGGTAGTCAGGGAGTGCCCCCAGGATAAAGAGGCGGATGATGAAATGCATGTATATACCATGGATTATAAAGAAGTACAGTCAAAATGCCAGGCATTTCTGGTGGCTGTAGATAAAGAAAAAGCAAAAGATACGTATGATTTTTCAGACTTTGAAATACAGGAATATGACTCTGCCGGATATGTTTCTAAAATGCGTATAGGTGATACAATATGTACAGGCGAGCAGTTCAGAGAGGCCTTATCCCTGGCGTCCAGCGCATTTTCCCTGCAGGATGCAGATGGAAGGCTGCGCATCACGACCATGGGTACAGGGCATGGCGTTGGAATGAGCCAGTGGACTGCAAACCAGATGGCTAAAGAAGGAAAAAGCTGGGAAGAAATCGTACAGAAATTTTTTGAAGGAACAAATATTACAGATGGCGGAGAAATATTTTCAAAAATAGAATAAGGCGTCATTTTTCTGGCAAAAATATAGCCAGAGGTGATGAATATGAATAAAAATGAAAGGCCGTTTTCACTAAAAGGAAAAGGCGCAGCAGTCGGGATCGTAATCTGCTTTGTAGCTGTGATTGTAATGGTGGGAGCTTTTACATTCAACAATTATAAGAAAAAAACAAGTGAGCAGCTGGCGAAAACCGAAGAACAAATTCAAGACATGACAAAAGAGAAGAGCGAGGCCACAACGACGAATGATATCGTTTTGCCGGAAGCAGAAGGTAATACATCAACAGAAAGTGAAACAGAAGAAGAGCAAGAAGCAAGCACACAAGAAAATGTGGTGGGAGAAGCAGCGCCATCAGGGTCAGACGCAGCGGCTGAAGTATACTTTAATGAAGAAAGCATCCTTGCGTGGCCGGCCAGCGGTGCAGTACTGATTAATTACAGTATGGACAAAACAGTCTTTTTCTCAACACTGGAACAGTACAAATACAATCCTGCCCTCATAATCGGAGGAGAAGTAGGAGAAATGATTGGCGCATCTGCACCAGGAATTGTAACAAATATAGAACAGTCCGCTGAGACAGGCACAACTGTAACACTGGACATGGGCAACGGCTACAGCGCAGTATATGGCCAGCTCAAGGAAGTGCCCGTACAAATTGGAAGCTACGTGGCAGCAGGAGAAATTGTAGGATACCTGAGCGAACCAACTAAATATTATAGTGTAGAAGGGCCAAACCTGTACTTCGAAGTGTTAAAAGACGGAGAACCGGTTAATCCTATGGATTTTATGGAATCATGAAATTTAGGACGTAACAAAATTAATTTTGTTACGTCCTAAATTCACATTAGACCTGTACCTTTTTCATTTACCTTGCCATTTCATAGATTTTGACAATATCTTCTTTATTGAGTGTACGGAAAAAACCTACAGTTCCTCCGCCTCCGGCAACGCATTTCTCAGCCATTTCTTCAATTTGTGCATCTGTGGGGCAGATACCCAGCTCGTGCATGTTTGTTGGCATACCGATTTTTCGGCACCATTCTTCCCAGGCCAGGATGCCTTTTATGGCCGTGGCTTCCAGGTTGTAGAAATTTTCAGGGACATCAAAAACACGTACCGCGAATTGTGCGAACCTTGCAGGGTTTGTCTTGTATACGTACCTTGCCCAGCTTCCCCAGACAGCGCAGAGTCCGGCGCCGTGGGCCACATCAAACATCCCGCCCAGTTCGTGTTCAATCTTGTGTGAGGCAAAGTCGCCCACACGGCCTGTTCCGGTGAGGCCGTTGTGGGACAGACTGCCGGCCCACATGAGGGTTGCCCGGGCTTCATAATTTTCAGGTTCTGCCACTGCTGTCAAAGCCGCCTCCCTGACAGCTACTAAAAGTCCTTCTGCCATGCGGTCAATTAAGTCTACATCTGTGGTGTTTGTAAAATACCGTTCCATTGTATGCATCATAATGTCGGAGGCACCGCTGGCTGTCTGGTAAACAGGGAGTGTATAGGTAAGCTCAGGGTTCATGATAGCGAACCGTGGACGTGCGCAGTCATGGTTATAGTTACGTTTCAGGAGTCCGTCCTCAATGGTAATTACCATTGAATTACTTGTCTCGGATCCAGTGGCTGCTATTGTAGAAATGCATCCTATAGGGGCAATTTTATTAGTTGTGACCTTGCCAAGCAGCAGATCCTCCAGCTCAAAATCATTTGCCAGTCCATATCCGATCCCTTTGGCGGAATCTATGGCGCTTCCGCCTCCGACAGGCAAAATAAAATCTATCTTTTCTTCCTTACATATCCGAATCCCTTCCTTTACAAGTCCCAGCCTAGGATTTGGCACAACTTTGCCTAAATCCACATATTCCAGTCCCGCATCAGACAATCCCTGGTGTACACGGTCTAAAATACCATTTTCTTGTAGAAAGGTACCTCCAAAATGGACGAGTACTTTATGTCCCCCCATGGCCTTAATTTCTTTCCCGGCTTCTGTTTCTGTTCCCTTTCCAAAAATTACCTTTGTCGGGTTGGAAAATTCAAAGTTAATCATTAGCAATCCTCCTCAATAGATATTTTCTTAAATTATAGGGCGGCTTTTACAAAAAGAATAATGGGAAAAAAACACTATGTATGGGCAAGTAAGTGTAAATGTTTCGGGATTTCTGATAAGGTGCACAAGTAAGAGTAAAGAAAATTGTGAGATTTACACATAAAAATGGAAACCTAAGTAAGGTTGGTTTTGCAAGACTTTACCCTATAAACTGGAAGGGCATATAATTTCGGGTTTAAAACACTGCGGGAAATTTGAGTAAATTGCATTAAGTTTATGTTCACAAGTGAAAATATATCATTTGTGGAAACTCAGGGCCAGTAGATATAATAGGCTCAAACAGCAAGGAAAGGTGGCCAAATGTTTTTACCAAGAGAGAAGAAAATATTAGGTGTGCTCTTTAAAAAAGAGAAAAAATTCACTACGGCACAGATTGCCGTGGAGCTGAAGGTAAATCCCAGGACAATAAAGGCGGACATTAAAAAGATAAACGATGAGCTGGAAAAGCATTCCTGCTCTATCAGGACAAAACGGGGCGTTGGACTCTGGCTCGACTACAATCCAGAAGGGGAAGCTTTCCTAAAGACTGTATTGTACGAGGATCAGGACTCCTATATATCAGCGGATATCAGAAAGTATTATATAGCCGCAAAACTTTTAAACAGTACGGATTTTATATCCGCTGAGGCACTGGCCAATGAGTTTTTTGTAAGTAAGGCAACTGTCCTGAATGATCTGAATGATTTAAAAGATTTCTGGGAAGAATTAGGAATTACTTTTGTAAAAAAAGTAAAATACGGCATCCGGGCCGAAGGCACCGAAAGGCGCATACGTCATGCTTTGTTTGTTGTTTTAGGAGAGGTGTTGGCCTATTTGGGCGGGGCAGGGGCAGATAACCTGCAGCCACTTTTTGAGGATGTGGATCTGGGGCAGTTAAAGGAAATGATCCTGTCCGCCGAAAAAAGATTTCAGTTTGTCCTGACAAGTATTTCCTTTGACGAGCTGTTAATACAGATCGCGGTTATCCTGCAGAGGACAGTGGTCAATAGATCTGTAACCTCAGGCCGCCAAGCCCACTTAGCGGACGGTGGGCAGAGTGACACGCAGTTTACCCCATATGCAGAGGAAAGTAATCTTACTGATGAGGGCAGGAGGCCATATAGAAGTCCTGACAGAGATAGGAAAGAATGGTTTATCTGCCAGTATTTCAAAGAGCAGATTGGGACATACATGAATATGAGGTTTCCGGAAACAGAAATCCCAGGCCTTATTACATGCCTGAAAGGACTGCGGTTCCAGGTTCCCATGGCAAGGGCAGGCGACAGGGAGACAGCGAGAAGCAGGAATCCCCGGTTGTTTGACTACATGATGCAAGTCCTGATGGAAATTGATAGTAAATATTCTTTGTCCCTGGCGAAAGACGAAGAGTTTATATGCGCAATGTTCACACATTTGGTCTGTATGTTTTATAGAATACAGAGCCGTATGTACCTGGCAAACCCGATCCTGGAATCCGTAAAAAAAGAAATGTTTTATGAGTATGAGATGGCTTCTTATATGATTGACAAATTTAAATCGAAATACGGTATAGAGGCCACAGACGATGAGATCGGATATATTACATTCCACATCGGCGCGTCGATTGAAAGGATGGCGCAGCTCAAGAAGAAGCGGCTTACAGTGACTATTGTCTGCACCACGGGTTTGGGAACCTCACAATTTATATCTATAAAACTAAAAAGATTGTTTCCTGACCTTGTAATCCAGAAAATTATCTCTGACAAAGAAACGAGGGATTTGAAAAAGGAGGAACAGGATTTTGTCATTTCCACTGTGCCGTTAAGCCTGGAGGGGATTCATGTAGTCCAGGTATCTCTTGTGCTAAACGAGGAAGATACAAAATGTATCCGGAAATATGTGGAGGAGAGGGGAGCCGATGTACAAGATAAAGAAAATGAGACCTATGACTGCCTGAAAAATTATCTTCATGATGAAATTACAATTTTGACGTGTGATTTAAAATCCAGGGAGGAGGCTATACAGCTTTTGGGGAACAGGATGGCGGGAGAGGGGTTTGTGGATGCAGGTTATGTGGAGTCAGTATTTAAGAGAGAAAAGCTGTCAGATACATCTATGGGAAGTCTGATTGCCATTCCCCATGCATTTGAGGGGCATATATTAAAACAGGGAATAGGGTTTATGACACTAAAAAAGCCAATTGTATGGGGAAAGCATAAAGTCCAGATGGTATTTATGCTGGCCTTGAATACAGATACTGGGATTGAAGAGTTCCAGAAAATATTTAAGGCCATATTCAGGCTGACCAGAAATTTTAAAGATATTGACAAAATATTAAAAATGACAAGCTTGGAAAAGCTAAAAGACCAGTGTTTATAAAACAGAGTTAGGAGACAGAAATGGAAGGTGGTTACATGGATCTGGAAAGTATGATTGACGAGCGGCTGGTACATTTTGGCCTTGACGTCAAAAATAAGGATGATGCAATAACGAAAATTGCACATATGATGCTGGCCGCAGGTAAAGTTGCAGACGAAAATGCATATCTGGAAGGTTTATATGAACGGGAGAGAGAATTTGAGACTGGCATAGGGAATGGAATTGCCATACCCCACTGTAAGAATAAATGTGTGAAAGACGCGGCTTTTACACTGGTCAGGCTAAATCAGGCGGTTGAGTGGGGAGCCATGGATAACCTTCCCGTCAAATATGTAATTATGCTGGCAGCGCCGGACAGTAAAGACAATGTTCATTTGGATATGCTGGCCGGACTGGCAAGAAAATTAATGGATACAGGTTTCCTAAATGGCCTGCTGGAAGCCGATACCATTGATGATATAAGAAAAGCTTTTCACTAAAGGAGGAAAAAAGAATGTTTATTGTTTGTGTGACAAGCTGCCCTGTAGGAATTGCCCATACATTTATGGCAGCAGAAGGATTGCAGAAAGCCATCGAGGCCCAGGGGCATGAAGCAAAAGTGGAGACCCAGGGGGCCCAGGGACAGCAGAACCAGATTACTGAGGAGGATATCAGACGGGCGGATGCCTGTATTATCGCCTGCGACGTAAAAATCAAGGATCCGGGAAGGTTTGAAGAATTACCTACACTGGAATGCAGTGTGTACGAGGCTGTCAATGAAGCTGAGAGTGTAGTAAAGGAGTTACTGGAGGCGATAGGATAATGGCAAAAATTGAACGTAAACAGACAAAGAAAATAAGCAAATGGGCCAGGGCAAAAGCTATATTCCTGACAGGCACTTCCCATATGATCCCAGTTATCGTAGTTGCAGGATTTTTGCAGGCCATTGCAAAAGCAATCGGCGGGTATGACATTGCTACAAATACAGAAATGGCAGGCACGTTTGCCTATAATCTGGCACAGCTCGGGTCTGGGGCCATGGTGCTGACAATCCCAGTGCTGGCTGCTGCTATTGCATGGGCCATAGGTGACAAACCAGCGATTGCGCCGGGCATTGCCATTGGTTATCTCTCCAGCCAGGTGATTAAAGCGGGTTTTGTAGGAGGGCTATTTGGAGGAATTGCATGTGGGCTTATGGTTCTGTATATGAAGAAATTAAAGGTTCCAAGCTGGATCAGCGGCCTGATGAATATTATGATCATTCCCCTGTGTACGACTTTTGTTGTGGGCATGGTGCTGTATTACATAGTAGGCGGACCTATTGCATTTGTCATGAGCCTGTTCACCGATTGGCTTGTATCATTGGAAGGGGGATCCAGGTTTATACTGGGTGCAGTGATGGGGAGCTGCTGGGGCATTGATTTTGGCGGCCCCATTACGCAGACAGCGGCAGCTTTTGCAAATGGACTAAATGCGGACGGCGTATACGGGCCTACGGCAGTAAAAATGGCTGCAGGTATGGCGCCCCCCATAGCCATGGCCATTGCCACCTTTATATCGCGGAGAAAATTTAAAAAAATAGATGTAGAAAATGCAAAGGTTGCAATTCCCCTTGGGTGCTGCTTTATTACGGAAGGGGCGCTGCCGTTTTTCCTAAATGACCCGGTCCGTGTCTGGATATCCACCATCCCTGGATGTGCCATAGGAGGAGGCCTGAGTATGCTATTTGGCATAGAGTCCCCTGCCCTGCACGGAGGCATCTTTGCAATACCGCTGATGAATAAGCCAGCCATGTTCCTGCTGGCTCTGGGAGCAAATATACTAGTGACAACTCTGGTGTATTCAGTTATAAGGAAACCCCTGCCGCCCAATGAGCAGGACTATAAACCAAAACAGGCCATAGAGGAGGTAAAATAAAATTATGTATCAGTCCATGAAGAGTATGCTGCAGGATGCAAATGAACGTGGATTTGCAGTAATGGCAGTTAATTGTGTAAATATGGAACAGGCAAGGGCCATTATAACCGCTGCTGCCGAGGAAGGCGCCCCTGTTATTATCAATGTCTCCCCCAGGCAGATGAAGGCCCATGCCACGCCGGAGATTCTGGCTTTAATGGTAAAGGCAATGGCCGGGGAGGTCAAGGTTCCCGTTGCCCTGAATCTAGACCACGGGCAGGAGTATGATGATATTGTAAGAGTAATCAAGGCTGGGTTTTCAAGTGTCATGATTGATGCCTCTGCCTATGAGTATGAGGAGAATGTAAAAAGAACTAAATTAATCGCCTCTATTGCACATGAAAATAATATTTCTGTGGAGGCTGAACTGGGGCATGTGGGATCTGCAGTAGAAGGGGACAACGGAAAATTGGATTTATATACAAATCCTGAACAGGCAAAGGATTTTGCCGATAGGACAAAAGCAGACTGCCTTGCAGTAGCCATAGGAACCGCCCACGGAAGTTACCCTAAAAATATGATTCCGAAGCTGGATTTCCAGCGCCTGAAAGAGCTGAAGGATATTTTAAAAATGCCTCTTGTGTTGCACGGAGGCTCTGGCGCGGGGGAGGAAAACATTAAAAAGGCAGTAGAGCTAGGAATCAATAAAATAAATGTATGCACAGACTTATTTAAATACGGACGGAGGGCAATGGTTGAGGCAGCGGCAAAAAAACCGGATATCGATTATATGGATTTCCAGATTGCAGGCCAGGAGGCTATGAAGGAATTTATAAAGCAATATATGAGAATGATTGGATCTAGCGGGCGGTACTATATGGCCGAAGGGCAAGGGAAACAGTTTGATTGATGAAAAACAGGCAGAAATTGATATATTACAGAAAGATGATATAATATATGTATACTTCTTGGAGGGAGCCGGCCTGTCCCAAGGACATGTATTAGGGCATACCCTTTGGGTTACTGATGTTCAATAAGTATCATAAATGAAGAGTAAAACGTGGAGTAAGGCATGAATTATACATATATTTTAAAATGTAGGGATGGGAGCCTGTATACTGGCTGGACCAATAATCTTGAGAAAAGAGTAAATGACCATAATGCAGGAAGAGGAGCTAAATATACGAAAGCGCGCCGGCCTGTTGAGCTCGCATATTACGAGTCATTCAATACAAAAGAAGAGGCCATGCAGAGAGAGTACAGAATTAAGCAAATGTCCCGCACAGAAAAGCTTGGCTTATTGGAAAACGGGTACTCCACACAGGAAAGCTAAATTCGCTGGAAATGAAAATAAATAAAAGCAGGGCACATCCTTAGTATACGGGGGATGTGCCCTGCCTTTTAAATAAACATAACCGTTTTGCCCTGCCGGATTATTCATACTGGCCGTGGACTCTGCAGGGTTAAATATGATTTCCTTATAGGAAGCAAGTCCTCAGGGGCGTATTGTATATCTGTGCCTCCGCGGCAGGACTGCTTTAGGTAAATAACACAGAATATTTTAATAATTCTCTGCTTTTCTTTCAAAATAAGCGCGGGGATGGGCGCATACAGGGCAGATCTCAGGAGCTTCGTCACCCTGGTAGATATATCCGCAGTTGCCGCATTTCCATCCGAGAGGAGCCTCATCTTTAAATGTCTGGCCTGCACGGAAATGGTCAAGAAGCCTCTGGTAACGCTTCTCGTGGGACGCCTCTACTTCAGCAACACCTCTGAATTTAGCTGCAAGCTCAGTAAATCCTTCCTCCTCAGCTTCCTTTGCCATGCGGGCATACATATCTGTCCACTCGAAGTTTTCACCTGCAGCAGCATCCTCAAGGTTCTCTGCCACATCACCGATGCCATGGAATTCTTTAAACCACATTTTTGCATGTTCTTTTTCCTGGTCAGCCGTCTCCAGGAAGATATTGGACATCTGCACATACCCGGCCTTTCTTGCAGATGACGCATAATAGGTGTATTTATTACGCGCCTGGGATTCGCCTGCAAATGCTTCCATAAGGTTCTTTTCTGTTTTTGTTCCTGTATACTTAGACATAATTTTCTCCTTCATATTATATAGAATCGGAGTAAATTACCTGCAGAGGAGAATTCCAATGCAGGCAATTACTATGTTATGGTGCAGCCTTATTGAACATTAGCAGTTCAACAAGTATACCTTATTGAACATTAGTAGTTCAATAAGTGTATATTTTAAAATTTAAATGTACAAACTACACTGCAAATTAGCCGAAGTATCTCTTAAGAAGTCCCTCGAATGCTTTTCCGTGTCTAGCTTCGTCTCTTGCCATTTCATGTACTGTATCGTGGATTGCATCCAGGTTAGCAGCCTTAGCGCGCTTTGCAAGGTCGAATTTACCAGCAGTAGCGCCATTCTCTGCGTCTACTCTCATCTCCAGGTTCTTCTTTGTACTGTCTGTCACTACCTCGCCTAATAATTCAGCAAATTTAGAAGCGTGCTCTGCCTCTTCATAAGCAGCCTTCTCCCAGTACAGGCCAATCTCTGGATAACCTTCTCTGTGGGCAACTCTAGCCATAGCCAGGTACATACCAACTTCTGAGCATTCTCCCTCAAAGTTCGCCCTTAAATCAGCCAGGATGTCTTCGCTTACGCCCTTAGCCACGCCTACAACATGCTCTGCAGCCCACTCTCTGTCTCCTGTCTGCTCTTTAAATTTATCAGCAGGCGCCTTACAGACTGGACATACTTCTGGTGCAGCCTCTCCCTCGTAAACATAACCACAAACTGTACATACAAATTTTTTCATAGTTAAAATCTCCTTTTCTTAGAATAAATGATTATAAAATTAGTTAGTAACCTGGGAACTTTATAGTCCCTCAGTATTTATCTTAATACAGAAAGGAAAATCTTTCCATATTAAATACGTATTTTAAGACTTTTGGATACAGTCGCCGCATTTGCCATAGAAAATTGTTGTACTGGATTCTATAATACCATCAAAATTCTGAACAGAAGATTGGTTAAGCCGCTCAACCTGTTCCATATCCATATCTAAATCCAGTACTTTTCCGCAGCAAGTACACAAAAAATGATTGTGAGGCTGTGTGCGCCCGTCGAAGCGATCCCCTCCGTCAGGAGTAGAAATTTTAATTGCCTCGCCCATATCAGTAAGAAGGTTTAGATTTCTGTATACAGTGCCAAGACTGATGTTAGGAAAATCTTTTCTCATATGCAGGTAAACCATGTCAGCAGTCGGATGATCATGGGTGTTCATTAAATAGCCTTTAATCGCTTCACGCTGTCGGCTGTATTTCAAAGCTGCCAATGTAAGCCTCCCCTCTGTAAGGTGATAATTAATAATAGTAATTGTTACTGCAAATAAAATATAATACATATATTGGCCTTTGTCAACAGAATTCTATAAATATTTAAAAAAAGTTGAAACAGAAATTTAAAAATTATTTTTCTCCAGATTCTGTTTGACTAAGATTACGTCTATAAAATAATTCTTAAATAACAAAATAGAAGGAATAGAGTTGATAAAATGTTACAAAATAATTAACAAATAAGTG
>ERZ652168.68-NODE-68-length-48193-cov-17.5118_pt1 | contig 48193 bp, 61 predicted proteins | sample MGYA00514763_ERZ652168 | MGnify/ENA metagenome assembly ERZ652168
CCCAGCTCCCGCAGGTAGTTGGCCTCGTGGGGAGCGTCAGTTTTGCCCCACCACTGCGATCTCCCTGCCCCGGTAGAGCATCCCGTCGCAGGTAGCGCAGTAGCTCACTCCCGCGCCCAGCCGCTCCGCCTCGCCCGGGTACTTCTTCGCCCGCACCACGCCGGTGGCCAGCACCACGGCGCGGGCCTGCTCCACCTCGCTGCCGATGCTCAGATAGTATGCGCCGCCCACGGCCAGGAGATTCAGCACCCGGCCGTCCCGCCGCTCCACCCCCATCTGTCCGGCGTGGGTGCGGAAGCGCTCCAGCAGTTCGGGACCGGTCACATTGTAAAAACCCAGATAGTTGTCGATGCGGCTGGTCTTGTAGAGGGGATTGTCCCGGTCGTCCCCGCTGACCACCAGTACCGACTTATTGCGCGCCCTGGCCTGGATGGCGGCGGACAGGCCCGCCGGGCCGCCGCCGATCACCGCGATATCGTACACTGGTATTCCTCCTCCCGGTCGCCGAAGAGGGCGGAGAGCACCGCCGCCACCTCCGGGTTGGCAATTTCATAGTATACCTCGTTGCCCGACCGGGCGGCCTTGACCACCCCGGCGGCCTTGAGGCGCATCAGGTGCTGGGAGATGCAGGACTGGGACTGGCCGGTGTTGGCCTCCATGCAGCCCACGTTGCGGCAGCCGCACTTCAGCAGCCCGCGGACGATCCGCAGCCGGAGCGGGTGGGCCAGGGCCTTCAGCAGCTCCGCCTTCTCCTCATAGAGGGCGGTGGGATCGCTCATATCGCTCACCTCGTCGTCAGTTTCTAATATTATTATATTCAAATATTCTAATATGTCAACCCCTTTTTCCAAATTTCTCTTGACAGTTTGGCCGCCTCTGTTTATCATGGTAATTCGTTTGGCTATCAAATCATTTGAGCGTCAAACAAGCCTACATCAGAAAAGGAGCTCAACCATGCACGAGACCACGACCAAGCGCCCCGGCCGCGCCGGGAAATACATTCGGCGGGCCCTGCTCGCCCTGGCGGCGGTGATTCTCGCCGCCGTACTGGTGCTGCTGGCCCTGTTCCAAGCCGAGCTGCGCACCCTGAACACCATTGAGCGGGTGGACGACACCGACCTGTTCACCATGACCTATCTGGGAGACTACGGCCTGGACGACTTTCTGGCCCAGGGCGGTGCCTCCAACGACAACGAGCTGCTGGACTTCCTGATGCAGAAGCTGCTCAAGGGTCTCCCCCTGCACTTCGACATCCCGGATCTGGGCTGCTCCACCTTTGCCGCCGAGACCCCGGAGGGCGACGCCATCTTCGGCCGCAACTTTGACATGTACTACTCCCCCGCCCTCTTTGTCCGCACCGCCCCGGAGGACGGCTACCGCTCCATCTCCATGGTCAACCTGTCCTACATCGGCTTTGGGGAGGGCAAGCTGCCCACCAGCCTGCTGGACAGCCTGCTCACCCTGGCCGCCCCCTATGTCCCTCTGGACGGCCTGAACGAGAAGGGCCTGGCGGTGGGAGTGCTGCTCATCGACACCGAGCCCACCGACCAGCAGACCGACAAGCCCGACATCACCACCACCACCGCCATCCGCCTGCTGCTGGATCGGGCGGCCACCGTGGATGAGGCGCTGGCACTGCTGAGCCAGTACGACATGCACGCCTCCGCCAACTCCTGCTACCACTTTCAGATCGCTGACGCCGCCGGCCGCGCCGTGGTGGTGGAGTACATTGGCGACGAGATGAACGTGGTGGAGAGTCCCCGGGCCACCAACTTTCTGCTCACCGAGGGCGACTGGGACTTCGGCCGGGGCCAGGATCGCTTCGCCGTCCTGGAGGAGACCATGGAGGCCAGCGGCGGCGTGCTCACCGAGGAGGAGGGCATGGCCCTGCTCCAGGCGGTCAGCCAGCAGCCCCAGCCCGGCAAGGACAGCTCCACCCAGTGGTCCTGCCTCTACAACCAGGTGCGGGGCACCGTGGACATCGCCGTGGCCATGGACTATGACAGCCTCTATCACTTCGCCATTGACGAATAACCGGCACAGGCCCGCCGCATATGCGGCGGGCCTGTGCTTTTTATTTTATCGAACCCCCCAGACCAGCAGGCTGGAGCGCCCCACCCGCCGGAACTCCACGCCATGGAAGTGGGGTTCCAGCAGGGCGGCCAGCTCCGCCCCGCTGTAGAGGCGCACGTCCCCCTCGCCGGACAGGGGGAGGAACAGGTTGGCCACCCCCCTCAGCCCCGCCGGGGCCGTGCAGTCTCCCAGCAGGAGCACGCCGCCGGGCTGGAGCACCCGGGCAAACTCCGCCGCCGCCGCGCCCGGTTTGGGATAGTGGTGGAAAGAGTCGTTGCACAGCAGCACCTCAAACCGCCTGTTGGCAAAGGGCAGGCGCTCGGCGTCCCCCTGCACCAGCTCCACCGCGCCGCCCAGCTTTTCCCGGGCCACCGCCAGCATATTGGCCGACAGATCCAGCCCTGTCCGGGTGGTCTCCGGAAACCGGAGCCCCACCTCCCGCAGCAGCTCTCCCGTGCCGCAGCCCACGTCCAAAACCGAGCCGTGGGGAATCTGGGCAAGCTGCTCCAGCAACACCGGGTACAGCCCACGGGCATGGCTGCCGAAGCGGGCGGTGTCATAGGTCCAGGCCTGCCGGTCAAAGGCCCGGCCAGAGCGCGTTTTACAGTCGTTCATCGCACATTCTCCTTACTGAATTTTATTCATTGAATTTTGTTCATTCGAATGGGAATTTTTTGCCTCCGACGCGCGTCCCCGCGCTTCGGAGGCGTTGTTCAGTATTCCGGCTCCAGAATCCGGTCGGCATAGCGCCGGAGGAGCGCCACCCGCTCCTCCAGGGGCACCGTGTGTTCCCCCAGCAGGCCGATCTGCCCGTGGAGCAGATAGCTGGCCGCCAGGGCCGGATGCTCCAGGCGCAGCTCCCCCCGTTGACAGGCGTCCTCCAGCTCCTCCGCCACATGGGGCGTCAGATAGGCGCAGATGCGCCAGTTCAGCTCCTCATGGATGCTCTGGTTCTCTGGCCGGTGGTAAAAGACGTGGTAACGGGCGTTCTGCTCGGTCTCCAGCGTCAGCGCCGCCATGTCGTCCAGCCGCTGCCGGATCGTGCGGCTCCGGTCGTGGATGATGGGCAGCCCGGCGGCACAGCACTCCCGAACATACTGCTCCATGGCCTCCCGGAACAGCACCCGCTTGGAGTCAAAATAGCGGTAGCACAGCCCCTGCACCACCCCCATCCGCCTGGCGATGTCCGCCATGGAGGTGTCCTCATACCCCTTTTCCGCAAACAGCTCCATGGCCGTGTCCAGGATCTCCTGCCGCCGTACCTCCGGCGGCTTTGATATCCGCGCCATCCCATCACCTCATCCGCAGTATAGCACTCGATTGAACAAAAGTCAATGAATAAAATTCATTTTGAGAGAAGCCGCTTGAGGCCCGCCTCATCCAGCAGGTTGACCGTCTCAAGCCGCCCCCGGTAGAACACCGCCCAGTTGTTGAACACGCCGGGCAACTCCTTGGCCCTCTGCAGGCTGTCCACCGGGATCAGGGTCACCGGCGCGCCCCTCTCCCCGCAGAAGCGCTTCACCTGCTCCAGACTGGCGTGAATGTAGGGGCACTGCATGCCGTAATAGATGGTCAGCTCCTGCTCCGGGATCGTCCCCCGCCGGGCGGCATCCGTGAACCGGGGCGCGGTGCCGTCAAAGGAGAGGGCCAGCAGCTCATACCCTCCGGCGGCGGTGTCCACCACCTGAAAGCCGTATTTTTTCGCAAAGCTTTGGTCGGAGAGCCAGGCCTTCTGCTTCTGGGCGCCCAGCATGCAGACGCCCGACTTCCCCTTCGCTCCGGCGTCCGCCAGGCAGTACTCCATCAGCGCCCGCCCGCAGCCCTTTCCCTTGTACGCCCCCGCTGCCCACAGGCAGTACAAGTACAGGTAGTTGTCCCCCGTCACGGGGACCCAGGCGGTCTCCAGCGGGGCATACTCCACAAATACCGCCCCCTTCTCGTCCAGCTTTCGGAAGACATGCCCCTCCTCCAGCCGCCCGGCAAGCCAGCGGCGCTTGGCCTCCACCCCCGGATGGGGCTTCCTGCTGCGGATGATGCAGCACAGGTGCTCCCCGTCCAGGTTTTCCGGCGTCAGATTGATAAACTCTTTTTCCATAGTCCTCCCCCGGTTTAATTCCACCAAAAGTACCAGAGCTCCGACTTTGCCAGGCCGTCCGCCAGGATGCCGATCTGCTCCACGCCCTGATCCACAATGTCCGGGCAAAAGCCCTATTGCTCCAGCGTCAGGGCCATCGGGCGGGGTAATTGGCACTCCAGCGCGTCGTGGGTGACGGCGCAGGGTACCGCTCCATGCCGCTCGTGCCAGTACCGCGCCGCCGCCTGCTCCGGCGTGATGCCATGTACTCCCCCCTCCGGCTCCAGGTTCATCTGCAGGCATTCCAGCAGGGGATCGTCATCCCACATGGGTGCGAAATAGGTACAAGGACAGCCTAACAGCTCCATCATCGCCCGGGCCAACTCCGGGGGTGTCCGCTTTTCTTCCATCACTCCGGCTCTTTCTTCATACTCTCTCCGCCAACCGGGCGGCCCCCCACGTATTCCACCGCCGGTCCAGATAGGCCTTCATTCCGCGGTCATGACAGTTAAACAAAAAACGCCCCTCCTGACTCGGCTTCTTTTGAAGTGCCTCTCCCATGCGCCCCCCTTTGGTTTAGTATACCACATATCACTCAAATTTCCGACACCGTTAGCAAAAAAGAGGCAGAAACCAATTGGTTTCTGCCTCTTTTTGGTGGAGATAAGCGGGATCGAACCGCTGACCTCTTGAATGCCATTCAAGCGCTCTCCCAGCTGAGCTATACCCCCATGTTCAATTTTTGCTGTTTTGCTGACCGAACGAATTGTATTTTAGCAGAGTATTACCCATTTGTCAACTACTTTTTTCGCTTTTTTACAAATTCATTTAGGTAAGCTGTGTGGACGGCGTGTAAAAGTGAGAGCATCACGCAAATTGAATACTTCGTACTATGTTTGCAATTAATAATAGCATCTATCTTTTTGACGCACGCAACCTGAACCGCCCCCCTCTTTTGAACAAGTCTAAAATATGTGCCCTGCATCTCCCAAGGGCTAAAAATTGGAACGGCACTCTTAGAGACTCCAGCAAAACGATATTTATTTTTGATTATGCCTGCTTATAATAGTCCACTATAGCGCTCAACTCCCAAATTACAAAGAACTCTCGCTCTATTGGCAAAAAAACAAAAAAGTAGTTGACAAATGGGTAATACTCTGCTAGAATACAATTCGTTCGGTCGGTCAGCAAAACAGCAAAAATTGAACATGGGGGTATAGCTCAGCTGGGAGCCCAGTTGAAGCGGTTACACACCCCTCATGTTGGGAACAAAAAATTTAATAATCACTCTCTTCTATCTGGGGGTATAGCTCAGCTGGGAGAGCGCTTGAATGGCATTCAAGAGGTCAGCGGTTCGATCCCGCTTATCTCCACCATCTCTTAAGAGAGTGAAACGAAAACCTCATTTCTTCGGGAATGAGGTTTTTGCTTTATGCGGCAATCGTCACGATGTCCAGCCCACCTGTGAACTGCTCAAAGTCGATATTGAAATCAATGTGCAGCTTGTAGTCCCGGTAGACCTTTACCCGCTTGATCAAGCAGTTGACAATCATTTTTTTGGCCTCCATGCTGGCCGTGTCGTACATTTCCGCCCATGAGATAATATCGTCATATTGGGCGTTCAGCGAAGCAAGCACCGCTTTCCCCTCGTCATAGGCCGCCTGTGCCGTTTCCAGGTTCTCTTGAAGCTCCCGGCATTTAGCCTCAGCCTCGGCAATCAGAGAGCCCAACAGCTCCTTGGAAAAGGTGCTCTCCCCACGAATCGTTTTGATAACCTCGCCCTTTAATGTTTCAAGGTCAGCGGCAGCCTTGGTATATTCCACCTGGACACTATGGAGCAGGCTTTTCCGCTCCTCCATCTTTTCCCGGTAGCGGATATTGACGATATCGCTTTTAGGGATCGCTTTCATGCGCTCAAAGATTTGGCGTACCAGCTTATCAATGATCCCGTCAAGGATATGGGCCGTGTAGCCCGTCTGACCGTCACAGTCTGTCTGCTTGCGGGTTTTCCCGTAGCAGACATACCGCACACGCTTCACCACCCGATTGGGATCTTCCTTGCAGGGATAAGCCTTGCCATTGGTGGTGAGGGACAGCCTTGACCCACAGTGACCGCAATACACATTCCCAGCCAAAAGCGAGTTGCCTCTGGTGTTCATCGGGACATGGCGCTCCTGCTCGGCGCTGTTGGCCCGGTTTGTACGGATGTGCTGGGCCGCTTCAAAGAGCTCCGGCGGAATAATCTGCAGGTGGGGCAGCGTTTGGGAGCGGCTTTCCCCGCACCGCAGAACGCCCGTATAGGTGAGATTGCAGACAATGCCACGGATGCTGGCGTGGTGCCACATCTTACCCGTTCTTGCACGGTAGCCCTGCTTGTTCAAGTAGGTGGCAATCCGTTGAGCGCCGAAGCCCTCATGCACATACTTGTCAAAAATGATCCGTACCACGGCGGCCTCGGTTTCATTGACTACCAGATCATAGAGCTCATGCTTGCGCTTGTTGAAGCGCCCGCTTTTTACAAGGTCATAGCCGTATGGAGCAAGACCGCCTTTGAAGCCGCCGCCCTCTACGAGCTGGCCCAATGCGGTCTTGGTACGGATAGAGGTCTTTTCGCTTTCGCCGTCAGCCTGCCAGAATCGGATGTAGTTGGTGAGCTTGTCCGTGTGGCTGTCGAAGCGCTGCTCCCCCTCCTGGGTGCTCCACACCTCGATCCCGTTCTTTACAAACCACTCCACCACAAAGGGCGTTTCGTCAGCGATACGCCCGATACGATCAAACATGAACACCAGCAGAATATCAAACTTTTTCTGCTTTGCCAGCTCCTTGATGATTTGCAGCTTATCCCGGTTTTCCGCCCTTACCTTGTGGCCGGAAACACCTTCCTCCTGTTCCTCATGGACAATTACCCAGCCCATTTTTTCACAAAAGGCGTGGCAGGCTTTCCGCTGCATGGGAATGTCGGCTTGGTTTTTATCGTTGTGATCCACCTGCTTGTCGGTGGAAACACGGTATAATGTGCAAACTCGATTTTTCATCGTTGACCCGTCCTTTCATATTGTCAGTAGGGCAATATGAAGATGCGGATCAATACGCAATCTATGTAATTTTCAAGGTACATGGTGTCTACCACCATCCTTATTATACCTCTGTTCGGGGGACATCACAAGGATGTCACCGGAGCCGGACTTGGGGGAACCGCTAGTGAACGACGCCAACAGGATTTGTTTCAGATGGCCGGAAATGGCCGTGTTTCGGGTTTCGGTAAAGGTGGCGGAAATCTCGTACCCGTCCACCTTGAGCGTGGTAGAGTTTCTCGGCATAGCGTTACCTCCTCAACAGAACGAAAAACGACAACTTAAAAAGTCTCCCTTGTCCCGTGGGGAAACGCAAGAGGGCGGCACCGTCGAAGTGCCGCCCTCTTGCCTTGCTCCACCTTGGGACAATTTGTCCCAGGGTCAGTAGGTACTGTTTTCAAAGTGCTGCTGGGCCTCCTCCAGCCCGCAGAAATCAAAGACCTCATGGAGCTCTGCCATCACACGCCGGATGTCACCGGGGGAAAAACAGCAGCGTTCCATCGCGTAGATGACATAGCCCCGGCAGGCGTTGTCACTCCATGACCGAGAGAGCAGGGCCTCTAGTTCGGGATCACAATTCATGGGATTGCCTCCTTTATTGAATTTTGGGGACGCCGCGCCCATTTCCTTGGCCCGTCATAAGACAGCAGTCCTCGGCACGGCGTCCCCACACAGCAGAGGCGGTGGCCCGGACGGGCAGGCGGCCAAACCTGCTCCGGCGGATTATGGCCGTGGGGGGCCTGTCCCACCTGCGGCGCTGATGCCAAGCACCCACCGCTGAGCTCCCCGCGCTAAGTCGGGGCCTCCGCTATTCTGCTGCGGAGAGGTCAATCACTACCTCTCATATACCACCAGAAAACAGAGCCAAATGGACAGGCAAATCAGAAATTTTTTCTCAAATATTTTTTCATGCTCTCCAAACCTCCGTGGATAGAATCCCGGACGGCGCTCTTGCTCACGCCCTCTTCCCTGGCAATCTGCCGTATGCTCTTGCCGAGGATCAGGTGGGCATCTACCCGGCGTCCCTGGATCTCCGGCAGGGAGTTGAGGGCGTTCCAGAGCCGGACGAACAGCTCCACCCGATCCAGCAGCTCCTGGGGCGTCGGCTCATGCAGGCAGGCAGAGTATTCAATCCCGTCATCACAGTCCAGTGAATAAAATGCCTTGTTGTAACGCACCCGCTCGGCATAAGCAGCCTCAAACCGCTTATCGGCCTGGAGTTCCTCGGCCACCTCGTCGCTGACTTCGATGTACTCGTCCACCTTGTACCAATAGAAAAACTCCCGCAGGTTGATGGTTGTCATTAGTCATTCCTCCGTTCAGATTTTGGGTGGGGTGGATTGCGTTCTGAACGGAGCTCCGGCGGGGATCGGCAACGGGGACACTCCCGGCCGGCTTTGGGACAAGGTGTCCCAAAGCGTAGTAAGTAAAATGCGCCTGCGCGGTATAGTGCCACACAGACGCATGAAATTATATTATCATTTACATTCTGCCAGATTTCGTGTCCGCCGCCGGACTGATCCTGCTTGAGGGATAAACTTTTTTTGACAGGTCAGGTCTTACCAAATTATATTGAAAATTTTTTTGCTTCACGGCGGCTCCTTCCCAAAGCCGCCATGATTTTTAGCTATTTCTCAGAGAACAAAAGGAGCGGCGGCCTTGATTTATTCAAAGCCGCCGCTGATTATACGGGCGTGTTAAAAGAGCTGCTGTACGACGGCTTTTTTCTTTTGCTGCCGTTCAGCAGATATAAGATGCTGTGTATTCTCAATTTCTGTTTTAATGATAACAATTTCAGCTTACAAACAGGTGAATTTTGGCTTACGAAAATGTAAGTTCAATAAAAGCAGGCGGCTTTATAGTCAAACCGCCTGCTTTGTAAATATATGAACTAAATTTATTGCGCGCTGATCGTGTCAACAATGGACATCTTGCGTATTCTCTGGATTGGCCCATACACGGCCAGAATTACAGAAAGGACTACAATTAAGAGAATAATACCTAGTTCTGTGAATGGCATTGTCCATGCCTCACCCCAATTGTAGCTTATCAGCAAACTAAAGAGAAGTTTATGACAGATCAGCCCCAGCAAGGTGCCAATGATGCAGCCGGAAACAGCATAGGTGGCTGCTTCCGCAATCACCATTCTGGAAAGCTGGTGGGTACTTAAACCAATCGCCCGGAAAGCCCCATACTGTTTTGTTCGAGCTGCTACACTCAAAGCAATGCTGTTAATCACATTGAAAATGGTAATCAAAGCAATCAAGGCCAAAAATCCATAGAGGAACAGCCATACACAGTAATAAACACCTAATGTACTGCTGTTATCCATCCGCTTGTCAACGAAATCGAATCCTGCTCCATAAGTGCGATGGATGGTATTTACATCATCGTCTGTGGCACTGGCAGATAGCTGCATATCAATGATGGTATAGTTTTCTTCCCCGGTGATTTGCCGGAAAGTATCTTCAGAGCAAATGATGATTGCAGAATCTCCGGCACTATTGAATGGGCTGGCAGAAAGAAGTCCGGCAATCTCAATTTCGACAGGCCGGCCATCTATCTCCATCGTAACTATATCGCCTACTTGCATGGAACCTTGCGAATCAAACACAGTCAAACCAGTATTCAGCTCATTTTGCACAGCCTCTAATGAGCCCGATTGCAAATAGTCGGCGGCCCATTCAAACTGCAGCTGCTCATAAGAAATCAGGACAATCGTTTTTTCTGCCCCATTCACCGTGGCGGGAACATCGTATGCAAACATCCGGCCATAGACTGCATCTACAACAGGATTTTCTTTTAACTCGTCTACAAAAGCTTCATCAACAGAGCAAGTGTTATCTGGACTAACAATAGATATATCCGGCGCCCACGGATACAGCGGCGTCAAAGTGTGGTTCATAAAAGTAATCGTCACAGAAAAGGAGAGGAACAGGACGATACTAAGGCCAAAAGAGGCAACCATTAAGACATAATTCTTGCGGCTGGATTTAGCATGATGAATCCCAAGCGAGGCGTCTACTTTCAGCCATTTGGTATTTGCGGCTTTGCGGACTGGCTGCAAAGCATTGGCGTTGCCGGAAACCGCCGCCAGCGGAGAAACTTTTGAGGCCCTTTTTGCCGGAGATCGAGCTGCCAAGAGAACGGTAAGCAATCCCACAATAATTCCTGCCAGTATGCTCGGTATGCTGATACTAAATGCGGGCATAGCACCAAAGTATTCCGGGCTAAGAACCCGCAGAACAAAACACAGAACCCATATCACAACCACACCGCTTAAAACGCCTATGGGAATCGCAAATCGGCACCAGCTAAGGGCTTCTTTTCTAACTAAGCGCATGACCTGTTTGGGTGTTGCACCAATGCAGCGCATCAGGCCGAAAAACTCTGTTCGCTGGGCAACATTACTATTCAGGCTGCTTGCAATCATCATAATACCCGCAAACAGGACCAAAATAAATAAGACACCCGCAGATGTATAAACCTGCATCATAAAAGAATTGCTGCTCTGCCCAAGTAAACCCAGCAGCTTCGTATTTTCAAAAACCTGATCATCACTTAACCCAAATTGTGATTTCAAATCTAAGATTTCATTTTGGACATTTCCTGTGTCAGAAAACTGAACATAAAAAACCGTACTGCTGCCAACTGACTCGCCATTTCCAGTGTCAGTCAAAAGAGAACGAAATTTCTCTGTCGTGATAAATACGCCGTAGGAATCGTTGCTCATAAGATTGGCAGTATTTTTGACAAATCCAGATATACGAAATGTATGCTCTGCCCCATTCGGCATATCAACGGTGATATGATCGCCAATAGATAAATTGAGCATATCTTTGGCATTTACAGTTACCATTGCCTCATCGCTACTTTGCGGAAAACTGCCTGCTGCAATCATATTTGAAAAGATTTTTGTAAACAGAGTTTCATTGCCACCACAGATAAGCGTTTCCGTCCCATTTAAGGTGTACCCTCGGTTGCCGTTATAGTTCAGAACATCATAGGGGGCGAGAGCCTCAACATCAGGACGTGCAGCAATAATGGCTGCATTTTCATCCGTAATGTTTTGTACTCCAATATGCCAATTTCCCGTTTCTGCCTGTGTTTTGATAACTTGGCTGCGGATAAACATATCCGCCATACCAAAGATAGTAGTCATCAGAAATACAGCCAGCACGATACAGAAAATGGACATCCGGCTTTGCTTCCGATGAATTTTTGCGGATATGGGAACAAGGTCAAGATAACGCTTCATCTGTGTTCCCTCCCAAGTCCGTGAGGATGCCATCGGATACCCGGAATACCCGGTCAACAGATGTTGTCAGGTTTTTGTTGTGGGTAATCATCAGGATTGTTTGCTGATAACGGCGGGATGCCTGTGTAAGCAGCGCAATAACATCCTGACTATTTTTGCTGTCCAAATTGCCCGTAGGTTCGTCTGCAAGAATCAGTTTAGGCTTTGTAATCAAAGCCCGTCCAATAGCGACGCGCTGCTGCTGGCCGCCGGATAGCTGGCTCGGCAGATGGTTCCGCCGTTCTGTAAGGCCCAGCAACTCCAAAATTTCGTTTACCGCTGTCGGATCGGGCTTGCGGTAGTCCAACAGCAGAGGGAACATGATGTTCTGCTCTACATTCAGTTCGGAGACAAGCTGAAAGGATTGAAAAATAAAGCCGATATTGCGGCGGCGGAAAATTGTGCGCTGTTCCTCTTTCATAGAAAACAGGTCTTGTCCATCCACCCAGATGTGACCGGAAGTGGGAGAATCCAACGCACCAACACAATTCAGCAAAGTGCTTTTTCCAGAGCCGGATTCTCCGACAACTGCGGCAAACTCACCTTTGTTGAGTGAAAAGGATACATTTTTTAAGGCGTCCACTTTCGCTTCGCCTATCCCGTAAGTTTTACATAGGTTTTGTACTTTCAAAATTTCCATTGCGCTCCGTACCTCCTTTCCTAAAAAGATAACAAAAACAGCTTACAACCAGGTGAATTTGACCTTACAGTTCTGTAAGGAAAGACAGCGTGAATGTCGTGCCCTTACCGATTTCACTTTGCACCGAGATTACACCACCTTGCCCTTCGATGATAGACTTAGCAAGAGGTAGCCCCAGCCCAATTCCCTGTGTATCAAGGGAATGTTTACTGCGATAAAAGCGTTTGAAAATGTGGTGAATATCTTCCGGGGCTATGCCGTTTCCATTATCAGAAATGAGAATACGAAACATAGCAGGAGTGCGCTCCCATGTAATGCAGATCATTCCGCCATCTTGTGTGTGATCCAGAGCATTTTTCACGATATTTCCAATCGCTTCACTCGTCCAGTCCATATCACAAATAAGCTGTTGCTCATCATCACCCGCTATCTGAATTTCTTTGTTTTCATTTTTGGCCCTTGTGGTTAATTCATTGACCGAATGTGCAATCAACTCGGACACACGGCACTTGTTTTTCTCAAAAACGATGTTTCCCGTATCCAGCCGGGTTATTTTCAGCATTGATAAGATGAGCTGCTCCATGCGTTTTAGAGAAATTCCCATCTTAGCAGCAAACTGCTTTACCGTTTCCGCATTATCCGGCTCGTTCTCAATTATCTCCTGATACATGGCGAGGGCCGCGAGAGGTGTTTTGAGTTGATGTGATATATCCGATATGGTATCTTTCAAAAACTCTTTTGCCCTATGCTCTGTTTCATTTTTCGATTGTAGCATGGTTGCAAGTTGTTCCACCGAGGAAAATATTTGGAAAATGCCTCCCTCATAATTCTGTGGTAAATGGCAGGAGTAATCCCCGTTGATGTAATTTGTCAATACTCTGTCTGCTTGCTGATACAATCGCTTTCTTTTCCAGAAAAAAACGAACATTCCTATGGCAAGCATAAAGAGCAAAAACATCATAGCACAGAGCATAATGCAGACAGTAGATTGCTGAAATTGGTTGAGAAAGGGCCGCATATTGATTTCTGCTTGTTTTCCCAAACCCGTAGCCGCTAATAATGAACGGCCGCCTTCGCTGATTTCTGTGTTCGTAAAAGCAGTTGCAATCGTTTCTTTAGAAGCTCCATGTTCCAAAAGCGAGGATACAACCGCTTCATCGTGCATAAGCCATAGCACTTCTAAATTGTTTACCTGATAGATGGCTAAAGCGATTCCTATACCTATAAACAGCAGAGTAAATGAGATTAAAAATAGCAAGAAGCCTTTAATCTGTTTATCACGGTATAAACTCATTCAGACACCTCTTTCCATTGGTAGCCAAACCCACGGATTGTTATGAGGTGTTCAGGATGTGATGGATCAGATTCCACTTTTTCACGAAGCCGTCGCACATAAACTGACAGGGTGTTATCATCTACAAAATTGCCTGTATCATCCCACAACTCATTTAGAATGATGGCCCTTGTCACGACACGATTTGCATTTTTGACCAGCAGACATAGCAAGCGATATTCGGCGCTTGTTAGATCCAATGTTTTCCCCTGTAAAGTTGCTCGGTTGCCTAATAGGTCAATGCTAATGTCGCCACATTTAATAGAAGTGTTTTTTCCGCTTTTGGAGACCCCAGCTCGGCGCAGCAGAGCCCGAATACGGGAACACAATTCCCCCAGTTTGAAAGGCTTGGCGATATAATCATCTCCGCCGCTATCCAATCCGCGGATTACGCTGACTTCTTCATCCGATGCAGTCAAGAATATGATCGGTATGTACTGATTTTCTTTTCTTACTTTTTCACATACATCAAATCCAGTTCCATCTGGCAAGGTGACATCTAAAATCAATAAGTCATATCTGTCTAGCTCGGACAAGTACTGTTTTGCCTCACATACAGTTCGGGCAACTTCAACATCAAAATTATTCTTTTCCAAAGAGTAGACCAAGCCATCTACCAGACTTACATCATCCTCTAAGAGCAGTATTTTATTCATCTTTTAATCCCTTTCCTTGTTTTGTCCTCATATCCACGGGCTTTTCCGCATCTTTGGGGATCAGCCAGATTGTCGCCATCTTCACGGCACCGGGAATACGACCATCGGCGCAATAATAGTTTACCCGTCGAGGGGTCACACCCCATTTTTCGCCTGCCTCTTTCAGAGTCATATAGTCCATAGTGCACCTCCATTTTTTCTATTGTAGTTCTTTTGCTCGAACAATACAAGTCGATAAAACAGAAATAAAATAGCACTTAACATTAAATATAATTACATTCTCATAATCTAACCCGAAATGTACAATGATATAGGGTGATATGAGAATGAATCATGATGAAAGAAGGTTTGACTTTCATGGGCTCGGTCTGGCACTGAAACAGGCCAGAGAGGACAAGGGATGGACGCAAGCCTATGTTGCGGAACTGGTCGGCAAGACCGACCGAACCATTATGAACATCGAGAACAAAGGCCAGCACCCCAGCTTCAACTTATTTTTTAAGCTCGTTACGCTATTCGATATTTCAGTAGATCAGTTTTTCTATACAGAGGGAAATCGCGGCGGAAACAGTTGTCGAAAACACATTGATGTACTTTTAGACTCCATGAATGAAAAAGAACTCGTTGTCATGGAAGCCACAGCCGAAGGGCTCAAGAAAGCCAGAGAAACGGAGGTTCAGAAATAAGAGCCTCCGTTTTTTGCACCCATTTTCGGGGGAGCGCAAAACAGCAAGCAAGGCAAGTGTGGACACACTTCCCATTTTCGCAGGGGCGAGGCCCTGCGAAAATGCTTGTTGGGGAGCCTCCCCAAACCCGGCACCTTTGGGACAAAATGTCCCAAAGGTCAGGCTGCGGAACCGGCCCTACCGGGCCTGTTCCTTATCGGCGCGTCCGCCGGTGAGGTTGAGTAGATGGTCAATGTTGCCCTTGACCGTGACGATCTCCCGCATCTCCTTTTGAGCGGTGCGGTATTGTGCGGTAAGGGCCTTTTTCTGCTCCGCCAGCTCCCGGCGCTTTTTTTTGAGCGCATCCATTTTGGGGAGCCTTTCGCCGTCAAGCAGTTCATTCATGGTGGCCCGAGCCGCCCGGTAGTCGGCCAACTCCGCCTCGTGCTGGGCCAGATATTTTTTGCTGTACCGGGCCGCCTTGTACCCGTCGAATACAGGCCGGGTCTTGGCGTATTGCACCACAGCCCCCATGAGTTCCGACGTGCGGCCCAGTTCCTCCTGCACGGCCCGGAGCTCCCCGGCCAGGGCGTGGGCACGATCTACCGCCGCGTCGGTCTTGACCGCCAGCTCGTCATAGTCGGTCAGGCCATTCTCCTGGAGGAATTGCAGGGCTGCGGCCATCTGCTTTAGGTTGTAGAGCTTGACCCACCGCTCATATCCCGGCCCCTTGCCCTGGGCCATGCGCTGCTGAATATCAATGACAAGGTTGACCCGCCGTGCCTTGGGCCGGGTGTCCCCACCGCCTCCAGCGCGGGCTGGGGCCCTGCCCTCCAAGACGGCCTGGACAGCCTCGGGGCCGTAGCCGTCCCCCAAGGTGGAACTCCGCCAGCGGGCGGGCCGCTCAAAGCCGGGGAGCTGGAACGAGATCACACCGCCCCGCCCGTGGAGCACCTGGATGCCCGCCGCCTCCATCGCTGCGAGGAAGGCCGGGAGATCGGCAGGGGGCTTGGTCAACACCTCGTCGATGATAGCCCGGAGTTGTTCTTTCTGTGATGGTTGCCGGATGCCGCCCATCCATTGGCCATAGTGGAGAAAGCGCCCCTTGCTGTGCAGCTTGGGATTTTGAATGATAGAGAGCTCATGCTCGATGCACACCCGATCAGAGAGCCGCCGCAGCGCAAAGGTAGAGCCGATGAAGTTGCGGAACTTCCGGGAGCGGTCATAGGCGGTGGAATTGTAATAGATGTGATTATGCACATGGCCTTTGTCGATATGAGTACAGACAAAGAACTGATACTTTCCCTTTGTCCAGCGCATGGCCGTTTCATAGCCAATCTTGTTTGCCTCCTCGGGGGTAATCTCCCCTTTGGGGAACGCCTGCCGGATCTGATAGCACAGAGCTCCGCGCTCCACCTCCCGTCCCGTTTCCGCCTGATACTGGCTTTTCACCAGCAGGAACTCGACGTGGGCCGTGGCGGGATCGCAGAGGTAAGCGGACACGGCCCCCAGCTTTTGAGGATTGAGCCCATAATCAAAGCGGTCTTTCAGGCTTTGCAGAGCCGTCCGGCGCGGGGCCTGCTTGTGTGGTTTGATGAATGTTGTGGCCGTGGTATTCCCCCTTTCCGCACAGAAAAACCGGCGGCCACAAGGCCGCCGGTTATGTTTGGGACACTTTGTCCCAAAGGGCAAGCGTCATTCAGTTCGCTCCGCCGGGGCCCAACGGTTGCAGGACGCACGGATGTTCATATTCTTTTGAGCCTCGGGCACCATCTCGTCCCGGCCTGTGGCGATGAACAGCATGAAAATGGTTGTGCTCCTTTGCAGGCATCCGGCCTTATGTTTGCAGTTCAAGCAGGACTCTTTCATCTTCTTATCCAAATACAACACCCCACAGAGAGCCAGCAAGGGAACTAAGCCCATCGGCAATAGCGTCGGCCAGCAGGCCCAGCGCGACGAAGAATACGGCGATGCCCAGCATGAGTAGGCCGTCGTGACCGCTGCCCTGGATAAACCACGCGAACAGGGCACAGATCAGACAGAGCCCGCCCAGCGCCTCCAAGAGTACGTTGGACATACCAGCCGCCAGAGCGACCACGGCGGCGAGGACAGAGCAGGCCAGGGCAAAGGGGAACGCGGCGATTTTCAAGATAATACGCATGATGAAAACCTCCTAAAAAGTCTTGGATTTCTCGTCATTTTCCCTCTATATGTATATTATAACGCCGGGAAAATAGGGTGTAAAGGATGCCTCCGGCTTGCCCGGCCTTGGGACATTTTGTCCCAAAGCCGGGCAAACCGGGGAGCGGCACACCGCTCCCCGGCCATTTACATTTCCACCACCTGAGAGAGCTTTTTCAGCAACTCGGACAGGGGCTCCCACAGATCGGCATAGTCCTTTTGCAGCATGGCGATGTCCTGGGGGTAGATGCCCCCGTAGGTGTTGGCCTGGATCGCCACCTGATTGAGATTGTTGGAACACCGGCGTTGGAGGGACACCAGCTCCCGCACCGGCCCCAGGTCAACGTGGAGCACATACCCATTGAGGGCCATCTTCCGTACAAAGGCCCCCATGTTTCGCACCCCGGCCTCGGCCATGCGCTCCTGGAGCAGCGCCAGCTCCTCCTCAGACACCATAACGTGCAGGTGGATGGGCCGCCGCCTGTTCCGGCTCACCGGGACGGCTCCTCCCGTTCCTGCCGAGCAAAGGGCTGGAGCCGGACGGGGCTCTGACCGTCCTCGGTGCGCAGGAAGTCTATTCTGCCTGCCGCAAAGATGGCGTTGCGGTTGAGCTGCCGCTGCCACGCCCCCTGGCTGGGGGCCCACTTGAATCCATTGTGTTTGAGCTCCTGCCGCTGTTCCTCGGTGGGCTTTTCATCAAAGAACAACTGCAGCCGGTTTTCCCCCTCATTGATCTCCGCCTTGCCGCCGGGGAACTCCCAGCCCACAAAGTCACCCCAGTTTTTCAGATCGTCAATGCGCTGCTGCACCCGGCGGATGTTGGCGTTGTTGTTGGAGAGATGGAAAGAGGGATAGGGCACCGGGTCTTTCCGCCAGTCCCGCTCCATAGAGGCCCGGAGCTTGGCGATCCCCTCGTCGGTTAGGCCGGGGCAGCCGTCCAGGGTCTTGTGCTTGCGGTAGTACGCATTGACCGCTTTCATGTGTTCCTGGTCGGCCTTGAGCCCCTCCAGCTTGGCCTCCAGCTTTTCCACCGCCTGCCGGTCATCGGCGGAGATACCCGCCGTGCCGGTGGAGCGTATCTTGTCCAGCAGGCCCTGGATATGCTGATACTCGCCCATGTTCTTATCCCGTGCTGCGTTCTGCTTGAGCTTTTTCTGCACGGGGAAGTTGCCGCCTCCGGCAACTAGGATCGAGGGCACACGGGCATCAATGGCATGGGCCTGATTGAGATTTTCCGCCAGCTTGCGGGCATAGAGGTCTGCAAGGTAGTCAATCTTCTCATGGTACATGGGATCAACACGCTGTTTCTGTTCCTCTGCCAGTTGATAGGCGGCATCCACTTGAGCCTGATAACTGGCCGTGGCGGAGCCGGGCTTGTAGTCACGGTAGCTGTTGAGGTCGTTGGCCCGCCGGGCCGCCTCTTCGCTGATGGGATAATACTTCGGCATCCGGCCACCCCCTAACGGTCGCCCCGGTCGGGAGCGTCCCTCCTCGGAACCGCCGGGCCACGGTCAGCCTCAACTTGGGCCTGGGCGTCCTTCATCTGCTGAGAGATCGGACGGGGACGGCTGCCGCTGTTCTGGCACAACTCGGCCACATCGGGGGCGGGCCGCAACTCATAGTCGGCCACCTGCTTTTCCGTCAGGGGCCGGGTATAGGTCAAATGGCCCCAGGCCAAGAACGCGCTGCCCTCTACGGGAACACGCTGGCCGTAGTTGATGATTTCATCCGGGGCATTGCGGGGCGGTTTCGGGAATGTGCCGATGTCCACAGGCCGCTGGGTAGAGTAATACTTGTAGAGCCCAGGGGCCTCCTCCTGGACAACGCGGACTTTGAATTGCATCTGGTACTCCACCAGCCTGCGGTTGAAATCCTGTTCCATCGCGGCGAAGTCATCCCCATAGTGGCCCCATTCATACTGCCGCTGGTCGTGTTCATCGTCATAGCAGGCCCAGGTCACATAGCGGGATGGGGCCTTGGGGTTTTCCCCCAGGGCAAAGCCCCTGCCATTTTCCAGCATGGCAACGCGGAGAATGGTATAGCCTTGGTTTTTGTCCATATTGCCTCCTTCCACGCGCCGCACCCCTTCGGGACACTTTGTCCCAAAGGGGCGCTGGCACAAGATGTTTGAAATATCCGTGAAAATGGGGGCCGGACGTAAAATCATACCGGCCCCCTTAAAAGCAGCCCCGGAAAGCCCCGTCATCAGGGCGTTTCCGGGGCTTTAATCGTAACGCTTGTACCCCTGTTTCCGGCGGTGGCTGCGCATCCGCTCCCGGCTCTTGCGGCGGTTGGCCTCGGCTTGGCACGCCTGGGAGCAGTAGAGCTGCCGCCGCTTGGGGAGAAAGGCCCTGCCGCACAGGGGGCAGATACGCAGCTCCTCCACCGGCCCCTCCTGGGCAAGCTGCACCGCCAGGGCCGAATCAATGGGGAGAACGGCGTCCCGGAAGTAGCGGCACATGGGGCCCGTCCAGCACTTCATCAGCATATAACATTCACACTCCAATGGTAAGCATCCGTAGTCCCGGTCGTAGTTGGCGCACCACCTTGTCACCAGGGCCCGGATGGATTTTTTCTCCTCACGGGTCAGTTCACGGGGCAACGCCTCACCTCCCGCGCCGCAGCAGGGCGCGGAAACAGGTCATACAGCGGATACCCTGCCAGTAGGGGCACCCGGCGCACCGGGAGCCACGGGGGGCCGGAGCCGAATCGGGCTGCTCCTGCCGGGGCTTGCGCCTCATTTCCCGCTCCAGGTGGTTGTTGGTAAAATTCAAGATTTATCCCCCGTTTCCTCTTCATCGCCGTATTCGTCCTCGCCGTAGGGGTCATAGTCCTCCTCGGGATCGTCATAGGGCTCGGGCTCGTCGCCGTAGTCCTCCTCGGCCTGGGCCGCTGCCCGCTCCTGCTTGGGCCGGTAGATTTTGAAGTACCACCCGACGACGCCGCAGATCACCACCGCAGCCAGCACCATCGCCAGCAGCCCCAGGGAACCGCCCTCGGCCTCCGGTTCGGGCTCTTCCACAGGCTCCGGTTCCGGTTCAGGCTCCGGCTCCACCCCCACGCACTCGGTCATGTTGGTGGCGCAGACAGGGCAAGCCGTGTTCACAGCCCCCGCCGCGCACTTTTCCGTGCAGGAGCAGGTGGGCAGCTCCCCGCCGGTTTCCTCAAAGGCGGCCAGCAGGTCGGCCTCATCCACCATGCCTAAAAAGTAGGTTTCATACTGCTCGCCCTCCTCGTCCACAGGCTTGTCGTAGTCAATGACAAGGTAGAACGTGCTGCCGCCCTTGGTCTGGACAGTGATAAACTGCTTGTTGGTGTTTTCGTCGTAGAGCAGATCGCGGGTCACAAACTGGCCCTCCTCTGAAAAGCCCTCGCCGGGCTCAATGGTGGGCTCTGGTGCGGGGGCCTCCTCTACGGTGGCGTCCTCATCCGTGGGGGCGGGATCGGTTTCCTCATAGCCCCCGGTGGGCTCGTCCGAGTAGGCATAGGCCGGAGCGGTCATGCCGCACAGCAAAAAGGCGGCGCACAGCGCCGCCATCAGGACACGGTATTTCTTCATTCCTCAATCTCCTTTTCCTGAGTGGTAGGGGCGGACTTTGAGACATTTTGTCCCAAAGGTGCGCCGGAGCGGATAGCCTGGAGCAGCGCGGGCAGTTCATCCAGTGAAATGCTCATGCCCCGCACGATGTCCACGATCTCGGTGTTTTCCGTTTCCAGTTTTTTCTGCTCCAGCTCCTTGAGCCGAGCCTGCTGTTCGCTGATTTTGGCCTTGACCTTTTCAATCTCGGCCTGGATTTTCGCGCTCTTGCTGGTTGCCAATGTTATCATCCTCCAATCATGGCAAGCGCCCGTAGGCATACAGGTGCGCCTGCCAGTAGCTTGAATTTAGGTTTGCGTAACCGATGGGATCTCCACAGTGGAGCATCATCCCGTCGCCAAGATAGAGCCCACAGTGGGAAACGCCCGGGGTATCATAGGTGCCCACGAAAAACACCAGATCGCCGGGCTTGGGATCGCTGGTAGGGGTGCAGTAGTCGTAGAGCCCCTGGGCCCCAAGGCGGCCCACATTCCAGCCGCATTGATTGAGCACCCACGACAGGTAGCCGGAGCAGTCAAAGGACGTGGCCGGGGAGCTGCCGCCCCACACATAGGGATAGCCCACATATTTCTCCGCCTCGGTGAGCAGGGCGGCAAACTTTTCATCGCCCATGTACTCGGCGGGTACCTCATACGTTTCGCCCGGCTGGGTGTACTTGTCCACATAGCCGGAGCCTGGAAACAAATCGGGTCTGTTTCCCAGGGTCGCCATGTAGAGGGCGTACCGGGCCATCTGTTCCTCGCTCATCATGTAGACCGGCAGATGGGACAGGTTGAAGTTTTCCAGGGTCACATAGCAGATGTACCAGGTGTAGGGCTCGTCGTTCTCGTCATACCTGGTTTCCGTCACCACCCGCTCCGTGAGGATGTACTGGCGGTCAAAGAGGTCATCCAGCGTGCCCTCCACGTCGGCCAGCGTCCATTCCCCCTCGTGGAGCACGGACAGGATGGAGATGAGCACATAGGGGTCGTGCTCGATCTCGTCCAGGTCAAAGTGGTATTCGTCATAGCTATGATTGCTCTCGTAGCTGTCCAGGTAGGCTTGCAGCTCCGCCTCCATATCGCAGTAGGCCGCCTCCGCCGCCAGAATGTCCTCGTCCCTGGCGGCGTAGGTGGTGGCCCCGATCCCACCGCCCGCGCCGCTGCCCAATGGAGCCAGCGAGGACACGCAAGACTGAAACAGCACCACAATAAGCAGGCAGGCCAGAACCAGCAGCACTCCCACGGGATGCCGTTTGACAAAGCCAACGGTGTGGGCGGCGGCCTTCTCCGTCACCGTGGCGGTCTTGGCAGCGGCGGTGCCGCCGTACTTGGCCGCCTCCTGCGCCCGTTTGCGGAATTGCTTTCGATACTGCTTTTTCAGTTGGTGCTTGCGCCAGAACCGGGACAGCGGGTTATCTCCCAGCCCCGGATGCTCCTGGGCGGCCATGCGGAAGTGGTAGTCCGCCGTTGCCTTGGTGAATTTGGACTGCGCCCGCTGGGCGGCCTTGGTGGGGTGCTCCCGCACCTTGCGCTTACCATAGCGGTACAACTTCCGGCCAGCCGCCTCCGCCGCCAGCTCGGAGCGGTGGGCTCCCTCGATACCCACGTTCTCATGCTCATTCTCATAAATCTTGCCGTGGACAAAGCCATGAAACGTCCACCCAGCGGCCCCTGCCGCCTTGCGGATGAGGCTCTTTTTCCTGGGCGGTTTCTGCTTTACCAGCTTGCCCCGAGCCTTGTCCAGCTTGGCCTCCCGCTGCTCCATGCGGAATTTCGCGCGATTGACCTGCTCAGAACTGCTCTCCATACGGAACTTCCCGCCGCCGTCCTTTGGGACACTTTGTCCCAAAGGAGTAGCGCCCTCGTTCCCTGGGGTATAGGCGGGCCTCCGGCCAGCAGGCCGGGAGTTCTTGGCATTGGTTTCACCCAGATCGTCTGCGGGGGATTCGCCCTCAAAGCGCAGGCGGGCCGCTGGACCCTGGCGGGGCTCGGTATGCTCCGGCCCACAAGGGGCCTCCCGTGGATCATCCGGGGCTACCGGCTCCGCCGCCCGGTCAGGGGGGAACCGATCTGCCCGGCCATCCAGAGGGGCAGCGCCCTCCACAGAATCAGACACCGGCTGGAAATCGCCCCGCTGGGGCACGGCATCCTCCCGGCGTTCTGGTTCCCCCGTGGCCTCCCGCACCTTGCGGGCGGATGTCTTTTTCCAATCTGGGCGGCGCTGCTTGGGCGTGCCGGGCTCGGGCTCCCATTCCGCCCCAAACCGCAGGGGGTCTGAGAGCTTGCCCGCCTGCTCCTTGTCGGAGATCAGCCGGGATGCCGGGTCTTGCCTGGGCTCCCGGCCCCCGTCACGCTCCCTGCTCATTCTTCAAGTCCTCCGGGCGGGTGGTGAGCAGGTTGTAAATCTCCCCCTTGGGGAACCGATCCACAAAGGGGATGGTGGTGCTGCCATAGAACAGCAGCCCCTCGCCGGGGTTGGAGTGGGTGATGTAGGAGAGCTGGTGCTCCGAGATACCGAGCTGCTTTGCCAGGATCGCCCGGTCGCTCTGCGCCTGGGCCAATAGCACCATAAAGTCGGTGTTGTCCAGAATGGCCTCGATCTCCCGGCTGGCAAGCAGGTCTTTCACGTTCTGCGTCAGGGCGCTGGGGACACAGCCTTTTTTGCGGAGCATCTTCCACACGGCCACAAAGTAGCTGGCGGTGAGGGCGTCCCGGAGCAGGATGTGGAACTCGTCAAAGTAGCACCACGTTGCAATCCCGTTGTGGAAGTTGGTATTCACCGCCGAGGTCACAAAGTCGTTGGTGATGTGCATGGCGATCTTCCGCAGGTTTTCCCCCAGCCCCTTGAGCACGATGCACACCACGCGGGAAGTCAAGTCCACGTTGGTCGGATGGTTAAAGAGGTTGAGGGAGCCGGTGCAGTAGAGCTCCAGGGCCGTCGCCACCCGCTGGGCCTCCGGCTCCGGCTGCCGGAGCAGCTCTTCATAGAGGTCTTGGAGCAAGGGCGGTTTCCCGTCCCCGATCCCCAGGGCCAGCTCCCGGTAGACCTGCCGCACGCAGCGGTCAATGACGGTTTTCTCAATGGGCTGCAGGCCGTCCTTGCCGCCCACCACCAGCTCGCACAGGGAGAGCAGGAAGTCCGCCTTCATGGACAGGGGGCTCTCGTCCCCGCCCAGGTCGAGCTGGATGTCCATAGGGTTGATATGGTGAGGGCTGTCCGGCGCAATCTCAATGACCTGCCCGCCCAGCCGCCGCACCAGCGGGGCATATTCTCCCATCGGGTCTACAATGATGATGCGGTCTTGAGTCGCCAGGAACACGTTGATGATCTCCCGCTTGGCGGAAAAACTCTTGCCGGAGCCGGTGGAGCCGAGATAGAGTCCGTTGGCCGATTTTAGTTTCTTCCGGTCAGCCATGATGATGTTGTGGGAAAGGGCGTTCATGCCATAGTAGAGGGCCTGCCCGCCCATGCGGAGCTCCCGGGTCATAAAGGGCACAAAGATGGCGGTGGAGCTGGTGGTCATGCCCCGCTGGATCTCCACCTCGTTGTAGCCCAGCGCCAGCGAGGACACATAGCCCTGCTCCTGCTGCCAATCCAGCCGCTTGATGGCACAGTTGTATTTCTGTGCGATGCCGTTAACCGTGAACACGTCGTTTTCCAGCCGCTGGCGGGTGGGGGCAAGGTTGATGATGGTGAAGGTCAGCAGGAACATCCGCTCGTTGCGGGACTGCAGGTCGGAGAGCAGATCGGCGGCGTCCTTGGAAAAGGTAATGAGGTCAGGGGGCAGGATGTCCGGGTCATACCCGGCCCGGATCGCCTTCTTCTGCTCCTCCACCTTCATTTTGTCAATGTCGCTGACCTTGCCCTTGATGGTCTTAATGGCCTTGAGCTGGTCTACCGTCTGAATGTGCATGGTGACGGTCAGCTCCGCATCCAGCTCCAGAATCTCCCGCAGCAGCTTGTCTGAGAGCTCAGACGCCAGAATTTGCAGGTAGGACGCCGCGCCCCAATACCGCCCCACCCGGAACAGGCGGGGTTGGGAGAAGTCAAAGCCCTCGCTGGGGGCAACGGCATCCTTGGTGCCAAGGCCGGTGCGGGGAATGTCCTTCCACGAAAAGCGGAACGGCTCCCGGCTCCCCGGATGGGTCTGGCCGTGGAGCACCGCCAGCCGCTCCCGCCCGTCCAGGGGATTAGACTGCACGCCCAGCCGGTGCAGGTTTCCCACCACGTCGGCCTCCACACGCTCCAGCCGGGGCCGGGCCTCGCCCAGTGAACCGGCGGGCACGCCAAAGGTGATGTACTTGGCCCGGTCAATGCCGTTGTTGCTCTTGGCGATCTGACGCTTGAGCATGGACACGAACTCCCCCCGGATGCTGTCGTATTCGTCGGACTGCATGGGGATATTCACCTTGTACCGGCTGGCGGTGTGGGCTCGTCGATTGACAAAGGAGAGCTGGAACGGCAGGGCGCTGTCAAAGTAGTTGAGGAAGGCGCTCCAGCCATTGAAGATGGCGGATTGATCCTCCGAGGACGCCACTGAGTAGTTGATGTCCTCATATTCCACGGCCTTGGTAAACAGGCCGCCGGGGAGTTGGCACACCCCGTCCGGGTACATCGCTACATAGGGGATGGTCTGCTGGGCGGACACCATGCCCCGGCCCCGGCGGTCAGCCCTTGCGGGCTTTTTTCTTTGCGTGCTTGCTTTTTGCAATCGCATCCTCCTTTTCCATCGCGCCCCGCAGGGTAAAAGGGGCGTAGATATTATCCGTTCGATAGGGCCGATGCCCGGAGCGCAGGAACTTGGCCCGGATGATGTTCCGGGCCACCTTCTCCAGCGGCAGGCCGTCCCGCTCATACATCGCCAAAAGAAAAGCCGGGAGCATAACCCCCAGCATGAGGAACAGGCCGCCGGTGTTGCCGATCACGGTCCGGGCCAGCAGATAGGCCGGGATGCCTACGGCAGCCCCGCAGCCGAAACAGATGAGCTGGCGCTTGGTGAGATTGAACGCCACCTTCGTTTTGATTTTGGAAAGGTCGTTTGGTACGTTTACATAGGGAATTTCAATCACCTCCAGTTTGGGACAAAGTGTCCCAAAGGCCCGCCGAGGGCTCCACCTCGTTCCCCCACACGTCCCAGCCGGGCGGTGACTGCCGGGCAAACAGCTCCACACGGGGTACGTCCCCCATGAGGGCCACGATCTTCTCCCGTGCCTCGTCCGGTTTCCGGCTGTGTTCCCGGATGGGGGAAATGATGAACTGGTGGACGTTGGCCGCCTGCCGCCTGGGATGGCCTCTGGTCGCCAGCAGGCACACCTCCGCGTTGCCCCTCGTCCAAAAGCCCAGGCCGTAGAACCAGCCCTCGGACTTGCGGTTTTGTTTCAGCCATACAAAGGCCACGGTCTTGTAGGTAAAGCCCCAAGCCCGGATGAGCCGCAGGGCCTCCGGGAGCTGGGGAAACGTGGCCCACAAAAAAAGCGCGCTGTCCGGGGCGGCCAGTTCCGCCACCGGGAGCGCGCATAATTCGTTGATACTCATGGTTGGGTAATGGTGCTCCGCCGCCCCCTGCACCCTCTTGGCGGAATACCGCCAGGGTGGGTCGGCGTAGATCACAGAATATTGATTGATGGCTCACACTCCTTTCCCGCCCCGCGCCACTGTCTCCTCCGCCTCGCGGATACGCTGGACGGCGGTGCCGAAGATGGCCGGGGCTGTTTCAAAACAGATGTAGCGGCGGCCTGTGTTGACGGCGGCCACCGCCGTTGTGCCGGAGCCAGCGCAGATGTCTGCCACCAGCTCGCCGGGCCGGGTGTAGGTACGGATGAAATACTCGCACAGTTCCACCAGCTTTTGCGTTGGGTGGATGGTGTGCTGGACAGACGCAAAGGCCAGCACGTTCCCAGGGAACCGCCGTCCGTCCGGGGAGCCGTTCCCGCTGGGGATATATTTACCGTAGTTGGAGCTGAGAGAGCCCTTCTTGCAGATGCGCTCATAGGGCTTGCCCTGCTCGAACTGCGGTTGGTACAGCGGGAGCTTTTGGTAGAACACCAAAATATTCTCCGTCTTTTTCAGCGGGGCCCGCCGGGCGTTGAGAAAGCCGGTACACCGGCTCTTGTACCACACCCACTCATAGCGGAGCATTTTTAGATTGGACGCCCCCAGTATTTTGTCATAGGGGCACTGGGCGAAGAACAGGATCGCCCCGTTGGGCTTTACCGCCCAGCGTACCGCCTCCCACAGCTCGGGGAGCGGCAGGGGTACGTCCCAAAAATTCCGGGTGGTGCCGTAGGGCGGGTCGGTGAGCAGCAGGTCAATCGAGTGCTGGGGCAGGGAGCGCAGGCCCGCGATGCCGTCCATGAAGTAGATGCCGGACTCCACCGGGGCCGCCGGGCCGTTTGGGACACTTTGTCCCAAAGGGGCCCTATCTGTCATCCCTGGCCTCCTTGCCCTTGTCCGGGGCCGGGCGCTCCGCGTTGGCCTTGTCCGCAGCCTGGGCCGCCTGCGCCAGCTGCTCCCGGATGGGGGCGGGGCGCAGGGCCTTAACACGGGCCACAAGCTGCTCCACTGCCGCGTTGTAGGCATCCACAGTGAGGGCGTCCAGCCGCTCCTGCAGGGCCCGGCTCGTTACCCGCGTCGTGGCCCGGTAGCCGCTGCGCGTCCGGTTGGACTCCTTGCTGGGGGGACTCAGGAACATCCCGTTCTTGCCGTCCACCACTTTGAAATCGTCCACCACGATGCCGCCGATATTGACGCTGGCATAGCCCCGCAGGGAGCCCATCGGCTCGATGGGCCGTACCGTCACTTCAATGGGCAGCGGAGCAGCCTCAATGGATTTTTCCACACGGAGCTTTACCGCCTCGTCAATGCTGATACCCTGGCTCTCCGCCAGCTCCGCGATGGGGGCCTCAAACAGCAGCCGGTTCATTTCCTGGATGGCAGCGTCCTGGGTGATAGGGGCCGCCTGGTTTTTTGGCATAAATCAATCCTCCTTCAAAAGTTTAGTGGGCCCCGAAGATACTCCGGGCGATGCTGCTCGTCTTGAATAGCATGAAACACAAGAGCACCGTGTAGCCCATAGCCCCCCAAATTGCGCCGATGGGGTCGCCACTGGTGGCGATGCCCTGGACGAGCACGGCATAGATCGCCACGCACACCAGGATGAGCAGCCCCTGGAATCCCACGGCGAATAGGGACTTGATGTAGTTCTGCCCCATGCCGCCCAACTCCCGGTTGGCAAGGGTCGCCATCGGCAGCGGGGCCAAACTGGACATGACGTAAATTTCCAGCATACGGCCATACACGATGACAAAGATGATGATGTTCAGCGCGAACATACACACCTGGATGAGAATGGACTGCATGAACAGCCCCAGCAGGGAGCCGATGCCCATGCCCTCCAGCGTGGTTTCCAACTCTGCCAGCATATCCGCCGAGATGTCTGTGGAGCCCTGGACAAGCCCGCTGGCATCCGCGATGACGCTCTGGCTCACGTCGAACACCGCCATGACAATATTGAAAGTGTTGGAAAGAATCAGGATGGCAATGGCCGTCTTGAACATCCACTTGTAGATGTTCGCCACGTCAACCTCGTGCATATTGTTCTTTTCCAAAAGCATCTGAATGAGCTCATAGGTGGCAACAAAGGTCAGCACCATGCCCGCTATCGGCAGGATCACCGTCTCGGAGAGCTGCCGGATCAGGGAGAACACCCCGGCGTTCCACGCCGCCGGGGTGGTTCCCACCTGTGCCGCCACGTCCCCGACTGAGGCGTTCACGTTGTCAAACAGCCCGCCCAGGTTTCCCATGATGCCGTCAATGAGCAGGTCTTTCAGCCAGCCTGTGAGCCAGTCGGTGAGAAAATCCATAGGCGGCCAGCCTTAAAACAGGGTGCTCAGAACAGGGATCAGGGTGGTGCCCAGCAGGATGATGCCGCCGCCGGCCATAAGCTGCTTAATTCCCTGTGACTTGGAGCCGGGGTTGTCGGAACCATAACCTTCCAGCAGGTTCACGACGCCCCACACGCCCAGGCCAGCGCCCAGAGCCACAACAAGGGTCTGCAAAGTAGTGATCGCGGAACTGAAAAACTCCATAAAACCTCCATTTCTCCGGATAGTTCCGGGCAAAAAATTAAGCCGCCAAAACTGGCGGCGCTGCCTTGGGACACTTTGTCCCAAAGGAACAATAATAAAAAGGTATCTATCTTAAAAGGCGTCCGGGTCGTCCACATCGTCATAGTTGAGGATGTCCTCGTCCTCCTCCGTGAGCGGGATCGGCTCGTCCACCTGGAACACCTCGCACACCTCGTCCAGACCGGGCCGCCGCCTACGGCGGATCAGCTTGTCCAGGTCAAAGGCGTTGCGCTTTTTGTCCGCCTCCGCCGTAAACTTATAGTTGGGGTGGCGTTTCAAATCGTACTTAGGGGAATAGAAGGGCGGCAGGCCCCGGAGCTGCAAGATGCACCTGTCACCGGGCATGGTGGCAAGCTCACTGGGGGTCATCAGCTCTCGGCCCAGCCGCTGGGTGTTGAGGTTATAGCTCTCGGACTGGCCCTTGGAGCGCCCGTCCGTCTGCATATAGATGGTGGCCTTGCCCAGCCAGTTCTCCGAGATCTCCTTGATGGTGGAGCTCTCGCGGCCTCCCAGGAACACCACGGAATCCATGTTGCCTAAAATGGTTTCCGCGTGTTTGTCATAGATGGCCTTGCACTGCGCTAACTGCTGGTAAAAGAGCGTCAGCGACACCTCCCGGGAACGGATGACGGCCACCAGCTTTTCCAGGTTTGGCACCTGTCCCGTGTTGGCCGCCTCGTCCCACAGCACCCGCACATGATGGGGCAGGCGACCCCCGTACTTGTTGTCCGCCCGCTCACACAACAGATTGAACATCTGCGAAAAGGCCAGCGCCACCAGGAAATTGTAGGTGCTGTCGGTGTCGCTGATGCAGAAAAAGGTTGCTGTGCGCCTGTCGCCCATGCGGTCAAGTTCCAGTTCGTCATAGGCCATGATCTCCCGGAGCTGGGGGATGTCAAAGGGGGCGAGGCGGGCCCCGCAGGAGATCAGGATGGATTTTGCCGTCTTGCCAGAGACAAATTGTCAAGGACTTTTTTATCATTTTTCAAAAAACAGCCCTGCAACAAAATGTTACAGGGCTGTTTTTTTTGAGATTAACATACCATTATTTATGCATTTGTGAGTAAATACTTGGTTGCTGATGGCAATGTGCTTTGTTGAATAACTTCTTTATGCGTCTTAAAATATTTTTCGCTTATCTCAAGTATACTTGTAGGCACATCAGATATAACCTTAATAGTTTTTGCTTGTAATCGGTGACTCTCTACGGTTACTTGAATAAATCTATTGAAGTTTATTCCGTTAATTACGGCAAGGTCAAATATAACATTTCCATTTTCAATAAACGAAACCTCTCCATCGCATAGCAAATCATTTATGGGGTTTTCATATGTGTTAGCGATCACCAAAAAGCAATCTTGCAAACTATCAACTTTCAAAACATTATATTTTTCCATAACCTCACCTCCTCACAGAACAATAGAATATTATGTTCACATTATTTTTTTAGCCGTATCATCTATGATTGCCAGCACATCACTAATGATTGCATCAGCTTCTGCCTTGTTGAAAATTAATGTTGTTAAAACAAGAACTTGATTTGCGTGGAATCGTGTATGTCTTTGTTTCTTGAAGTAATCATATATATCCTCCAAACACTTCTGATATGTTGCATCGTTCACCTTAGCTTGGTTTGCAGGTGAAAGTACATGTTGTGGTTGACCTGGAACAAATACAGATCCCAAATTTTGCTTTGGCGGATTCACTGAGATACCCTTTTGATTCAACAGATCTAACAGCAGTGCTTCTAAAGCTTTGAGTGCAGGGAAAGCATAGCAACTATATTCTTCCACATTTAAATTAGATTGAGACAAGGAAATAGCTGGAGATAGAATTTTGAGAATGGTATCATCCAGCTTATCATAAGCGTTCGGAATTCTTGCTTTTAATTCAGCGCGTGCTTGTGGAACTGAATTTGTAGAAACTTGATAAATATCTTTCTGCCGTTGAGTTATTTCTTCTTCTGATATATCAGGCATTAATGCCATGAAATACATGGCTTGAGACAATATATATGCTGGATTGCCCTGCAATACTAATGTTCCATTATTATATCGATTTATAACCATTTTATCGCCAAAAGAACTACTAAATTTCAAGTGTCTGTGTGCCGGAGACGCAATAGTTTTATCTTCTATCAACTGTATCTTTTCCAACGATTGGATATATTCAACCAATTTAGTATATGTGCCGTCTGAAATATGTGAAAAAGTACAGGCAGAGTTCTCGTGCTCATTTTTAAAGCTATTAGCAATAATTTCATCCTTGAGTTGCTCGGAATATGCAGAAGATGCCCCTACAGCCCGCAATGTTACTGAACCATCATTTTTAAAATAGAAATCTAAAATTTGCTGAGTACCATCAACACAGAATTTGCATCTGTGCTGATTTCCGATGGGAGCAAGCTCTTCAAACTCAAACTCATCTCCCCATAGTTTTCTCCCGAGATTAATTACGAAATCATTAACCGAAGTCTTGTCAATATATACACTCTTTGATTTTGACATTTCTTTTTCACCTATCTCTAATTCTTCAAATAGCGCACATTTAGCCAATTGGTCGGCTAAATCATTATACTTATCACCGGAATGCCCTTTTACTTTAAAGAATCTTATACATATATGATCTTTTATATCATTATAAAATTGTTTATATAACTGAGTACCTGTTTTGGAAGCTTTCCACTCACCAGTACACCATTTGGCAATACCTTCATAATCGTGATATATATCTAGGCTTTTGATATTATGGTCCAAGCAAAATTGCATGGCACATTCAGCAGCTTTTATTTCACCAGCTACATTTCTCATATCAATTAAATTACCATCGGACATTTTCCTGGCAAAGTGTTTTTCTATACCATTGTAAAAAAGTACAACGCCGTATGCAAAGGCTTTTTGAGAATCATCATAACTTCCATCAACATATGCAATTGCCTCCGAAGGACAATTCTCCTCTTCTTTTTTTGGGGGGATATTAGTACTACTACCCAAAAAGGCCTCCGCCTCTTCCTTTGTTTTAAAACTTTTATAAATGGCACCTGAAAAGCCATCCGTTTGTTTCTTACAATCGTCCCATGATTTATATATTCCAGGGATGTACCCTGATTTTACTGCGTAATATTTTTGAGCCACGGTCGTCCTCCTAAATTTACTTAATATATTATTATATCTCGTAATTGTGTATTTGTCAAACCGAAGATGATGTATCGTTTTATTCAATAGAAATTATATCACATTTTTGTAATTTAATCACCCAAGTAATAAAAACCATGCCAATAGTCATTCAGCATTCTTTCATCTGCTGAATTTCATTTTTGAGCATACGCTTGATTTTATCGCTCATGGTTTCTGTGCTGGTATTGCTGAAATGGACATGAACCTTGTAGGTTGTCTTGCCGATTTTCTTTACCATCGCTGGCGTGTTTTCCGGCGCTCTGGACGCAGTAGCGGCGTCTGCCACCTGCATAGTACGGGGTTCTTTGTTCATGGCGCTCCTTTCTCCGAACGGGTCTGTGCCGCCCGGTAAAAAATCAGTCGTGCTTACTGTTTACAATGTCTTTTGCTGCCTGTCGGGTAGCACCGGCATTTTCTTCCCGGAAATTCTTCCCGTCAAAGAGGATCGGCGCACACCGTTCCAAAATACGGTCATAGATACGGGCGTGGGCCAGATCAGGCGGGTTTTTCAACTCGGACAGTTTTAAGTTTGTTGTGATAATCATGGGTCTGCGGCTGCGATAGCGGCTGTCGATGACGAAAAACATCTGCTCCATAGCATATTCTGTACTGCGCTCTACACCCAGATCGTCAATGATAAGCAGGTCATACTCGTCAAAGCTGGCAATAAACTCTGACCTGTCCTCAGAGAACATCCCGGTCAGGCGGTTCAGAATGGTGGGGAAGTTCGTCATCAGCACTGGCACATCCTGGTCAAGCAGAGCGTTGGCGATACATCCGGCGAAAAAAGATTTGCCGGTTCCCACATCTCCAAACAGCAAAAGCCCGATATTGCTCTTATATGCCTCTTTCCAGTTCTCCACATAGGCATGAGCCTTGTCCATCAATGGGTTTTGCCCGTTATCATTGGAAAATGTGTAGTCATACAGATAACGGTCTTGCAGGCCCTGGGCCTTCCGGCGCTTGATGCGCTCCATGCGGCGCTGCCGTTCTTCAGCAGCCTTGCGCTGCTCCTCAGCCTCCCGCTGGCACTGGCAGATGCAGCGCGGCATAAAGTAGCCGGATTTCCCGAAGCATGGCACAACGGTCTGTCTCTGGCCGCCGCATTTCTTACAGTGAATGAGCCCGTCTGACGGGTCTATATACTCGTCCTCAGCCAATTCCACACCGGCAGCTGCCTTGTCGATGAATGCCCGGATTTCTGCGGTAATCTCAATCATACAGTTTCATCCTCCTTTACGCTGTAATCCCGGTTGCGTGAGGGTGTGACGGTTTTTTTAGCGTCCTCACCGGCCCAGCGCCGGATGGTCGCTGCATGGCTCTGATAACGCTTGCCAGTAGAAGCCATGTACTCGGACAGCTTTTCGATGTACTGTTCCCATACAGCAGGAAAGCTGGCCTGCAAGTCTGCCAGTTCTTCATCCGTCAGGAAAACATTCTGGTAACGGCCATAGGTGTGGGAAGGGTGCCCCGTTTCAGGGCGTACCTTCTCTATCTCTCTCTTTATCTCTATCTCTTTCTCTAACTCTATCTCTATCTCTGGTGGACGAATGTCGGACAAATGTCCGCCACTTGTCCGGAGCGCAAAAAGAGCCTTATTTTGAAGCCTTGCAGCCCGCTTTCGCTCGGCCTCGGTAGAGGACTGGCCTATTAAAAGTTCGATGTTGCTCATGTAGAATGTACCGCTGTCCAGCACTTCCACAAGACCCAGCTTCAAAAAGATCTGCAAGGCTCTCTCCACAGTGCCGATCTGCTGGCGGGTAATGGTGGCGATCATCTGCGCCGTGTAAGGAATGTCCTCGTCAAGCTAGAGCCGCCCGCCATGTTTCAGCGATTTCAGATACAGCTTGAGCAGAATGTTGGAATACAGCACACCGTCCTGCATACTTTCCAGCAGCACGATGGAAGCATCGTCAAAATAGTTTTCTTTGAGTTTCAGGTAATAATATTTTCGATTGTCTGACATAGGGTTCCTCCTTGGGGGGTCTCTTGGGATTCTGTACGCATTCTAAGGCTATTTTAGGGGGCAGAGGATAAATCTATCAGACTGCCTTTGACACTCTCGAAAAAAGCCTTGATTTACAAGGGTTTTTCAGCCCCTAAAGCGTGACATTTCTCCCGTTGTTTCCGCTTGCGCTTTGCGGCGTTGATCCGCTTCATGCGTGCGGCACATTCCGGACAGTATTTGGCCCGGTTGGAACCGGGGGTAAACAGCGCCCCGCATACGGCGCATTTCTTAGCATTCAGCCGGTGGAACAGCGCCGTTTCCAGTTCCTTATCCTGCGGTAATACCGCCGCCCGAAACCACCTGCACAACAGGGAGCAGGAAATAGACTGGACACAGACACATTCCTCCCCATCGTCCAGAGCGATACAGTTTCCGTCGATGTAGTTGCAGCACTCATGCACCAGTCTCCGCGCTCTGCGGTACTGGCGGTAATCCATGACAGGGATAGGTTCAGTCTTGTTGTTCTTCATAAATGAGTTCTTTCATAAAGCCGATAACCTCCTTGAATGAATTTATTGTTAAATGTTCGTGCAAAATATTGTTTTCTTCGTGCAAATGGCATATACTATAATTGCCAGCAGAAAGGGGTTGATCGTATGGCTGGAAATACCACAAACATCAGTATCCGCATGGACGCAGATTTGAAAGCGCAGGCGGACGCACTGTTTACTGAACTTGGCATGAACCTGACTACGGCGTTTAACATCTTTGTGCGCCAGTCGCTTCGTGAAGGCGGCATTCCCTTTGAGGTAAGGCTGGAACAGCCGAACAAAGAAACGGTTGCTGCCATGCTGGAAGCGGAAAGGATTGCAAAAGACCCGTCTGTAAAGGGCTACAATGACCTTGACGAGTTGTTTGCTGACCTGAAAAGATGAAAGAAACCAAATATACCGTCAAGTACACGACCAGTTTCAAAAAAGACTACAAACGAGCCATAAAGCGTGGCTTGAAGATTGAGCTGCTGGAGCAGGTCGTAGCATTGCTGGCAATGGGCGAACCGCTGCCGGATAAGAACCGCGACCATGACCTGTCCGGCGATTGGGCAGGTCATCGGGAATGTCATATTCTCCCGGACTGGCTGCTTGTCTACCGCATAGAGGATGATGTTCTGGTGCTGACGCTGGCCCGCACCGGCACACACAGCGACTTGTTCGGCAAATAAACAGTCTGCCGCCGTATGGGGAAACCTGTACGGCGGTTTTTCTGTATGCAAAGGTATGTCGTGAAACGCGACACACTTGACAGGGGTACGCCAAAACGCGGTAGCCTTTACCGCTCCGGCCCACGGTCGTGAGACTTGTCCCTTTCCTGTCGGGACAGCTGCTCGGCGGTTTTGCGGAGCCGTTCCACTGCTTTCAAATCCTCCCTCATGGATTTCATGGCAAGCGTGTCTGTCTGCTTTCCGGCGGTCAGCTGCTCGATCTCCCGCTGCCATGCCTTCGGGGTGATCCCCTCGCCGCTGTCTTTCAGTTCTTTCAGATACCGGGCTGCTGCGTCATACAGGATCAGTTCCCGGCTGTGGCGCTGCTCAAACTGTTCCCGCTTTTCCGGCTTTACTTTGGCAAGCTGTTTGTGGATGGACTTGTACTGGTTGTACTGTTCCCACATCTCCCCGCGTTCGGTAAGAGTGGCGATCCGGCGCTCAGCCTTGACGATCTTTCCCCGCAGGTCATAGTAACGGCTGTTCATATCAGCGATTTTTTCATGAAGCTGCTGCATAGACTGGATGCCATTTGCCTGTAAAAAGCTGAATAGTGCAGCGCTTTCCTGCAAAGCCCGGATTTTTCCGGTGCGGGTGCGGGGAGTGTTCAACTGCTGCTGAGCCTCCCACAAAGCGGTCAAGCTGCTTTGCTGTGTTTGTGATTTTTCCGCTTCGTCTTTCGACCAGCGATAAAGACGGGTAATGCGGGCTTTAATTTCTTTCAGCAGTTTGTTGTCGGCGGCGATCTGTCGGTTTACTTCCCCCTTGTCGGTGCGGATACCGCGCTTTTCCATTTGGCTGGCAGCTGGCCCCAGATGGACAGAGGGGATTTTATCAATGCCCTGCCGCTTGTAGCTGCGGTGGTCAATGCGCTCCGGTCTACCGGCAGATTCCAGTGCCCGATTGGTGTAGGCCGCCCACGCTGCCCGCCAAATCTCCACATTTCCTTTATCGTTCCAGTCGGTCGTATCCTCCCGATGATTTTTCCAGCCGCCTTTCCCATCCGGGATACGCTGTCCGTTCTCGTCCAGATCGTATGCCTTGCGGCACTTTGCGCCCCACTGTCCATTTTCTTTCAGAGGCCGGAGCGTCAGCATGATATGGACATGAGGATTGCCGGTTCCCTTGTCATGGATAGCAAAGTCGGCACACATTCCTTTGTCTACAAAGTTGTCCTTCACATAGGCACGCACAAGGGCAAGCTGTTGTTCGCCGGACAGTTCACGGGGCAGGGCTGCTTCGATCTCGCGGGCAAGCTGACTGTCCCTTGCTTTCTCGATTTGCTCCACGCTGTTCCAGAGGATAGAACGGTCTGCAAATTCCGGCGGGGCGTGGGCGGGCAGCATGATCTCCGCATGGACAATGCCGCCTTTCCGGGTGTAGTCATGGGTCATTCCGTCCCATTCATTTGTCAGCTTGGTTCCGCTGCGGTAAGCAGCTGCGGCAACGGCAGAACGGCCTGCGCTGCGCTTGATGATACTGACTGGGATATGACAGAAATCTATGGGGAACACCTCCTTTCAGTGAGGGGATAACAGGCTCTGTGGAGCCGGACAAACGCAAAGCGGGTGTTTGGCTGTGCAGAGCGCACAAGGGGTTTGGGGAGCGTAGCTTCCCATCGCGGACGAAGTACGCAACGCCCCCGGCAGGGCGCACAGCACCGGCAACGGTGTATAAGTGCGCCCTTGTAAACAAGGGACTTATGGCGTGTCCCCGGATTTTGGCAGGTTTGCAGTCAATTCCACAGCCCCCGGAAGATGGGACAGGACAATTAGAAATGCTTTGACCTCTGCGCCGGAAAGGTTGGGAGCCAGCGGAAAAATACCCTCCAAAATGGCTCCGCGCTCAATCAGGCGGCGGGTGCGAACCCTGCGTTCTTCGTTCCGCTGCTTGTTCTCCAAAATCTTCTTGCGGTTTTCAAGCTGCCGGATCTCCTTCAGGACTTTCTCCCGTTCTTCTTTTGAGGAGTGGGCTGTAATTTTTTCGTTCATGTCATGCACCTCTTTTCTTTGGAAACGCTCATAGATTGACCGTCCATTTCTGACGCGCAAAGTACCGGCGCAGCCTCCGCAGTGCGGCATGGATGGATTTTCCCGCCTGTGATGGTGTGATACCCTCCATTGCGGCAATATCTTTCACTTTCATACCCAATATATAGCGGGCGTGGACACGGCGAGCCTGTATGGGGGACAGGGAAGAAATGGCTTCATACAATCGCCGGATCAGTTCTTCGTATTCGGCTAATTCTTCTTTTTCTATCAGATGATCCTCCGGCGATGGCTGCGCCCAGCCGATTGCGGCATTTTCGATTCCGTCGTTACAATCGAAGGAGTAAAACGCCTTATACCGGAACATCTTGCGTTCTCTGGCGGCCTCGGCTCTCTTATCCAGAAGAAACGCTTCGACGATCTCATCGGACACCTCCACAAAAATGTCCTCTTTGCAAAATGGATAATATTGTTTGAGATTGATGGTCTGCATAGGCACGCCCTCACTCTGTTTGAAAAAGGTCATCATAGCAGCGGCGCATATTCCGCAGACCTCGACGGATGGCAACGCTGACCTTGCTGCTGTGGATGCCCTCTCTCCGGGAGATTTCCGGCTGCTTGATACCGGCAATGTAGTAGGCGTGAACACGGCGGGCCTGTGTCGGAGTGGCATGAGCCAGAGCCGCAGGCAGAGCTGCAATCAGGTGCAGGCGGGTGGTCATTTCTTCTCGTTCCAGCAAAATATCTTCCGGCGATCTGCTGTGTTCCAGTGCGTAATTTTCCAGCCAGCTGTATGCGTCCAGAGAGTAGTAGGCGCGGTGGTAGACTTTCCGACGCTCATAGTTCTCCATCTCCCGCTGGGCCTGATACATCGCTGCCCATACCTCGTCCGTAACATCCACAAACTCGTCATGCCGGTAGTGGGGATACATCCACCGCAGATTGATTGTTTTCATAGGCTTACCTCCTGAAAATTGGAGAGGCGGGCAGCTCGTCCGCTGTCCGCCCCTCGCTGAGATAAGGGAAATGATCCCTTTCACTTGGTAGCCAGAAAACAGGTCATTCGTTAAGCCTGTTCCCAAAGAAATTTATAAATTTTTTTCTGACCGCCTCCACACTTTGATACACAGCCACTTTGGAGCAGCCGCACAGCACACCGATCTCTGCAAGGCTCAGTCCGTCAAGCGCGTAGAGCAGGAACCGGCGGCGCTGGGCCTCGGTACAAGTGTCCAGAACTGCCATCAGCTCATGCAGCGTTTCCATGCGGCAAAGGTATTCTTCCGGCGTTTCGCCGTAGGCTCCTACGCCCTCGGTGGTAATGATGTACTCGTCAAACTCCCGGCCATCCCAATGCCGCCGCTGTTCATGGAACAGGTTCTCCGTTTTGTGATCGGCCCGGTCAAGAAATTCATAGACTTCCAGCGTGATCTCCACGGTCACAGCTTGTCCGTTATAATTGATGGTAACTTCCATCTGCCTTTCCTCCATTCAGATTTTTTCGGGAAAATCTGAATGGGGTGGTGGAGAACGGCACCGGGGATAAAGTTCGGGCCATGCTGACCCGATGTTCCGGCTCCATAGGGACAAAAAAGCGCCCGGACGGCATAAAGCCATACGAGCGTCATGGAATATATTTTGCTGTTTAATTACATGGTATAGTGCATACCACCGGCCGCATTGCTCCGCTGCTGGGAACAGGCTTTTTTTAGCTGGTGCAGGTCATGGGTGCTGTGAAAATAGGCAAAAATAGACACGGCGGCAATCCTCCTATATGCCGCCGTGGATTTACACGGTGTTAGGTCGTCGTTGGTTTAGGATAGGCGAAAAGAAACGGCGGCTCTGATTTCTCAAAACCGCCGCCAGAGTATGTAGAGTAAGCGCACAAAATCAACCTGCCCAGCTACGGTTTTTTTCTTTCCCCGTTGGGCGGGGCAGGCTCTCGTCGTATATTGAAATAAAAAAGGACCGATAACCACAAGTGAATTTACCTTGTGTATTATCGGCTCTGCGTCTGTGCGTCTGGCTCTTGAACGATGGATAAATTTAGTTTTCTTACTGTAATCAGGGTTTCATGTTTGCATTTAGGACAATATAACGGAAAGTTTTCCAGTACTGTATCATCGCGGATTTTCAATCGCGTTTTGCTGCCGCAAAAGGGGCATAAAATCCATTCTATCTTCATGTTATCTTCCTCTGTGCTTGGCTTTCTTCTTTTCCTGCCGTATGGCAAACTGACGGTCTTTCTCAGCCTCTTTCTGCTCACGGCTCTTGGTTTTCCGTTCCAGCTTACATTGCTCATGCTGGAGTTTCAACGCCTGCTGTGCCTTTGTGCCAATGCCTTTATCTTGCAGTTGACTTTGGATTTCGCGCTGCATTCGTTTGGGATTGATTTTTCGCTCTATGGCTACTTCGGTCTGGATCGGGGGACTGAATTTCAATTTATGCCAATTCTTCAGCAGAAACTCATAGACCTCATAGTCTTTGGGCTCTGAACCAAAAGTGATTTTACATACCTCGTACTTACCGTTATCCGTTCTTTCGTATAGACCAATCCAAAATGGAGCTTCAAACAGGATGGTCAAACTGCTTTGGGGGACTGTGCTCATTCTTTTAAGAACTGCCCTTCAAAGTGATCCAGCCATTCCAAAAGGGCGCGATAGAGAAACTGCTGCTGCTCAAAAATCGTTCTCCCAACCAAAGGAATGTCTGTAAATTCCCGCGCATAGCCCTCGTTGGATTCAGCCGAGGACTGTATGCTCCGGCGCAAAGCCGAAACCAGCTCCAACGCTTCGGCCTTGTCCATCTTGTTCAAATTGGTAATAACCACATTGAAATCGAATAGCAAGGGTACTGGGCCAGCGGCATAAGAGGCCATCAGCTCCTTGAAATACGCTCTGCCCTGATCGGTAATAGAATAAATAGCTTTATCCGCAAACTTATCGCCCTTGACAATATCGCTTTGCAGATAACCCTTTTCGCTCAACTGGAGAACCTTGCGATAAATAGAAGGTACGCTTATTTTTGTCCAGCGGGAAAAATGGTGGTACTCCACATCCTTTTGAATGTCATAGGCGCTTTGTGGTTTTTCCAATACAATACCAAGTATGACTAAATCGATTGACGACATAACTACACCTCCAACTTTTACTATTATCAACAGTACTATTGTTGATAGCAAAAGTCAAGGGGAAGTACTTTATATTTCCGAATTGGACATAACCTGTTTTTCAGCCATAGACAATTCCCGATGAAGGTGTAACGCCATAAATACAGTGATTACTACGGAAATTACATCCGCGATGGGTTGGGCATATAGGATTCCGTTCATTCCCCATACCATAGGCAGCAGCAAAATGACAGGAACAAAGCAGACACCTTGTCTACATGCTCCCAAAAAGAAACCTGCCGCACCTTTGCCCAAGGCAAGGAACAAAGAGGAGTAAACCGTGTAGAAACCAAAAAGAATGAATGTGATCCCATTTGCAAACAGTGATTTTTGACCTGCTAAAATCATTTGAGTATCTCCCTCAGTAAATTGAGAGATAATCTGCGTAGAAAAAACGGCCATCACCAAGCCCACAACTAAGCAGAAACTTGTAGACCAAATGATTGAGGTTTTGATTGCTTCGCGCAGGCGATCAAACTTCTTTGCCCCATAGCTGAATCCAGCAATAGGCTGGAACCCTTTCAGAAATCCAAAGACAACAAGAGTTCCCATAGAAGTAATTCGCGTAACCGCCCCCATGCCTGCAATGACCGAATCGCCATAATTGCTGGATGCGCGGTTAATTAGCGCAATCGAAAGACTTGTCAGCAGTTGGAACACCAAAGTGGGAACTCCAATTTTCAAAATTTCCGCCATCATTTGCCTCGTAGGAGAAAATATTTTTATACTGAACGAAAATACGCTTTTTTTTCGCAGAACATAGGTAAGATAAACAAGCGTGGATACCATTTGCGAAATTGCTGTGGCGATTGCTGCACCTTCTACTCCCATGTCCAAAGTATAAATGAAAAGAGGGTCTAATCCGATGTTCAATACGGCTCCCAATAGCAAGGCACACATGGTCGTTTTTGCTGCCCCCTCGCTACTTACAATATTGTTCATTGTTACATTAAACACATTGAAAATACAGGACAGCACATAAATTCTTGCGTATGTCAAGGCATACGGCATAATTGTTTCCGTCGCGCCCAACATTACCAAAATTGGTTTAAGGAAAATCGTAGAAAGTAGGATGATAATAGCACCAATCAGAATACTGCTATATAGTGCGGTGCTTGCCACTTTATCGGCGGTATCTTTATCTCCGCGCCCCAATAGTCTTGACAGATAGGATGCGGCTCCGTTACCGAACATAAGGCCTAAACCAACCACGACTTGTCCCAACGGAAATACGACAGAAATAGCACCCATTTGACTTTTGCCCAAGCCACTCACAAAATAGGCATCCACCAGATTATAGAGTGCATTGATCAACATCCCAATCATAATCGGTATGCCGAGAGCCATCAGAGCTTTGGGGATTGGCGCACTGCCCAAAAGCTCAAGTTTGTTGTTGCGTTCATTCATTGTTAATTCTCCTTTCGCTTCTTTAAGTATAATTTACAGTAGTATAGATTATAGTATCATACCACATAAATCATAGTACTATAATTTATAGTATATGTCAAGAGAAGCGAGGCGATTTGTCTTGACAAAGAGTATAAAATCTAATACTATATTTTATAGTAAATTTGACAGTATTCTTTCATGCAGAAAGCATAGTGAAAGGGCGTGATTCCACATGGCGACCATAGATTTAATCGTGTTGGGAATATTGAAAAAGGAGCCAATGAGCGCCTACGATATTCAAAAGTTAGTAGAATATAGAAACATATCCAAATGGGTAAAAATCAGCACTCCATCCATTTATAAAAAAGCCATTCAGTTAGAAGAAAAGGGGCTAATCCGAGGCGAAATCGTAAAGGAAGGGAAGATGCCAGAAAAAGCGATTTATTCCCTGACGGAAGCCGGAGAAGCAGAATTTGAACGGCTCATGTTTGAGATTTCTGGAAAGCCTATTAACATTTTTCTGGACTTCAACGCTGTTATTGTGAATTTGGATTCCTTGCCACCTGAAAAACAAAAATCGTGCATAGCAGAAATTGAGGAAAATATTAGTACTTTAAAATCCTATCTGGAACATAATATACAGAAAAAAGAAAATGAGCCCAGTATTCCCGCAACAGGTATGGCTGTTTTGCGTCAGCAGTATGTACTGGTGGAAGCAATCCAAGCATGGATTGCTTCATTAAAAGAGAATTAACAATAAATCATTATGCGAAAAGACCAGCAACTTTGTGTGACGCTGGTCTTTTATATATGAATTATAAACTTCAACTAACCTGCATATAGTAACATTCCACGGGCAAAGTATGAATTATACAATGTAACTGGGTGATATTATATGGCGAAAGTTGAAGACTGTCCCGGTTTTGAAACCTTCGGCGCAGATGTCAAAGCCGCACGAGAGGCAAAGCGTCTGGCACGAAAAACATTGGCAGAAATGGTTGGGATTGAATGGCGGTATCTTGCCAACATTGAGAATCAAGGTGCGATTCCGAGCCTGCCTGTGATGATCCAGTTGATTAAGGTCTGCGGACTTCCCGTGGAACGGTATTTTAACCCGGAGATCATGCGAGAAGAAAGCGAACAGCGGCAACGGGTCAGCCACAAGCTGAAGCTCTGTCCTGAAGAATACCTGCCGATTATCGAAGGTGCCATAGACGGGGCGCTCAAAATGGAACAGACTGCGAAGCAGAAGGAGGACGCATAATCGCGGCCTCCTTCTGGCATTTCTATATCAAGGTTCCCGGCACTTTTTCAAAAGTTCCCGACACCTCTGCTGGATTTCTCTGGTTTCTGTCACAGTCAGTTCACGCTCGTTTCCGGTAATTTTATCTTCCAGAAAGTTGGCGTATGTACCCAGCAAAGCGTTCCGTAAATCCTCTGGGGTTTTCTGTATCTCGGCGCTATACCAGTCATTCCGGTGGGGTTCCCATGCCATTAATGTATAACCGTGGCTGGTCTGAACCACCTCATACAGAGGGTCATCATCCAGATATGCCTGAAACACTTTCAAAACCTTTTCAAAGGTCAACATTTCCCACACCTCCCATTCAGCTGCAAATCAGTTCCCTGATTAAAATTTCCTCAATCTGTGCCGTTAATGTGTTCATCAGCCCCACCCAACGCATATGATCACAGGCTTTCAGTTCCTCAGTGACACCCGCAGCCTCCATCATGTGAGGTAACATGGTGTCCATACGCTCCTGCGCTGTCCGGTCAATCTCTAACAGGTGTGGATACAGCTCCTCGCTCATCAGCAGTTGGTTGTAGAGAATGGGACGATGTTCCTTCAGGTAGGATTTTCGCATCCTGCCGTACTTGCCGATAGAAGTTTCCGGCTGTTCAGAAAGTTTTAGGTTGGGTATATCATAATCTCCACAACGAATGTAAGTCAACTTACTCATATTCATTCTCCTTTGCTCCGTGATGATTAGACTGCTGCGCTGGCTGCTATGCTGCCTTTGCGCGGTTCTTCTTTTGGTAGCTGCCCGACAGTAGAAAAAACACCTTTTTTCATATCCTCAGCCCGAATCAGGGCTTTCTTAGCGTCCATTTCCGCTTTTTTCTTCGCCTTGATTTTGTCCTCATACCGTTTTTGTGCGCCGCTGGCTTTCCGCTTCAAATAGTTCTGATGGAGCCTGTCCTTGCGTTCTTCTTTTTTCCGCAGTTCTTCCTGTTCCTCTGGGGTTAAAGGAACCGGCTGTAAGGATGGTGGAATATAGCGTCCTAAAAAATTAAAGTAGATTTCAATTTCCTGCGTGGTATCCTGACTGCCTTTTCGGGAGCGTTCATGGACAAGGATTTTCTCTACAAACTCGTTGAGCATGGTATTTGTCAGCGTGTCAAAATTCTCGTACTTATCAATCAGGGCTATAAATTTCTCTGCTGATTTCTGGCTCTGCTCATAGCCGGTAACAGCCTTTTCCAGCTCCGCAATTTCAATCTCAAGTGCGTCCTGCTCTTTGGCATACTGTGCATCAAGCGCCCTATATCGTGCATCCGGCAGTTTGCCGAGGGCGTTGTCCTCATAGATTTTGCAAATCAGTTTTTCCAGTTCTCCAGCTCTCTTTTGGGCAGTAGCCAGACGCCTGCGCTTTTTCGATATATCGGCACTCTGTTGAGCAACCTGCGTCTCCTGAACAGTGTGAATAAATTCCGTCCGGTCATTTCTCGAATATTCAGCGATAGCCCGGAGTGTGTCGGAAACCAATGTCAGAACAGCACTCTCATTGATACGGTGTTGTGTAGGGCAGAGTGTCCCACACGGAACTTTGGTATAATTGGAACAGGTATATTGAGAAATCCGCTTGCCATTGTTGGTGCGGTGGACATACATCTTACCGCCACAATCGGCACAATAGAGCAAGCCTGTGAGGGGAGCCGCTTCGCCCCAGCCGTTTGGATAACGCCGTACATTGCTACGGATTTTCTGCACCAGATCAAAGGTCTGCTGGTCGATAATGGCTTCATGGGTATTCTCAAAGATCGTCCACTCGTCCTCAGAAACATAGTGGCTTTTCTTGTCCTTAAAGTGCTTGCGGGTCTTGAAATTGATGGTGTGCCCCAAATACTCTCGTTTTTTCAAAATGCTCACGATGGTAGATGATCCCCATCCATACGGGTCTTTGACCGGCTTTGAACGGTTCACACCCTCATTGAAGCGGGCAAGGTGTACGACAGGAATTTCAATTCGGTCTGTGGATAGTTTACAAGCAATCTGATAAGGTCCATATCCCTCCAGCGTGAGGGAGAAGATACGGCGTACCACTTCGGCGGCTTCCTCATCTACCAGCCAATGCTCCCGTTTTTCGTCCCATAAGTAGCCGTAAATCACGGTGCCGGTCAGGTGCTTGCCGCTCATACCTTTTGACTTAAACACAGAACGGATTTTCCGGCTGGTATCACGGGCGTAAAATTCATTCATGATGTTGCGGAACGGAGTAAAATCGTCATCGCCTTTCAGACTGTCCACACCGTCGTTGATGGCAATCAGACGAACACCACGCTGCCGCAAAACCTCCATAACCTGACCGACCTTCAGATAATCACGCCCCAACCGGCTCATGTCCTTGATGACGATTGCCTCTACACGCCCTGCCTCCACTTCCTCCATCATCGCCAAAAATCCAGGGCGGTCAAAACGGGTGCCTGAGATACCGTCATCCGTAAAGTGCGTAGGGTTTGGCAGTCCATTCCGGCGGGCAAAATCCTCTAACATCTGTTTTTGGTTGGATATGGAATTGCTCTCGCCCTGTAACTCATCGTCCCGGCTCAGGCGCTCGTACAGTGGGGTGATTTTTTCGTTTCTCATAGCTGTCCCTCCTGAAACAAAAATGCTCTAAGTGATTGCTTCACTAACCATGACAAAATCATGATTAAGAAGTCACTTAGAGCATATATCACCGCTGGCCAGCTTGTACTTTTTGTACTGCTTGACCGCAAAGCAATCCGGCTTTCGCTTTTCCAGGCCCTTGAACATATAGTCCACCGCGTTCATGTAGTCCTCGTCGTTCTCCTTGACCTCCATGCCGGAGATCATATCCACCAAAGTATTCATATTCCTGTCCTCCGGCGGGCCCTCGAAGATGATATAGGCGATGAGAGCGCAGTAGAGCAGCGTTTCCGCCTTTGTCCAGAACGGGTCACTTTCCTTGCCCTCGCCCTTGGTATTGGCAATCAAGGTATTCACAAACTTTAGAATGTCCGCCTCGTTGCGGACGTAGGCCAAGGGGTTATAGTGCATGGATTTTGAAAAATCAATGCTGTTGAACACCTTGATTTTGTACCCACGCCGCTGTAAAAAAGAACCGACTTGGGACAAGACGCTGGATTTTGGATCTACACAAACATAGGAAGAATGAGCCTGCAAAAGTTGGGGGGTCAGCCAGAACCGGGTCTTGCCGGAGCCGGACGAGCCCACCACGCAGGCGTTGAGGTTGCGGGCGTTGGCGGGATTTTTGGGCCGGGTGTTCATGGTGAGCAGTTCCGTCCCGGTGAGAATGACGTTGTTCTCAAACTTGGGATCGGTGAACGGCTCAATATCTCTGGGGCCGCCCCATCGCGCCGAACCGTACTCCTCATCCCGGCGGAACTTCTTTGCCCGCTTTGCTTTGGCGTACACCACCAGCCGGAGCGCCGCCGCCCCGACGATCCCCACCAGCCAATCAAAGGGGTGGAGCCCCGGGGCGAGGTCGGCAAAGGCCGGGCCGATGGTCTGACCCAGGCCGATGAGCTTGTGGGCGAAGTCCGCGCCGGGGGCCAGCCGGTAGGCGGTGCCTATTTTCAGAAAAGCCCACAAAAAGAACAGGTAGGGCAGGTTGGGTAAAAGGATTTTCTTGACGTTACCGATCTTCATGTACCATCTCCTTTACGCGCTCCTGCTCACGGTGGGGCTGCTGCCGCACCTGCTCCTGGGCGTTTTTTAACTGCTCCATGATGGGCGTCTTGCGGGATCTCCCCCGGCGGAGCACCAGATGGGAATACTCCGAGAAACAGGCGGAAATGGCGTCCGCCTGGCCGGATTTGAAGAACAGCAGGTATTTCCCCTCTTTGGTCTTGTAGAAAGCGTAGTCCACGTTCATTTTGCGGGCCACCCGGTCAAAGAGGGCCGGGGCCTCCACGGGGGCGCTGTTCGTGTTCGCACCGTGGGCCATCAGTTTCCGTACCGTCTGCCTGCCGTGGGGTGTTTGGTGGGCTTGGTGCGCCTTGCGAATCTGCCGCCCCGCCGCCTGCAGCGCCAGGGCCAGCGTCCGGGTGGTCAGCTTGCCCGCCTTCACATAGACCGCTATGGTGCGCCGGGACACTTCCTCGTCTACCAGTCAATCACCTCCTCCAGATATGACAAAAGCCCCTTGGGACAAAGTGTCCCAAAGGGCTACCGATCCTCACGGGCATTGGTGGGCGGATGTCTCTCCCCCTCTAAAGAGGAGCGGTCTATCACTTCTTGATAGGCTGCCATCTGCTCCCGGATATTGAGCCGGGGCAGGGCGAATACCTTGTGCTCGGCAGGGATGTCCTGGATGCCGTGATAGACCTCCGTAAAATCCCAGCCGCCCCGCACATAGCCGCCGGGGGCAAAATGCCCGTTCTCATTGATACGGACATCCCGCCCGTATGCCTCGTAGTCGATGTAATCCACCAGTTTTTCCGGCACCTGGACAGCCTCAAACTCCTGGAGATACAGCCGTCCCAGGGCTTCCTCGTCCTCCACGTCGGGGTAAAAATCGTAGCAGTCCAGATTGTACGTCAGGTTAATCAGGTCTTTCACGTCGGAGGTGTGTTCTCCGCCGTCAATGATGGCCTCAAACTTCTCCAAATCGCTCTGGCTCATTTCCGAGAGCAGACAGGCCAAATGATTGAGTTCGTCGATATTCTCATACTCAGTGAGATAGTCATAGAGCCCCAGCACATCGCCGTCAAAACTGGTAATGAAGAACTCCTGGTAGCGTACCCCGTCCACGCCGATGCGCTTTAGGAGGGCTTGCACCTCCTCCGTGGTGGTAGGGAAGTTCAGCGTTTCGCCTGCCATCTTACCTTCGGTGTACTTGCCAAGGTTGGTGATATACGCCTCAAAGAGCGAGGGCATCAGCGTTTCCCCTGGCCTTTCACCGTCAAAATGCCTTCCAGGGTGGTGGCCGTGATCCCCAGCCGCTGGGCGATGGCGATGTCGTTTTTCATTTCCTCCGTGACGATGTGGCCGCAGACCACCAGCACCCGGGAGCGCCGGAGCAGGTCGCGGCCAATGTCGATGCCGTCCTTATGCTCCTGGGGCACCGGGTCATTGAGGAACAGGGGCAGAAACAGCGTGGGGCAGATGGGGGCATAGCCCGCCTCGTAGACAGCCCGGCAATACTGCGCCGCCTGCTCCGCGTTGTCCGCTATGTCGCCCTTCCAAGGGGCGGTGATATAAGCAAGGGGTCTTTTCATGTTCAGATACCTCCTGTTATACATTAAAATGTAGATGCTCTTTGGGATCTGCCTCTTATACACATCTGACGCTGCCGACGATA
>ERZ652168.69-NODE-69-length-48099-cov-20.0094_pt1 | contig 48099 bp, 53 predicted proteins | sample MGYA00514763_ERZ652168 | MGnify/ENA metagenome assembly ERZ652168
ATTTTACATATTTCAAATACTTTAACAGAAAGGAAAATAATGTATGAAAATCTTTATTTCTAAAGACAAACTTTTATTGGCTGCTGCCATGTTTATGGGTGGTATAAGCGCTATGCTTTCTGCTTTTATCTCCGTCCTGCTGCAGCAGATTATTGATGTGGCCGCAAAAAAAGATATGCATTCATTCTCAGATTTATTTATTGTCATGCTGCTATATCTAATATCACTCGGTGTTATTGGATTTTTAGAAGCTTATCTTGGGAAACTGTTAATAAAAAATGTCACCTCCCGTTTGAGAAAAGATATATTTCATGGAATTATCACCAAAAATCCAGAGGACTTTACTTCCAGGAATACTGCTGATTATCTCTCAGTTCTGCTCAATGATGTCAAATTAGTGGAGGAGAACTACCTAACCCCCCTTATGCTTTGTACACAGATGGCTGTACTTTTTTTGTCCACACTCGGCCTGCTGCTTTATTTGAGCTGGGCCTCGGCCGTCATTCTCGTACTTTCTCTCCTGCTTATGTTCCTGCTCCCCAGCCTGCTTGGCGGGCAGATGAAAAAAAGGCAGGATATATACTCTGAAAAGCTGGCCGCCTTCACGTCCTGCTCCAAAGAACTTTTAAGTGGATATGAGGTAATCCGGGGATACAGTATGTACAGCTCCATTTTCAGGAAATTCCAGGCCTCCAATCTGGTGGCTGCAAAGAAAAAATTTTCTGCTGATACCCTCCTGGCTGTCAACGAATGCGCCTCTGATATCTTATCTGCCATGAGTGTGATTGTCATCGTATTTGTCTCTGCCTGGCAGCTTCTTAAAGGGCAGATAACTATGGGAACTCTGCTTGCACTGATCCAGCTTGGTACAATGTTCATGACGCCGGTGGTAATCCTGATGCAGAATATACCCAAAATTCGTGGAATAGCTCCTGTCCTGAATCGTCTTAAAGAGTTTACAGATTCCGCCCCCTCCACTCTGGATCCTGCCCTTGCAGCCGCTTCTCCCAAAACGGGTACTGCCCCTTGGCCCTTTACCCAGGAACTTTTATGCCAAGGCCTGAGTTTTAAGTATACCGACGGCCGGCCTATACTAGATAACCTGTCATTTTCTATTAAGCCTGGCGGGAAATACGCCCTCCTGGGAGAGAGCGGCTGCGGAAAATCGACTCTTATCAGGCTCCTCACTGGTTATTCGATGAACTTCAGCGGGACAATAAGCTATGACGGGAAATCCGTAAAGGATTTTTCACCGGATGAGATGAACCGCCTGACGGCAGTGATCCACCAGAATGTTTTTCTGTTTGACGCAGATATTTATTATAATATCTGCTTAGGTGAAACCTTTACCCAGGAAGCACTTCAGGCAGCGCTGGAGGACAGCGGGGTAACCCAATTCCTGCCTTCCCTGGAAAAGGGCCTTTCTTCCGAGACAGGTGAAAACGGCTGCCGGCTTTCCGGCGGACAGCGCCAAAGGATTGCTGTTGCAAGGGCGCTGATACGCAGGACCCCCATATTAATTATCGACGAGGGAACCTCTGCCGTAGACCAAGAGACGGCTTTTGAAATTGAAAGCAGGCTCTTAAAAAAGCGGGGACTTACAGTCATCACAATTACACACCATATGAACGAAACACTACGGCCTGGCTATGACCAGATTCTTACACTTCACCAGGGTCATTTTTAAGTGTTAAGTGCTATTATTAATCCTCTAATCTATATCATATTAAACCGGGGTTATTTTATAATGGAGTTAAAATGAACAGGAGGAGGTTTTATATGCAGCAGACAAAGAAAGAGTATATCCATCCGGGTTATTTTTCAGAAAGTGCAGCCGCTGACGCGAGGAGAAAAGAATTTGACATAAAAAACCATTCCCTCATACATACGCAGCAAAAGCCAGATTTTATTTTTGCCGGAGATTCTATTACACAGTTTTGGGAGTTAAATGCCTACTTTAACAGGCCCGGCCAATTAATTATAAACCGGGGGATAGCTGGCGATACAACTACCTGGCTTTGCAAAAGATTTTATGCGGACGTACTTCAGCTCAATCCCCGATATTGTATTTTGGGTATAGGAATCAATGATTCCCTGGATTTAGATGGAGACTATTGGAAGAGAATACCTCCAAGTCCCTATGGAGAGGTCATAGAGAAGGCCAAAAACAATATACTGGATATAATCAGGCAGGCAGCCTCCACTGATACTCCCCTTATCCTTACATCCCTGTTGCCCTTTGATATCCCCGTATCCCTGTACGAGCCTGTCCGCGAAGAATTTGTCAGAGACATGAACTGCTGGCTTATGCAGACTGCACAACAAGAAAGCCTAATATATGTGGACTACTATAGTGCAATTGTAAATCCAGATACAGGCAAAATTCTTGCTGGTACGACTTACGATGGCCTTCATCCTGATGCTGTTGGCTATGGAATCATGTCTGAAGTGTTAAAAAGCACATTAATTAAGAATAATATATACATTTAGAACACTTTTCATTTTACAAAAAGCACATTCCTTTAAACCAGAAGTATTCACATACTAATTATTGTTACAGCAAAAATATGATATCAGGAGGATATTAACATGATTTATGATTCTATCAAGAACAAAGAAAACTACAGAAAGAATGTGACTCTTTATAAGATTCTGTGCTGCCTGGATGAACTAGATCCTTCCGCCCCCTCACTGGATCACACATGCTTCGGAGACAGCTCTGTCCATGGCAATCTCGTCTCCCTGACTACAAAACCAGCTAAGGACTGCATTTTTGAGGCACATAAAAATTTCATCGACCTACACTACATCCTAAAAGGGACAGAAAAAATCGCCACTGCTGATATAACTGCACTGGCTGTCCAAACTCCCTATGATGCTGACAAAGATATTGGCTTTTATACAGGCGAAAAGGCAGGAGAATATTCTTTAACCCAGGGAGACTTTATGGTCTGTTTTCCCAGCGATGCACATATGGTGGCTATCATGAATAAAGAGCCTGAATTTGTCGAAAAAATAGTTGTTAAAATTAAAGTTCAAGAGATTTAATTAAAAGGGGACAGTCCCTTTTGCAAAAGGGACTGTCCCAAATGAACGCCATTTTCAGAATATTCAGATAATATCTTTCTTTACCCATTGTCAGGATGTCTTTGTATAAAATTATAATAGGCTCCCAGCATCCCCGCACGATTTTGGTTTTCTGCAAAAGCCAGCCTAGTATAGTCCAAAACAGAGGGGATTAAATATTTTTTTAGGCTAGTTTGAATTTTTTCTTTGAGGAACTCCTTCTGTGCCATGATTCCGCCCCCCAAAACAACCACTTCTGGGTTGAGGACATAGCAAATATTTGCTATTCCCATCCCCAGAATATCCACCATCTCGTGAATTGCCTGGATGCAGGCAGCATCCCCTCTCTTTGCGTCTTCAAATATTGTAATACCATTTATAGCTGAGGGACAAAGGCCTCTGCTTTTAGCTACTTTCCCAACCAGTATACTGCCGGCTCCCAGATCCTGGAACTGGCCGCCTGGCAGGTGCATATACCCTACCTCACAGGCGCTGCCTGAGAATCCCCGGAATATTTTTCCGTCTATGACTGCGGCGCCCCCTATTCCTGTCCCTATAGTGAGACATACGCTGGTCTTGCTCCCCCTGGCCGCGCCTGCATAATATTCAGCAAGTCCAGCACAATTTACATCATTTTCTACTTCACAGGGAAGGCAAAAGGTTTCTTCCAATGTTTTCTTTATCTCTGTTCCTGTATAATTGGGAATCAAAGGGGCGGAATATATAATTTTCCCCGCATCACAATCCACCATCCCTGCTGTGGAAATACAAATGCCCTGGGGACTGTACTCTCTGATATATTCTTTAATAATCTTCCCTGCCTTATCCAGGATACCGGAACCTCCATATTGTCTTGCTTCCGTGGGCATTTCGCCTGTATCCAGAAATTCACCCTGGCTCTGGATGGCCCCGTATTTTATAGATGTCCCGCCTATGTCAATACATATATATTTTTTCATATTATAGGCCTTTCCAAACCTTATTAAACAATTTTGTTCAAAGATATTTTTGCTCCGCTTCCTGAATCATCGCACAGGCTTCCCGCGCAATCCCCATATCCTGATCTTTAAGGTTCTCCAAAGGCAGCCTTACCCCGCCGATGTCCAGCTTTTCCTTTTGGCGCAAAATCTCTTTTGCCACTGCATACATATTGGCATGTGCGGAACACATCTTATAAATTACTTCATTTATATCATACTGCAGTCCTACAGCCTTTTCCCGTTCCCCTTTTTCAATTAATTCATTTAATTTCAGGAATAATCCGGGCATTACCCCATAGGTACCGCCAATCCCTGCGTCTGCTCCGATGGCGCGCCCGGCAGTAAACTGTTCATCTGGTCCGTTGAATACAATAAATTCATCCCTGGTAGCCATTCCGGCAGCCTTAAACATTTGTATATCCTGTGTGGAAACAGAAGAATTTTTTACCCCTACTACCCTGGGATTTTTAAGCATCTCCCCAAACAGACTCATTGTCAGCGCTGTACCGGCAAGCTGCGGGATATTATAAATAATAAAATCTGTATTCGGGGCCGCACTGCTGACCGCATTCCAGTATGATGCAATGGAATATTCCGGCAGCCTGAAGTAAATAGGCGGAATTGAAGCAATAGCATCCACGCCCAGGCTCTCAGAATGCTCTGCCAGTTCCATACTGTCCTCTGTGTTGTTACAGGCCACATGGTTGATGACCGTCAGCCTGCCTTTGGCGGCCTCCATCACATTTTCTATAACCATTTTCCGCTCTTCCACCCTCTGGTAAATACACTCTCCTGAAGAGCCATTAACATAAACTCCTTTTACTCCTTTTTCAACAAAATACCGGGTAAGCTCCTGCACTCTTTGGGGACTGATCTTCCCCTGTCCATCATAGCAGGCGTAAAAAGCCGGAATAATCCCTCTATATTTTTCTGATTTTCCCATTGTCTGACAGCCTCCTTATGATAAATTTGTCAACTTTTCGATTTCTTCGGTAAAAGTTCTTGTAATAATCTGGGGACGTGTAATAATAGAACCCACTACCACGCTAAAACATCCTAACTCAAGTACACGTCTTGCTTTTGCAGGCGTATTTATATTCCCCTCTGCGATCACAGGATGCCTCACCTTTTCTAAAATCGTCCTGATAATCTCAAAATCATTTTTTGCTATTTCATCCCCCTTGCTTTGGCTGGTATACCCCACCAATGTTGTCCCGATGAAATCAAAGCCTAATTCATCTGCATAACATGCTTCCTCTATGGTAGAACAATCCGCCATTAACAGCTGGGCCGGATATTTATGCCTGATATCCCTGTAAAAAACATCAAGGGCCAGGCCTCCCGGCCTTAATGCCTCCGTTGCATCAACAGCAATAATCTCTGGCTTTACTTCCATCAGCTCGTCTATCTCTTTCATGGTCGGTGTTATATAAACTGGACTGTCATCATAATCTCTTTTCACGATACCGATAACCGGAAGTCCCACATTCTTTTTAATTTCTTCTATATCTTCTTTTGTATTGGCCCGTATGCCTTTTGCCCCGCCTTCTTCAGCCGCTCTGGCCATTCTTCCCATTATAAGGGAAGAATGGAGCGGTTCATCGGGGAGGGCCTGGCAGGAGACAATGAGGCGACCCCTCAAATTCTCAATATTATGTTCCATCAAATTACCTCTCCGAAGTTCAATTTAATTTCCAGCCGTATTCTGAACTAATTCGTCAATTGTGAACCTTTCATATTTCAGAATATTCTTCAAATGCAATTCATCCCTTGACCATGAATCATATTTTTCATACAGCAACCCAATCTCACCGTCTGGCAGCTCTGTAAGGCAGGAATAGGAATATCCAATTTGTGGGCCATCTACAGAATAGGAATACTTCCAATCTACGGTATACTTATCTGTCCCTGTATTCCCCGTATCCTGAATCAGTCCAACCCATATCTTTCCATTTTTACGCCCGTTTGTAGCATTGGGAGATGATAAAATAATTGCCGGCTGTCCGTCAACAGTCTGTGAATAATTGATTACAGACAGCTGCGTGCCATAAGAAGTTGTACTAATCTGTGACAAGGGCACTCTGTCGCTCCATGTTTCTCCGCCGTCAGCGCTTGACACCTCAGCAATATACCCAGATCCTGTACGCAAATATGTCTTTAGTGAACCGTCAGGCATTTCCACTATCTGAGCCTCCGCAGTTGCACCGCCTGTAAAGTTATCGGCCTCCACGTACGTCCAGTTGTCGCCGTGGTCGTCACTGTACATAAACCCAAGCTCTGCCGATGACTTTGAATAAAGAGGCACAATCAGCCTTCCCGCATATTCACCTGTAGAAATCTGTTTTCCTACGCCAGGCCCTACAACCAGGAACTTAGAGTTTTCCGGCTTAAAACTGCTGACAATTTGAAGTCCTGACCATGTGTCCCCCTCGTCATCTGAATACCGCATAGCCAGATAATTAGTGGGAAATGCTTTAAAGACTGAATCCTTATAGAATACATTCATATTGACATCCTGGTCTGTTTGGCTCTCAATCAGATTAGAGCCTTCAAAATTATAGTCATACTGTTTACAAGTCAGCGCAGTGTCATTTTGATAAAGGTTATACTCCTGGTCTACACGAAATTCTGTAGGCTCTCCTGTGACATCATTATAGATAATCCCATTCTCACGTACAGAATAGTTGTAGTCATTGGCTCCCTCTTCACTCCGCCTGAGTTTCAAATATTTCTTTCCATCTATTTCTTTAAACCCTGAACCCACTGATGCGTTTGAGCTTCCAATCCCAGCCGGCATAAGATCTGCAAACAAAAATATTCTCTTCGTGTCTCTGTCCTCCAGCAGGACAGGATCTATATAGGAAGCGCTTCCCTGAATCTGGACATTTTTCCCTACAGAATCCCTTGGCCAGTCAATATTTTTGCCAATATAGTCGTCAAATCGCAGCGGAAGTGTAGGCTCACCCCATGTATTCCCTCCATCTGTACTCTTAGAAAAGGCTATATTAATCTTACTTTTAGAATCATGGGTCCCCCCATACCGCGCATCTGCCGCCGTAATAACCGTGCCTGAGCTTAAGGTCAGCAGGGACGGGATTCTAAAGTAATTTGAATGGGTAGCGTCCCCGGCATAAAAAATATTTTCTCCATATTGCGTGGCACCTGTTTCCTGGATCAGCTCCTCATCTGTAAGAGGATTTCCATATACTTTGACACTTTGGATCGTTCCCCCAAATGGATATGCAGTTTGTCCGCTGCGCATTGTGCCGCCCAGAGTCACGTTATCTACCCCAGAAATATCACTGATAAATTTAAATGCCTCTTTGTCTAAGGTAGCCAGTAATTCACCGTTTGCAAATAATTTATACTGTCCGTTTTCTGCATCAGCTTTAAATGCAACCGTATTGACCACCTGCTCTCCTTTATACAAGGAACGCACAGAGGCGGGCATCGACATTGTATATTTAAAATCTTCATCCGTATTTCTCAGCTCCATGCCTACACCGCCGCCGGACGTAATATAAATATGGAAATGCCTGTTTTGGTTTCCTGCTGTACTATTACCTACACTGAACAAAGACTGTATTGCATTCTGGCTGGTTGACTTATAGGCTACGACAATTGTCCCCTGGGTCAGGGCCTTGACATAATCTGCCCCGGCTTCACCATCTAAACTTACTCCCTGGCCTTCTGTAACCTCCACATTATCTTTTTCCAGCACAATACCGTCTAAAGTACCTTCCTCCGCCTGGCTTACGGCCGGCACTTCAGGATTCTCTTCATTTGCAGACACGGTCATCGGCGATATTCCCATAGCCGAAACTAAAACCAATGCAGTTGCTTTCTTCCCCCATTTATTCATCGTAATTTCCTCCTTTATCCCAAGACTTCGTTTAACCTTACCTTCCGGTCCTCATATCTTGATTTTGTACATGCATCCGCTGTAGCAATGGCTGCCCTGGCCGCCTCGCCAGTCAGCAGCGGCCGAAATTCATCGTCTATTTCGCCTCCCTCCATTATTCCTTTAAAGTACTTCATTTCATTTTTCATAATGCTGTGGAGCCACATAGGTGGTTTTTTCCCAGGCTTTCCATACATTATGGCGCCATCCATCTCTGTTCCATGATAGATTCTGGTTCTGTCGTCATCTTCCTCCTGAGATTCATGTACAAGAAAATGTTCTTCCTTACCGTCAACCTTCAATGTACCCCCGCAATCACACATGTCAATACGGATGGCCCCTTTGGTCCCCTGGATCAAAACATAATGCTCTGGCCAGTGGAATGCAGACCCCCATTCCAGGACAGCATAACGGTTGTCGGGATACTCCATGTTTACAAACAACATGTCGTCTTCATCTCCGAATTCTTCACCCTGATGGGCAACATTCCCCCCTGTCATGGTGACTTTCTCAGGCATCCCGCCCATCAGGAACTGTACACAGTCCAGTTCATGGATATGGTGGTAGAGATGGCCCCCTGACTTTTCTCTTATCTTTTTCCAGGAAATGCTGGGTTGTGCCTCCTCCCATCCATTTCTCGCTGAATGGCAGTATAACACCTCCCCTATCACTCCATCATTGATCAACTTCTTGGCATGACGGACACCCCGGAAAAAATTCATTACATGTCCGGCCATAAATATCACGCCATGTTCCTGGCACGCCCTAACCATCTGATCACAATCCTGGTAACACAGCGCAATAGGTTTTTCACAGAAAACATTCACACCATGCTCTGCGGCTTTTATAACCGGCTCTTTGTGCAGATAATTAGGGGTGGCCACAATGACCGCATCCACATCCTCCCTGTCGTACAATGTGTCCAAATCTGTCTCCACATCACATCCTAACTCTCTTGCTACTTCTTCTCCATTTTCCGGGTCCAGAACCGCTGTAATCCGCCCTCCTTCCTCTTTTAATATCCGGCCAAGCTCTGCGCCAAAATAGCCTGTTCCCACAATTGCATATCCGATTGTTCCCATAAGTCAAATCCCTCCGAATCTATGTAATAAAATCTATTTTACTGCGCCTTCTGTCATTCCTCCTGCAATTTTCCCCTGTATAAGCATAAAGAAGATAACCGAAGGAACTACCACTAGAGTTGATGCTGCCATCATATCTCCCCAGTTTAATATTTCTGACCCCTGAAGCGATTTCAGGGCCACAGACACCGTCATTTTATCGGTGCTGTTTATGAGAATTAAAGAATATAAAAACTCATTCCATGCATTGATAAACGTATAGATAGCCGTTGCCACTACACCCGGCATAACAAGGGGCAATACAATTCTTGTAAAAGTCTGATACTTATTTGCCCCGTCTACCCTGGCCGCCTCTTCAATCCCTATGGGGACTGTTTTAAAGAAACCGACCAGCATCCAGACCGCATATGGCACGCTAAATGACAGATACACAATCACGAGTCCGCCCCGTGTATTGGTAAGTCCCAATTTTGCCATAACTAATGAATACGGAATTGCCAGCAAGATGGGGGGAAACATATAAGTAGCCACCAATGCCTTAGACATGATTGACCCCAGCTTTGGGAAAAAACGTACAATCCCATATGCCGCCATGGAAGAGATTACAATAGCAATACATGTGGTAGTAATTGCTATAACTATACTGTTCCCTATATTTCCGGCAAACCCCAGGTCATTGATAACATGGGCAAAGTTCTCCAAAGTAAATTCCTCAGGCAGAAAACTTGTCGGATTTGCAATCAGGTCGCCCGATGATTTTACCGAGCAGAGCAGAATCCATACCAGGGGGAAGAATGCAATGAGCGATAAAATAATTAAATAGACGTGGCAAAGGCCATTTCCTAATTTACCTTTTTTACTTGCCATTACTTATCCTCCTTTTCCCATTTGCTGATAATTGTAAAGTATACAAAGCATACGATTAACAAAAAGGCCAGCAGCAGCATCGTTACCGCTGATGATTTACCAAGCAGCTTCGTCCCCCATCCCATATTATAGGCATAAATCGGAACTGTTGTTGTGGCATTGGCCGGCCCGCCTCCAGTAAGCAGATATATTAAGTCAAAGTTATTGAATATCCAGATTGTACGCAGGACTACTAAAAGGCCGACTACTATCTTAATATGAGGAATGGTAATATGCCTAAACTGCTGGAGCCTGGACGCGCCGTCTATCTGTGCTGCCTCGTACTGATCCTGTGGTATAGTCTGCAGTGCTGACAGCACATTGACCATAATCATAGGTGCGCCGAACCAAACATTTATAAAAATTAAAGTTAAAAATACCAGGCTGTTGTCACTTAGAAATTGGGGGAGCTCACTGCAAATGCCAAGCTGTACTAGGAAATTCGGCAGAAATCCAGATACCCCATTTAAAATCCACTTCCATGACAACGCAATTACAATCGACGGAAATGCCCACGGAATAATCATCAATGTCCTGTAAATACCTTTGCCCAGTTTTACCCGGTTAATGGCCAGTGCAGATGTGAAGCCTATAAAAAGCTGACCGGCCAATGAAAATATGGTCCACCCTATTGAAGTCAAGAATGCTTTATAAAAATTAGGATCAGACAGGACTGCTTTGTAATTTGATAACCCAACAAATTCATAAGAAGCCTTAATTAAATGCTTTGTAGTTGTACTATAATACAGGCTTGAAAAAATGGGATATATCAGCAGCACCCCCACAATAACCAATGCAGGAAGTACAAAAACCCAGCGGGCATAGTCGAATTTCACTTTTCTTTTCACAATACTTTTCCGCCTTTCTTAATAAACAGGACTGCCCCCGGAATCCGTATTATACCCCGGCCCCGGCGGACAGTCCCTGGTAAAATCTCTCTATATATATCTTTTTATCCGGCCTACTGTACTGTGCTGAACAATTCATTCAGACTGTCTTCAGCCGCCTGGGCCGCTGTCTCTACATCTGTGCCATTTGTAATAATATCCTGGAACATACTTTCTATAATTCCCTGTGAAGTCAATAATCCTGCCTGTACGCTTGGCCCCTGCTCAAAGCCAATAGCAGCTCCCATGTCCATTGTCTTTGTAATTACATCCACTGCGTTAGAGAACTTCTGCACTGTCTCATTTTCCTGGTACTCTGGTGTGTCAGAAATGCCATCTATAGAAGGAAGCATTCCGACAGGAGTTGCCTCCAAAAATTTAATATATGTATCTTTCTCATATAATTTCTTAATAAATGCTTTACAGATCTCCGGATGTTCTGAATTTTGCCAGACAACCATCGGGATATTCGAAGTCTCTGCCCCATAATCAGGGTCATCTGCGTTAATTTTAGGAAGCGGCGCACAGTCAATCTGATCAACCAAATCAGGGGAATTTTCCTCCACCCCGCCAATCTGGAAGCCTGAATTAAAATCAAATGCTGTCTTTCCCTGATAGAACAGTGTAGCCTGATCCAATACAGCATAGTTTACAGAATCCTTTGGCGAACAATTCTTATAAATATCCAGCCAGTAATTAATCCCGTCAATTGCCAGGTCACTTGTCAAATCCGCCTTCAGATCCTCAGTAAGGAGGCTTCCCCCACCGCTTCTCACATAAAAATTCAGGAAACGCGTGCCCATCAAGTCATTGGAGCCACATGGAAAGGAACATCCATATATGCCATCTTTTGTCAATGTTTTGGCTGCCTCTGCAAATTCATCCCAGGTTTTAGGAACCTCCAATCCAGCTGCCTCAAGTAAATCCTTCCTGTACCACATTACCTGCGCGTGTGAATATAGAGGCAGTGAGTAGCAGACATCATCCTTCATCCCTTCTGCCAATGCCGTCTCTGAGAACTTTTCCCGTCCAATATCATCAATCAGGTCATCAACTGGGATAATGGCCTCTGCATCCATCATCTCAACCACATGCCCCGGAAGTGCAGTACTCATATCAGGTACATTCCCGGAGGCCAGTCCCGTCGTCCACTTAGTATAAAAATCTCCCCAGGAGAATGTCTCTATTGTAATATTTACGCCAGGATTCTCTTCCATAAACTGATCAGCCGTCTCCTGGATTACCTCCAGCCTAGGGCCCTGGGTAAAGGAATGCCAGAAAGTAATATCCCCTTCCATCTCCCCCGTATTTCCTGCTGTCTGAGTATCTGCCTGGCCCTTATCCTGACCGCCGCATCCCGCCAGCAATCCAGACACCAACACTGTGCTCATCAACAAAGCAACCAATTTTTTCCTCATATTTTACCTCCCTTGGTTAATATTGCCTGTTTCTTTTTTTACTTTGTAATAACGCCGTTATTATTTTGTTGATTATATTTTCATATTACAGGTTTTTTTTGTGTATTTCTACCGACCAAACGCTCAATAATAGCACTACGCTCTCATTATTTGGTAATAATGTTCACTTTTTCCAATTGAGACATGAAATGAAAGGATTAAAGTCTGCCCGGACTGTCCCATATTATAAAAAAAGAATACCAACCCCAATCAGGATTGGTATCATCTTCTTAAAAAACTGCTGTATTAGTTTCATATTTAAATATAAAAAACAATCACCCTTCTTTGGCCACCTTCCTGTACTGGTTCGGGGTAAAACCAAAAGCCGCCTTAAATTCCCGGATAAAATAATTTGTATCCTCATATCCCACATCGTATGCTATATCATTTATATTCTTATCACTCAGAAGGAGAGTCCTGGCTGCTGTGGTCAGCCGTATCTCCCTGACATATTCCATAGGGGTTTTCCCCATATAATCTTTAAACAGGCTGCTAAACCTTTGTTTACTGAGGGATACCATATTCGCCATCTTTTCGGGAGTGTATTTTTCTACTGGGTGTAAAATAATATAATCCGCCACAACCTGCACCCTTGAGTCCATCTGACGGCCAATTTTCCACTCACCACTCTTTTGCTTATTGGGATCACGCTCTTCATTCTCCAGTCCGGATTCGTCTATCTCAACCTGCTCCCCCTTCAGAGATAAAGTGCCTATAAGCATTTCCAGGCATCCCCTGACAAAACATTTTCTGGCAATATGGTCTGATTTTACCCATTTATGTATTTCCTTAAAATAAGCATCTTCGCCACTATTATCTGTGATCCTCTTAATCCCGTAATATTTCCTTAAAACATCCTCACTTTCATATAACACCGACGTGGCAAACCGCACACTGTAAAATTCAAAAGTCTCTGTCAATGCGTGACAGGACATTCTGCATCCGTTAGGTATATACACTATCTGATCCTCCTGCACTAATACCTTCTCGCCATTAATACAGAATTCTGCCTTCCCTTTTACAATATACCGCAGTATATTGTAAGGTATTCTGGACTCCGGATAAACCCAGGTGGCTCCCATGGAATACAGCTCTGCATATAAAAATACAAACCGTATTTTATCAATTGCAGGCACAGTATTTTTACTTCCTTCCTGCCGCTGCGGCGTCTCTTTCCCCTGCTTGATCAATAGATTCACATTCCTTCTCTTCCACCGGCACCCGCTTTGGATATACCGGCTGCATAAATCTTCCAGTTATTACTTTTTCATTTTAGCAGGAAAGGATAAGAAAAACCACACTTTTTTACGCTTTATTTACAGTCCCTAAAAGGCAGATAGATACGGACACATCCAGCAATGTATAAAAAACCCCCGTCACGGAATACTGTATAAAAAAATATTTTTAGGGGTTGACATCTCAAAAATTAAGTGTTATATTACATATAGAACAAGAGGAACAAAAGAGAAAGTGTTCTGAATGTTCACAAACAGATACCTGAGATTTACGCAGGCAGTGTAATAAAAATAAAATTTAAAGGAGAGATGACATATGATGTTACCAAGTATTTTTGGAGAGAATTTGTTTAATGATTGGATGGATTTTTCATTCCCAGATATTGAAAAGAAACTATATGGAAAGCGCGCAGGCCACGTGATGAAAACTGATATCAGAGAAAAAGAGGATTCCTATGAAATAGCGGTTGACCTGCCCGGGTTTAACAAAGATCAGGTAAAAGCTGAATTAAAAGATGGATGTCTGATCATCAGCGCAACTAAGGAACTCAATAAAGATGAGAAAGAAAATGATGGCAAATATATCAGGCAGGAGAGGTATTCAGGCAATATGAGCCGCAGTTTCTATGTAGGTGAGAATATTACAGAAGATGATATTCACGGAAAATTTGAAAACGGTATTCTGTTGCTGGATATTCCCAAGAAGGACGAAGCAAAACAGGTTGAGAAAAACCGTTATGTGACAATCGAAGGCTAATCCTTTAGGTACCCCGGGATATTCAATCCCGGGGATTACTTTTTATTTAGACTTTATTTTAAAAATTAGGTTAATAATGGCTGGTTAAACTTAGGGAGGTGAGAACAATGGCCGCGAAAAGAGATTACTATGAAATCCTCGGCATAGGGAAGAATGCAGGTATCCAGGAAATCAAAAAGGCATACAGAAAATTAGCGAAAAAGTATCATCCTGACACAAATGAAGGGAATTCCCAGGCCGAACAGAAATTTAAAGAAGTTACTGAAGCCTATACCATTTTGAGTGATCCCGAAAAGAAAAAACTTTACGACCGTTTTGGCCATGCCGCATTTGATGGAAGCATGTCTGGTGAAGAACCCAAAGATAACGGATACCATGGTTACAAAAAGTATTATTATCAGACAGGAAATACAGATGATATCTTTAAGGACATTTTCGGAGACATTTTCCACACAGATAATGCAGAAAGCTTTAGGACAGGAGAAAGCTTTTATGAAAATAGCTTCTATGGAGGAAATACAGGCAGCCGCAATATGCGGCGTAAGGGTTCAAATGTAGAAGCCGAAATATCCGTAAGTTTCGAGGAGGCCGTATTTGGATGTGATAAAGTATTTGTATTAAAGGATTCCCATGAAAGCGGCGGCAGGAAACAAAGGCTGCAAATTCATATTCCCGCCGGAATCGAAGACGGTAAATATGTCCGCCTGCGCCAGAAAGGCTCACCTGGAATAAACGGCGGAGAACCCGGCGACCTGCTTCTCAAGGTCAGAGTTGCTGCAAAAGAAGGAATTAAGCGCAAAGGAATGGATGTCTATACAACAATCGATATACCGTTTACAACCGCTGTCTTTGGGGGAGAAGTGGTGGTAAATACACTTTACGGCAACGTCCTCTGTAAAATACGGGGAGGAACACAGTCGGGCACGAAAATCCGGCTGAAGGGAAAGGGGATTGTCTCAACAAGAAACCCCAAACAATATGGAGACCAATATGTGACTGTACAAATCCAAGTCCCCCGGACACTCAGCCAGGAAGCAAAGGAAAAGCTAAAAGCCTATGAAGAGGCTGCCAACCAGGAAAAAATACAGGTATAAAAAGGATGGCCTTACATTGAGGCCACCCTTTCATATACCGTCTATAATCTTCTGCAGGAAGTCTTTAGCTGACATAACTTACGCCCGTACGTCAATAATATTGGCGCTGGAAGCAACCTGCTCTATCTGCTCCACTGCTTCAAGCATCTTATTCAATCCTTCGGCATTCATTTCAACAGTATCCATAGCTTTTTTAGCAATGGATGTACTCACTGCCATTCCCAACCTGCTGCTTGCAAGACTCATACTCATTTCTGCGATATCCATGTAAATTCCTCCTGTCTGGCCCTCATTAGCAGACGAACATCTCTTCTCTACCATGGTGATATTTCTGGTACTTAAGTATCTGGTAATATTATCGGCCATGTTTTATAAAAAAATAAGCAGATTAGATAAATTTAAGCAGGTTTTTATTTACTGCGCTGCAGCCGGCCACGCCTGGCATGTCAATTTCCAGATATTATCCGGCCTGAATTGTATTCTTTGTATATTTTATCGTACATATCGGAAGCGTCTAAAGCTGCCTTGCGGGCAATATCGTATATCTTCTGGCTGTTGCTGTTCAGCACATGCACAACTTGGGGGCAAAGTTTCCCTTGACTGCACATATCTTCCAGAATATCAATAATTCTCTCCAGAGAAAATGGAGTTTTATAGCTTCTCTCTTCAGACAGGGCGCTGACAATATCTGCCACAGCTACTATGCGCTGGGGCATGGAAAGTTCTTCCTCGCCCAGGCCCCAGGGATAACCTTTGCCGTCTAGTGTCTCATGATGCCGCACAGCTATCTGCAGTACTTCATCACAAACTTTATTTTTTAAGATCTCATTGGTAATAACAACATGAGATTTCATAATCTCCCACTCATCTCCTATAAGCTTTCCAGGGGATTCCAAAATATGGACAGGAATAGCTATTTTACCCAGATCATGCAGGGTAGCGCCTATATGTATCTTTTCCCGGACCTCAGAATTGAGCTGGCACAGTTGGGCAAGGGTATCGCTGACTTGTACCATGATAGCACAGTGCAGCGCAGTATAGTGACTGCGGAAGTCGATGGAGCTTACTAGGGTCTGAAGCAGGGCTTCTTTCTGTGCTTCAGTTATATCCATCTTTTTCAGAATTCCAAGCAGATCATTATGCGCTTTTTCCTGCACAACATACCCCTGTTCAATATGTGTGAAAATCAAACCGCGGACGGCTCCAATAGCATCAGGATCAAAGCGGTTTGTATCCAGGCTGTCTATAAAACGGACTATCTCTTGTCCGGCAGACTTGGGATGGCTGATCTGATATAAATCTATCATATCAATAACCTGCATACATTTTGCAGTCCAGCAAAGCTTGTCATCCATATTAGAATTGTCAATTTCATGCCTGCTGCAATGGTGATAAAGTATTATCTGGCTATACTCAGGAAAAGGACTGAAATACTTAAGAAACAGATAACCGTAACGGGCATGAGAAAACGAGTGGTCGAATTCGGTTTCCATTAAACTGCTTATATCTATTTTCTGAAAGCTGCCAATATCATGAAGAAGTATCAGCCAAGTTATTTTACAGATTTCATGAAAGGAAAATCTGGGATCCTGTTCAAGCAGAAGCATCATATAGTATGCCACCCTCTCTCCATGGCCGGTAAGGCGCTCATCCATGCGGTTTAGGGCCGACACTATAATATCCATTAAATTTTCATGGGAAAGAAAGTTCATGTTATATTTACCTCACTTAAATATACTTTTTGGATCCTTCCAAACATAAATACAGATTTATTATATCATTTTACTTCCTGGTCTGTAAAGAAATCTATACTAATCCCCCACCAACATCTATCAGTTATTGGCAGGATTCAGAAAATTTTTCTTCCCACTCTTGGTCTGTCAGCCTGGCATATACCATTTCGCAACGTCCATAGTATCTGAACTGATAACCAGGTTTGAGATATATTGATACCGCCCATCCTCCATAGGGCGTACTGTCAATTCGCTGGAAAACGCACAGTCTGACTCTTCTATTTCCCATACTGCGTGAATGATTAGTTTTAATGTGCCATCCTCCTGCCTGTCATATGACACCACTTCCGGATAAGGCCCATAGGGAGGCTCTGCAGCATACATGCACCTGGGTTGGTACCGGTAAGTCTGGGATTCCCCATGGCAGACAGTATTTTTTTGTATCTCTTCGCTGCCGGCCTGAAAAAATGTCTATATCACCTCTTCAAACTTAACCCCTGGCACCTCATGCTCGGTCCCCTCAGAGCCTGCCTCATAGGGGGACATATTCTCCATATTTTCTGCACCAGTTCGTAATTGACCATGTTGATCTGATTATCTGTATCTACTGCCGCGTACCCCTGGCTTCCCAAATACCGTACGATATCCCTTTTTAACCCCAGTGTATCTAATGCGTTTTGTAGTATATGCAAGTCAAGTATATTTTCTAAATATACTCCCGGCCCTCTCATAAAGAAAGCGCTCTTAGGCAGGTCTATTCTAACAGTCCCTGCCATTCTGGCTGGCCTGTCATATAGCCAAATGATTCTTTATCACGAAAGCAGTTCATCAGGTTCTTCCTTAACTCTTCTTTAAAATCATTAGAAATTTCCCTGAATGCCATATGCCCGTACAAAGGGGAATTGCAGTAAGAGTTTATTTTATCCACACCCGAAAGCATACGTCCAACGCAGTCCAAGGTCTGCTGCACATCCTCTTGCGCCCGTATAAACTCTAACTCAGCCGAGCACTCATAATATTCGCCCATATCAAATAATCTGGCAAGCTGTTTTAGTTTTTTAGCCAACATTTCAGCTTTTTCTATATTGTGCTCCCTCATACTCATGGCAAAAATACTGCTAAAAATCATATTCAGGCTTTGATATCCAGAAAACAGCAGCTCCTCATATGCCTTATAAGCTTCCTCCGTGCGCCCTGCCTTATCACAGAGAAACGCCTTTTTTCTCTTTCGCTCTGGATTTTGCGTTGATAAATACTCTAGATATTCCTCTGCCTTTTCGTACTGCTCTTTTCTCATATAAAAACCATATAAGGAATCCGCTGCTGTAGTCTTTACGTATTCCTCATCACTATCCAAAAGTCTCTCATAAATACTTTTTACGTACTCACCATACTTATCAGCATCCGGAACCTCTCTTGCAATATAGTTTCCCTCCAATGTAACTGACATCCAGAGAAGAAGATGTTCGCTATTTGGATGTTTTTCCATCTTCCCTTTTGCCCATTGGAACACTTCTCCATACTCCTCTGTTTTCAATCGGTCACTTACTTCCTGAACCAGGCCGTTTATCTCTTTATCTGTAAGTTCCCCCCGGAAGGAAAGCAGGGTATCAACAGATATATCCAGTAAACGGGCAATGGGAGCCAAAAGCATAATATCCGGCATAGAATTCCCGTTTTCCCACTTATTGACTGCTGGCGCCGTCACTCCCAGCCTATTTGCCATGTCCTCCTGCGTCATGTTTTTTTCTTTTCTATATTTTCGTATAACTTCTCCAATTTCCATGTGAATCGCCTCCTAAAATATGTTGGGCCGGCCTTTATTGATCTCATCATATCAAATCATGGCTGCTGCCACAACTGAACCCCCGTTAATATTTAGTAAATAAATTTAACTAATGTTCATACTGCAAAGGAGACAATATTCAACAGTACAAGTACCAAGGTAACTGTTGCTCCTCATGCCAATATAATTCTTTCTTTTTGTTCTTCTAAATTCATTATTACTTTTCTTTTCTTGTCGAATATATTTCTTATCTTGCTATTTTATTGACAGAATGCTTTCGTACCGATAAACTTAATTAAAACGCTTTATACAACCAAAGGAGGCGTATGCTTATGGAGGCTAAATTTCTTTCTCACTCTCTCCTATACAAAGGAGATTATGAATGTTTATTGCGTACCCCGCAAAACGAACTCCCATACCAACTTCATTACCATGATTTTTATGAAATTGTATTATACTTAGGCAATGCCGGTATTTTTAAAATTAATGGCAAAGAATATATTATCCGCCGCGGAGATATAGCCCTAATTAATATGTTCGACCCACACACTCTTGTTTACAACAAAAATACTTATTATGAACGCTTCAGCATGAGTATTGATCCCAGTTTACTGCTCTCCTTTAACACACCCTACTCCAACCTTCTGGACATTTTTACCAAAGAAAACAGCCACTATCCTATTTTCCACGTGGATGGCAAATGTTTTGATAAGTATCTCACACTACTCCATCAATTCGACCAACAAAAACCTGCCCATGGACAGGATATTTACGAAAAAGCCCTCCTCCACCAGCTTGCCTCTTACCTTTACAGCGACTGCTACGACGGAATCCATTTCGATAATACAGATTCCCGGCACGTTGCAATGATTGCAGAGCTAGTCGATTTTATCAATACACATTTAGACGAAAACCTATCTTTAGACCGTCTTGCCCAGGAAGTCAACTATAGTGAATATTATATTTGCCGCATCTTTAAAAAGGTAACAAAATATACTTTAACAAATTATATTGTTGAAAAAAGAATCGAGAAAGCAACACATTACTTAAAAGGCACTCTTTCCATCCATAAAGTTGCTGAAAACGTAGGCTTTAACAACTATAGTTATTTCTATAAAACCTTTTTTAAATATATGGGTTTCAGTCCCCAGGAATATAGGAAACGCTATCAAAATTCTAATGAAACCAATTCCGTATAATTTAATTCCATACTTTCCATTATGGTTTCTAACAAAATAAGGACACAAGTCCCTCTGACTTCTGCCCTTATTTTTTATTCCTTTTACGCCTCCTGCGCTTTCAAAAATTCCATATCTTTTTCCACTGCCCCTAACTCTTTTCCAATTTCCCTTAACTGCATTATCAATGTCTCAGGCAGAATAATTCCTTCTTTTAAATTTTTCCTCTTATTTGTATATTCAATCTCCCCCGGGTATTTCGCACTGTCTATATCTGCCCTCACCGGCAGTCCTTTAATCATATCAATATATTTTTGGGCATCTTCATGAAACTGCTGTAAATCACGAAAAGCGCTGATGTTGATACATCCAAAACTCTGACTGGAAAGTTCCGGTGTTCCAGGCAAGTCCTGATCATTGACATCCTGGGACAATACGCCGCCGGAAAGCAAAGTTGAAAATAACTCAACAATGAATGCAATCCCAAAACCTTTATGCTCCGCCATAGGCACAAGCATTCCATATGAGGCAAGGTCTGTTGTAGATTTTCCTTCTCTATCCAAAAGCCACCCTTCGGGAATCTGTTTTCCTGCCATGGCATATGCTTTTGCCTTTCCAAATGCGGCAGCACTTGTAGCCATATCCACACAAACCTCTGGATATTTATTTCCTGCTGCAAATGCGAAAGAAAATGGATTATTTCCGATAAACGGAATTGTCACTCCCGGAGGCGCCATGGATGGGTCAGTATTCGAGCACGCAAAGCCAATGTACTCATTGCCGGCAAGTTTCATGGCCCAATGGCCTGCCATGCCAAAATGATTACTGTTTTTGACGGACACAATGGAAATCAAATTTGACTTCGCTTTTTCGCGGGCAATTTCCACAGCTTTTTCGCCTGCAACGGCTCCGAGGCCTCCCTGGGCATCCATAACTGCCGTATTTAATGTCTCTGATATAATCGGATATGTACTTTTGGACGATGCCCCGCCGCCTCTAATTTTATCAATATATGGCTTGGTTCGAAGCACCCCATGGCTGCTTACCCCCCTGACATCTGCATGTACAAGAAGTTCTGCAACGGATTGGGCCTGCCCTTTGGCAAGTCCGGCTTTACAAAAAACTTTCTGTGTAAATGCTTCTAACTGCTCTGCTGTTACCCTATAGCTTTTCATTTTTGTACCTCCGCGTTATTATGAAAATAAATTTACAGCCTCTATCCCCAAAAACTTGCAAACCATTGTCATGGACTGCACATGATTCCCTTCTTTTACGACCAGATGATGATCCATTCCTTTTTCCATTAATCTGTCTACCACCAGACTTGCTTTATCCCTTACGTGTAATTTTACCAGCAGTTTTTCTCCGCCTTGTACCCATTCTTCATGGGTTGCCTGCACAACATCCGCTTGTTCCACCAAAAGCTTATATTTCCCTCCTGCACCTGCAATACTGGAAATAGTCACCTGCTCCATTGGCTTCACAGGTACGCCTACAAATGTACCCTTTTCGCCGCTTTGTGATATCTGTACCTTATTAATATTTTCTGCAAGGGAATGCGCTGTACTTCCTTCATGGGCCAATGCCAGGATCTGATTTTCATCATCCATGCTCCCAACCTCCCCCAGTGCACATGCGCCGCCTTTTGCCGCCCTGTTCAGCATGTACATAACCATGGTATGGCCGATATCTCCTTCTGTATCAACAATGAACCCTTCATCTGCGAGCCAGGAAGAGGTAAGGTTCATAAGTCCGCTGAACATAGGATAGCACTCTGCAGCAATAGCATCCAGGGCATAGTTCTTTGAAATTTCCTTTGTTGCCATATAAATTTTTGCCATATACCTCATGGCTACATCATCTGCCTTGATAATCCCTGTTCGTTTTGACAGGCATTTCAATGCTGCCTCTGCCTCTTTATCGCTAAAACTTTCAGCAAGTGATATAATCTCCGCCATTTCTATATGGATCAAGGTCACTCCAAACTTTCTGGAAAACTCCCACTCCTCATTGCTCATATCCTGTGGTCCGGCAACCCTCCAGGTTTGGCGAGGTCCCACTAGCGCCAGCCTCATTCCTTTTATAGCCTTTATAATCTGCCCTGCTTCAGCAACTGCCTTTACTTTCTCCACAGCCTCCTTGTTATCCCAAAGGCCATACACATATTCGTATTCAATCCCCTGGGCTTTTAAGATCGCGCCGAAGTGCTGCACACATCCAATAGAAAATGTCTCGGTATAAGGCACTGCCCAGAAAACTGTGGGCAGGTTCAACTCATTTATAAATATATACTGCATTGAATCCATAATCCATGTAACTTCTACAATTACCAGCGCATCCAGGTCCTCTTTTTTGAACTGAGCGCAGACTTCCACCGCATCCGCCGCATTCCACGCAACTTTACTCCCATATACAACTTCTACATTTTTATTAGAAAGAGCTTTGCCAATTCCCCCTAGTAATTCTTCTGCCCTTTGTCCTCCACTTTCATATTCACATGTTACACCTACAAGTCCGATTCTTGGCTGGTTCATATTTTTCCTCCTATTTTTCTATATGGCTTGGAGCACAGCTCCATGTGATTACTGCTGCTTCCATCCCAATATTAGTCAGTTCATGTGGTTCCCCTTCTTCCACCAGGATGATATCCCCCTCTGATAACTCGAAAAACTCTGCCTTTTCTGTATTATGCATCATAATATTTCCCCTGCTCACATAAAAGATTTCATGTGACTGCGGGTGGCCGGGATCAATCCCCCCTGTCTGTCCGGGGAGAAGCGTAGAAGAACCAAATGTAATTTTACCCGTAGCCAAATACTCCCTGCATACTTCTGGCCCGTCCAAAAAGACTGCCGCCTCCTCTTTTCTTATCACTTTCATACCAATCCACCTACTTTTATCACTTTCTGCCTATATATTATTTTGTTCTATCAAAGCACTCCGTCAGATCCAAAAAAAGTTTTTTATACATTGCATACCCTGCGCCATATTCTTTTATATTCTCCCTAGAGGGAGAGATTCTTTCTTTTACCTCTACCATACTGTCTGCCGCACTTTCCACACTTTCAAAACTGCCCACTGCCACTCCGGCCAGAATGGCCGCGCCAAGGGAGGCGGCCTCTCTTGACTTCACAGTTTCCAGTGTTACCTGGCTGATATCTGCTTTAATTTGAGACCATACTCTGCTCTTTGAACCGCCTCCCAGAGACCGCACCTCTTTTACTTCTATTCCCATATCACGCAGGGCCTCTATATTTCTCTTCAATATGTATCCCAGAGATTCCATAATAGCTCTCATAAAATGCGCTCTTGTGTGCTGGAGTGTGAATCCAAACCATACTCCCTTGGCCCTGGCATTTACATCTGGGGCAAGAGACCCTGCAAGATGAGGAAGCATGACAAGGCCGTCGCTTCCAGGGGGAACCTGCTTTACTTGCCTGCTAATCATCTCATATGCATCTCCCCACCCATTTTTCTCGTATAACATTTCCAAATCACAGAACTTGTCCCTAAACCAACGAAGCGTCATTCCTCCATTTGTAAAAGTATGGATCATATACATCCCTTTGAGGGGGAAGCAAAACAGCGGCATCTTACCTGACGGATCAAAAACCGGGTTATTGACAGGTGCACATACTGCCAGTGCAGCACCGATTGTCTCTGAAAACATCCCCTCCCTTATATTTCCTGCCCCGATTGCTCCTGCCGCCTGATCCAAGGCTCCCATGCATACTGTTACTTCCTGCCCCGACCCTAATTCTTCTGCTGCTTCCGGGAGGATCTTTCCGATTACTGTTCCAGACTCTTTCACCGGCGCTAATTGTTCCTCACTGATTCCCAGATATTGCAGCATCTCCTTCCAATACACTCTGTTGGTGATATCCCAATAGGTGGAGGAACATACTAGAGAGGGTTCCGTAGCATATTTTCCTGTCAATCTATAAATGAAATAATCTTCTATTAAAAGGAATTTATTTGCCTGTTCAAATATAGCTGGCTCATGTCTCTTTAACCAGAGGAGCTTCGATGCAGGCCAACATGCTTCAAAGCTGACTTGCCCTGTCTTCCTATAGCAGGCGGCGTCCCCAAAGACTCTTTTTAGTTCTTTTGCCTCCTCCACTGCCCGGTTATCCATCCATACAATTGCGTTTCGTAATGGTCTCCCTTCTTTATCCAGTACAAACAGTGTCTCGCCCTGGGCTGACATGGCCAACGCAATCTGTGTATCTGCTGCCATTTTATACTGTTTTTTTAAGTCATTTAAACCCATCTTAAACGCATTCCAGTATACTTCTGGTGCTTCCTCCACATAATTTGTCAAAGGAGTCAGCAAATCATATTCCTGGGTTGAGACAGCCAAAATATTCCCAGTTTCATCAAAGAGCGCAATCTTCATTGCCGTGGTTCCCAAATCCAATCCCATTAAAATTCTCATTGTATATGCCCCTTTTACTTATTTACTACATTGACTGCATTGCCATGTAAAAAAGCCTTCAGATTATGAATTGCGATGTTCATAAGCCGCTCTCTGGATTCCTTTGGCGCCCAAGAGATATGCGGAGTTATAAAACAATTTTTAGCCTTTAAGAGAGGATTGTCTCTATGAATTGGTTCTGCTGAGACTACATCCACCCCCGCCGCATACACCTTTCCACGATTCAAAGCATCTGCCAAATCCTTTTCTACAACCAGCGGGCCTCTGGAATTATTCAAAATAATGATACCATCTTTCATTTTTTCAATATTTTCTTTACAAATAATCCCTTCCGTCGAGGGGAGCAGGGGACAATGGACGGAAATCACATCTGCTTTTTGAAATAACTCCTCACGGGTAACATATTCTGCAATTGCTCTTCCACTTTCATTAGGAAACTCATCATTGGCGATTACTTTCATCCCTAATGCCTTTGCAATCCGCCCTGTGGCCTGTCCGATTCTCCCGAATCCAATAATCCCCATTGTCTTGCCCGCCAGCTCAATCAGGGGATACTCCCAGAAGCACCAGTCAGGATTTTCTGCCCAGCGGCCGTCGTGTACGGCTTTATTGTGATGGCCGATATGATGGCAAATTTCTAATAACAACGCAATAGCAAACTGTCCTACTGCGTCTGTTCCGTAAGTTGGAATATTCGTTACTGTTATCCCCTTTTCCTTTGCCGCCTGTATGTCCACCACATTATATCCTGTAGCAAGCACGCCAACATATTTTATATACCGGCACTTTTCAAATACTTCTGCTGGCATTGGCGTTTTATTTGTAAAAACCACTTGCGCATCTTGGATTCTCTTGATTATTTCTTCTGTGTTTGCCGGAGAAGTTCTGTCATATACTGTCAGCTCTCCTATTTTATCCAGAGAGTCCCAGCTTAAATCTCCCGGATTTAAAGTATAACCGTCTAAAACAACCATCTTCATTCTGCCCATCTCCTTATATCCATTTTCTCAAGAAATATTTCCTGTCTATATCATAATGAATTTCCGGGGTTTTCGTCGATTATTAATCTTGCACTCTGCCTTTCTTATCTTGCTATTTATACTCGCCGCCAAAAGAATACAGTCCCCTAAGTATCAAGGAATTTTAAGGGGACTGTCTGCATCCGATTTATTTTGTCTCCAAATAATCTCTTGCCCACACAGAAGGCTCCGTTTCAATATTATCCGCCGTAACAACAGGTGTAGTAACCCAGTTTTCTTTCTCCACCGGATTCCCAAGATAAAGGTCAGCTACTACTTCCACAATCTTTTCTGCATGTGCGATATTATCAAAAGCAATTCCTGCGTCAATATATCCATCTACAAATGCCGGGTATGCTTCTGGATTGATATCCTGCGTACATATATACATATGTCCTTCTTCACCACGCCTTACCCAACGCCCTGCTTCCTCTAAGGCTGACTGCACTGCCGGGAATGCAAAGTCACTTGCTAAAAAGAGTACTTCCGCATCGGGATTTGCTGCCAGGGCGTTACTCAGGCCACTCTTAAAATTTTCTGTCTTCCACTCAGTCGGAACTGTCGTAACAGTCTCCCACATGCCCCTATCTTCCTCAACCTTGGCCCAACCGTCAGAACGGTTTGCAGAGTTAGGATCCCCTGTGCTCCCAAAAAGCTCGATTGCTTTGGCGCTTTCTACGCCATCCTCTTCCAAGATATCTGCTAAGGCCTCACTGGCCGTTACGGCCTGCTCATACGTCTCCTGCCCTACATGCGCATCTGCCAGCTTTCCAGAGTCCTGGTAATCCAGTGTGACAACCTTAATCCCTACATCCTGTGCCTTTTTAATAGATTCACCGATGGTCTCTGCATTATTACACCAAATAACCATCACATCCACCTGCTGGTTAATTAAATCTTGAATGTTGGATGTTTCCTGTACTGGAGTCCCGTCGCCTACAACCTCGATCCAGTCAAACTCCACACCATACTCTGAAGATTTTTCCTCTCCAAATTTTTGCATGTATTCACTCCACACGGTCACATTTACATTTTGCTTTTCATGCCATGATACGCCTACGCGGATCACCTGTTTCCCTTCCCTATCCATATCCTTGTTTTTATTTCCGCATGCTGTCATGGCCAGCAGTACCATCATACACATCATAATACATACAACACTTTTTAATCTTTTTTTCATAGTTCTTCTCCTTTTCACTTGAAATAAGCTTGTATAGTATTCATCTTCACGCTTCTACAGCCTCTTCACTCTTTTTCTTTTTTACCTGTACAAATGACTGATAAGACTGTGCGTACATTGCTATGAAAATAATTCCTCCTTGTACTAACTGGTAAGCATAAGGCGAGACCCCCATAAAGTTTAGTCCGGCCTCGATAATGGTCAGTGTCATCACACCTATGGGCAGTCCTTTCAGCACATGCCCTGTACCGCCAAACATGCTGAACCCGCCTATTACACAAATTGCAATCGCTGTAAATTCTTTCCCTTGTCCAAAGGCCAGAGTTACGCCGCCTACCTGGAACGAGAGCATAAGTCCGCTGATTGTTGCAAGCAGTGCAGATAATATAAAATCCAATATAACAAGCTTTGGCACATGAATCCCCAATTTTACTGCTATCTTCTCATCATTTCCAATGGCAGTAATCAATCTTCCAAACCTCGTACGGCTATGAAGGATATATATCGCAGACAAGATGGCCACAGCAATTACAATGTCAAGAAAAACAGGCCCTATTTTATACGTTCCCAGTCCCCGGATTTTCTCTGGCAATGAAAGGGGCATTCCTCCAGATATGGTTCTCGCAATACCTCTTACTGCAATCATCGTCCCCATTGTTGCTATCATTGGTGTTACTTTCAAAACCACTGCCAACAAGCCGTTTATCAGTCCAACTGCCATCCCGGCCGCTAACGCTGCGAATAGTGCAATCATTATATTTATCTTCATATTTTCAATGAGTACCGTAAAAACAGCCGTTGCAAGGTACATAACTGAACCAATTGATAGATCTACTTTTCCTGTCAATATAATCATTGCCGCCCCTGCTGCAAAAACAAAATTAGGAGCCGCGGTATGAAGCATGGAAATAATATTTCCTGCAGTGCAAAAATGATCTGTTACAAGAGAAAAATATATAAATACGAGAACAATAATAATTACAAAACTATATTTCATCAAAAATTCCTTTAAATCAAATCTGATTTCAGCCTTTTTCATATTTTTCCCTCCTTTCACCTAAGCGCCGCCGCCATTAGCTCTGTCTGTGTAGCTTTTCCTGAAAGTTCCTGTACAAGCCTGCCATTATGCATGACCAAATATCTCTGGCTTACGCTCATTAATTCATCAATGTCCGACATAATAACCAGCACAGCCGCCCCCCTCTCAGAAAGTTCCCTAATCACTTTCATAACATCCGCTTTTGCCCCAATATCCAGGCCTCTAGTTGGTTCGTCCAAAATAAATACCTTTAAATCTTTTTGGAGCCATCTTCCTAAAATAACCTTCTGTTGATTCCCTCCGCTCAGCGTGCTGATAGGTTGATTCAAGCTGGCCACTTTTGTTTCCAGTCTCTTTACATATTTTTCACAGATTTCCAGTTCCTTGTGCTTATCAATAAAACCTGGAATCCTGCCCGTAAGATTTTTTAAGTTTGCTGATGTCATATTATCTTTTACAGACATTTCCAGAGCCAGTCCATCTACACGTCTGTCTTCCGTGACAATTGCCACATTTCCAATCATTTTTTTAGGGGAGACCTTTTTCAGCTGCCCATCTTTGCCAGCTATGAGAACGGTTCCTTCATCCATTGGGTCTAAGCCTGTAATACATCTTACTACTTCTGTCCTCCCGGCTCCCATTAACCCCCATAACCCAACAACCTCACCCTCCCGTATCTCAAAATTGATATTCTCAACAACACCTTTGCGGGTTAAATTCTCTGCTTTCATTACAATTGGAGCATCCTCAGATATAATTTCTGCCTTATTTCCATGCTTTGTAAGTTCTTTAACTTTATCTCCAATCATCATTTGAACTAAATCCCCATGGGTAACATTGGATACCAGATCTTTTCCAGCCGTAATACCGCCGCGCAATACCATGACACGCTGACAAATGGAGAAAATTTCATCCATCATATGTGTGATATAAATAACTGCCACATTTTCTTTGCGGAGTTGTTCAATGACTTTAAACAGCCGTTCCTTTTCCGGCAGGGTAAGAGAGGATGTAGCTTCATCAAAGATAATAATCTGGGGACTGCTTAACAATGCCCTTGAAATCTGTACTAATTGGCGGTCCCCTGCCCCTAGGCTTCCCACCAGTGTATCGGGCGAATAATTGCACCCAAGCTTTTTAAGTACCTCCACACATTTCTTTTTACTGTTTTTATAATCAATCAAGCCGCCTTTGGTCTGAAAATTATTTAAATATAAATTGTCCACAATGGACATCGTGGGCATAAGCGCCATTTCCTGCTGAACAAATGCGATACCATGTTCAATAGCTTCTGTTGGATGTTTAAATTTAACAGCATTCCCATCAATTAGTATCTCCCCGCTGTCCTCTTGGTAGATTCCATATAGGATATTCATCATTGTACTTTTTCCGGCCCCATTCGCCCCAATCAAAGCCAGTACTTCCCCCCTATACGCCTCCAAATCAATTCCTCTAAGCACTCTGTTTGCAGAGAAACTTTTTGTAATCTGGCGCATCTGCAAAATTGCTTCACTCATTTTGTTTCCCTCCTGCCTTGTTTCACCATATCAAGTGCTACGAATACAATAATCAGGACTCCTTTAATTACTAAATTTGTATTATATGAAAGATGAAGCATATTGGTAAAATTACTTATTATTGTAATAAAAATAGCTCCGAATACGGCTCCATAGGCTGTTCCCACGCCGCCGTTCGTACTGGCCCCGCCTACAACCGCAGCGCCTACAATGTCCATCACAATTGTATCTTCCCCAAATGTTGCTGAAGCTGAATTCATTCGGGCGCTCAATATCACTCCTGCAATTCCTGCCATGGCCCCGGAAATCAAATATGTAACAAAGATTGTTCTTTTAGCAGGTATTCCCGATACTTCTGCCATTTTAATATTGGCGCCTGCTAAATACAGCCACCGTCCCATATAAGACTTCTTTAAAAACAGTCCGGCGGCAATCATTAGCAGGACCATAAAGAATATCGGAAGAGGAAACCCCCCAATATCAAAAAGGACTGTCTGCTGAAAGGATGTATGCATTCCCGTAACCCCGGATGAATTGGTTATCCACATACAAAAACCAAAAGTTATCATTTGCATAGAGAAAGTTACTACAAAAGGAATCATGTTTAAATATGCAATAGCAAATCCATTAATTAGTCCACACAATATGCCTATTCCGACCATAAGCAGGAAAGCCGCCAGGGAATTCCCCCCATGTCCCATATACATTACTCCAAGTATTGCTGCAGTCGCCATTACTGGAGGAATAGACAGATCGATCCCTCCGCCGATTAAAACGAATGTCATGCCAATAGACATAACTGCAAGTGAAGAGGTCTGGAGTAAAATACTTGATATATTACTCAATGTCAGGAAATATGGATTTTGGGAAGTAATATATATGACACTTATAGCCAGAATCACAAACGGCAGTGCTGTTATCGCAGCAGATATTTTATCTGCTTTATATTCTTTTTTATGAATCATTTCTTTCAGGCTCATCGCCCCGCCTCCTATCCAGCCTATATTTATTCTTCATCCCAAGTATCCAGAGACGGAAATGGCAGTATCTCTCCACTCATCCTGATCGTATCTCTCATTCTATTTATTCTCGGCCTGATTGTCTCATAAACTTCCCTCGGAATAAATTCGCGCATTTCTTTATTAAACTCTATCTCATGTTTAAACTGCGGATGATCCTTTGTTAGAACTCTGCCTGTCCTTGTTTTAAATACAATAGAGAGCAGATCATAATACGCTCTGCAGGCACAAGTATCATCACTCCATACATCCATAAACCATTCGCCTTCCAGTGAGACAATCATATCCGCATATGCCACAATTTTTTCTTCCCATGTTTCTGGCAGCTTATCCTCCTTATCTATCACACAGGGAAGATTTGCCCCTTCTACATACTCTTTTGTCAATCCCGCAAAATCATGTAATTCAATGCATCTTGCCACTTTTTCACTATAACCTGCGTCTCTCGCTATCTGTGCCCCAATAAATGCATGTTCTGGCATATCATCTTTCTGAATCTGGCTGATTCCTACATCATGCAGTAATGCCCCCATCTCGCATACGTATCTGTCTACTTTAATGCCTAATTGCTTTTCCACACCATCTGCAATTAAGAGAGCCACATCTCCTATCACAATTGAATGGTGTATTTTGTATAACGGAAGTCCCACCTCTGCCATAAGTGCGACTGCCTTCATTCTGTCCGCTGAAAACTCCTCAAAATACTTTAAATCATAACTTGCCTTGGTATAAGGCTGCACCACATATTTCGCCATTTTTTGTTCCTCCTTTTTCTTTTTCATTTTTTCTGAGCTAATTTTTTGTGTTTTTATGATATATCATCCTCTTTCAAATTCCGATTATATATCTTGCACAACACATTTCATATTTTGCTATGTTCATATAGTCAAAACATCCATATCCCCTCCTTCTCCTTAACCTTCTTTTATTTTTACATTTATATTTTTATAGAACAATCCTACTTTCCAGGGAAATATTTGGCATATTCCCATAAATCATCTGATTCCTCCTGTACTATACCCGCCGCTATGGCTGGAAAGAGCAAGATAAGAAATAGTAATTGCAAGATTGATAATCGACGGAGTATTAAAAAATAAATAATATAAAAACAAGAAATATTTCTGAATAAAACAAATGTAAAGGAGATAACAAGATGAAACTAAACAAGATAAGAGAAATCTTAGACCACAAGGGGACAACTGTTAATACTAGAATCTGGAGCACCTGGCCCACAATAGTGGAGGCCGCCGCATCCACAGGAAACTTTGATTATTTCGAATTTCTTGCTGAGTATGCCCCTTTTTCACTGAACGACCTTGAAAACTTTGTCAGAACTTGCGAGCTGTATGACACTGGTTCCATGATTAAGGTTGATTTCCAAAACAGGGCCTATGTTGCACAAAAAGCTGCAGCCGTTGGTTTTCAGGCTATATTATTCACTGACCACGAGACGCCAGATCAGATAGCAGAAACTATTAAAATGGTATCTCCAAAAACTCCCGAAGACGATGGCAAATTCGGTTACCCAAATGCACGGTGGATTAAATACCATCCAGAATTAAAGCAAATGGATTACGCCGCTATGAACAGAAGTCTGGTAAAAGCATTCATGATAGAAAAAAAAGAGGCTATTGATAATATCGAAGCAATCTGTTCTATTCCTGGCGTAGATATGGTTCAATTCGGACCATCTGATTATTGTATGAGCAGAGGCTGGAACTGTGCGGAACACAAGGAGGATATTAATGAGGCACACGAAAAAATGATCAAGACAGCGCTGGCCCATGGTGTGCAGCCACGTGTAGAGATCGCTTCCCCAGAGGAAGCAGAATACTATAAATCCTTAGGCGTAAAACATTTTTGTATACTTGACCAGATGGACATACTTATGGCTGCATGGAACGGCCCCTGTAAAGATGTCAAGAAAATAGCTGATTCAATTTAGTCAAAGTCCCGATATAAGCATACGGGGCAGCAAACCAACAGCAATGCAAGCATCGGAATATTAACCTCCCGGAAACTGCCAAACAGACATGGGAACTTGTCCGCTTGGCTCGTTACTCGCGGGGATAAAATGAATACAAGAAAGGTGGAAATATAAGATGAGTATGTTAGATAAAATTATCATTATGCTGACCCATAATGATATGACAGTTCCAAATGCGATTGAGATTTTTGAAGAAAACAAGGATCTTCCCATTCAATTTTGGGGTTTTAAAGATGTGGGCATGGAGCCGGATAAAATGGAGCATCTGTGCACAAAGATGAGAGAGGCCGGTAAGACTTCATTCCTTGAAGTGGTTTCTTATACGGAAGAGGAATGTATGCGGGGCGCCAAACTCGCAGTGGAATGTGGGTTCGACTATCTGCTTGGCACTTTATACTATGACAGTGTTGCAGAATATATCATGGAAAACAACTTAAAATATTGTCCATTTGCAGGAGAGGTGTCCCAAAGTCCCAGTATTCTTCAAGGAACTCTGGAGGAAATGCTTATGCAGGAAGAACAGTTTGCACAAAAGGGAGTTTTCGGGACAGATTTGCTCGGATATCGTTATGTAGACGGAGATCCAAACATTCTTTCCGCCGAATACATAAAAAATTCCAAAAATCCTGTTATTCTTGCCGGAAGTATTGGTTCTGAAGATAGAATGAAATTGGTAAAGGATATGGATCCCTGGGCATTTACAATGGGAAGCGCCCTCTTTACAAAAAACTTTGCAGAGGACGGCTCCTTCCGGGATAACCTGGTTTATGTTATCGAATTCTTAAAGACACTGTGATAATATAGAGGCCAATATCGAAGGCCTATAAGTCAAAGCCCCGATACAAGCATACGGGGTGTCAAACTAGCAGCGATGCAGGTATCGGGGTATTAGACCCTCGCGGCAGTCGCCAAATGGACATGCAAACATGTCCGCTTGGCTCGTTGCTCGCGGGAATAAAAGTCTTTTCTGAAACAGTTTCAAGTTTCGCGTAAACAGAACAAGCGGATTGAATGCTTGTCATTAATTGCTAAAGGGCAAAGCCATTTTACAAGCTTTGCCCTTGTCCGTATATTACTTTTATTTACCATATTTTTCTCCGCTCAAGAATCGGGCAACTCCGTCATCATTGCAGGAAGGTATCACCCCAGTTACCATTTCTTTAATTTCCTCCAGGGCATTTTCTGGTGCATAACTTCTATCTGCAACCTCAATCATAGGCACATCATTCCAGTTATCGCCAAATACAACTACTTTATCACAGCCAACATACTCTTTCAATTTTAACAATGCAGACTGCTTACTTGCTTTATTACTGTAGGCTTCCAAACAGTACAGGCCATTGTAAATGTTCAGATAAAAGGAATAATCGACTCCTTCAATTCCTTCTAATTTGGGGCAGACCGGTTCTAACACTTCCTTTCTGCCAGAGTAAGCAATATAAAAAACATCTCCTGCCTGACGTACCGCTTGTAAATCTTCCTGAAAGGAGACTTCCGAACATTTTTTCCGCGCCCTGTCACTATAATATTGTGCCTGTTGCTCAAGTTCAGGATTACCATAATAAATATGAATGCCATCCTTACAATATACATACACGAAACAGGATAAGCCTTCATCTTCCATCAGCCGGATTACTTTTTCTGCACTTTCTGTTTTAATTGGCTCCACAGAAATGTATTCCTTTCTCTTAAAATCATATAAAAATACACCATTTGTCAGAATCCCTGGTATAGATAATTGAAGCTCTTTTAATCTATAATCACAACCATATGGCATCCTTGCAGTGGCAATAGAAAATTTCATTCCCGACTCCATACATTGATTTAAAAGTTTTATAGACTTCTCTGAAATCTTTTTCTCTTTGTTAAATAGCGTCCCATCCAAATCTGAAATATATAGTGTGCCCATGTACCCTTCCTCCTAAATCCCTTTTGATATCTTCATATTAATCCAGATCCGAAATCCATGTCGATATACAATCCTGCACTCTATATTTCTTATTTTGTTATCATCTGTATATTAGCATCAAAGCCTCTTCTTTACAGCCTGGTTCTCAGCCGCACATTGTCTGTAACAAAGAAGCGGAATACCTTTCAGATCCCGCTTCCCACCTTAAATGTACCCCTCTAAAAATTAAATAGAACTTATTAATTTGTCTTTTTTACAGGATGTCTAATTACCGTCTTAAGCCTTTCAGGTGCCACCCGCCTGGCATCACTTAAGTAAATTTCATGGTGAAACCTCTTGTCTGTAATGTCCAGCTCATATCCTTCATGGAGCATAAAATCATGCATTGCTTCAACCGTAGCTATTTCATCATCATAAGATCCAATATGCATACACTGCACGCATACTCCCTCGTTATAGGTAAAAAATTTTACTTTCGAGAAATCCTGCCTCTTTTTCTTTTCGGCCTCATCGATTGCCCGATCCACGTCTTCCTCCCTCACAAAATCTGGCAATCTAATCATTGAGATGAAATTAAAATCCTCTTTCCGGCTGTAGTCTATTTCTGTTCTGTCACTCTGCCACCAGAAACCTTCCAGCGGCGGTACAACGTAATCAAAGTAACCTGCAATTTGGCGGCTTCCTTTCTTGCTCATCTTAATCGTAAAGGCAATCCCATAGAGCAAACCAATAGACTGCTTATATTCACCGATTTGTCCCATTCGGCTTTCTCCCAATCATCTGAATATTGAGCCTATGTCGGGCAATGCAGCCGCTAATATGGGCAATGGCCGACGCTGCTGAAATTATAATAGGAAAAGACCTTTTTCATTTTTCCTCAGCCGCCTTTTTCTTTTCATTCCGCCTTTGAATTGCCTTTGTTGCATAGTAAGCAAAAAACACAAATAGACCCATAATCGCTACGTATTCTGTAAAAAACAGGAAGGCTGGCCGTTCAAAGTCGAAAAACACAAAGGAAGATGTCAGGAACATATAGGAAAGAAATTGATTTTTAAAGAACGCATATATTCCATATACAGCAATACCCGCGCCGACCATCCGCAATGCAATTTGGACCAGCCTTGTCGTCTTCACCCCAGTTGATTTCCGTATCATCCCCAAGATCATGTTCCAATGTAATCCTAAATGCAGCGCCATCAGAACAAATCCCCAAAAGGCGGACAGGATATGCAAAGGCCGTGCCAGCGCCAATCCGCCAGAAATGGGTAGAAAGGAAAAAACTTCTCTGGAAAGAATAATGCCGCTTACCATAGTTCCGATCATAGCGAACAGCAATAATACATTAACGACAAGCTGTAAAAGACGGAAAGGCGTGTATCTCCCTTTCCATATATGGCTATGCCACTGTGTATTGAGGATGTGGTGCAAAATCCAAAGTACAAACATCCCCGCCCCCAGCCACTCATGGGCCAGGTCTCCTGTAAGCTGCTTGGCCATCAGCAGCAGGAGGAGTAAGGTCATAATCAAGTCAATGCATATCTTAACGATCATCTTAGGTTTCATCGTTGTTCTCCTTTTCTGAAAAAGCCTGCCCGGATAAAAGGCAGGCTTTGATGTATTACGCGGTATCCTTGCTACTGCAGAACCTTCCGGCGTTCTTTTTTATTACAGGCTCAGTCCGGCAACCCATTCCTCTACATCCCTTTGCGCATCAGGTACGCTGTTTCTGGATATAGACAAACCGTCCTCAATGACCGTTGCGCCCGGCTGCATTTCCGCAATCGTACGGATCGTTCTGGAAAAACCGCTCCCTCCATGTGTTGTAAAGGGAATAATGGTTTTCCCGCTGAAGTCATATTCCTCTAAAAAAGAATACAGCGGCATAGGAAGATCGCTATTCCAGTTCGGGTAGCCTAAAAAAATCACATCATATTTATCCAGATTCTCAATCTGTGAAGAAAGGGCCGGTCTTGCATTGTCTGCCTTCTCATTATAGGCAAAATCCAAAAGCGGGTCGTGGCTGCCCGGATATTCCTGCTCCGTTTCGATACGGAATAAATCTCCGCCGCTCTGTTGCTGAATAAGCTGGGCAATATACTGATTATTTCCCAACACCTCGCCGTCTACCACCACCCGGCTTGCTCCCGCCACGGTATCTACACCGTCCGTTTCAGGAACAGAGAAATAGGCAATTAAAATGTTGCCAGAAGCATTATTCTCCTCCGAAGATCCGCTTTCTGCTTCGGACTCCACTTCCGAAGAAGGCTCTGTTTGTACAGATATGGGAGGTGCGGTGCTTTCCGGTTCCTGATTGCTGCTGCAAGCAGCCAGAGAAAAAATCATTGTAACAGAAAGAATAGTAGCTGCAAATCGTTTCATTGTAATATACTCCTTTTCGTTTGATTTTTATATGTCAGCAGACATTTTGTCCCATCTGATAGGCTTCATCAAATGCTGCATTTTTTTGTACATCCCCGATCTGCCAGGCCCCCGCGCCATAGACCACCCCCATTTCTTTTGCTCCGGGCATACATTCCAGATAACCACGCAGACCGTCCACCGTCCGTTCCATTGCGGCCTTCCCATCAGCGGCAGTAGCGATTAGATAAAATTCCTTATTTTCAAGTCCCGATGTTTGCACTCCGCCCAAAGTACGGTCAATCATGGTTTTCATCTGTGCGCACATTGTATAGAAATATACGGGCGTAGCCAGCACGACCACATCAGCGGCCCGCATTTTTTCAATCACCTGCTCCATATCATCCCGCTTTACGCAGTGTCCTGTTTTCTTACAGGCATAACAGGCTGAACAATACTCAATCTTCAAATCGGCAAGCCGGATTTTTTCTACCCGGTTTCCTGCCTCCGTCGCGCCTTTCATAAACTGATCGCATAAGGTATCTGAATTACCGCCCTTACGGGGACTAGATGAAATGATCAGCACTTGTTTACTCATTTAAGTTATCCTCCTTTTCCTCCGATACCAGTTCGAATGTTACAGCGTCGGAAGTATTACACATATTTTCTGCTCCTTGTACCGCTTTCCCCATTGGGATAACCGCCTCCAAATCAGCCTGCTCAGTAAACAGCGACATTGCTGACGGCCCGTGCCTGGGGCGTTCCAAAGGAACGTCCCGCGATTTTGCCATCCAGCGCACTTAAAACGTGACAGATAATGTATGGTCGTTTCATCATATCCTCCTATTTAACAAGTCCATTTTCAGTCAGGTAAACATCCATACTGTCTGTATCGGACCTGCTCACAAACAGGCCGTCATGAACAGTTGCGTTTGCGGCATTTTCCCGAACAAAATCCATAGAGTTCTCAAATTGTTCTGTATCCATCGAAGCCGACTGTGTAAAAGGATAGATTTCTTTTCCCGTCAAATCATAATTCTCCAAAAATGTTCCGATAATCATGGGAGCCGTATGCCACCAGATGGGATAGCCTACTAAAATCGTGCCATATTCCTCTATAGAATCCGGCAGGTTTGCAATCTCCGGGCGGGCATTTTCATCGCGCTCTTTTTCTGCAACATCTCCGGTTTCATTATAGTCATCTGGATATGGTGTTTGCGGCTCTATTTCCAACAGATCGCCGCCTGTCTGCTCCGCGATATGATTTGCCATTTCCTCCGTATTTCCAGACCATGAAAAGTAAACGACCAGCGTTTTTCCGTCATCCGAAGATGTTTCCACTTGGGAGGATTCTGTTGCCTGTGATTCCGGCGATTCACTGGTGGCGGCGGATTCATTGGAAGGTGCGGGTTCGCTGCCGCTTGGCGCAGCCTGACCGCAGGCCGCAAGGGAAAAGGTCATCATAGCGGCCATCAAAAGGCCAAGTGTCTTTTTGAACATTACAAATTCCTCGCTTTCTATTTATTCAAAGTTTAAATTTAATTCTGACAGCCATGTATCAATCTGATTCGCACTGCTGATTCGTCGCTCCCCATAGATTGCCAGTCCCTCACAAGAATTTAGGAACGTCGGCATCGCCTCTTCAATATCACTGCCTCCACTGGTACAAAAAGGGATAATCAGTTTTCCGTCCAGAGCATAGCTTTCTAAAAATGTATTGATGGGGGCGGGGGTTGCGTGCCACCATACTGGAAACCCTACAAAAACAATGTCGTAGGAATCTATATCCGAAACCATATCATTTAGTTCCGGTCGCTCATTTTTTCTGATTTCCGAGTTCGACTGTAGATAAACATTAGAATATTCTGCTTGTGGTGCAATCTCAAATAAATCGGCTCCCGCTCGTTCGCTTAATGCCTCTGCAATCGTTCTTGTTGTTCCTGAATAAGAAAAATAGGTGACAAGCACTTTTTTATCCGGTTTTGAATGGATTTCATTTCTCAATTCCTCTACTTGCTCCTCGCTCAATGACTGATCTGACAGATTTCGGAACATGGCCGGGCGGCGATAAACATTATATCCTAAAAAAATCAGCACCCCGATTAAAAGAATTACAAATACCAAAATTCCGTACATCCTGTGTCTCATCCGCCTCCTCCTTTACACACATTCCATTAAAATTTCGTAAATTTCATCTTTGCTGAGTTCCCTCGGATTGCACTGAATAACATTCGTGGAATCAGCCACTTGCCGAAGCAGCTTCGCTGTAATTTGTGTGCGGGATTTTAATTCTTCCATCTTTGTCGGCAGTCCACAGTCTTTTATAAACTTTTCCATTGCCTCTAAACCCGCCTCCGCAGTGTCTTCGTTGAATACAATTTTTGCAAACTTTGCAAATTTTTCCGGGGCATCTTTCAGGATATGCCGATAATATACTGGCTGAATTACGGCCAGGCCCTGTCCGTGATTGCAATCTGTGTAAGCTCCAAGCTGATGTTCGATCTGGTGTGCCTGAAAATCAGTAAGCCTTCCGCATTTCAAAATTCCATTTTCCGCCATAGCAGAGTCCCACATCAGATTACCGCGGGCCTGTAAATCATTTTCGTCCATAAGCAGACGGCGCATATTTGTAACCGTATTCCGCATAACCGCGAGAGCCACATCATCGGACACATTATTCTGATCGGACTGTCCGAAATAGGTCTCCATCGCGTGGCTCAACGTATCAAAAGCACCGGAAATTACCTGCCTAAATGGAACCGACAGGGTATAAGAAGGATCAAGTACCGCAAATCGAGGGGCAAATCCTAATACTCCTGTTTTAATGTGCAATGCTTCATTGGTAATGACTGCGCCGCCGTTCATCTCCGCGCCAGTACCGGAGGCCGTGACAACAGCGCCCAGGGGGATTGCATGGTGGGGCAGCTTGTGCTGGACAAATTCCATGCTCCAAATATCTTCTTCGGTTTTTGCCTGCGCCGCAATGATTTTACAGCAGTCAATGACAGAACCTCCGCCGACAGCCAAAATGTAATCCACCTGTTCTTTTTTTGCAAGGGCTGCACCTTCCTGCACCTTTGCATAAGTCGGATTGGACATGATGCCGGAGAAATCCACAATCCCTTTCCCCTGTTCCCGCAGGATGGTCACAATTTCATCGTAAATCCCATTTTTCTTTACCGAGCCTCCGCCGTAGGCCAGCATGACCGTATTGCCGGTATGGGCAAGTTCCGATGAAAGCGCCTCTTTTGCACTCCCCTCGCCAAAATAGACTTTTGTAGAATAAGAAAACACAAAATCATTCATCACTCTTTACCTCCCTATGATATTCTTCAAATCTAGTCTGGCTGCTTTTTTCCAGCCAGGACTTCATTTCTTCGTTCTGCTTCTGCTCCCGCTGCCGATAAACTTCCCATGCGTCTGCGCCCAAAATAAATTTGAGCGGCGGGTTTTCTGCACGGATTGCTTCCACAATCAATTTAGCGCCTTTGTCAGGATCTCCACATTGAGTTCCGTGGCTACGGTCATTCTCAATCCGTCTAAGGCCAGCGGTACCTGCATAATCACGGATGGAGACAGACGTCTGTTTGAGAGAGCGCCCGCTGAAATTCGTGCGGAATGCACCCGGTTCTACCACCATGACTTTAATGCCCAGCGGTTCCACTTCCTTTTTTAAAGCACTTGAAATGCCTTCCAGCGCACACTTCGATGCGCCATAGTACCCGGAACCGGCAAATGTATTGACCGCAGCAACCGATGAGATATTGATAATCGCTCCGCCTTTTTGTTGACGCATATAGGGCAGTACCGCTTTTATCAGTGCCACCGGGCCATAGAAATTTGTACGGAATAAAAGCTCTACTTCCTCATCTATGCCTTCTTCAATCGCAGCCCGGTAGCCATATCCTGCATTATTCACCAACACATCAACACGACCAACCGTTTTCAGTACAGTCTGCACCGCCTGTTTGATCTGTGCCCGCTCGGTCACATCCAGTGCCAATGCCATAACCTGCCCCGGATTGAGTGCCTCCAAATCTAAAATCGCCTCTTTGTTCCTGGCCGTCGCCACTACGCAATCTCCATTTTCTACAATGGCTTTCACAAAACTCCTGCCAAGACCGGAGGAAGTTCCCGTTACCAGCCACACCTTCTGCTTTTCAGAAATATTCATCAAATTTCCCTCCCTTGCTTATCGCACAAAATTGGTTAATACTTTCTTATTTTCCGGATGATTCAATCCGCCCTGCTTTCCAAGCTCCAGACATTTCAGCACCCATGCCATGTTCTTTCCGAGATTATACATTGTCATCAGACCTTCTTTGTCCTCGGCCACCTGCTCAGGCTGCGCTCCGTAGACATGATTCCAGTAGGTCGAAGAAACCACCGGCATGGAACAGATTGTAAAGTACTTATTGATGACATCAAATGAGGCTGTCGTACCTGCCCGCCTTGCCGAGAGGACAGCCGCTGCTGGTTTATATTGAAAAGCTGTGCTGCAGGAATAAAATGCCCTATCCATGAAAGTCAGCAATCTGCCGCTTGGGTGAGCAAAATAGACTGGGGAACCAAAGACAAACCCATCGGCTTCTTTTGCCTTTTCTACAAACTCATTCACAACATCGTAGAATACACAACAACCCGTCTGCTTACATTTACGGCAGGCAATACAATCCGGCAGTGCTAAATTTCCAATAAAAATTTGTTCTGTGTCAATTCCTTCCTCTTGCAGGGCGCGTTCCACTTCCTGCAAGGCTGTACCCGTACAGCCATTGCTCCGCGAACTGCCATTGACAAGCAATACCTTCATTCGCATGTTCCTCCTTTCACTCTTGCCATTTTCCTTTTTTCGTGCTATAATTCGATTGTTTCAACCGCTTGTCACAACCGATTATAATTTACGGTAGTTACTATCGGTCAATAGATTTTTTGAAAAAATCAAAAAAATTTTGTGGACGCAACAGGAGGCAATTATGATGTACACGATGATGCAGGTCTGCAGGGAATTGGATATGACTTATCAGACTTTAAAATATTACTGCAATGAGGGTCTCGTCCCTAACGTAAAACGCGATGGAAATAACCGCCGGATTTTTGATGAAAAAGATGTGAAGTGGATCAAGGATCTGACTTGCCTGAAAAAATGTGGTTTAAGTATTCAGGAAATGAAGGAATATTTGGAATTGTGCTTACAGGGGGAGTCCACCATTCTTACACGGAAGAAAATGCTGGCTGAAAAGCAGGAGGCGCTGAAAGCCTCCATTCAGGAGTTAGAGGACAGCGTTGCGTATATCGACTGGAAGCAGAATTTTTATGATGAAGTACTTTCAGGAGCGCGGCCTTATGTCAGTAATCTGATTCGGGCGGCAGAATAAAAAAAATGGAATAGCGACACAGAGAAATACCGGCCCACTCGCGGCTGGTATTTTTTAATTTTGTCGATATGAGAGAAAATTTCTTTGAAAAAGTCTTGCTCTCCATCCACAAATGTGTAAGCTGTCACTCACAAGGCACAAGCCAAACGCAAAAAACATAAGGTGAAAAACACAATGAAAACAGGAAAACCACAGCGAAACTGAGAAACTCGGTTCCGGTTTGCCTCATGATAAGCGGCGAAGAAACGGTATAAGAATATCGAGCTGACGGATGAACTGAAAAAGGTAGAAATGATCAACTTCCATTTCAACGTACATATAGACGAGAACATCACCTTTAAAATTCACTATAAGGAAGGTGTACTGCTGGAGGTATTCCCAGAGGCCCGAACCAGAGTAAGCCGGGCGGTGAGAGCCGCCGCCAAGTCCTCCATGAAGCAACCTGCAGAGGACGAAGCCACAGAGGCCATGGAGCCAGAAACGGAGGTAAAGGATGAAACGGAAGTTAGCCATCCTGCAGATATTTCTCAGATAGAAGTAACCGATGAAGCTACTTCAGAGAACAGCGAGCCAAAAGGCCTGGAAGCCGCATACAATGTTACAGGTATCCGCCGCAAGGAGCTGGCGGCAGCTATTAGCAACTTCACCGGAGCAGATCCAGCATATCTGAGAATGCCTATATACGCCTTCGCAGTAGGAAACTATAATATTGAAGAGAAGGAACTTTGACCCGCCCGGAGAATCCGGCGCTGATCGAAAGCCTGAAAGAACAAGGTTTCGTAACCGTAGAATAAAATAGGATGGCCCCGCTTCGGCGGGACTTTTCGCTGCCCGGATTTCACAAAATAAAGATATGTTTTGAATCTTTCCGAGCTTGCTTTTTCACCGGTGGTGTGTAGGCTGTCACTCACAGAAATAAAACATATCTTTGAGGAGAACGCAACCATGCTGCAAATATTTGAAATTGTAAAGAAAACTGAGGAAATGTCCGACCTGTTCAACGAGTATTCTTATGAAAATGAATTACCATAACCTGAAATTCAAAGCCACCGCCGAGACTCACGGCCTGCACATTGAGAAGCACGACAAATATGGCTGGACAGTAACGACGCTGGCCCCGGAGGGGGAAGCATGGATCAAGGAAACCTTGTGCGAGGATACAATCAACGCCAGCCGCCAGCCAGTAGAGGGAACCGCCAAGGGAGGCAGCAAGAAATCCATCAACCGCAGTATCAAATATATTTGCCCCTGCTGCAGCACCATCATCCGGGCAACACGGGAGTTCAACGTGGTATGCGGCAATTGTGGAGAACCTTTTGAGTGGGTATAAAAATAGCGCAAGCCAAGAAAAAACGGCTGGCGCTAAAATGTTCAGATGTTCTTTAAGAAACGATAGAGGCGGAATACTTTTTAGCGTTTCCCGATTTTCCGAGCGGCTACGGAATGAGGGGTGTTCATATAACCTTGTAAGCGCTCCGCCATGGGAAAGTACAATCACTGACGGAGGATTTCGGGCGCTGGCGTACAACTTCAAAAAATACGCTATAAGCTGAAAAGCCTTATTTTATGGGCTTTTTCCGCACAAATACAAAAACTGCCTCCCAAAATAGAAATCTGTTTTTGTATCAAAGTTTATCCTTTGTTATGTTGCCACATTGTTGTCACACCCATATTATACACGAGCAGTAGCAGCAAAGCAATTCTAAAATATCTTCTTCCCTGCAACTCAGAGTCTGCTACAACAATGCTTTTTTTAAATCAGATACATATAGTGTCTGCTGCTTTTTCAAAAAAGGTTTTACAAAGAACTTCATAAATAATTTCTTGGCAACAACACTTTCTGTAAAATCAATCTCTGTCTGCTTGCCTTTCTTTGTGAATACACCAGTCCAATGACCTTTCATATTGTCGTTTTCCATGTCAAACTCCCAACACCTATAAGGTTCAACTACAGTAATTGTAAAAGTCGTAGCATATCCTTCTTTTGTGTACTCAACAAATTGCTGCTCGTTTAGAATCTCTATTTTGCTTATATCACTACGCCACGTATAGTCTTCAAGAGAAGTAACCTTGTCCCACACTTTCTGAATATCCTGTTGAAAAACAGCCTTTATATTAGAAATTGCCATACCATAGTTCCTCCAAATTCAAATCTATCTAAATAATATGCCTGTTATATCTTGGCATCTGTCAATCACACGATATACCTCCGCCCAATCCTTTTCGATAAGATACAGCGTAATGTAAACCCCATGAACCAAATACTTATAATCTGTCCTGAAGCTCACTCGCTTTGACAAATCTGCTCCCATCGCAGGAAACTCCTGTAAGTCCTCAAAACTCTTGTAAATTTCGTCTACGGTCTTTCTGGCTGCTTCTGCATTGTCATCTGCAACAGCTTCTTCCGCTTCCTGCAACTTAACCAATAGCTTTTTCTCTGCTCGGTCTTTCTCGTAGTCCCCATCCATTTAATCTGTATAGCAAACCGCTATATTATTTTTTGTAGTAAATTTGAAACTCTCTCCCCCTGACTAAAAATTAGTCATTTTGCAACACTCCCTTTAATTTAACAAATATTAATCAACTCTTTCAATACACTCTTTAATATGAGAAATCCTTCCATGTTTTAATAATACAGATACTAAAATTCCGTATGCGTCACTATTCAAATCTTTTAAAATCGCATCATATTCAGAAAATGACTTGTCCTGACATATACTTGCAGGATTCGCCATGTTTGATGCTATATTATGCATTTCATTAATTTCAGGATAGTCCACATTGATTCTTTTATTCAACTGTTTAGCTGCATTGACAAACTCCACAGTCGGCTTTGCAATACTAATCATAGTATATATTTCATTTACGTCATTCGAGGCTTTTATATCATCATATCTACTTTTTTTATCAATTAATTTTACTGCTAATTCTACTTGTTCCTTGTAAAAATGTATCATTCCCATTTCTCCGCCTTACAACTTAATTAATGTTACAGTTCTGCAAATTTTTCAAAATAAAATATCACGTCCAAAATTTCTGTTTCCAGATATATACTTTTCCAATTCGCTACATACGTGTAGTGAATTTAATAATTTTACTATCAAGGACAAAATGCTTTGATGTGATAAAAGTACAAAGTCTGAACCCATTTCTAAAATAATTTTTTCCGGTCAAAAGTATCTGATAACATTATCATGTCTATCATAAATACCACCTGTGTCGGATTACAATACATATGTTCAATCTGAGTAATTGAAAACGAGAATCACCTCACTTTGTGTTATATTTGAATCGCCACAACCCAAAAAACATAAAGGAGTATCCTCCCATGGCAAGTATAACACAAGATATAAGATATCGTCTATTACTTATTCATTATGCAGAACGTTATGGTGTATCCAACGCCGCTAAAAAATATAAAACTAACCGTCAGTATATTTATCGCCGGAAAAACCGCTATGGCGGCTCATGGGATTCCCTCCGGCACGTTGCAGACGTCCCGGCTCCCTCCAAACCAGCACACTCCTGATGATATTATCCTAATCCGAAAATGCGCCGAAGGGACTATAACAAGTTCCCTATGAGGCCTTTGGGTTGGAAATCTCCACAGACTGTTCTGAATGAGCCAAATAATAATAACAAAAAAGTCATTAGCTATGAATGACTACTCACAGTTAATGGCTTTTTATTAATATGGATTTATTTGTTGCACAACCGCCTGTCAATTATTCTCTATCCCTAAAACCACTGGATTACAAGAAAAATTGCTTTTATGCAACTGTTATCAAAAGACTTCTTGAAGTGCCGCAGTCCCGCATAAATGCGGCACTTTTACGACCTTTTAATTTATTCAAATTCCATACAGACGGTAAAGTGTTTTGAACAATATCATTGAATTTTAGCAGATTTCAAGCATTATCTGGAACAATAAAACAAAAATTAAAAATGCAATCAAATTGCAATAATGTACCTTCATTTATTCTGTTTGAACAATTTGATAGCACTACAATACCTCTTAAGAAATTACAAAGAAAGGGAATATTATGAACTATGAATTAGAACTAAAACAAATTGTGGATTTTCCACGCTGCCGGATTTACCGGGATTTTATACAGACACTCATCCATGATAAGAATATCCGAATTAGCGGAGGCTCTTATCTTTTTTATTACATAATATTGTATTCCTACGCCAACTACCGTACTTCCTACCGGAGGCTTGACGGAATCACCTACACCGTCTCTCCAGGAGAATGGCTCTGCCCTATTGCTGACCTCCAATCTTGGTTTCGCTGCCGGTTTCAGCATCAGACACTCTCCATCCTAAAACTTCTGGAAGAACGGCATTACATTACCCATTCCACACTGGGTATGAAGAAACCAAATTCCAGATCACTGACTGGTCCAAAGACAATACATGGCTAGAGTACAACTATCCCTGCCAAAAGGATACCGGATTTTTCTTTTTCCCAATTTCTAAAATCCATGAATTAATTAGTATTGGGAAATGTTCGGAGATAAATATTTTATTAAACTTGTGGGTTCATGCCATTTACAATGATCCGACTATTCCCGGTTCCGAGTCTGGTCCAGTCGTGTATTACTGCAACAATACCTGTAACCCGATTACAAATTATCAATCTCTTTCCGACCGTTGGGAACTATCTAAGGTATCCATATGCCGATTATTAAAGAAATTGGAAGAAAAGGAAATGATTACACTGCTCAATTTTAAGAGAAAGCATGGCAGCGTGATTTATCTGAATAATTACTTATCCGTAATGTTCAATACCAGCGACGTGCTAATCGACAAGGAGGAAATTGCAATGAACATGAAATTACCGCTTCAAGTACCAGATACTGCTGCAGAAGCCTGCGTTCCAAAAGCAGAGATTGCGGAACAAATCGGCGTTTCAGAAGAACAGTCTTGCGTTCCAAAACCGCACATGACATTTATCATTCAAAAAGTCGCAGAACTGTTGTAAACTCAGGGAATTTCTTGCTGCAGCTGTCCAAAAACCAAATATATATTATCTCAATTATCTAAATCAGACTGCAAAGAACTATTAAATTACTTCTTTCCGGAATAAAATTCGACATTTTGATGTCAGGCACTCATAATTAACAATAAAAAGTTAAGGGGTGCCTACATATGATGAATCTTAAACTGTTGATGAATGATTACTTATGTATCTGTGAAACAATTAAAAAACTGGATAAAAAAACGCTGAAAGCCTACCGTATTGACCTATCGCAGTTCCATAGTTTTGCCGTAAAATTCCCTGATTTTGTTGACAAAGCGTTGCTAAACGAATATATTGCCTTGCTCCATACAAAATACCAGCCAATGACAACCAAACGGAAGATAGCGACACTCAAAGCGTTTTTTCATTACCTTCTGCTTGAGGAAATCATCAGTTTGAACCCTTTTGACAAAATAAGCACTAAATTCCGAGAACCCCAGACTCTGCCGCGAACAATACCAGAAACTATCATTCAATCTCTTATTTCTGATATGTATAAACAACGTTCTCTTGCCAGCACGCCGTATCAGAGTAAAGCTATCCTCAGAGATATTACCGTAATTGAGTTACTCTTTGCAACGGGCGTCCGAATCTCGGAACTGTGCAATCTTACCTTACACCAAGTCGATCTGACATCATATAAATTAATAATCTATGGAAAAGGCTCTAAAGAACGGCTGATACAAATTGTTAATCACGATGTAAGGGCGGTTTTGCTTGAATATTATACTGTTTTCGAGGCGGATATCAGGTCTACCGGTTGGTTTTTCATAAACCGACTTCACCAAAGATATTCAGAACAGTCTGTACGGTCCATGATAGTCAAGTACCTCCATCTATCCAGGATCGAGCTGCATATCACCCCACATATGTTCCGTCATTCATTTGCTACACTGCTTTTGGAAGCAGATGTAGATATCCGGTACATACAGAAGATGCTTGGACACAGTTCCATCAAGACAACAGAAATTTATACCAGTGTTTCTATGGCGAAACAGAATAATATACTTACAACCAAACATCCTCGTAACTTTATGAATATAAAATGATGTAAAAATCCGTTTGAATTACAGCTGGATCAAACGGATTTTTATTGGGTTTGTCGTTCTATGTTTCTCCCAAACAGAGGATAATACATGATTATCCCAGGGAGGATATCTAAATGGCTGAAATCTA